>Ga0208357_1000918_pt1 | contig 22538 bp, 20 predicted proteins | sample NGESurdeep092012_6_FD_184487 | JGI IMG/M metagenome (GOLD analysis project Ga0208357, IMG submission 184487) | Arctic peat soil microbial communities from Barrow, Alaska - NGEE Surface sample F52-2 deep-092012 (SPAdes) | ecosystem: Environmental > Terrestrial > Soil > Wetlands > Peat ... | reverse complement strand
CAAAGTCACCCGCAAAGGTGGCGCGCAAGTCGGCCGTTAGCAAGGCGAAGACCGGTACCACCGCCAAGCCCCGCCCCAGCCCGCGCAAGCGCAAGTAAGGAGACGCTACCATGTACACACCATTGCGCATCGACCCGACCAGGGCCCTGGGCGACATAGCCACGTTCCAGCGCAAACTCGCCGCTGGCATGGCCAACCTGCGCAGCATGCGCGAACCCGAGTATGCGAACACCCCGCGCGAACTGGTCTACAGCGAAGACAAGCTCAAGGTCTGGCACTTCACCGGTCACGGCAAGACCACCTCGAAGACGCCGCTGCTGATCGTCTACGCACTGGTCAACACAGTATGGATGACCGATCTGCAGGCCGACCGCTCGATGGTGCGCAACCTGCTGGAGCAGGGCGAGGACGTCTACCTGATCGACTGGGGATATCCCGACGGCGCCGACCGCTGGCTGACCCTGGATGATTACATCAACGGCTATCTCGACCGTTGCGTCGATGCCGTGCGCGCGCGCCACGATCTGGATGCGATCAACCTGCTCGGCATCTGCCAGGGCGGCGCGTTCTCGCTGTGCTATGCCGCGCTGCACGCGGACAAGGTGAAGAACCTGATCACCATGGTCACCCCGGTGGATTTCCACACCCCGGACAACATGCTGTCGAGCTGGTGCCGCAACATGGATGTGGACCTGTTCGTCGACACCATGGGCAATATCCCCGCCGGGCTGATGAACTACGTCTACCTCACACTGAAGCCGGTGCGGCTGAACCAGCAGAAATACATCGGCATGGTCGACATTCTCGACAACCCGACCGAGCTGGAGAATTTCCTGCGCATGGAGCGCTGGATCTTCGATTCGCCGGATCAGGCTGGCGAAGCATTCCGCCAGTTCATCAAGGATTTTTACCAAGGCAACAAACTGGTCAAGGGCACGCTTGAAATCGGCGGCCAGAGCGTGGACCTGGGCATGATCACCCAGCCGGTGCTGAACATCTTCGCCGAGCAGGATCACCTGGTGCCGCCGGATGCCTCGCGTGCGCTGGGCAAGCATGTCGGCACCACCGACTACACGCAACTCGCCTTCAAGGGCGGCCACATCGGCATCTACGTTTCCGGCCGTGCACAGCGCGAAGTGCCGCCGGCGATCCACCAGTGGCTGCGTCAGCGCGGCTGAGCGCATGCTTGCGTGGCACCGTCTTTCGTGCGTGATTCACGTGCGACAGGTGATAATGTCGGGATGACCACGCTCACTGAAACCCACGACTCCATTCGCGCCGTGCAGTGGCAGGGCGACCATCTGCGCCTGCTCGATCAGCGCCTGTTGCCCGGTGAAGAACGCTGGATTGATTGTCGCGACGCGGCGCAGGTGACCCAGGCGATCCGCGATCTGGCGGTGCGCGGCGCACCGGCCATCGGCATTGCCGCAGCCTGGGGTGTGGCGATGGCTGCGCGCCAGGGTGTGACGCTGGGACCCGTGCTGGCGATGCTGCGTGCCGCTCGACCCACCGCAGTGAACCTGATGTGGGCACTGGATCGGATGAAGAAGCGCCTCGCCGCCGGTGCGGATGCCGACGCGCTGGTGCGGGAGGCACAGGCGATCCAGGACGAAGATCTGGCCGCGAACCGGCACATGGGCGAGCTCGGTGCTTCCCTGATCGCGCCCGGCTCGGGCGTGCTGACCCACTGCAATACCGGTTCGCTGGCCACTGCCGGTTACGGCACTGCGCTTGGCGTGATCCGCGCTGGCGTGGCGGCTGGGCGGATCAATCGGGTCTATGCCGGCGAAACGCGGCCGTGGCAGCAGGGTGCGCGACTGACCATGTGGGAGTTGGTGCGCGACGGTATTCCGGCTCAGTTGATTGCCGATTCCGCTGCCGCCCACCTGATGAAATCCGGTGCCGTGCAGTGGGTGATCGTCGGGGCCGACCGGATCGCCGCCAACGGCGACACCGCCAACAAGATCGGCACCTATCAGTTGGCGATCGCCGCGAAATACCACGGCGTGAAATTCATGGTGGTGGCGCCGTCCTCGACGGTCGACATGGCCACTGGCACGGGCGAAGAAATCGAGATCGAACTGCGCGATCCCGCTGAGTTGTTGAGCACGGCCGGCAAACGCACCGTGGTCGACGGTGCGCACGCATGGAACCCGGTGTTCGACGTGGCACCGTCGGAACTGATCGACGCCATCGTGACCGAACGCGGCGTGATCGAGCGACCGAACAGCATCTCGATGCAGGCGATGTTTGGTTGGTGAAGCTGACCCGCGGTTGCCATGCCATTTCACCTGCCCGCCCACGGCAAATGCGCCTTTGCTGCACGTCACCGCGGTCGTGATGCGCGCGCTGAAGGGCTGCACTGGACGGCGCTGATGAGCCCAGGCGCCCATGCTGCTGCCCAACTTTCCACGCTCGCCTCGGCCGCCGGCAACTGTCCCAGCGGCGGGTTCCGCGCTCGTTGCATGGATCAATTTTTCGACAGCGCGCCGGGTGCTTTCCAGGCATTCCGAGGCAGTGTCGTAAGTCATTGATTTATATGGATAAAAACCTGTCTTTTTGTGACCGTTCATGCTACAATTGACCGGTTGATTTCGGGTCGCTTGCGCGTGCGCTTGAGACGCGTCGCCAGCGTCCTTTTTTAGTCCCCAGGGAAGCCGTTCCATGGCAGAAAACGCCCAAGAAATCATTCGCGTCAACATTGAAGACGAGATGCGCCAGAGTTACCTCGATTACGCCATGAGCGTGATCGTGGGTCGTGCGCTCCCGGATGTTCGCGACGGTCTGAAGCCGGTGCACCGACGTGTGCTGTTCGCGATGAACGACCTGAGCAACGCGTGGAACAAGCCGTACAAGAAGTCGGCCCGCGTGGTCGGTGACGTGATCGGTAAATACCACCCGCATGGCGACCAGTCGGTCTACGATGCGATCGTACGCATGGCGCAGCCGTTCTCGCTGCGCTACATGCTGGTCGACGGCCAGGGCAACTTCGGTTCGGTCGATGGCGACAACGCCGCGGCGATGCGATACACCGAAGTGCGCATGTCACGGCTTACCCACGAGCTGCTTGCCGACATCGACAAGGACACCGTCGACTTCGGCTTCAACTACGACGAGAGCGAACGCGAGCCGCTGGTGCTGCCCTCGCGTGTGCCCAACCTTCTGGTGAACGGCTCGACCGGCATCGCGGTGGGCATGGCCACCAATATCCCGCCGCACAACCTCAACGAGGTCATTGCCGCGACGATGGCGTTGATCGACGAGCCTGCGCTGGGTATCGATGAGTTGATGCGCTACATCCCGGGCCCGGACTTCCCGACCTACGGCATCATCAACGGTTCGTCAGGCATCATCGAGGCGTACCGCACCGGGCGCGGGCGCATCCTGGTGCGCGCGAAGGCCGAGATCGAGACCGAATCGAACGGTCGCGAGACGATCATCGTCCACGAGTTGCCCTACCAGGTGAACAAGGCCCGGCTGATCGAGAAGATCGCCGAGCTGGTCAAGGAAAAGAAGCTCGAAGGCATCAGCGAGCTGCGCGACGAGTCCGACAAGGACGGCATGCGCGTCGTCATCGAGATCCGCAAGGATGCGATGGGCGACGTGGTGCTGAACAACCTGTTCCAGCAGACCCAGTTGCAGGTCACCTTCGGCATCAACATGGTGGCCCTGCTCGACGGCCAGCCGAAGCTGCTGAACCTCAAGGACATCCTCGAGGCGTTCATTCGCCATCGTCGCGAGGTGGTTACCCGCCGCACCATCTTCGAGTTGCGCAAGGCCCGTTCCCGTGCGCACATCCTCGAAGGACTCACGGTCGCGCTGGCCAACATCGACGAGATGATCGAGTTGATCAAGACCTCGGCGTCGCCGGCCGAAGCGCGCGAGCGCATGGTGTCGCGTCGCTGGGAAGCCGGGCTGGTGCGTGCGCTGCTGTCCGCCACCGGCTCCGGCGCCTCCCGGCCGGAAGACATGGACCCGCGTGATGGTCTGAAGGAAGACGGCTATCAGCTGTCCGAAGTGCAGGCGCTGGAAATCCTGGCGATGCGCCTGAACCGCCTGACCGGTCTGGAGCAGGAAAAGCTTTCCGATGAGTACCGCCAGATCCTGGAGGCCATCCGGGCGCTGATCGAGATACTGGAGAACCCGGCTCGCCTGCTCGACGTGATCCGCGAAGAACTCGAGGCGATCAAGACCGAATTCGGCGATGCGCGTCGCACCGAGATCCAGCATTCGCAGGAAGATCTCAACGTGCTCGACCTGATTGCGCCGGAAGAGGTCGTGGTCACGTTGTCGCACACCGGTTACATCAAGCGTCAACCGGCCAGTACCTATCGTGCGCAGAAGCGCGGCGGCAAGGGGCGTTCGGCGTCGGCATTGAAGGACGAGGATTTCGTCGAACAGTTGTGGGTGGTCAACACGCATGACACCTTGCTCGCCTTCACCAGCACGGGCCGGGTCTACTGGCAGAAGGTCTACCAGATTCCCGAATCGGGTCCTGGCGCGCGCGGCAAGCCGATCATCAACCTGCTGCCGCTGGGTGAGGGCGAAAAAGTGCAGGCGGTGTTGCCGATCCGCGAATACAGCGAAGACCGTTTCGTGTTCTTCGCGACGAAACACGGTACGGTCAAGAAAACTCCGTTGACCGAGTTCGCGTTCCAGCTGCAGAAGGGCAAGCAGGCGATCAGGCTGCATGACGACGATGCCCTGGTCAATGTCGAACTGACCGATGGCGACAGCGACATCCTGCTGTTCGCCTCCAACGGCAAGGTCAATCGTTTCGACGAAAACACTGTGCGCTCGATGGGCCGTACCGCCGCAGGCGTGCGAGGCATGAAGCTGACCAAGGATGCCCACGTGGTCTCGCTGATCGTGGCGGCGGAGGGCGACATCCTCACCGCGACCGAACGCGGTTACGGCAAGCGCACCGAGCTGGCCGAGTTCACCAGGAAGGGCCGCGGCACCCAGGGCGTGATTGGCATCCAGTGTTCCGAGCGCAATGGCGCGCTGGTCGGGGCGGTGCAGGTCACCGAGGCCCACGAGCTGATGCTGATCTCCAACCAGGGAACGCTGGTGCGTACCCGCGTGGCGGAGGTTTCCCAGCTTGGTCGCAATACCCAGGGCGTCACCCTGATCAAGCTGCCTGCCGATGAAGTCCTGGTCAGCGTGATGCGATTGCAGGCGGACGAGGACCACGGCGTCGACGGTACCGATCCTGACCGTGGTACGCCGACGAGTGATGCCGGCCCGGAGGGCATGGAGCCTCCAGCAGCGGAAGCGTGATTCCGCTGTACTGAAACAGGAAAACCCCGGTCATGCCGGGGTTTTTCATGATATGTCGAGCACAGACATGTGCGTGGCTGCGCGTCGAACCAGACAGGGAGGCCTTCCCCCCAATTCCTCCGTGTCAGCGGTTGTCCAGCGTGGAGCCGGTCAGCAATCCACGTGCCAGCATGCTGCACTGGCGGCGGTACAGCAGCAACTGCCATTGGCGCCCGCCCACCTGGCGCCACAGCACGGCCGAGCGCACGGCGGCCAGCAGGTTCGCGCGCACTTTCTCGACCACCGCCGCCTGCTGCAGTTGCTGCGGGTTGCCACTGACCATCACCCGTGGACGCAAGGTCGACAGGGTGGAGGCGTACAGCTCGGCTAGCCGCCCGCTCACCTGGGAGGAATCCTGGCCGAAGTGCTCGACCTGGCGCTGCGCCGCGAGGATGCCCTGCTGCAGCGTCTCCAGTAATTGCGGTCGACCGGAAAGACTGCGTTCCAGCCGCATCACCGTCACCACCATGCGCGTGACCGACATGTCGCGATCGCTTTCATCGAGCTGCGCTATCAGTTTGCGCAGGCCCAGTCGCAGGTTCGATACGCCTTCATACACGGCCACCACGGAAGGCGCGTCGATGCGGAATATGCTGGTCAAACCGGCCTGCATGGCGGACTCGTCGCAACGGCCGTCATTGGCCAGTTGCTGCGCCAGCGTGCAGGCCTGGAACAGGCCGGCCAGCGCGACTACGCGCTCTTCGTTCATGCCAAAAGTTTCAAACACGGGTTTGCCATTCTCTGTTGTGGAGTGGGCCAGCAGGCATGAATGCCGGCAGCAGGCCGCCGTAGGCTGCATCGGTGGCCACGATCACGGCGCCGCCGAGACAGACTTCACCGGCATAGAAAACGACCGATTGCCCTGGGGTCACGGCGCGTTGGGGATCATCAAAGCGTACCTCAACCCCGCCTGCCTCAATCCCGCCTGCCTCAGTCCCGTCTGCGCCGACGCATACCTCGCAGTCCTGATCAGACTGACGATAGCGGGTGCGTGCGGTACAGCGAAACTCGTCGGCCGGCGGCGCCCCGGCGATCCAGTGAACGGGCTCTGTTCTCAGCCGGCGTGAATGCAGCCAGTGGTTTTCGCCGCCCTGGGCGACAACCAGGATATTCGCCGCCACGTCCTTGCCGACCACGAACCAGGCCTCACCACTGGCACCGCGCCGGCCACCGATGCCCAGTCCGTTGCGCTGGCCCAGGGTGTAATACATGACGCCCTGGTGAGCACCGATCAGGGTGCCCTCGGGCGTACGCATCTCACCGGGACGGGCAGGGATGTAACGGGACAGAAAGCTGCGAAAATCGCGCTCGCCTATGAAGCAGATGCCGGTGGAATCCTTCTTGGCGTGCGTTGGCAAGCCCGCGCGACGGGCCAGCGCGCGCACTTCTGATTTTTCGATGGAGCCCAGCGGGAACAGGGTCGCGGTCAGTGCGTTCTGCCCCAGTGCATGCAGGAAGTAACTCTGATCCTTGTTGGCATCCAGCGCGCGCAGCAGGCGATATCGGCCGTCGACCCGGTCGACGCGCGCGTAATGGCCGGTGGCGATCTTGTCGGCGCCCAGGGCCTGCGCTTCGTCGAGGAAAGTCTTGAACTTGATCTCGCGGTTGCACAGCACGTCAGGGTTGGGCGTGCGACCGGCGCGATACTCGGCGAGGAAGTGCTCGAACACGCCATCCCAGTATTCCGCGGCGAAATTGCGCGCGTGGAACGGAATGCCGAGCCGGCCACACACGGCCACCGCGTCCTTGCGGTCGGTATCGCTGGTACACGGGCCGCTGCGCTCGTCTTCCTCCCAGTTCTGCATGAACAGGCCTTCGACCTGATGGCCGGCCTGCTGCAGCAGCAGGGCCGCCACCGAGGAGTCGACACCGCCGGAGATGCCGAGCATCACCTTCATGCCCGGGCGTCTGCGGGCAGGTAATCCAGGCTGGACAGCGGCAAGCGCTGGCCCGCCAGCCAGGCGTCGATGCTCAGCAGTACCAGCGGGCTGCGCAGACGGTCACCCAAGGCGGCGATTTCCGCGCGAGTCAGCCACAAGGCCCGCCGAATGCCGGTATCCAGGGGACGATCCGGGTCGTGGCTGGCCGCTCGCGCCGCAAAGCTGAACCGGACCACCGCGTCTCCATGCTCGGTGCTGCGCCATTGCTGGATGCCGATCAGGTGTTCCAGGGCCACCGTCCAGCCGGTTTCCTCCAGCGTCTCGCGCACGGCGGCCGCGGCGAGGCTTTCGCCATCCTCGAGATGCCCAGCCGGCTGGTTGTAGGCAAGCTGCCCGTCGACCTCTTCCTCGACCATCAGGTAGCGCTCGCCATCGGGCACCACGCAGGCCACGGTGACGTGTGGGCGCCAGACTTCACGGCGTGTATGGGCAGCAATCATGGGCGAGAGATCATGGGCGGACGAAGGCTGGAAAAGCGTCCATTGTGCCACTACCTGTACGGGGTGACCGCCTCACTGGGCTGCAGCCGCTGCAGCGTATACTTCGACTCATAGGACACGTCCCGTAAATTCATGGCCCACGAAAACGAACACGAGCACGACAGCGGCCGCGGCCTGGCAGTGGAAACCGCCAAACCCGAGGTGGCGCGCCCCCCTTTGTTCCAGGTGCTGCTGTTGAACGACGATTTCACCCCGATGGACTTCGTGGTAGAGGTATTGCGCAGTTTCTTCAGCCTGGATCAGGAGCAGGCGGTACAGGTCATGTTGCATGTCCATACGCGCGGACGCGGCGTGTGCGGCGTATTCACGCGGGAAGTGGCGGAAACGAAGGTCACCCACGTCAACGAATATTCACGCTCGCATCAGCATCCTTTGTTGTGCACTATGGAAAAGCTCTGACGGACCCCATTTCGTGCTCATCGCGGCAGCAAAAGCCGCTCAACAAGCCAAGCGGAGATGATCCGAATGTTCAGCAAGGATCTGGAAGTCACCATCGGCCATTGCTACAAGCAGGCCCGCGAGCAACGCCATGAATTCATGACGGTGGAGCACCTGCTGCTGGCGTTGACCGAGAACCAGTCGGCGCTCGGTGCATTGCGTGCATGCGGGGTGGAGTTGTCGCGCCTGTCCGCCGAACTGGCGCGCATCATCAGCGAGACCGTGCCGGTATTGCCGTCCGGTGACGAACGCGACACGCAGCCAACCCTGGGCTTCCAGCGGGTGTTGCAACGCGCCGTCTACCATGTGCAGTCATCCGGCCGCAAGGAAGTCACCGGGGCCAATGTGCTGGTGGCGATCTTCGGCGAGAAAGACTCGCACGCGGTGTTCTTCATGCACCAGCAGGAGATCACACGGCTCGACGTGGTCAACTACATTTCCCACGGCATTGCCAAGATCGGCGACGAGCCAGCGGCGAGTACGCCGGGCAACGAGCATGAAGCCGAGGAAGGTGGCGACGCCAAGGGCAGCCCGCTGCATGAATTTGCCAGCAATCTCAACGAGCTGGCGCTGCAGGGCAAGATCGATCCGCTGATCGGCCGGGCCGACGAGATCGAACGTACCATCCAGGTGCTGTGCCGCCGGCGCAAGAACAACCCGCTCTATGTCGGCGAGGCCGGCGTGGGCAAGACCGCCCTGGCCGAAGGTCTGGCCAAGCGCATCGTCGATGGCGAGGTGCCCGAGGTACTGGAGAGCGCCACGATCTGGTCGCTGGACCTGGGCGCCCTGGTCGCGGGCACCAAGTATCGCGGCGACTTCGAGAAGCGACTGAAAGGCGTGATCGCGCAGTTGAAGAAGCAGCCGGGCGCGATCCTGTTCATCGACGAGATCCATACGATCATCGGAGCAGGCTCGGCCTCGGGTGGCACCATGGATGCCTCGAATCTGATCAAGCCGATGCTTGCGTCGGGCGAGCTGCGCTGCATCGGTTCCACCACGTTCCAGGAATATCGCGGCGTGTTCGAGAAGGATCGCGCGCTGGCCCGCCGCTTCCAGAAGATCGACGTGGTCGAGCCGACCGTGGCCGACAGCATCGAGATCCTCAAGGGCCTGCGTTCGCGCTTCGAGGAACACCATCACGTCGAGTACACCAACGACGCGCTGAAGGCCGCGGTGGACCTGTCGGTGAAGCACATTCCCGACCGCCTGCTGCCGGACAAGGCGATCGACGTGATCGACGAGGCGGGTGCGCGCCAACGGCTGTTGCCGGAGAACCAGCGCACCGGCACGGTCGGTGTGGGCGAGGTCGAGTACATCGTGGCCAAGATGGCGCGGATTCCGGCCAAACAGGTTTCCGCCTCCGACAAGGACGTGCTGCGCAACCTCGAGCGCAACCTCAAGATGGTGGTGTTCGGGCAGGATCCGGCGATCGAGGCGCTGGCGGCCTCGATCAAGATGGCCCGTTCGGGCCTGGCCGACCCGTCCAAGCCGATCGGCTGCTTCCTGCTTGCCGGCCCCACCGGCGTGGGCAAGACCGAGGTGACCAAGCAATTGGCGATGCAGCTGGGCATCGAGATGATCCGCTTCGACATGTCCGAATACATGGAAGGGCACTCGGTGTCGCGTCTGGTCGGCGCCCCTCCGGGTTATGTCGGTTTCGACCAGGGCGGCCTGCTGACCGAGGCCGTGGTGAAGCATCCGCATGCAGTGCTGTTGCTGGATGAGATCGAGAAGGCGCACCCTGACGTGTTCAACATCCTGTTGCAGGTGATGGATCGCGGCGTGCTCACCGACACCAATGGTCGGGAGGCGAACTTCAAGAACGTGGTGGTGGTGATGACCACCAACGCAGGCGCTTCCATCGCCTCGCGTCGCACGATGGGCTTCGTGGAACAGAAGCACGCGTCGGATGCGATGGAAGTGATCCGGCGAATCTTCACTCCGGAATTCCGCAACCGGCTGGATGCGATCATCCAGTTCGGCGCACTGGATTTCGAGCACATCCTGCGCGTGGTGGACAAGTTCCTGATCGAGTTGGAAAGTCAGCTGACCGAGAAGAAGGTAAGCCTGGACGTGGGTGCCGATGCCCGTCGCTGGCTGGCCGAACACGGCTTCGATCCCCAGATGGGCGCGCGGCCGATGGCGCGGGTGATCCAGGAGAAGGTGAAACGTGCGTTGGCCGACGAGCTGCTGTTCGGCAAGCTGGTCGAGGGCGGGGTGGTGCGGCTCAGCGTCGCCGATGGCGAGCTGAAGGTCGAGTGCGAGGCGGCTGCGAAGCTGCCGGCAGTGGTCGTGTAGTCCGGCAAGGCGCAGCCAGCCAAGCCCGGGACAAAGTAAAAGCGGCGCATGGCGCCGCTCTTGCTTTCCAGTACGTCACCGCGCGAACCCGCGCCACCGATAGCCTATTTCATGCGGTAGGTGATGCGCCCCTTGCTCAGGTCGTACGGGGTCATTTCAATCTTGACCTTGTCGCCGGTGAGGATGCGGATGTAGTGCTTGCGCATGCGACCGGAGATATGGGCGATAACCACGTGCCCGTTTTCCAGTTGCACGCGAAACATGGTGTTGGGCAAGGTCTCCTGGACCGTGCCTTCCATTTCGATGACGTCGTCTTTGGCCATATGTTCCGGGCTTCACGCGCAGCCGTGATGGCCGCGTAAGCCGACGATTATGCCACGAACGACGCTTTGGTTAAAGAATCATCAAGCCGCAGCGGTTGCCTGAAGCCTGTCGGACTTTGGTTGGCCGGTCTGCGAATCCGCCTGTGCGGTCTACTACCCGCCGATTCCTGGTCCATAGCACCACTATGGACCGGCAAATCGTCAGTTGCTGTCCTCGCACAGCCGAATCCTCGACTCGACCACCAAAGCCCGACAGGCTCCTAGACGAAGTGTTCATCCAGCTTGCGTCGGATTTCCTGCTCGATCATGCCTTTCAGCGGTGCCAGCAGCATCCCCAGTTGGGCCCGGACCTGGATCGCATCGGCCTCCACCGCGATGGAGCCGCTCAGGCCCGGGCGGGAGAAGTCCAGGGTGTCCCCGTTCCACTGGCCAGTCATGTCGAATTTCTGCTGCATACGCAACGCGACCTGATCGACCACGGCGCGGGCCTCGCTGATCGACAACTGGTGAGGGCGGCGGATATCGATGCTGGGCATGGGACGGTTCCGGCTGCAAAGACCCCATCTTAGTGCCATGCGCCTGCATGGTAGAGTTTCGCGACTTGTCGACCTGGTCAGCCATGCGTATCGAATTTCCCAATGCGGCCCGTGAGGATTTCCATTGGGTGCAGGCGCGATTGCGCATCGGCAGTGCGCCTGACAACGACCTGGTGCTGGCCGCCAGCCAGGCAGCTCCCAGACACCTGTGCATCGAGCAGGATCGCCGGGGCTGGGTGCTGCAGGTGTTGCCTTCGACGGACCGGGTCTACGTGAATGCCAGGCCGGTACGGGAACGTGCGCTGTTGCGCGCGGGCGACGTGGTGAGCGTCGGCGATTGCCGGTTGTTGCTGTGCGACGACGAAGAGCCGACCCGGCGCGTCCCGCACAAAGTACCCGAAGGGGGACGCACGGCGGCGGCCTTGCGCGCGGTGGCTGGTCCACTTTCCGGTCGCGTCCTGCCACTGCGCGACAGTCTCGAGCTTGGGCCCGACGGGGACTACCCGATGGGTCTGGCGCAAGGCGAAGTCGTGGGCCTGCGGATTGGCTGGGACGATGGCCTGCTCATGCTGGAAGACACCTGCCGCTCGCCACGCCATCCGCTGCGCGTGAACGGCGTCGTCGTGCAGCAGACGCCACTGCTGCCAGGCGACCAGATCGGCGTGGCTACGCATCGCTTCGTGCTCGAGGTCCCGGGTAGCGAACCGGAGCGGGAAATCCTGCCGGACGAGCAAACGACGGCGGACCTGCCCGAGGCGGCAGCCGGGCCGACCGGCGAGGTCTGGTGGCTCATCGTCACCGCTGCCGTGCTGGCCCTTGGCATCGCGCTGGCCTTGCTGATCCGTTTCTGAGCTATCGCTTCCGGGCAGTTGACTGGCACATGCTGCGCCGCGGCATAATGCTGGAACCTCTTCGACGGGACACCAACCCACGTGAGCACAGTCTGGAACTTCAGCGCCGGTCCGGCCATGTTGCCGCAGGCGGTCCTTGAACGCGCCCGCCAGGAGTTGCTCGACTGGAACGGCAGTGGCGCGTCGGTGATGGAGCAGTCCCATCGCGGCAAGCGCTTCATCGCCATGGCGGCGCAGGCCGAAGCCGATCTGCGCTCCTTGCTTGCCGTCCTGGATGATTACGCCGTGCTGTTCCTGCAGGGTGGGGCCACCCAGCATTTTGCCCAGATCCCGATGAACCTGGCCGCCGCAGGCGACTGCGCCGACTACGTCGACAGCGGCCACTGGAGCAGCAAGGCGATCAGCGAGGCAGCGCCCTACGTCAAGGTCAATGTGGTCGCCAGCGCCAGGGACAACGGCTATCGCAAGTTGCCATCGAGCGATACCTGGCAACTCGACCCGAACGCGGCGTACGTGCATTACACACCCAACGAAACGATCCACGGCGTCGAATTTCACGACGTACCCGACGCAGGTCCGGTGCCACTGGTTGCCGACATGTCCTCCAACATCCTGTCCGGGCCGCTGGACATCAGTCGCTTCGGGCTGATCTATGCCGGGGCGCAAAAAAACATCGGCCCTTCCGGCCTGGTGCTGATGATCATTCGTCGTGATCTCCTGCAGCGCCCGGGGCGGCCGATGGCACGCATCTTCCGCTACGCCGAACACGCCGCTGCCGATTCGATGCTCAATACTCCCAATACCTGGGGCTGGTACCTGGCGGGGCTGACCTTCCAGTGGTTGCTGGCGCTCGGCGGGCTTGACGTGATGGCCGAGCGCAACCGTGCCAAGGCCGAGATGCTGTACCGGGCCATCGACGGCTCCGAGGGCTATTACCGCAATCCGGTCGAGCTTGCTGATCGCTCGCGCATGAACGTGCCGTTCACCCTGCACGACGGCGCGCTCGACGCGACTTTCCTGCAGGAGTCCGAAACCGCAGGACTGCTGGCGCTCAAGGGGCACAAGGCGGTCGGCGGCATGCGCGCATCGCTGTACAACGCCGTGCCACTGGAGGCCGTCCAGGCGTTGACCGCGTTCATGCGCGACTTTGCGCAACGACATGGCTGAGTGGCTATGACCCGACAGCCTCTCACAAATTCTGAGTGGCGGGATACTTCGGTATTGGGGCAAGATGCCGGCACGTGAACGGACTTCTTTACTTCCAGGCGGCTAAACCATGAGTGACCCAAAACCACCGCTGAGCGAAATGCGCGAGCGCATCGACAGCATCGATCGGCAGATCCAGCAGCTGATCTCCGAGCGCGCGAACCATGCCCGGACGGTGGCCAAGGTGAAGGGGGCCGGACTTTCCGCGATCGACTATTACCGGCCCGAACGTGAGGCGCACGTGCTGCGCATGGTGGTGGACCGCAACGACGGGCCGTTGTCGGATACCGAGATGGTGCGCCTGTTCCGCGAGATCATGTCGTCCTGCCTGGCGCAGGAGGATCCCCTGAAGATCGGTTTCCTGGGGCCGGAGGGCACGTTCAGCGAACAGGCCGTGCGCAAGCACTTCGGTCATGCCGCCTACGGTTTGCCGCTGGGCAGCATCGAGGAAGTGTTCCAGGAGGTCGCCGCCGGGCATGCCGACTTCGGCGTGGTGCCGGTGGAGAATTCGGGGCAGGGCATGATCCAGGTCACCCTGGACATGTTTCTCACTTCCGAGGCGACCATTTGCGGCGAAGTCGAGCTGCGCGTGCATCAGTGCCTGCATTCGCTGAGCGGCACACTGGAGGACGTCAAGCGCGTCTATGCGCACGCGCAGTCGCTGCAGCAGTGCAAGACCTGGCTGCGCATCAACCTGCCCCATGTGGAATGCAGTGCCGTCGGAAGCAACGCCGAGGCGGCGCGTCTGGCCCGCCACGCGGACGACGCGGCAGCGATTGCCGGCGAAACGGCGGGCAAGATCTACGGCTTGAGAACCGTGGCCTCGGGCATTGAGGATCGCGCCGACAACACCACCCGTTTCCTGGTCATCGGGCGCTCGCTGTTTCCGCCGTCGGGCAACGATCGCACTTCGCTGCTGATCACGGTGAACGACAAGCCTGGCGCGCTATACGACGTGCTCAGTCCGTTCGCGAAGCACGGCGTCAGCCTGAACCGGATCGAGTCGCGCCCGGCGCATACCGGCAAATGGCAGTACGCGTTCTTCATCGACGTTTCCGGTCATATCGATGACGACGCGCTGCAGGCTGCCGTGCATGACATCGGCGAATCCGCCGCCACGATCCGCGTGCTGGGTTCCTACCCGGTGGCGTTGCCTTGAACACAAGGTTGGATTGGCGCAGTAGCGCCGGTCGCCCGCTGCGTGGAAGTGTGCAAGTTCCGGGCGACAAGTCGATCTCGCATCGCGCGTTGATGCTGGCCGCGATCGCCGAGGGCAGTTCCCGTATCCGCGACTTTCTGGAAGGCGAGGACACGCGAGCCACCGCTGCGGTGCTGGCGCAGCTCGGCGTACGGATCGACGCGCCAGCGCGGGGCGAACGGATCGTGCACGGTGTCGGGTTGCATGGCCTGCACGGATCGACGCGGCCACTGGATTGCGGCAATGCCGGTACCGGCATGCGTTTGCTGGCGGGCCTGCTGGCCGGGCAGGCGTTCGAGAGCGTACTCGTGGGCGACGCTTCGCTGTCGAAGCGTCCGATGCGCCGCGTGACCGATCCGCTGACCCAGATGGGTGCGCGCATCGACAGCCGTGACGGTACACCGCCACTGCGGCTTCATGGTGGTTCCATGTTGCGTGGCATCCGCTACGAGCTGCCGATGGCCAGCGCGCAAGTGAAGTCTGCCGTGTTGCTTGCCGGGTTGTATGCCGATGGCACCACTGAAGTCATCGAGCCGCATCCGACCCGCGATTACACCGAGCGGATGCTTGCCGCCTTCGGTTGGCCGATCGAGTTCGAACCGGGCCGCGCGCGGCTCGATGGCGGCCATCGCCTGCATGCCATCGATATCGACGTGCCGGCGGATTTTTCCTCGGCCGCGTTCTTCCTCGTCGCCGCCAGCATCGTGCCGGGCTCGGAGCTGTGTCTGCCGGCGGTAGGCCTCAATCCGCGTCGCACGGGCCTGCTGCAGGCGCTGCGTCTGATGGGCGCGGACATCACGGTGCAGCGCCAGCGCGAGGCCGGCGGCGAGCCCATGGGCGATCTGCTGGTCCGGCATGCGCCGTTGCACGGTATCGAGCTGCCGACCGAGCTCGTGCCGGACCTGATCGACGAGCTCCCGGTGCTGTTCGTCGCCGCCGCCGGCGCTGTCGGTCGCACCGTGATCCGGGGCGCGGCAGAGTTGCGGGTCAAGGAATCCGATCGCATCGCCACCATGGCGACCGGCCTGCGGGCGCTGGGCGTGGCCATCGACGAAACTCCGGATGGCGCGATCATCGACGGTGGGCCGATCGGCACCGGTACCGTGGAAAGCCTCACCGACCATCGCATCGCGATGAGCTTCGCGGTGGCCGGGTTGCTGGCCACCGGTCCGGTACGTATCAACGATTGCCGCCACGTGGCCACCTCGTTTCCAGGCTTCCGCGAGTTGGCCAACGGCTGTGGTTTCGCGTTGGAGGATGGCGACTGAGAGGCTGTGACACAACAGCCTCTCAGCCCGGCCACGGACGGCCGGGCGCGAATCGAGCACGCAAGTGCTTGATTCGCGTGAGCGAGTACGGGCCTGTACCGGACTCGCGATAGAAGAAAACCACAGGAAGTGGTTTTCTTCACAGGCTCTGAACCCACCGCGCCACTCGTTGTATGGTGGCTATCCGATCCCGCATTCCGTTCAAGGATTGAAAGATGTCACACGCGGTCCCGCCGTTCATTGTCGCGATCCCCGCCCGTCTTGGCTCGACGCGTCTGCCGGGCAAGCCATTGCGCGAGATTGCCGGCGTGCCGATGGTGATCCGGGTGGCGCAACGCGCCTTGCAGGCTGGCGCCCGTCAGGTCGTGGTGGCGGTGGATGATCCGCGCGTCGGCGACGTCCTGGCCGGGCTGGCCGGGGTGGACGTCTGCATGACCCGGCCCGACCACGCCTCCGGCAGTGACCGCCTGGCCGAATGTGCGCGGCACTACGGCTGGTCGGATGACAGTATCGTGGTGAACCTCCAGGGTGACGAGCCTTTTGCGCCGGTCGCCGGTATCCGGGCGGTGGCGCAGGCGTTGGACGGTGACGATGCGCCCATGGCCACGCTGGCCACGCCGATCTGCGACGCCGAAGAGTTGTTCGATCCGAATGTGGTGAAGCTGGTGCGTGCGGCCAATGGTCGAGCCCTTTACTTCAGCCGCGCCCCATTGCCGTGGGCGCGCGATGCGTTTGCCGCCGATCGGCACACGCTGCCGTCCGGCACCCCATTCCTGCGCCACATCGGCATCTATGCGTATCGTGCCGGCTTCCTGGATCGCTACACGCACCTGCCGCGCACGCCGCTGGAGCAGGCCGAATCGTTGGAGCAGTTGCGCGTCCTCGAGCATGGTCATGCGATTGCAGTGCGCCTGACGCCCGAGCCGTTCCCGCCGGGTATCGACACCGAGGCCGACCTGGAGCGCGCCGAACAATGGTTGCGCTTGCACGCGTGAGGCGCCATCTCGGCGAGGTCGTTACCCACACCCGCTAGAATGCTGCCATGCAGTCCACGCAATCACCTCCCTTCGACGGCAAGGCTTTCGTCCGCACGCTCACTTCCTCGCCTGGCGTCTACCGCCATTTCGACGCGGCCGGCGAGTTGCTCTATGTCGGCAAGGCCGGCAATCTGAAGAAGCGCGTGGGCAGCTACTTCCTGAAGCCCCGCATGGAGCCGCGCATCGCGGCCATGGTGGCCCAGATCGCCCGCGTCGAGGTCACGGTGACCCGCACCGAGGGTGAGGCGCTGCTGCTGGAATCGCAGCTGATCAAATCGCTCAAGCCGCGCTACAACATCCTGCTGCGCGACGACAAGAGCTATCCATACATTTACCTTTCCAGCGGCGAGGATTATCCGCGGCTGGCCTTTCATCGCGGCGCGAAAAACCTGCCCGGTCGCTACTTCGGGCCGTATCCAAGTACCTGGGCGGTACGCGAAAGCCTCAACCTGATGCAGAAGCTGTTCAAGGTGCGCCAGTGCGTCGACGATTGTTGCCGCCACCCCAACCGACCATGTCTGCTGTATCAGATCGACCGGTGCAGCGCGCCATGCGCAGGTATGATCAGCGTGGAGGACTACCGGGAGGATGTGCGCCACGCGGAGATGTTTCTGGAAGGGCACAGCGACGCGGTGATCGACGAACTGGCCGAGGGGATGGAGCAGGCCAGCAAGGCGTTGCAGTTCGAGCGTGCCGCAAAGCTGCGCGACCAGGTGGCTGTCTTCCGCCAGTTGAGGGCGCAAAACCATGTACAGGGTGCGACTGCCGACATGGACGTCATTGCGTGCCGGATCGAGGCGGACATGACCTGCATCAGCGTGCTGTTTTTCCGTAACGGGATCAGTCTGGGCACGCGGGATTTCTTCCCGCGCCTGCCGCTGGATGCCACGCCAGCCGACGTGTTGGCGCAGTTCGTCGCCCAGTACTACCTGGATCGACCGGTACCGCGCGAGCTGATCCTGGGTGAGGCACTGGCTGACCAGGGCATCCTCGTCGAGCTGCTCAGCCAGCATGCCGGGCACGCGGTGGATTTGAAATCGAGCGTACGCGGCGACCGCGCTCAGTTCCTGCAGATGGCCGAGCGCAATGCGCAGGCTTCGCTGACCGCACGACTGGCCAGCCGGCAGACGTTGGGGACTCGTTTCGACGACCTGCAAAAGGTGCTTGGCCTGGCCGCCATGCCTCGACGCATCGAGTGTTTCGACATCAGTCACACCATGGGCGAGCTGACCGTCGCCTCGTGCGTGGTGTTCGGGCCGGAAGGGCCCGAAAAGTCCCACTATCGCCGTTTCAATATCAGCGGAATCACACCGGGTGACGACTACGCCGCCATGCACCAGGCATTGACCCGGCGTTTTCGCAGGCTCGCGGAAGGGGAGGGCGCCCGTCCGGACCTGTTGTTGATTGACGGAGGCAGCGGTCAGGTGGCGCAAGCCCTGGACGTCCTGCAGGCGCTCGGCGTCGACGGCATCGAGGTGGTTGGCGTGGCCAAGGGACCTGGCCGGCGGACGGGCGAGGAGACCCTTGTACTGGCCCGGCTCGAACCGGGCAGCCCGGGTCGCGAGTTGCACCCGGGCACGTCATCGCCAGCGCTGCACCTGGTCGCTGCCGTACGCGACGAGGCGCACCGCTTCGCCATCAGCGGCCATCGCAATCGGCGTGAGAAGGCAAGCACGCGGAGCGTGCTGGAGGATGTTCCCGGCATCGGTGCACGTCGTCGCTCGGCCCTGCTCAAGGCGTTTGGAGGCATGCAGGGCGTGACGACGGCAGGCGTGGAGGAGCTGATGCAGGTGAAGGGTATCGACCGTGGTCTCGCCGAGCGGATTTATTCGAGTCTGCATGGCTGAACGCAAGCCGACAGCTGCATGCGGCATCATTGGGCCGGCATGCAACACTGCAACCAATTCCTGGGACGAATCATGCGCATCAACCTGCCGACCTGGCTGACTCTTTTTCGCATTGCCCTGTTACCCGTCATGGTGGTGGTCTTCTACCTGCCGTTCGAAGGTCACAACATCGCTGCCGCCATTGTGTTCGTGCTGGCGGCGATCACTGACTGGCTCGATGGCTTCCTGGCCCGGCGGATGAACCTGACCTCGGCGTTCGGTGCCTTCCTGGATCCGGTCGCCGACAAGCTGATGGTGGCGGTGACGCTGTTCCTGCTGGTGCAATCGCATCCCAACGCCGGCTGGTCCGGCATTCTGATGGCGGTGACCGCCGCGGTCATTGTCGGACGCGAGATCAGCGTCTCGGCCCTGCGCGAATGGATGGCCGAAATCGGCATGAGCGCCACCGTCAAGGTAGCCATGGTCGGCAAGCTGAAGACCGTGATGCAGATGGTGGCCCTGGTGGTGCTGATCGTGCAGCACGAGAAGGAAGCGACCGCGCTGCGCCTGTATCACATCGGCGAAGGCCTGCTCGTGATCGCGGCTATCCTGACCATCTGGTCCGGCCTGTACTACCTGCGTGCCGCGTGGCCCATGCTGCGGGGTGACACCCCGACCAAGCCGGACGGCGGCAGCCAGCCTTGAACGGCACCAGGAGCGTTGGTGCATGGCTGTACGCGACAACTTGACGATCCCGATTCACGTATTAGAATGCGCGGCTCCGATGCGGGAATAGCTCAGTTGGTAGAGCACGACCTTGCCAAGGTCGGGGTCGCGAGTTCGAGTCTCGTTTCCCGCTCCAGATCAGTGCAGAACCTCGGTCCACCGGGGTTTTGTTTTATCGGGAATCTGCGATCATGTTGATCGCGATGCAGCAAGCAATGGCCTGGTGGCAGAGTGGTCATGCAGCGGACTGCAAATCCGCGTACGCCGGTTCGATTCCGACCTAGGCCTCCATTGCGCAATCGCTGTTAGCCAGCCCTGAAAACCCGCCGACGGCGGGTTTTTTGCTGCGACGTATCAGGGATGGTGCCCGGGGGATCGAACCCACCTGGGGAGGACCTGGTCACCGATTGTTTCGTGATGACGCATCAGCCCTTGCGAAACGGCAGGTACAACGTCAGTGCATGATCTGCGACCTCGCGAAACCCGTATTGGCGATAGAAAGCCGCCGCACGCTCGTGCAGCGCATCTACCAGCAGGGCGTGGATACCGAGTTCGCTGCGCAGCGCAAGACAGCGCTTCACGGCGTCTTGCAGCAGCGCTTCGCCCAAATGGTGACCTTGCTCCGGCGCCGCCACGGCAAGTCGAGCGAGCCGGGCCACGGGCACCGGGTAACGCGTTAGGCGGCGCTGATCGGCCGCCGACAGTTCGGCCAGCGACATTTGCGCGGCGGCAAGCGAGTAATAGCCGAGGATGTGCGACGCTGCCGTGTCATCGACCAGCACATGCGTGGTCGCCACGCCAGCACGATGATGCTGGGTGGCAAGCGCACGCAAATACTGGTTTAGCGACGGCTCGCCGCAATCGAAGCCTTTGCGCTCGTGGAGCGTGCCATCCAGGCGCTGGACAATCAGCATGGGTCAGCGCCGAGCCAGACCGCGATCCATGGCTTTCTTGAGTTTGGGATTGGGCTTGAATGGCTTGTCCAACGCGGCAAGAAAGCGGCGCGATTCAGCCGGCGACAGCATGACCGTAAGTTCCGCTGCCATGACGCTTTCAGCCTCACGCAGCACCGCATCGCGCACGAAAGCAGAAAGCGGCACGCCGCGCAGATCGGCGGCACGGGCAATGCGGTCCTTGTCAGTCGGGTTCAGGCGCAAGTCGAGGCGGGCAGCGGCAGTCATGACATGTCTCCTTTGTACGGATTACTACCGTACGATACAAATAACCGCAATCTGCTGCAACTCACTTCGGAGCACCATGTGGGCGTTGCCATTTTTACCGAGACTGGTGTGACCTCAAATGGGCGTGCGGTGGTGGATGATGCCAAACCGGCGTCGCTTGGAAATCTGAACGCGTATGTAAAGAGCATGCTGCAGTCTGCTGGTCTGATTGCGAGCCGCCCTGAACACTGTGGCTCATGGGCACGAAGTGGCGATACGCGGACCACACTGCTGCAACTGGTGCCTGGGGCGGGGGTCGAACCCGCATGGCCTTGCGGCCGAGGGATTTTAAGTCCCTTGCGTATACCAGTTTCGCCACCCAGGCTGGAGATCGCTGCGCGCGGTGCATGTTGCGAGCAGCGGCGCGAATCCTAGCACGCGATTCACATCAGGCTCTTCAAGATCTGGAAGCCTGCGCAGTATTCACCGATCAGCGTACCTATGCTCACCAGAATGAAGTTCAGCAGGGTGCGGGCGACGCGGTTCTTCCACCAGCCAGTCCAGTGCACGATGTCGTCGCGCAGGGTGTCGAAATCCGCCACGCGCGGGCGCCTGACCCAGGCTTCGACCATGGCGCTGATGCCGCCGGCCGGAATGCCGGGTCGGAATGGCTTGATCGGTGCGGCAATGAACGCGGCGACGATGCTGAGCGGGTGGGCGCCGGCGGCCAGGGCACCCAGCGCCGCAAAGCCACCGGTGAACAGTACCCACGCGATCAGGGCCTGCGTGCCGAGGTCCGCGTTGCGGTGAAATGCCCAACCGATCGCCGCAAAGACCAGCAGCACCAGGCCCATCGCCAGCCACTTCGGCCAGCGCGCCTTGGCTGGTGTCTGTGCCAGTTCGGCGACTTTGAGCGCCGGCTCGTCCTGCTGCTCGCGCAGCAGCGTGCACAGGCCCTTGAGATGTCCGGCGCCGATCACCACCAGCACGCTGCGCGGTTCGCTGCTCGCGCTGCGCGCAGCTTCCTCGCGCAGGCGTGCCGCCATGAATGCGTCGCGCTCGCCGATCAGGCTTTCGTAGAGCGGCCTGGAGCCGCTGGCAAACTCGCTGAAGGCGCTTTCCAGCAGATCGCTCTGCTTGAGTTTTTCGATCTCTTCCTGGGCGATGTCCTCGCGTTCGAAAATGCTGGCCAGCAACCCGCCGAGCAGGCCGAAGCGCTGCCAGAAACCCACACTGCGCCAGGCCCGCTTCAGGGTGGTGCCCACTTCCCGATCGATCAGCCAGACCGGCAGGCCGCGTTGGTCGGCGCCATCCATCGCGGCCTTCATCTCCGCGCCGGGCAGGATGCCGGACTTGTCGGCCAGGCGCTTCTGGAACGTGGACAACACCAGGCTGGCGGCGACCATGCCAGCCTTGCCCTGACGGATCACCTGGAACAGATCCATCTGCTTGAACGCCTCGGGGTCACGCATGCCTTGTGCGCGGCTTTCGCACAGCTCGACCGCCACGGCATCGAAGTGCTCGTGCGCGAGCAGGGCCTGGACCGCTTCCATGCTGCTGCGGGAGACGTGGGCGGTGCCCAGTACCACATATTCCACACCATCGCGCTGGACGCGCTCGATCGGCTGTCCCGCCAAGGCGGGCAAGGAGGTGGCTTCGGTTTCAGGAACACTCATGCAGTCGGCGCGCCGGTCAACAGGTAAAATTCATGGATGGGGGCGAGAACCGCATGGAACAAGCGGTTTCTCAGTCCCTGTGAAGAAAACCACTTCCTGTGGTTTTCTTCTATCGCGAGTCCGGCACATGTATGCACGCCATCCTTGGCATGCACCCTGCGGGCCAGCCTGCGGCTGTTCAAATCCGCTCCCAGCGGATTTGTCCGGACTCGCTCACGCGAATCAGGCACTTGCGT
>Ga0208357_1000916_pt1 | contig 22601 bp, 20 predicted proteins | sample NGESurdeep092012_6_FD_184487 | JGI IMG/M metagenome (GOLD analysis project Ga0208357, IMG submission 184487) | Arctic peat soil microbial communities from Barrow, Alaska - NGEE Surface sample F52-2 deep-092012 (SPAdes) | ecosystem: Environmental > Terrestrial > Soil > Wetlands > Peat ... | reverse complement strand
TAGAGGGACTGAATGGCCTCGGGACCCGAGACGGCGTCGCCGAAACCCTCGAAGGTCAACGTGGCGTCGGAGAAGACCTCGGCCACCCCGGCGAAGTCGCCGGCGTCAATGCGCTCGGCGTAGGCGTAGATCAGCTGGGAGATCGCCTCACGAGGGGTCGGCTCCATCGGCACGATTGTGGCACCGATCAGTGCCCGAGCAAATGCTCCATGCGGGCGGCCAGGCGGCTGGGGTGGCCCTTGCGGGCTTCGGTGTGATCGGCCAGCTTCATCGTCCACAGACCGGCGTTGACCCCCAGCCAGCGCAGAGGCTCGGGTTCCCAGAGCTTGGAGCGGTGGTTGACCCACGGCAGGTGGGTGAGGTCGGTGTCGGCCCCGGTGATCAGGTCGGCCAGGGTCCGCCCGGCCAAGTTGGTCGTCGAGACGCCGTCTCCCACATAACCCCCGGCCCAGGCCAGGCCGCTGTCCCGGTCGAAGCCGACGGAGGAATGCCAGTCCCGCGGGATCCCCAGCGGGCCACCCCAGGCGTGGGTGACCTGCGCCGGAGCCAGGGCGGGGAAGAGCTCGATGAGGGTCCGGCGCAGCAGGGCGTGGACGGACGCCACGTCGTCATAGGCGGGGCGGACGGTGGAGCCGAAGTGGTACGGGGCGCCGCGCCCACCGAAGGCGATCCGGCCATCGAGCGTCCGCTGGCCGTAGATGATCATGTGCCGGTAGTCGGCGAAGGTGGCCCTGTCCACCAGCCCGGCGGACTCCCAAAACCCGTGGTCCAGTGGTTCGGTGGCCACCATGAGCGAGTACACCGGCGCCAGCGTGCGCTTGTACCCGGGCAACGTCGAGGTCCAGGCCTCGACGGCACGCACCACGACCTCCGCCGTGACGGTGCCGCCCGTGGCGTGGACGACCGGGTGGTGACCCTCTCGCCCCGCTTCGATGCGGATCACCTCGGAGTGCTCGTAGAGGGCCACGCCGCGCCGCGCCACCGCATCGGCCAGGCCGCGCGCCAGGAGGGCTGGTTGGATCGCCGCGCAATGTGGGGTGAGGGTGGCCCCCACCACGCCGTCGATCCCGACCATTGCCTCGGCCTCGGTAGCGTCGACCCAGCGCAGGTCCTCTTCGCCGAAGCCGAGACTCCTGGCCTCGTTCACTTCGGAGGCGGCCCGGGCCCGTTGCGCCGGGGAGCGGGCCACCACGATCGTGCCGCCCTTGGCGAAGTGGCAGTCGATGCCTTCGGCCGCGGCCGAAGCGCCGACCACATCGACGGTGTCCTGCATGGCTCGGCGCATGGCGCGCATGGCCGGGACGCCGTAGGCCCGGGCCAGGGCGGTGTCCGAGGTGGCGAACAGGGCCGAGCACCAGCCGCCGTTACGCCCCGAAGCCCCGAAGCCGGCCACCTCCTTCTCGACGATGGCGATGCGCAGGGTCGGATCGGCCTGGGTCAGCGCGTAGGCGGTCCACAGCCCGGTGAACCCGGCCCCGACGATGCAGACGTCGACCTGTGTGTCCGAACGGAGTGGCGCTCGGACCGGAAGTGGTTGGGCAATGGCATCCCACCAGAGGGAGAGGTCCTGATAGCGCACAGGCACTTCCTCCGGAGGGTCTACATCCGGCGCCACGCCTCGGTGAGTACCTCGCGCAAGGTGGAGACGATGAACTCGATCTCGGCGGGACCGCAGATGAGCGGCGGCGAGAGCTGCACCACCGGGTCACCCCGGTCGTCGGCCCGGCAGATGAGCCCGGCCTCGAACAGGGCCCCGGAGAGATAGCCGCGCAGCAACCGCTCGGATTCCTCGTCGTCAAAGGAGAGTCGGGTCTCCTTGTCCTTGACCAGCTCGATCCCGTAGAAGAAGCCGGCGCCGCGCACGTTGCCGACGATGGGCAGGTCGTAGAGGGACTCCAAGCCACTGCGGAACGCACCTTCGGTGTCCCTGACATGCTCAAGAATGTGCTCACCCTCGAATACGTCGAGGTTGGCCAAGGCGACGGCGCAACTCACGGGGTGGCCGGCGAAGGTGAACCCGTGCAGGAAGGACGCGCCCTCGGCCAGGAAGGGCTGGACCAGCCGCTCCGAGGCGATCATGGCGCCGAGGGGGGCGTAGCCCGACGTGAGGCCCTTGGCCACCGTGATGATGTCGGGTTGGTAGCCGTAACGCTCGGAACCGAACCAATGACCCAGGCGACCGAAGGCGCAGATGACCTCGTCGGAGACCAGGAGGACTCCGTGGCGGTCGCAGATCTGGCGCACCCGCTCGAAGTATCCGGGCGGTGGCGGGAAGCATCCGCCGGCGTTCTGCACCGGCTCGAGGTAGACGGCGGCAATGGTGTCGGCACCCTCGCGGAGGATCGCCCGCTCGATCTCATCGGCCGCCCACTGCCCGAAGGCGACTTCGTCATCGGCGAACAGCTCGGCCCGGTAGAAGTTCGTGTTCGGGACCTTGATGGCCCCGGGAACGAGGGGTTCGAACGGGGTCTTGAGATCCGGCAGGCCGGTGATCGACAGCGCCCCCATGGTGGTGCCGTGGTACGCGATGTCGCGGCTGATGACCTTGGTCCGCTGCGGCTGCCCGGTCATTCGGAAGTACTGGCGGGCCAGCTTCCAGGCCGATTCCACCGCCTCGGACCCACCCGAGGTGAAGAAGACTCGATCGAGGTCGCCGGGCGCGTAGCCGGCGAGGCGCTCGGCCAGTTCAATGGCCTTGGGGTGGGCGTAGGTCCAGAGAGGGAAATAGGCCAGCGTTCCGGCCTGCTTGGCCCCGGCCTCGGCCAGTTCCGTGCGTCCGTGGCCAAGCTGCGACGTGAAGAGACCGGCCAGACCGTCCAGGTACTTCTTTCCGTGCTGGTCCCAGACGTAGGCTCCCTCACCGCGCACGATGACGGGGACCTCGTGGGTCTCGTAGGTGGCGAGGCGGCTGAAGTGCATCCAGAGGTGACGGCGGGCCTGGTTGCTCAGTTCGGAATTCTCGGGGTTGGAGTTGCTCATGGTTCCTCCGCTCGTGGGGGACGGCGGCCGGTGCTCCGGCCTACCGCGTGCCCCAGCTGTACGTCTGCTTGTTCAGTTTCAGATACAGGAACGTCTCGGTCCGACGGACACCCGGGATGGAGCGCACGGAATCGTTCAGCACGTGGAGCAGGCGCTCGTCGTTCTCGCAGACCACCTCGGCCAGCAGATCGAACGAACCGGCGCACATGACCACGTAGTCGACCTCGGGCAGGGCCGTGAGCTTGTCGGCCACCACCCGTACATCGCCCTCGACCGAGATGCCGACCATGGCCTGGCGGGTGAAGCCGAGTTGGAGGGGGTCGGTGACGGCGACGATCTGCATGATGCCCGCATCGCGCAGGCGCTGGACGCGGCGCCGCACGGCCGCTTCGGACAGGCCGACCTGGCTGGCGATCGCCCCGTACGGTCGGCGCCCATCCTGCTGGAGCGCTTCGATGATGGCTCGATTGGGTCCGTCGAGAATGGTGGCCGGGGCGGTGGCGGTCTCATCGTCGCGCGAGGGCTCGGTCCCCGTCTCCGTCGGCTCGCCCAGGTCGGACATGCCTCTCCTCATTCCTAATTGTGCCGGGTTCTTCTGGATCGAGGTTCCCGGGTAGTGCCGAATTATGTCACTGTTCCGCCTCCATTGAAACAGAATTCGGCGTTTCAGGAGGCAATTGTTGCGGTATCGCTTGTGAAGCCCGGTTTATTGTGATTCTGTAGGCGGGGGATCGACCGGTAAGGGGTGGGAGCGACGTGCGCAAGTTGCAGAACTTCGTCGGAGGACAGTACCTAGACGCGTCAGATGGGCCGCACGCCCTGTTGGTCGATCCCAGCACCGGGGAGGCGTTCGCCGAGGCCCCCGTCTCCGGCGCCGCCGACATGGACCGGGCGCTGGCCGTCGCGGCCGAGGCATTCGCCTCGTGGAGGCGGACCACACCGTCGGAACGGAGCTTGGCTCTGATCCGCATCGCCGACGCCTTCGAGTCTCGAGCCGAGGACCTGGTCCGGGCGGAATGTGAGAACACCGGCAAGCCGTACCGCTTGACCATGGACGAAGAGATCCCTCCGATGGTGGACCAGATTCGCTTCTTCGCCGGCGCCGCTCGACACCTCCAAGGCGTGGCTGCCTCCGAGTACCTGGCGGGGCACACGTCCTTCGTCCGGCGCGAGCCCGTCGGCGTGTGTGGCGCCGTCACGCCCTGGAACTACCCCATGATGATGGCCGTCTGGAAGTTCGCGCCGGCCTTGGCCGCCGGCAACACCATGGTGCTGAAGCCCTCGGACACCACGCCCGTGTCCGCGCTGCTGATGGCCGAGATCATGGCCGAGCACCTTCCATCGGGTGTGTTCAACGTGGTGTGCGGTGACCGGGACACCGGCCGCGCCCTGGTGACGCACGCCACACCGGCCATGGTGTCGGTGACCGGATCGGTCCGGGCCGGCATGGAGGTGGCGGCGGGGGCGGCACCAACGCTCAAGCGGGTGCACCTGGAACTGGGGGGCAAGGCACCGGTCATCGTGTTCGACGACGCTGACGTGGGGGCGGCGGCGGAAGGCATCGCCGGGGCCGGCTACTTCAACGCGGGCCAGGACTGCACGGCCGCGACCCGGGTGCTGGCCGGGCCCGGCGTGCACGACGACTTTTTGTCGGCGCTGGTCGAGCAGGCCGAAGGAACCACGGTGGGCGGACTCGAGAATGCCGAGGCCGACTACGGACCCTTGAATAGTGAGGCCCAGCTCGAACGCGTGCGAGGCTTCGTCGAGCGGGCGCCCGGGCACGCCCGCGTCTTGGCCGGCGGGACGCCGGTGGGAGAGCGGGGATTCTGCTTCGCGCCCACCGTCGTGGGCGGCTTGCGCCAGGACGACGAATTGGTGCAGTCCGAGGTGTTCGGCCCGGTGATCACCGTCCAGCAATTCAGTGACGAGGCGGAGGCGTTGGCCTGGGCCAACGGGGTGGAATACGGCTTGGCCTCGTCGGTGTGGACACGGGACCACGGCCGGGCCATGAGGATGGCGCGCGACCTCGATTTCGGGTGCGTGTGGATCAATACCCACATCCCCTTGGTGGCCGAAATGCCGCACGGTGGGTTCAAGCACTCCGGGTACGGCAAGGATCTCTCCACCTACGGATTCGAGGACTACACCCGGATCAAGCACGTCATGAGCAACATTGAGGAATAGACAGTCGTGAGCCAATGATCGTCGGCATACCCAAGGAATTGAAGGACGACGAGTACCGGGTGGCCATGACCCCGGCCGGCGTGCGCGAGCTGGTCTCGGCCGGGCACACCGTCTACGTCGAACAGGACGCCGGAGCGGGCTCGTCCATGTATGACGACGAATTCATCAAAACAGGGGCGCAGATCATCGACTCGGCCGACGACATCTGGGCCGCCGCCGACCTGGTGTGCAAGGTCAAGGAGCCAATCGAGCCGGAATTCCATCGGCTCGGGGCGCGATCGGGCCAGGTGCTCTTCACGTACCTGCACCTGGCGGCTTCACGCCCCACCACCGATGCCCTGCTGGCCGGGGGCAACGTGGCCATCGCCTATGAGACGGTGCGCCAGAGCGACAATTCGCTTCCCCTGCTCGCTCCCATGAGCGAAGTGGCCGGGCGTATGGCGCCCCTGATGGGGACCCACCACCTGATGCGGCCGGGCGGGGGCCGAGGTGTCTTGGTCTGCGGCGTGCCCGGCGTGCGCTGCGCCAAAGTGGTCATCCTGGGCGCCGGCGTGTCCGGCATGGCTGCGGCCACCATGGCCGTGGGGATGCACTCCGACGTCTACGTGCTTGATCGAAATCTGGAAAAACTGCGCCAGGTCGACCATCACTTCCGGGGGGCACTCGAGACCCTCGCCTCGTCCCAACACGCCATTGAGGAGGTCTGCCTGGACGCCGACATCGTCATCGGCGCTGTGCTGGTGGTCGGGGCACGGGCACCGCGCCTGGTCTCCGATGCGCTGGTGGCGCAGATGCGTTCGGGTTCGGTGCTGGTCGACATCTCCGTCGACCAGGGCGGATGCTTCGAGTCGACCCGGCCGACCACCCACTCGAATCCCACCTTCGAGGTGGAAGGATCGATCTTCTACTGCGTGGCCAACATGCCCGGTGCGGTACCGCACACCTCCACCCACGCCCTGGCCAACGCCACGCTGCCGTACACGTTGAGCATTGCCGCCAAGGGGTGGAAGGCCGCGGCGCGGGCCGACCACGCGCTGGCCGAAGGGGTCAATGTGGTGGCCGGCGACGTGGTCTATGCGCCAGTGGCCGAGGCTCACGGATTGGCGTTCACGCCGCTGGTGGACCTGCTCGGGGAATAGCGTGAGCCGGGGACATCCGGCCGAGATGTTGGTTGAAATGTCGTTTTGATTCGATGAGTGCCGGGTAATTCGATGAGTGCCGAGCCAACAATCGTTCAAGAGATCGGAGGACGTCTGCCTGCACCTAGAGGGTTTGCCGTCCGGACCAAGCTGTGCCGGTCCGCAATCTTGACCGGCATGGCTCGTTCTCGGGTCATGCGGTTTCAATTCAGGCGTACTCGCACCTTGCTAACAGCCGCGTGCGCTGTCCTCACTCTCGTGGTGACCGGGTCCTTGGCTGGGGTCGGAGCGGCCCGCGCAGGCGCCACGCCCGTGCCCGACCTTCCCCAGGGCACCATCTTCACCGGCTTCGCCACCGAGCTCTCCGACCCGGGGGGATTTCCTCCTGGCATGAATGTGCCCTGCACGCCCACCGGCGCGCACCCCTTCCCGGTGGTGCTGGTGGCCGGCACCGGCGGCAACGAGAACGTGTCCTGGCAGGCCCTGTCTCCGGCCCTGGCCGACGAGGGCTACTGCGTATACGGCTTCAACTACGGCGCCACGTCCATCTCCGGGGGCCGCTTCTACGGCCTGGGTGACATCCCGACGTCGGCGCAGACCCTGGCCACGTTCGTCAGTGGCGTGTTGTCAACCACGCACGCGACAAAGGTCGACATCGTTGGCCATTCACAGGGCGGCATGATGCCCCGGTACTACATGAAATTCCTCGGCGGTGCGGCCAAGGTCAACATGCTGGTCGGACTGGCTCCCTCCAACCATGGCACCACGCTCGACGGCCTCACCACGCTCACGTCGCTCTTCGGTCCCAACCTCACCACCGGAGGTGCCTGTGATGCCTGTACCCAGCAGGAGGCCGGCTCCACCTTTCTCTCCTCACTCAATGCCGGAGGAGACACTCAATCCGGCCCTCGCTACGTGGTGATCGAGTCGAAGTACGACGAGGTGGTCACCCCGTACACGTCGGCCTTCCTCACCGGTCCGAAGGTGCAGAACATCTTGTTGCAGACCCAGTGCGCCATGGACTTCAGCGAGCATCTGGGGATCCTGTACGACCCGATCGCTCAACAAGATGTGCTCAACGCCCTCGGAGCGGACGACCCCTTCTTTGTCCCGGCGTGCTCGTTCGTGCCTCCGGGCATCGGGTAGGCCACCCGGCCCGCACCCCGCACGGAGACGAAGAAGTCTCCATCTCACCCTGGGGTCCTTCAGGAAGCAAGCGGCCAGCGGCGTGAGGGAGCAAACTGCAGTGGTGACCGATCTGCCCGATTCGTCCCAACCGGAACCCCGCGCCGCCACACCCGGCCGGAGCGACATGGGCGTCCGGGTGGCCGACGCCGAACGAGATCGGGCGGTGACCCAGCTCCGGGAGCACGCAGTGGAGGGGCGTCTCACCCTTGACGAGTTCACCCAGCGCGTCGGCCTGGCCCTCCAGGCCCGCACCCAGGGAGACTTGCACGCCGCCATGGCCGATCTGCCCGAGGTCGCGGTACCCCAGGAAGTCTCGACCCGGCGTCCGGCCCGCCGGTCGTTCGTGGCCGTCATGAGTGGCTCGCGGGCCAAGGGGCGCTGGCGGGTCGGCGCGCGCACCACGGCGGTGGCCGTCATGGGTGGGTGCGAGATGGATCTGCGCCAGGCTGAGATCGAGGGACCCGAGGTCGTGATCACGGCGGTGGCCTTCTGGGGAGGGGTCCACGTCATTGTCCCCGAAGGGATCGATGTCCAGCTCGAAGGGTTCTCCTTCATGGGCGGACGAAACCTGAAGGTACGCGATGTGCCCATCGTCCCGGGTTCGCCGCGGATCAGAGTCCGCGGCTACGCCGTCATGGGTGGCATCAACATCCGGAGCCGGACGAGCCGCTCGGGTCGGGAGATCGCCCACGCGGTCGCGGATGGCGTGCTCGGACCGGAAGCCTTTCCGCCCAGCCTGGCCGGCGCGTCCTCGGACCCCATCGACCTTGCTGCACTCGGGCGCGATATTCGCCGGCAGATCCGGGGCCAACGGGCTCCCGCTCCCACCCCTCCGTATTCGCCGCCGTCGGGCGAGGAGACCGTCACCATCGTCTTCAGTGACATGGTCAACTACGCCGGCATGACCGAGGAGATGGGCGATCGGGTCTCCCGTGAGATGTTGCAGGAGCACCACCGGATGGTGCGCGACCAGGTGCAGCGGCACGGCGGCCGCGAGGTGAAGGTGCAGGGCGACGGTTTCATGATGGCCTTCGGCGGCGTGGCGCGGGCGTTGCGGTGCGCGGCCGAAATGCAACGTGCTTTCCACGACTATTCGTCGTTCCACCCGGAACGCCCCATTGAGGTCCACATTGGTGTGCACACCGGGGAGGCCCTCGAGGAGGACGACGACTTCTTAGGACACACGGTCATTGTGGCGAGCCGCCTGGCGGACGTGGCCGAACCGGGAGAGATTGTGGTGTCGTCATTGTCCGAACAACTGGTGGTCCGGTCGGGTGAGTTCCGCTTCGGCCACCATCGTGAGGTGTCCCTCAAAGGCCTGACCACTCCCCAGCAGGCGGCCTCGCTGGTGTGGGGCGACTGAGTACGCCGGAGACGTCCGGCCCCGAATCAATCGGGAGGCCGCGTGTAAGTGAGCTCAACCGTGCCGTCGGGGTAGGTCCGACCCACCTGCACCAGATGGAGCGGTAGAAGATCGCTTCCCGGCGCCGAGAGCGTTTCCCGACTTTTTGTCGAAAACGCGGGACTCAGGGCCCTGTTCGGTGTAGCCTGTTCACATGTTCCGCTGAGTCCCGCCACCGAAGAGGTCCCGCGCCCCAGGCGCGGTGCGGCCTCTTGGCGATGCACTCCGGTCCTGCAAACATCCCGCAACGCCCTCTTTACGCTGCCCGCGGCTTTTCGCCCGGCTGGCCCCGAAGAACCGAATTCGATACCTGCCGTACCCGCACCTGAAACGACCGCGATGACGAACGATCTCACACACCCCGAGCGCTCCAGGCCGACCCCCGACGGGGTCATCGACGACCGCGCCCCGACCGGGGACCGGAGGGACGACCGCTCGGTCAAGCCGGGCCGCTCGCTGAGGCGGGCGACGGCCCTCCAGGTCATGACGGCGGCGGGGAATGGGCTGGCCTACGTGGCGCTGTCCTTGCGCGTCTACCAGGAGACCCATTCCACGTTGGCCGTCACGATGGTGCTCCTGGCCGGTGGCCTTCCCGTCGTCCTGCTGGCGCCGGTCTCAGGCCTCTTGCTCGATCGCCTGCCCATGGCCCGGGTGCTTTCTGTGGCCAGCTTGGTGGTGGCGGCGTCGTTGGGCGGCCTGGCCTATGCCCACTCGCTCAGCTCCACCATCATGTTGGTGCTCTGTTTCGGCATTGCCGACAGTGTGCTGCAGCCCGGCTTGACGGCCGCGATCCCCCAGTTGGCCGGCGAAGTGTCGTTGGTGCGCGCCACCAGCCGACTCCAGGGTGCCGCCATGGGCGGCACCGCCCTCGGACCGTTGTTGGCGGGCGTGGTCGGAAGCATCGGGGGTACCTCGACCGCGCTCCTGCTCGATGCAGGAGCGTCCGTTGTCTTCTCCATCGGCGTCCTGACGTTGGGCTTGCGACGTACCCAATCGATCGTTCCGCACGGTGCCGACGACGGCATGGCCGCGGGCCTGCGCTATCTCCGTCGGGATCGCCCCATGGGTCTGCTGGTGCTGGTGGTCTCGACCATGATCGGATTTTTGGGCGTGACCATGGTGGTCGAGCTCTTTCTGGCCGAAAAGGTGCTGCACGGTGGAACCACTGGGTACGCCCTGCTCATCACCGCCTGGACGGGCGGCATGACATTGGGCACCGTGATCGCCGGGCGACTCTCAGCGCGAGCGCTCAGCCCGGCCATAGTGATCGGTCTGGTCGTCCTGGGCTTGGGCGTGTCCGCCGGCGCGCTGTCCCCGACCATGTGGATGGCCATTGCGGCCTATGGCATCGGTGGCATCGGCGACGGCGTGCAGATGGTGGGGGCCCGGACACTCCTCCTCCAGCGGGCGCCCGAGCACATCGCCGGCCGGGCCTGCGCCGTGTTCACCGCCATGACCATGGGGGCGGTGTCCATCGGAATGGCGGCGGCCGCGCCCCTGGTGGCGCTGTTCGGCGTCCGGGGCGCACTGCTGTGCGCCGGGGTGGCCAGCATCGTGGCCGCCCTGGTCGCACTGGCCCTGGGCCTGCAGCACATTCGAGGGGAGCCCGTAGCCGAGACGCGGTCTGAGTCATGGCACTCGCCGAATATGGCGAGCCCGCTCCTCGTCTCGTCGGACGAGTCAGATTCTGCGATCATTCTCACCCAGAAGAGTCTTGTCGACGACATCATCGGGTAACTCTGACCTTCGATTGGGCAATCGCATCCGTCTCTGATCCGCCGTTCCGCCCCGGAGTTCGCGTTCCCGCCTACCATAAAAGCAGCCATGGCCGAGCACCCGAATGTGCAAAGAATCCGCGACTCGTACGCAGCCTTGGCCGCGGGCGACCTGACCGCGGCCTTGAAATACCTGGCGCCCGCAGGGGTCATCCATTTCAATCGACGGGGTCCGCTCGGCGGTGCCCCGATGGGGATCGACAACATCAAATCGGCCCTGGTGAGCGACTACCGGTTGACCGCCGGCACGCAGCGCTTCCACATCACAAAGATCTTCGCTGACGACCACCATGGTGTGGTTGTGCTCCGAGAGACGGCGAGTCGTCCCGATGGAGCCACACTCGACCTCGATTCGGTGCACCTCCTTGCCTTCGACAGCAGTGGTCGGGTGCACGACCTCTGGGACATCTCGAGCGATCGCGAGGCTCAGGCTCGGTTCTTCGCCGGCCAATAGGTATCCGGGCAAGTCGATGGTGCCGGCTGACGGCGGGGTATCTCGGCCAACGGAGCGATCATGAGCACGTTTACGTGACCTCGACGATTCAGTTGACCTGTCTGCGTTTGCGTCGTGAGAGTACGACATCCAAATTGAACAACTCGGGGAAGGCATCCGTCACCCGCTCCAGAGATTCGCGAACCCGTCGAGTGAGCGGTGTCGCGACAGGGAAGAACCACTCGTCGTCGGCGAGAAATCGGCCCATGCCGATCGCCGCCGAAGCGTCATTGAGTACTTCACGTGTTCTGCCCACCTCAGCACGCGCAGCATCTGCTCGCGCCAGAGAAAGCTCAGATGGATACATTCTGGCAAATTCATCGGCGTGGCCGAGAGCTTCGCGGGCGGTTCCCCAAGCAAGGTTGGCGAGGATGGCTCGGCCCACATCCTCGTCCGCACCCGACAGCACACTGAAATGTACGTCCGAACCAGCAAATCCGCACTGGAAAAATAGTGCCGCTATTCCAAAACCCATGCGCCCGAGAGGATGCGCCAGACGACGCTCGACCTTGAGTCAACCGGCTGCAGGATACGGAAGCAGCTCAAGCCGGATTGTAAAGCCCTACGTAGCACGCACCTGCGGTGTAGCCGGGGCTGAGACCCACGGATAGTTGCCACTTTTCGTGTCCCGCGATCTCCGCAGTGGTGACCTGCACGGAGTTCTTGTCAAAATGGGTTTGTTGAGCATCGAGGACGCCGACCTCCAGCGAGTACAGCCCGTTGCCATTGGGGTTAGGCGGGACCTTCCCAGCAGCGTCGAAGGTTCCCTTGGCGACCACCGATGACCCGTTCGAACTCAATTCGCACGTCGCGGGGGCAACGTCCGGCAGCACGGTGTCACTGAACACGTTGAAAGGCAACGCAACGCTGGTCTGAGCAGTCGGAGGTGGAGTCGGAGTCGTCGGCGTCATCGTGGTCAACGCGACGGCGCTGACTCCGCCGCCCAAGATGACAAGTGCGGCACAACCGACGAAAACCCTCGGCCATAGTGCCAAGATCCAGCCCCTTCCATTCGCCGCCGCCTCGCTGTCACCTGCCAGAAACAGGGCGGTTGGGCGCCGGCCTCTGGATCAGGTTGCCGCACGGTCCGAGCACCACCACACCGTCTGCGAGTCCTGGCACCAATTGAATACCCAGGTGTCACCGGGTCTAACACGAAATGAAGGCGCAGCCGCCCGCCAGCTGGGAGCGTGCCGAACGGCACCTGCGACCCCTCCGGCACCCCAGACTCGCTCAGGCCGGACCACACCACACCGGGTAAGCTGACGGGTAGTCAGATTCGTGTGCGACCGGGATTCCCTGGCGCCGCCTTCCGGCCCTGGAGGTCGTCCCAGCATGGATTTTGAGTTCTCCGACGAACAGCTCGCGTTCGTCAAGGAGGTGGAGACGTTCCTCGACGCCAACGATGATCCCGAAGTCTTCGACGTGACCCGGGAGAACATGGCGCAGATCGTCGACACCCCCAAGCGCCGGGCCTTCATGGCTTCCTTGGGAACTCAGGGATGGTTGGGTATGACCTGGCCGGCCGAGTACGGGGGTAAAGAAGGCGAAGGCGTCTACGAGTACCTCCTCAATGAGCAGCTGGCCGGCCGTGGCGGTCCGCAGATCGGCAAGGGCGTCGGCATCATTGGCAAGACCATCATTCGACATGGCAACGAGCGCATGAAGGCCGAGTTCCTGCCGAAGATCCTGCGCAACGAGGTCGAGTTCGCCGTCGGGTATTCCGAGCCCAACGCGGGCTCGGACGCCGCCTCGATGCAACTCAAGGCGACCAAGGTCGACGGGGGCTGGTTGCTCAACGGCCAGAAGACCTGGACCACCTCGGCCCACTTCGCCGAGTGGTACTGGGTCGGGGCCCGCACCGATCCGGCCGCGGCCAAACACGCCGGCATCACCCTGTTTCTGGTCCCCATCGATCAGCCCAGCATCACAGTCAACGCCATCTGGACCATGGGAGACGAGCGCACCAACGAGGTCTTTCTGAACGACGTCTTCGTGCCGGACGATTACGTGGTCGGAGAGCTGAACCGGGGCTTTCAGTACATCTCCGAAGCGTTGGACCTTGAGCGCTTCACCATGTTCACCTTCTCGCCCATCAATCAGCGCTTCGAGCTCTTGACCGAGTACGTGCGCACGACGGTGCGTGACGGCGTGGCCCTGAAGGACGACCCGATCATCCGGCAACGACTGGCCCAGCTGGCCACCGAACTCGAGGTGGCACGGGTCATGGGCCTGAAATTCGTCTTCGAGTCGGGCAAGGGGGGCGCCGCCCCGACGACCGAGGCCTCCGAGTACAAGCTGTTCGCCACCGAGCTCTCCAAGCGCCTGGCCAATGCGGCCATGGACATCGCCGGTCCGGGCAGTCAGTTGCGGGTCAAGACGGAAGGGGGACCTATGGCCGGGCGTTCCGAGTCCACCTACCGCTACACGGTGATCGACACCATCGGCGGCGGGGCGTCGGAGATCCAGAAGAACATCATCGCCCGGCGCAAGCTCGGTCTTCCAAAGAATTTCTGATTTCTTGGTCACGGCCACGTCACCCATCGGACCGCTGCAAGGGGTCACCGTCCTCGACTTTTCGTCGGTTGGACCAGCCGCCCGTTGCACGCGCCTGCTGGCCGACTACGGCGCGCTGGTGATCAAGATAGGTGCGGTGCCCTCAACGGAGACTGCCGCCGATGATCCGTGGTTCTTCGCCTACAGCGGTCACCGCGGCATGCGCCGGGTCATGGTCGACCTCAAGGATGACAGCGGCCGGGACGCCTTTTTCGCCCTGGCCGATGCCGCCGATGTGGTGATCGAGAGTTTCCGGCCCGGTGTGGTCGATCGGCTGGGCATCGGATACGGCGCGGTGAGCGCGCGCAATCCGGGCATCATCTACTGCTCGACCAGCGGCTACGGCCAGAACGGGCCGTACGCCAACCGGGCCGGCCACGACATCAACTACCTGGCCGTGGGCGGGTTCTTGGCCATGAGCACTCCGGGTGTCGATGGTGCACCACCCATCCCCGGCGCCACCATCGCCGACGCTGCCGCCGGAGGCATGCAGGCCGCCCTGGCCATCACGACCGCGTTGGTACGTCGGTCCACGTCCGGCGCCGGCACCTACCTCGACGTCTCGGTGGCCGACGGTGTCCTCTCCCTTATGTCGCTCCCGATTGACGAGCATCTGGCCCTCGGTACCGCTCCGGGGCCCGGTCACGACGTTCTTTCCGGCCGCTTCGCCTGCTACGGCACGTACGAGACCAGCGACGGCAAATGGGTGGCCGTGGGCGCCATCGAGGCGAAGTTCTTTGCCAACCTGTGCCAGGCTCTCGGCTGTCCCGAACTGGCGGGGGATCAGTTGAACGACGCGGCCCAGCCCGCGATCCGGGCTGCCTTCGCCGCAGCCTTCGCCACCCGGAACCGGGACGAATGGATCGCCCTGCTCGGGGAGGCTGACACCTGCGTCGCTCCCGTGCTCGATGTCGCCGACGTCGCCGACGACCCCCAGTTCGCCGCCCGCGGCGTGTTCACCCGGGCGACCCACCCGACCAAGGGCTCTCTGCGCCAGCTGGCCCCGCTGCTGGCCGGCATGGATCGGCCCGGGGGGGCGGTGTCGCTGCCCGATCCGACCGAGACCCAGACCGAGCACCTCTTGAAGGAGGCAGGCGTTCCGGTCGAGACCATCGCCCGCTGGATGTCCCACCGGGTCGTGGCATGACCGACGCCGATCTGTTAGCGCGGGCGCTGGAGATGGTGGGGGTGGAGCAGTACCCCGAGATCAGCGAATTCCCGGTCGAGCGCGGGTATATATGGACCTCCTGCGCCTCGGTGGGGAACGGCAATCCTCTCTACTGGGACGACGAGGTGGCTGAGGCCCTGACGGGCGGGCCCATCGCGCCGCCCACCATGGTCTCGGTGTGGTTTCGCCCGCACAGTTGGGCACCCGGGAGGACCGAGGTGGCGCTGCCGCTGCAGGTGCACTTCGACCTCAAGGCCCTCTTCGGCCTGCCCGAGGCTGTGATGAGCGACAACTCGATTGAATTCCACACTCCGGTGCGCCTGGGCGATGTGCTGCGCACCCATCAGGTCCTGCGGTCCATCAGCGACGACAAGACGACCAAGCTGGGCACCGGTCGGTTCTGGGTGATCGATGTGGTCTACGCCAATCAAGACGGAGACCTGGTGGCCGTCGAGTCCTACACCGGCTTCGGCTACCGCCGCACCACGGACGGATCGGGCCGCTGATGGCCACCACCGCACCGACCCTTCTCTTCGACGATGTGCACCCGGGCGACACGCTGCCCGAACTCCGCTACGACGTCAGCGCCACCACCGTGGTGCTCGGCGCCCTGGCGGCGCGGGACTGGCGCCCCATGCACCACGACCACGATTTCGCCGTCAACCGCAACGGGACCCGGGACATCTTCTTGAACACGCCCAACCAGGCAGCCTGGTTCGAGCGCTACCTCACCGACTGGACCGGCCCGTACGGACGATTGGGGCGGGTCACCTTCCGCATGTTGGGTTCGGTCTTCCCAGGGGACACCATGGCACTCAATGGCATCGTCGAGGGGACCGACGTCGACGCGTCCGGATGCGGTTTCGCCTCCGTGGCCGTGACCCTGTCCGTCGACGGTGACACCAAGACGACGTGCGCCGCTCGCATCGCGCTGCCGCGTCGGACCGACGACAACCCGTGGGCCCGCTGCGGTGACCAGTGGCAGCCCTCGCCGGCCAGCGCATGAACGCCCATTCCGATCGATCGCCCGTCCGGAGGTAGTTGGACCATGTTGGACCTTGACTTCAGTCCCGAGCAGGAGATGCTGCGCCAGACGACGCGCGACGTGCTGCAGCGGCACTGCCCGCTCGACGTCGTCCGCGATATGGAGGACAACCCGACGGGCTACCCGCTCTCGTTGTGGACCCAGCTCGGAGAGCTTGATCTCATCGGCCTGCTGCTCCCGCCCGAACACGGCGGTTCGGGCATGACGCTGGTCGAAGGCGTGGCCCTATACCAGGAGTTCGGACGCGCCCTGGTCCCGATCCCGCACTTCGTCAGCGCCGTGCTCTCCGGTGGGGTGCTAGCCCGTTCGGCCAGCGAAACACTGAAGACGCAATGGTTGGATGGCCTTGCCTCGGGCGAGGCCATCTTCACCCCGGCCTGGCTCGAGCCGGAGAACGGGTACTCACCTCGAGGCATCGAGGCCCGGGCCGAACCGGACGGCGAGGACGGGTTTCGTCTGAGCGGGACGAAGCGGCACGTGGCCTTCGCCGCGGCAGCCGACCGGCTCGTGGTATTGGCCCGCACCGGTGATGACGCCGAGGCCATCGACCTCTTCCTGGTTGATCCGACGGCCGTCGGGGTGACCCTGCGCCAGCAGTTCACCATCGCGTCGGACACTCAGTACGAGGTGACATTCGACAACGTCGCCCTCTCCGGCCAGGATCGGATCGGCGCTGCGGGCACAGGATGGGCCACGTGGCAGGACGTCCTCGAGCCCGCGCTGGTGCTCCTGGCCGCCCAGGCGGTGGGTGGCGCCCGCTACGCCCTGGAGATCACCAACCAGTACGCCAAGGACCGCCAACAATTCGACAAGCCGCTCGGCGCGTTCCAAGCCCTGGCCCACAACCTGGCCGATGCGGCGACCAACCTGGACGGGGCCGAGCAGCTGGTGCACGAAGCGGCCTGGGCCGGAGCCAGCGGACGGTCGCTGCGTTCCCTGGCTCCGATGGCCAAGTTGTTCGCCTGCCGTACGTTCCGCGACATCACCGCCATGGCCCAGCAGATCTTCGGCGGTGTCGGCTTCACCCTCGACTTCGATATTCAGCTGTACTTCCGCCGAGCCAAACAGCAGCAGGTGATGTGGTCGAACGACCGCTCCCTGGAAGACGCGGTTGCTGCCGCCCTGTTGGACTGATCCGACCCACGGGCACCATGTCTGCCCCATCAACAACGCTCAGCGCGCATGAGGCCAGGCGGGTCGCCCTCGTCGCCCAGGCCCTCTTGGGCCCCCGGCCGACCGGGGGCCCGGCGGTCACCGTGCGCCGGCTTGGCGCCGTCCAACTTGACACCATTTCCGTTCTGGCCCGGTCGCACGAGCTCGTCGCCTACGCCCGGCACGGCTCGATCGACCGAGATCGGATCGAGGCGTCCTACTGGGGTCCCAAGAGCACCACCTTCGAGTACTGGTCCCACGCCGCCTGCCTCTTGCCCCTCGAGGAGTGGCCCTCCTACGCCTTCAAGCGCCGGGCCCGCCGGGCCAAGGGGAGGCGATGGCACTCCTTGGAAGACGAGACAAAGACCTGTGGCGAGGTCATGGCCCGCCTTCGCGCTGAGGGACCTCTCACGGCCAAGGAATTGGGCGGAGCCAAGAGGGGAGGCCCGTGGTGGGACTGGTCCGAAGTGAAGATCGCCGCTGAACGGTTGCTGGACGTCGGCGACCTGGTCTGCCGCCAGCGCAGGGGGTTTCAGCGCGTCTACGACCTGGTCGAGCGCGCCATTCCCGACGAGATGCGACACGAGGAATTGAGCGACGAGGAGTGCGTCACCCGGCTGGTGCGTTCCGCCGGGCGCTCGCTGGGTGTGGCCACCTTGTCGGATTTGGCCGTGTACCACGGGGTGCGGGCCAAGCAGGTGCCCCCCGTGCTCGAGGCCGCCGGTCTCGTGCCGGTGCGGGTCGAGGGTTGGACGAAGGCGGCATATGCCGATCCGGCCGCTCTGGAGGTGTTGGACCGCCGGCACCGGGGGCGCAGCCTGTTGCTGTCCCCGTTCGATTCGCTGATCTGGGATCGGCCCCGCACCGAGCGCCTCTTCGGGTTCCGCCACCGGCTCGAGGCCTACACACCGCGCCACAAGCGCCTCTTCGGGTACTTCGCCATGCCGGTCCTGGCCGGCACGAAGATGGTCGGTCTGGTCGATCCCGGCCGAGACGGGAAGACGTTGGTGGCCAAGCAGGTCACGTTGACCTCGCGCGGTGCGACGCAGCATGTGGCTGCGGCGTTGACAGAAGCGGCGACGTGGGTCGGCAGCGACAACATCGTGGTGGAGCGGGTCGAACCGCCGGAACAGAAGGGGATCCTGGAGAAGGCCCTGATCGCAAGCGTGGGGTGACCGGGTCCCGCTCGTATCGCGTTCAACCAAGGGGCCATGTGGCCGTCGACCAATGCGCGGTCTTGTTCGCTGGCGCCGATTCCTTGGTGGAGACCGCCGCTGGGAATGCAGAAGTTCCGCCACTTTCGCTATCATCCGCTGATTCGCTGCACTCGCCCAATCGGCTGAACGAGTGAGGTTGAGCCCGCACGGAGGATGGAATCAATGACGAGCACGGAACTCCTGGTCGACGCCTTCGAGCGGATCCGCGACGCCGTGCACCCTGCCGTGAACGGGCTCTCGCGTGACGAGCTGGCGTTTCGCCCCGAGGACAACTCGAACTCCATCGCCTGGTTGGTGTGGCACTTGACCCGGATCCAGGATGATCACGTCGCCGGGCTCGACGGCCGCGAACAGGTGTGGACAGCGAATGGCTGGGCCGAGCGGTTCGCCCTGTCCCTCGACGTATCAGATACCGGATATGGGCACGGCCCTGAGCATGTGGCGATGGTCACCGCTGACGACCTCTCGCTGCTGGGCTATTTCGAGGACGTCCACGACAAGACGCAGGAGTTCGTGCGCACCCTGGCCGACGAAGACCTCTCTCGAGTGGTGGATCGCTCATGGGATCCTCCCGTGACCATGAGGGTGCGGCTGATGAGCGTGATCGCCGACGACCTGCAGCACGCGGGTCAGGCGGCGTACGTTCGGGGAATTCTCCAACAACGCTGAGTGCCCGAAGGCCGGCTCAATAGCCGGTCGCGGCAGACCGTTCCGCAATCTGCTCAAAGATGGGGACGGACCCGCCGTACGGACCGGTCTGCGCCGGGTGGTGCAGCACCAACTGGTCGATTCCCATCTCCGCGTAGGGAGCGGCCAGCGCTTCGAATTGGTCGAGTGACGTGATGACCGGATCGGTGGGCGTCCACAGCACCACCTTGCCCAGGCTGTCCGGGTCCCGATCCACCTTGGCGCACGCCTGAACGAGTTGCGAGCGTTGCCTGCGGACGGCGTCGACGATGTCGGCGGGTGCTTGCGGTTCACCCGAGCCCGGCCCGATGGTGACCCACTGCTGACCAGAGGAGGCGGCCAGGCTGAGTCCGCGCGGACCGCCAGCGGCAATCGTCAGCGGAAATGGCGTCTGCAAGGTTCCCGGCGTACTTGGGGCATTCTTCGCCGCATAATGCCGACCAGAAATGGTCGTGCGGGCCGCGGCGTCGCCGTCGAGCACTTGTCGCAGCGTCTGGACGAATTCGCCGTAGCGGTCCATCCTCTCGGCCGACGACCAAGGGTCCTGCCCCAGGGCCTGAGCGTCCGGTCCCTCAGTGCCGGGGCCGACGCCCAAGTCGAAGCGGCCGTCGCTCAGGTCATCGAGCGCAATGACGTCTCGGGCCAACGCCACCGGATGCCGAAAATTGGGGGTGGCCACCAAGGTGCCCAGCCGGATCCGCTTGGTGACCGCCGCTGCCGCGGCCAGAACGGGGATCGCCGCCAGCCACGGGCCGTCCGGCATCCCGCCCCAACGGATGTGGTCATAGGTCCATGCGGTTGCGAAGCCGACGCCATCGGCCCACTCCCACTGTCGGCGTGCGTCCTTCCAGCGGTCGGTGGGGAGTATCACAAGACCGATGCGCACCGCGTCAAGCTACCGGCTGCCCTCCTCTCACGCTGGACCTCGCCAGTCGATCCACCCGCCGTGCTCGTGCACGATGCCGAGCAACTCCCATCGAGCCGCACCGCCTTCGAAGACCGCCGCACCGAGAAGATCGGCCCCGGCGTCACGGTCAGGCACGGGCTGGTCGGCAAACGCGGCCACCGTCCCCACGCCTTCGGCGCTCAACCAGGCGATGGTGCGCGTCTGGGATTCAGCCTCCAACAGTTCGACGAAGCGCTGCCGATCTTCGAGACTGAAATAGGCGAAGGCCCACGTCGTCACGATGACGGCGGCGACGCCGATCGGGAGGTCACCGAGAACACGCGGGAGGGCGTCGTTGGCGTCCCCGGCGATCACCTGTGGGGGATCCTGTTGGGCCAGGTGTATGGAAGCGGCGGTGCGTTCGAGTCGGCCCGTGTCGGGCCATACGCAGGCCAACAGCCAACGAGCGTCGTCCGGATGGCCGAGGTCGATCGGAGAGCGGTCGATCCCGATCCGGGACCGGAGAGGGGGAAGAGCCGGAGCAATCGGCGGGTTGCCACCGGCCACTCGGCAGGTGATCTGGACGGGGGAATCTGACGGGCCGGTCGCCCCTGCCGCGCCGTAGTCAATCCGGTAGCGATCGCACAAGAGGTTCAGTCCGGCACTTGCTCCCACATCCGTCAACGCCATCGGTTCACTGAGCTGGGAGGCCAACCAGGTGAGGCCGGGACCGATCAATGCGCTGCGGCCGCAGTCATTCGTTTGTATATGACGTGTGGACAGCAGCGCCATCACCTCTTCCTGGCGGTCCCGACATAGTTGGAGAAACAGCGGTGCCGGATCCGCAGCCGAGCGTCCGGAGTAGATAGCAGCCAGGGGATCGTCCGAATCATCGAGCAGCAGGTAATGGACCGCCGCCAGCAAGGCCGGAGGCAGGTGAGCCGAAGGCGGGGCGGACTGCACCCAGCCGAGGAGTTCGGGATCGCCGGCCACCGCAATGGAGAGGCGTTCATAGAGCGGCGAATAGTTGTGGCAGTGGAGGGCAAACCATTCCCACATATGGACAAAGTCCCTCGTCGGTGCGGACATGCCAAAATACTCACACATCCGTCGAGGCCGGGACGCCCGGCGATCAGCGGTGGATGTCCCGGTCTTCCGAGCCGGCAAACTCTGTCATGGATCGTGTCCGCCAAGGGCATCGCGTCTTGGGGGTGCAGCCCAAGCCGGACGGGAGTCAACAACTCACGGGGGAAGAGCTGACAAGCACCAGATGCATCGCGGAGTTTGGCGGTCTCACGGACGAGGAGAAGGCCCAAGGGAGCCGGAAGTCTGTGGCGGCAGAGTGTCCGCGAACCACCGAGACGTGGCGGTGCGCGAGGTCATCGACCCGCTCAACCGGGTGATCGCGGTTGCGATCGAGCGGCGGCGGCTGAGCGGGGCACCATCGAGCAACTCGTTCCAAAAGATGGCCCATCCCCCGGCTGGCGCGTCGCCGCCAGCGACCGTGGTGAGCAAGCGGGCCACGACCGCGACGGCTCGGGGCCGACCCACCAGCGCAGCCTGGGCGGCGGCGGTGATCCGATGATAGGGAAGGTGCGCGGCGGCGAGGGCGGCTCGATACCGCTCGGCCGCATGCCCGGGTTCGCCCAGCACAGCCTCAGCGGCTGAGCGTCCACTGCCCATGGCTTGGGCGATCCCCTCACCTTGAAGCGGGTTGACGAGGCCGGCGGCGTCGCCGACGAGCAGCACTCGGCCCCGTGCCGGATTCGTGCCGACCATTCCCATCTTCAGCCAACCACCGAAGCGGCGCGCCGGGGTCGAGGCCTGCGAATCGGTGAGTAGACCGCGCACCTGTAGGTACTCGAGGAAATTCGGTAACGCCCTCAGCGCTCCCGCCCCGGCCTTGCGATCAGACAGCGTCCCCAGACCGAGTCCAATGTTCGCTCCGTCTTCCGCCCCGGGGAACACCCACCCGTAGCCGGGAAACGCGTGCCAGGGCGTCGGCTCCCACAAGACGATGGAGGGGAGATCCACCGGCCGCGGCAGGTACGTGCGAACGGCGAACCCCCAGAGGACCTTGTCGGTATCGACCAGGCCTGCGGCCGACGCAACACGACTGGTGGCCCCGTCGGCTCCAATCACGAAGTCGGCGCGCAGCTCTTCTCCGGTGCTCAGCTGGAATCCGTCGATTTCTCCGGCTTCTTCCAAGGGCTCGTCTGCCCGTCCGACGATGGGTGTGGCTCCGGCCTCAATCGCGGCCTGATGGAGCGCGGCGTCGAAGACCGTCCTGGCCACTGACGTGCCGTGCCCGGGGTACGTCAGTCCTTCCGCACTGGGCAGCCGTACCTTTCGACCGGTCGGACCGACGACCCACATATCGCCGACATCGGCACCGGACGGCAGTGGGAGCCCCAGCTCGGCCAGAACCTGAAGACCGCGGGGACCGACCAGGTCGCCACACGCCTTGTCGCGAGGGAACATCGCCTTATCGACCAGGGCCACCCGAGCCCCGCTTCGGGCCAGCACGAGAGCAGCAATGCTGCCCGCCGGACCGCTCCCGATCACCAGGACGTCAAAGCGCGTCGCTCCCACCCTGCTCCTTCCTCGGTGTCCGGACTTACAATGAGATCCTTTCATCCCGAGAGTAGGAGACCCGTTGACGACCATTTCCGGTGATCGGAACGAATTTGCGCAACATTTGTTCACGTCTCTCCCACAGCGCTACGACCG
>Ga0208357_1000913_pt1 | contig 22628 bp, 21 predicted proteins | sample NGESurdeep092012_6_FD_184487 | JGI IMG/M metagenome (GOLD analysis project Ga0208357, IMG submission 184487) | Arctic peat soil microbial communities from Barrow, Alaska - NGEE Surface sample F52-2 deep-092012 (SPAdes) | ecosystem: Environmental > Terrestrial > Soil > Wetlands > Peat ... | reverse complement strand
CTAAGCGGCATCGCCGCGCATCCGGGCCTGGTGCTTTATACCATGGTCGATGATGAATTGCGACGCGGCCTGGTCGATGGCTGCCGTAGGCAGCAGATCGTCGCGATCCCGGTTCTCGACCCTGTCATTACCGCGATCGGCTCCTTTCTCGGCCTGCCGGCGCGGGGCCTGCCGGGGCGCCAGCATCTGCTGGACGCCGAGTATTTTCAGCGCGTCGATGCCATGACCTTCGCGCTGGCCCATGATGACGGGCAATCGGCCTGGGGCCTCGACGAGGCCGATGTCATCCTGGTCGGGGTGTCGCGCACTTCGAAGACGCCGACCTGTCTTTATCTCGGCAATCGCGGCATCAAGGCGGCGAACGTGCCGATCGTGCCCAACGTCAAGCTGCCGGATGAATTGCTGGTCGCGTCGCGGCCGCTGATCGTCGGACTGACGAACGATCCCGACCGGCTGGTGCAATTGCGCAAGAGCCGCCTCACCATGCTGCAGCAGGGCGACGGCCCCTCCGACTATGCCGATCTGGAACAGGTGCGGCGCGAGGTGCAGCAGGCGCGGCGCTTCTTCACCGACCGGCAATGGCCGGTGATCGACATCACGCGGCGCTCGATCGAGGAGACGGCCGCCACCATCATGCAAATGCTGGCGAGCCGCCGGGGAGAAGATTCATGATCGTCCTCGCCTCCGCCAGCCGCACCCGCGCGACACTGCTGCAACAGGCCGGGGTCGCGGTGGTACGCGATGCCGCGCGCATCGACGAGAATGAAATCAAGGCAATGAACCGCCGCAGGGGCCTCGAAGCGGGGGTCGCGGCGATGGCGCTGGCCGAGGCCAAGGCGCTGACGGTGGCGGCGCGCCATCCCGGCGCGCTGGTGATCGGCGCCGACCAGATCCTGAATTACGAGGGGACCTGGCTCGACAAGCCCACCGGGCGCGCCGATGCGCGGGCGCAGATCGCGCTGTTGCGCGGCAAGGGCCACGAACTCGCGACCGCGCTGTGCGTCGCGCGCGACAGCAACGTCATCTGGCACGATCTGCATCGGCCGCGGCTCACCATGCGCGCCTTCGACGATGCCTTTCTCGACGCCTATATCCAGGGCCTGACGCGCGAGGATATGGGCGCGGTCGGTGCCTATCGTCTCGAAGGCCCCGGCATCCAATTGTTTGAGCGCATCGAGGGCGATTATTTCGCGATTCTCGGCCTGCCGCTGCTGGGGCTGCTGGAATTTCTGCGCGGTCATGGCGCGCTGCCGGGATGAGCGATGCCGGTCGCTTGGCGGGGGTGATGGGCTGGCCGGTGGCGCATTCGCGCTCGCCGGTGCTGCATCGCTATTGGCTGGAACGGCACGGCCTTACCGGCGATTACGTCAAGCTGGCGGTGCGGCCGGAGAATCTGGGCCGCGCGCTGCGGGCCTTGCCCGATTTGGGGTTCGCGGGCGTCAATCTGACGATTCCGCACAAGGAAGCCGCGCTCGCCTTGCTCGACACAATCGAGCCGCAAGCCCGCGCCATCGGCGCGGTTAATACCGTAACGGTGAGCGATGACGGCTCCCTCCATGGCGCCAACAGCGATGCCTTCGGCTTCATCGAAAACCTCAAGGAAGGCGCGCCCGACTGGCGCGGCCCCGCCGGCCCCGCGCTGGTGCTGGGCGCGGGCGGCGCGGCGCGGGCGGCGGTCGCGGCGCTGCTGGCGGCAGGGGTCGGCGAGTTGCGTCTCGTCAACCGCAACCAGGCGCGCGCCGAGCTTCTCGCCGCCGGACATGACGGGCGGGTCCGGGTCCTGCCCTGGAGCCAGCGGGCGGCGGCGCTGGCGGGGGTGCGGCTGCTGGTCAACACCACCAGCCTCGGCATGGCCGGGGCGCCGCCGCTCGACCTTGCGCTCGACGATTTGCCGGCCGACGCGGTGGTTAACGACATTGTCTATACGCCCCTCGAGACGCCGCTGTTGGCGGCGGCGCGGCGGCGCCACAATCCGGTGGTGGATGGGCTGGGCATGCTGCTGCATCAGGGCCGCCCCGGCTTCGCCGCCTGGTTCGGCATTTCGCCCGAGGTTACCCCGGAACTTCGGGCGCGGCTGGAGGCGACGCTCGGCGCCTCATGATCATTCTCGGCCTGACCGGCGGGGTCGGCATGGGCAAGAGCACCGCCGCCATGATGCTGCGCCGGCTGCGCGTGCCGGTGCACGATGCCGACGCCACGGTGCACCGGCTGCTGACGCGCGGCGGCGACGCGGTCGATGCCGTGGCACGGGTGTTTCCCGACGCGCTGCGCGACGGCGCCATCGATCGCAAAATATTGGGCGCCCGCGTGTTCAGCGACCGCGCGGCGCTGCGCCGGCTGGAGCGCATTCTGCACCCGCTGGTGCGGCGCGACGAACGGCGCTTCCTGCGCGCTCAGCGGCGGCAACGGGCGCGGCTGGTGGTGCTCGATATCCCGCTGTTGTTCGAGACCGGCGGTCAACGGCGCTGCGACGCGGTGGTCACGGTCAGCGCGCCGGCCTTTCTCCAGCGACGCCGCGTGCTGGCGCGGCCGGGCATGAACGCGGGCAAGCTCAAGGGTATCCTGGCGGCGCAGGTGAGCGATGCGCGCCGCCGCCGCGACGCCGATTTTATCGTGCCGAGCGGCCTCGGTCGCGCGGTGACGTTCCGCCGCCTCAGGGATATCGTCCGGCAACTGACCCGGCGTTGATCCGGGCGGCGCGCCGCTAGAGTTTGATACATCCAAATTGAACATTTTTTCCTTTACCGGCGAACGCCGGTATCCATCGTGTCGTTGCACCATGGGTCCCGGCCTGCGCCGGGACGGTGACTTGTTTCAATCAGGATGAAGCTAACTCTAGGCGGCGTTTTTGCCCCACAGCGCGCGCGACGCCAAATCCGCGCCCTCGCGAATCGATTTCAGCTTCAGCCACACCACTGGCGCGATCACCCATTCGCGGCCGGTGAAGGTGCCGAAGCCGCAATCGGCGCCGGCGATGACGCGCTCGCGGTCGCCGACCACGGACACCGCTTCCTCGAGGCGCCGCGCGATCACGCGCGGATGCTCGACGAAATTGTTGGTGCTGTCGATGACGCCGGGGATCAGCGCCATATGCGCCGGCAATCGATGTTTTTTTAGCGCCTCGTATTCATGCTGGTGGCGCGGGTTGGAAAATTCGATCGACAGCGCGCCGACCTTGGCGCCGTACAGTACCGGCAATATCCGCTCCAGCGGCACGTCATGGATATGCGGCCCGTCCCAATTGCCCCAGCACACATGGAGGCGCACGCGGTCGGCGGGAATGCCCTCGATGCCCTTGTTGATCGCCGCGACATGCAACTCCGCCGCCTTGATGAAATCAGCGTCGGAGAGATCGCGATAGAACATGGAGCGGTCCATCGCGAGATCGGGCGCGTCGATCTGCACGATCAGCCCGGCCGCGTGGATGGCGCGATATTCGTGCGCCAGCTCGCGCGCCAGCGCCATCAGATAGGCTTCCTGGCTGTCGTAATGCGCGTTGAGCATGGTCGAGGCACAGATGCCCGGTGACGGCGCGGTCATGAAGGATTCGGGAAAGGCGTCGAAATCGTTGACCGCCGCCTGGAACCGGGCGATCTCCGCCTTGATTGGCGCGTCGCTCAGATAATGGATGTCGGCCCGCGCCTCGGGCGCATTCTGCATGCGGCTGCGATGCGGAAAGCGGCGCAGCAGCGCGTCGGTCAGCTCGGGAAACTCTTCATAGTCGCGGCCGCGCCGGCGCTTCGATTCGCCGGAAAAGCCGGACATGCGCTGCGGGATATAGGTTTGAAAGCCGACGCGCTGCTGCTCGCCATCATTGCCGATATCGATGCCGGCCTCTTTCTGTTTCGCCACGACATGGCGCACGGCCGTGTCCAGCTCGGCGGCGAATTTCGCCGCGTCCATCGCGTCGCCGGCCTCGCGCGCGATCAACGAGTCGCTCAGCGTCTCGCCGCGCGGCAGGCTGCCGACATGGGTGGTAAGTATGCGGTCGCGGCTCAGCAGCATCGATGCCTCCGTGGTGGTTGGCGCCAGTTAACCGCCAAGACGCCGAGACGCCAAGTTCAAACTCCCCATACCGGCGAAAGCCGGTATCCATGGTGAAGCGGCACCGTGGACCCCGACTTTCGTCGGGGTGGCGAATAATTCTGCTGTATTGGCGGCGAAACCCTACGCCGCCGGCTCCAATTCCCTGAGCGGCGCGGCGCCGGGCGCGTCCATGCCGGCGAGCAGCGTCGGCCATGCCGCGTCGAACTTGTCGAGCGCCTTGAGCTTCACCGGGCCGAAGCCGCGCACTTGGTCCGGGGCGCGCGCCATGGCCAGCGCGACGGCGTGCGTCTCGGGCGAGAGCTTCGCCAGGATTTGCACGATGCCTTGCTCATAGGCGCGGATCAGCGCGCGCTCGCGCTGGCGCTCCTCGGACCAGCGGAACGGGTCGAGCGGCGTGCCGCGCAGCCATTTCATCGCCGCTAGCACGCGGAACACGCGCCACAGATAGGGGCCGAATTTCATCTTGCCGGGCCGGCCGAGATTCTTATCGAATTTCGCCAAGAGCGGCGGCGCCAGATGGAAAGTGATCTCCGGCGCGCCGGCGAAGGTCTCGGTCATCTGCCGCTTGAAATCGGGGTGCAGGAACAGCCGCGCCACCTCATACTCGTCCTTGTACGACAGAATCTTGGCGTAATTGATCGCGACCTCGCGCGTCACGCCGTCATCGCCGGTCGCGCGCACCTGGTCGACGAGGCGGCGATAGCGCGCCGCGAGACCCCGACCCTGATACGCGGTCAGATGCGCCATGCGATGGTCGATGATCTCGTCAAGCGACATTTCGTCGAGCACGCGCGGTTTCTTCTCGCTCTCGAGCAGCGCCGCGATCTTGTCGGGATAGGCGGCGGCGTGCCGGCCCCAGTCGAATGCCGCGAGGTTGAACGGCACCGCGACATTGTTGAGCGCGATGGCGTGCCGCAGCGCCGCCCCCGAAATGGGGATCAAGCCGCGCTGATAGGCATAGCCCACCATGATCAAATTGGATGCAATCTGGTCGCCCAGCGCCTTCACCGCGAGGCGGTGGAAATCGAACGCGAACACGCCGCGCGACGATTCTTCGATCTCGCCCAGCGAATCCTTCTGGCGAAAGTCGAAATCGCGATTGTAGATGAAGCTGGCGACCGGAGTGTTGTGCGTGTCGACGATGGCAAGGCTGCGCTCCGGCGAGATCAGCGCCAGCGCCTCTTTCGACGAGCCGACCACGCGGTCGGCGGCCAGCAATAAATCGGCATGGCCCAGCGGGATGTGCGGCGCCGCGATATTCTCGGCGCGCCGGCCGAGCCGGATATGGCTGATCACCGCGCCGCCTTTCTGCGCGAGGCCCGACACGTCCTGGACCAGCGCGCCGACGCCATCGAGCGACGCCGCCATGCCGATGACGCGCCCCACCGTCAGCACGCCGGTGCCGCCGACGCCGGCGACCGCGACATTATAGGCGGCGATGCCGGCGGGCAGGGCGGGCAGGCTCGGCTCGGGCAGCGCATCGTCCGGCAGCGCCATGCCGGTGCCCTTGCGCAGGGCGGCGCCCTTCACCGTGACGAAGGACGGGCAGAAGCCCTTGAGGCACGACAGATCGACGTTGCAGGCATTCTGGTCGATGGCGCGCTTGCGCCCCAGCTCGGTTTCCAGCGGCTCGATGGCGATGCAATTGCTTTGCGTCGAGCAATCGCCACAGCCCTCGCACACCGCGCTGTTGATCAGGACGCGCTCGGCGGGCTTCTCGACCAGGCCGCGCACGCGCTTGCGGCGCAGTTCCGTGGCGCAAGTCTGGTCATAGACCATGGCGGTGCAGCCCGGGATCTCGCGCATGATTTCCTGCACGCGCGCGATGGCGTCGCGCTCGCGCAGGATGGTGCCGGGCGCGAAATCCGCGCCCTTATATTTTTCCGGCTCGGCGGAGAGGACATAGATCTGGCCGACGCCCTCGGCTTTGAGCTGATGCGTCAGCTGCGGCACCGTCAGCGTGCCGTCCAGCGCCTGGCCGCCGGTCATCGCCACCGCGTCGTTGAACAGAATCTTGTAGGTGATGTTGGCGCCCGACGCGACCGCCTGGCGCACCGCCAGGATGCCGCTGTGGAAATAGGTGCCGTCGCCGAGATTGGCGAAGATGTGCTTCTCGTCGGTGAACGGCGCGATGCCGACCCAATTGCTGCCCTCGCCGCCCATCTGGGTGAAGGTCTCGGTGTTGCGGTTCATCCAAGTCGCCATGAAATGGCAGCCGATGCCGGCGGTGGCGCGGCTGCCGTCCGGCACTTGGGTCGAGGTGTTGTGCGGACAGCCGGGACAGAAATGCGGCGTGCGCGCCGTCGGCGGCGCGTATTTGTCCAACAGCTTGCGGCGGCGATGCCACACCTCGATCGCGTCGATTAGATGGCGGCGGACGTCGTGCGGCAGGTCGAGCTTGAGGAGGCGCGAGACCAGAATCTCGGCGATGCCTTCGGCCGGCATCTCGGCATCGAGCGGGAAGACCGGATGATCGTTCTCGTCGAACTTGCCGACGATGCGCGGCCGCGTCTCGGAGGGCCAGTTGAACAGCGCCTGCTTGATCTGGTTCTCGACCATCTCGCGGCGCTCTTCGACGATGAGGATTTCCTTCAGCCCCTCGGAGAATGCGCGCACGCCTTGCGGCTCCAACGGCCACGGCATGCCGATCTTGTAAAGCCGCAGGCCGATCGTCTCCGCCATCGCCGCGTCAATGCCGAGCCACGACAGCGCCTCGCGCGTCTCCTCATAGCATTTGCCCGACGCCACGATGCCGTATTGCGCGCGCGCCGGGTTGATGACCACGCGGTCGATCTGGTTGGCGCGGGCGAAGGCCAGCGCGGCATAGGCCTTATAATTCTGCAGCCGGTGATCCTGGGTCCAGCGATCGTCCGGCCAGCGCAAATTGAGGCCGCCGGGCGGCATCGCGAAATCGGTCGGAATGACGATCTCGACGCGCTCATTGCCAAGATCGACGGTGGCGGTGCTCTCGACCGTGTCGGCGATGGTCTTCATCGCCACCCAGCACCCGGAATAGCGCGACATGGCGATGCCCAACAGGCCGAAGCGCACGAATTCATGGACCGATGACGGGTACAGCACCGGAATGACGGCGGCGGCGAAGGTATGCTCGCTCTGATGCGGCACGGTGGAGGATTTGGCACCGTGATCGTCGCCGACGATGCACAGCACGCCGCCCAGGGATGACGAGCCGGCGGCATTGCCATGCTTGAACGCATCGCCGGTGCGGTCGGCGCCCGGTCCCTTGCCGTACCACAGGCCGAACACACCATCATGGCGATGGCCGGGCGAGAGCTGCAATTGCTGGCTGCCGGCGATCGCGGTCGCCGCCAACTCCTCGTTCACCGCCGGGCGGAACACCACGCCCGCCGCATCGAGATGCCGCCGGGCCTTGGCCAGCGTCAAATCATAGCCGCCCAGCGGCGAGCCGCGATAACCGGAAATGAACCCGCCGGTATTGAGCCCCGCCGCGCGGTCGCGCGCGATCTGCACCAGCGGCAACCGCACCAGCGCCTGAATGCCATTGAGGAACACCGTCCCTTCGGTCTTGGTATAGACATCGTCGAGCGAAACCGAACTACCCCCTCCCCCCTCGAGGGGGAGGGTTGGGGTGGAGGGGCTGGCACCGCTAGGCTCGGCCGGTGCCGCAGCCTCGGTCCCCCCTTCGTCTTGGCCCGGCTTGGCCGGGCCGTCCACGAATGGGGGAACGCCCGCGATTTCGGGCGAGGGCGGTGTCAGCGGGGTCACGATATCTTCCGGCATGGTTCCCATCCCGCCATCCCCTCTGGCGATGCGTCAATGCATCAGGACGGCTTCCCCATTATGTGGGGATTTCGGGATGAAAGGGAAATTGGGAAGCGCCAAGTTCGATGATATACGGCATTGATGCCGACATTCTTCCGCAGCCTGCCCGTCGGTATGACTCGCCATGACGTTTACGGGTCAATCCGAGACACGTACCTAGGCTGGAAACGCTTGCCGCATCGCTCGAATCGACACACAGTCGCCTGACCATGCGCGAGATCGTCCTCGACACAGAAACCACCGGGCTCGACCCCGATGACGGCCACCGCATCGCGGAGATCGCGGCGGTCGAATTGATGAACCATGTGCCGACCGGCCGGGTATTCCACCGCTATGTCAATCCCCAGCGCCTGATGCCCGACGCGGCGCGGGCGGTCCACGGGCTGAGCGATGAGTTTCTGGCCCAGCACGCCCCCTTCGACGCGATGGTCGACGAGTTCCTGGTGTTTATCGGCGGCGACCGGCTGGTGATTCACAATGCCAGCTTCGATCTGCGCTTTATCAACGCCGAGCTGGCGCGGCTGGAGCGGCCAGCGCTGTCGGTGCCGTTCGAGGACACGCTGACGCTGGCGCGGCGGCGCTATCCCGGCGCGCCGGCCAGCCTCGACGCGCTGTGCAAGCGTTTCGCCATCGACAATTCGGCGCGCGACAAGCATGGCGCGCGGCTCGATTGCGAATTGCTGGCGTCGGTCTATCTCGAACTGATCGGCGGGCGCCAGCCGGGATTCGACCTGGCGGCCTCGCGGCTGGGCGGCGCGGCGGGTGCCATGCTGGCGCGCCCGATGCGGCCGCCCCGCCATTTCGCCCCGAGCATCGCGGAACTGGCGCGCCACGCCGCCTTCCTCGCCAAGCTCAAGGCGCCGATCTGGCTAGAGTCGGCCTGATCAGGCGTTGCCGGCCGGCGCCCCGGCGAGGGCGGGCGGCACCGACGCCGCCTGCGCCTGCTGCTGGCGGCGCAGCAGCTCGGCGAAATCGATCGGCTGAATGAACAGCGGCGGAAAGCCGCCATCGCGCGTCGCATCGGCCAGAATCGCGCGCGCGAACGGGAACAGCAGGCGCGGTGTCTCGACCAGCACGAAGAACTGGGCATGCTCGCGCGGCACGTTCTGCAGCGTCACCACGCCCGCATACGTCAGCTCGACCAGAAATACCGGCTCCTCCTTGCGCGCGGCGCGCGCCGTGATGGCCAGCGTCACCTCGAACGCGTCGGGCGCCAGGTTCTTCGCGTCGACCCGCACGTCGAGCTTGATCTCGGGCGCCTGCGCTTGCGGCATCAGGCTTTGCGGCGCGCGCGGATTCTCGAACGACAGGTCCTTGACGTATTGCGCGTTCATGATCAGTTGCGCGGGCACCGGCGTGCCGGGCGGCGGCGTGACGTTGGTATCGGTCATGGCGAGAAACTCCTCATCGGTTGGCCGCTCGTATCAGAAATGGCGGCGCGGCGAAAGCGCGGCGGCACGCTTGCCCTTTGCCGTGGCGCGGCCCATCTTAAGCAATAGAGTTGTAGATCATCAGCAGTCAGGCGGCAGCCCTCAAGGGCACATATGGGCGATAATTTTCAGCTGTTGGAAATACTGATATTCGCGGTGGTCGCCGGCATCCTGGTGTTTCGCCTGCGCTCGGTGCTGGGCCGGCGCACCGGCAATGAGCGCCGCCGCGACCTGCCGTTCGCCGGCCCGCCGAAGCCGCCCCAGCCCGCGACCAATCCGGCCGCGACCAACCCCACCGTCGCGATCGCGCCGCCGGCGCGGCCGCGCCTGGTGGTGGCGGGCGAGCCCGCCGACCCGGTCCTGGGCGCGCTGCTCGCCGCCGATCCCGGCTTCGACCGCGCCGCCTTCGTCGAGGGCGCGCGCGGCGCGTTCCAAATCATCGTGCAGGGTTTCGCCGCCGGCGATAGCGACAAGCTCCAGCCGCTGCTCAGCCCGGACGTGTTCCACAGTTTCGCCGACGCCATCACGGCGCGCGAATTGGCCAAGGAAAAGCAGGAGACCCAGATCGTCGCGATCAAGAGCGCCGATGTCGCGCGCAGCCAATTGCAAGGCCAGACCGCGCTGGTGACGGTGAAGTTCGTATCGGAGCAAATCCTCGTCACGCGCGCCGAGACGGGCACCGTGGTCGATGGCGATCCCGATCATGCCACCGAACACACCGACCTCTGGACCTTCTCGCGGGTCCTGCGGTCGCCCGATCCTAACTGGATCCTGATCGCCACCGAAACTCCGTCGCATCCTTGATCCCGGTGGCCCCCGCGCGCCGGCTCGCCCGATGGCTGGGCCCGCTGTTCGGCCTAGCGCTGCTGGCGGGGTGCGCGACCCCGCCCGGCACCACCGTCACGACGCCCGCGAAGGCGCCTAAGGCCAAGCTGACGCTGCAGCCGGCCAGCTTCGCCGACCTGCCGGGCTGGAGCCAGGATCATGTCGCGGCGGCGCTGCCGGCGCTGGCCAAGTCCTGCGCCCGCCGGTTGGCGCAGCCGGCGACCGCCAAGGTCGGCCCCAACGGCATCGCCGGCACCGTCGCCGATTGGCGCGGGCCCTGCGCCGAGGCGGCGCGGGTGCCGTCCGGCGACGACGCGGCGGCGCGGCGCTATCTGGCGCGCTGGTTCCGGCCTTATCTCGCCACCAATGACAGCGCGGCGGAGGGGCTGTTCACCGGCTATTACGAGCCGCTGCTTTCCGGCGCGCGGGTTCGGAGCGGCGCCAATCAGGTGCCGCTGATGCGGCGCCCGGCCGATCTGGTGATGGTACAGCTTGGCCTCTTTCGCCCGGAATGGCGCGGCGACCGCATCGCCGGCCGGGTGGTGAAGGGGTCGCTGGTGCCCTATGCGACGCGCGCCGAGATCGAGCGCGGCGCCCTCGACCCGGCGCGGCTCGCGCTGTTCTGGGTGGCCGATCCGGTCGATGCCTTCTTCCTTGAGATTCAGGGCTCCGGCAAAATCCGCCTGCCCGATGGCGGCATGGTCAGCGTCGGCTATGACGGCCAGAACGGCCGGCCCTATGTCTCGATCGGCAAGCTGCTGGTCCAGCGCGGCCAGTTGACCCAATCCGAGGTTTCGCTCGGCACCATCAAGGCGTGGATCAGGACGCATCCCGACGCGGGCCGGGCGCTGATGGACGACAACCCCTCCTATGTCTTCTTCCGCGAAATCAAGGGCGAGACGCCGATCGGCGCCGAAGGCGCGGTGCTGACGCCGGGCCGCAGCCTGGCGGTGGACCGGGCCTATCTGCCGCTCGGCATTCCGGTGTGGCTCGACGCGCGCGACGGTAACGAAAATTTGCGCCGGCTGGTGATCGCCCAGGACACCGGCGGCGCCATTCGCGGGCCGGTGCGGGGCGATGTTTTCTGGGGATTCGGCGCCGCCGCCGAGGCCCGGGCCGGCGGAATGAAGGCGCGCGGCCGGTATTTCCTGCTGCTGCCGAAGGCCGCCAACGCCGCAATCTCGCCAACATCGTGACATTAAATTTAGTCGTTTCGCCCATCCTGACGGAGGGATGAGTCGCGGAGTCGCGCCTAATAATTACTCAGCGAATTCATTGCACTTGATCGCGGCACCAAGGATTGCCGAAGAGTCCGCGATCGCAGCCGTTCCATGGAGGAACAATCATGTCGAACCTGAAGCGATTTGCCTTTGCCGCGTCCTTGAGTATCGCGCTGGCCGGTGCCACGATGCTGTCGGCGCAGGCGGAAGATCATGAGCATCACGGTGGCGGCGGTGGCGGCGGCCACGGCGGGGCGCCCCACGCCGGCGCGTCGCATGCCGCGCCCCGCGCCGGCACGCCGCATGGCGTCGCGCCCCGCGCCGGTGGGCGTCCCGGCTTCGCGGCACGGCCCGGCGGGCGTCCCGGCGTCGCGGGCCGTCCGGGGTTTGGCGGCCGTGGCGGCTTTGCCGGGCGGCATGATTTTCGCGGCCGCGATTTCGCGCATTTCTCGCCGGGGGATCGGGCGCTGTGGACCGGCGGCGGCTGGCATCATGAATGGCACGATGGCCGGATGGGCTGGTGGTGGGGCGTCGGTGGCGCATTTTATTTCTATCCGGCGCCGATCTACCCCTATCCGGGCTATGTCGCGGACGTAACCTGGGCCGACCCGGCCTATGATGCGGGTCCCGACGTGGGGCCCGACGCGGGTCCCGCCGCTGGGCCGATGGGCGCGGTCGCTGGCTATCAGCCGGGCTATTGGTATTATTGCTCGGCCAACCGGACCTATTATCCTTACACCCCGACCTGCCCGGTGCCCTGGACCCCGGTGGCGCCACAGCCGGCCCAATAATCGCCCCGTCGCCACGATGTCATGGCCGCGATCCCCCCCAAAGGATCGCGGCCAGTCGCGGCCTCTCATTGCCACGATCCGGCCTTGATTCGCGGCTAGCGTGTCCTTGAGCATGTCCGGTTGCCGTGAAGCCCCCAGCAATAACGACCCAATAACAATCGGAGAAAAGCAGGTGAACGCACTCAAGCCGGCGGTCGCGGGATTGACCGCCCTCGCCCTTCTCAGCGCCTGTGCCGCGACGCCCTATGGCCCAAGGGTCCGGGCGATGCCGCCGCCCAGCAAACCCTATAGCGCATTTCAACAGGACGATGCGTTCTGTCGCGGCGATGCCGCCAACGCGGTGCAGGGCCAGATCGCGGCCGCCAACAATGCCCAGGTCGGCGGCGCGGTGTTCACCACGCTGCTCGGCGCCGCCTTGGGTGCCGCGGTCGGTGGCGGGCGCGGCGCCGCGATCGGCGCGGCGGCCGGCGCGGGCGCCGGTGGCCTCTATGGCGTCAACGGCGCCCAGTGGCAGCAAATGTCGATCCAGCAGCGCTATGACGTCGTTTATGCGCAATGCATGTATGCCCACGGCAACACGATCCCCGGCTATGGCGCCCCGCCGCCCCGCCGGATGATGCGGCCGGCCTATCCGCCGCCGGGCGGCGATATGAGCATGCCGCCGCCTCCACCTCCGGGTGCGATGCCGCCGCCGCCGCCAGGCGAATAGGGCCGCGCCAGCCGTTCGGTTGCGAACCCCATGACTTTCCCTCTCCCCCCGCTACGCAGGTGGGAAAGGGAGAAGGGGAGATTCCGACCCGCACATTACGACGCCGGGGCGCGTTGCCGCTTCGCCAGTTCTTCGGCGACCAGTTCCTTTTTCGACAATTTGCCGACCGCCGTCTTGGGCAGGCTGGGGCGGAATTCGAGCTCGGTCGGCACTTCGTATTTGGCGATCCGGTCGGCGAGAAATCTCTTCAATTCATCAAGGCTGAATTCCGCGGCGCCGGCCTTCAGCGCGATGAACGCCTTCGCCGACTGGCCGCGATAGGCGTCGGGCACGCCGATCACCGTCACCTCGGCGACGCCGGGATGCTCGTAGATCGCCTCCTCGATATTGCGCGGGAAGACATTGAAGCCGCCCGAGATGATCAAATCCTTCTTGCGATCGACGATGGTCAGATAGCCGGCGGCGTCGATATAGCCGATATCGCCGGTATGGAATCGGCCGCCGCGAAACGCCTCTTCGGTGGCGTCGGGCTTGTGCCAATAGCCCTTCATCACGCTCGGGCCGGTGATGCAGATCTCGCCGCGCTCGCCCTGCGCCAGCACGTTGAGGCCGGTGTCGAGATCGACGATCTCGACACTCGTCAGCGGTGCCGGGATCCCGACCGAGCCGAGATGCGGCTCCTCGTCCATGCGCTGGAAGGTGGCGATCGGCGCGGTCTCGGTCAGGCCATAGCCTTCGGCCGGGGTGATGCCGGTCAATTCCTTGAAGCGCGTCATCACCTCCATCGGCAGCGGCGCGCCGCCCGAGCCGCATTGCCGCAACGAGGTCAGATCGAATTCCGTGATGCGCGGATGATTGACCATGGCGGTGAACATGGTCGGCACGCCGGGAAACACAGTGATGCGCTTCTTGGCGATGTCGGCGAGCGCGCGCTCGGCATCGAAGCGCAGATGCAGCACGATGGTGGTGGCGACCGCGATCGCGACCTGCATCACGATGCCGAGGCCGAAAATATGGAACAGCGGCAGCACCATCAGCGTCTTCTCATCGCCCGCGCGGACAAAATCGCCGAGCCAGCGATTGCGGATATCGACCACCGCGCGGAAATTGGCGTGGGTCAGCATCGCGCCCTTGGGCTCGCCGGTGGTGCCGCCGGTATAGACCAGGCAGGCGATCTCGTCGGCGAGGGGGCCGCGCGGATGCGCGACATACTTGCCGTCATTGTCGATCAACTGGGCATAGTCGATTTCGGTGCCCGGTCCGGGAACGCGCTCCGCCGGCGGCCCCGCCACCGCGCGCGCGACCGGCGCCGGCATGAAATCGTCGAGCGCGCACACCACGATGGCGCGCAGTTGCTCCTTGCCCTTCAGCGCCGCGACCTGCGGATAGAGCGTCGGCAGGCCCAGCGTCACGATAACCTGCGCCTCGGAATCCTTGAGGAAATAGCCGAGCTCGCGCGGCGCCGCCAACGGGCTGAACGGCACCACCCGCCCGCCAGCCATCAGGATGCCGTAGAAACAGATGATGAAATGCGGGCTGTTCGGCAGATGCAGCGCCACCTGCACGCCCGGCCCGACGCCCAGTGCCTGAAACCCCTTGGCCGCGCGCCGCGCCAGATCGAGCAACTCGCGATAGGAGATGATGCGGTCATAGAAATCGATCGCCGCCACATCGGGAAAGCCGCGCGCCGCATCCGCCAGCATGTTCTCCAGCGGCGCGGGCGCCGGCAGGGGCTCGCTCCAGCTGATGCCGGGCGGATAGGATTGTTCCCAGATACGCGCCATGAAACGGCCTCCCTCGGTGCCCGAAGAGCCGATTTTTTTGGCTCGTCGGCAAGATTGCAACCCTATTACAGGCATATTGGCGTTGCAAACCAGCGTGGTGCGCCCTTATTAGAGCCCATGTCCGATCGCGCACCCGCCGACTTACCGCTTTATTTCGCCACCCATGTCTTTTGCTGCACCAACCGGCGGCCGGATGGGCATCCGCGCGGCAGTTGCGCCGCGAAGGGCAGCGAGAAGCTGCGCAACTATATGAAGGTCCGGGCCAAGGAGCTCGGCATCAAGGGCACGCGCATCAACAGCGCGGGGTGTCTCGACCGCTGCGAGCTGGGGCCGTCGCTGGTGATCTATCCCGAGGGCGTGTGGTATCGCTATGACACCACCGCCGACATCGACGAGATCCTGCAAACGCATCTCGTCGAGGGCGGGCGGGTCGAGCGGCTGTTGATGCCGCCCGAGATCGCCACCAAGGGCTAGCTATTTCTTCAAATACTCGTTGAAGAAATCGGTCATCGCGATCCACGAGCGGTGATCCGCCTCGGCATTGTAGGCGGCGCCCTTGGAATTGTCGTTGCCGGCCGAGACCATGGTATAGGCGTGGACGGCGTTGCTGTACTGAACCATCTGCCAATCGACATGGGCGGCGCGCATCTCGGCCTCGAACGCCGCGACATCCTTCTGCGGCACCACCGGATCGTCACCGCCTTGAAGGGCCAGGATATGGCCCTTGATGTTCTTGGCGTCGGCCGGATTGGGCGTGGTGAGAATGCCGTGGAACACCACGGTCGCCACGATCGGCGCGCCGGTGCGGTCGAGCTCCAGCGCGGTGCCACCGCCGAAGCAATAGCCGATCATGCCGATGCGGCTGGTATCGACCATCTGGTTGCCGGCCAGCACCGCCAGCCCCGCTTTCGCCCGCGCGCGCCACAGCGCGTTGTCATGCTCCACCTTCGCCATCACGCCGAAGCCTTCCTTCGGGCTCTTCGGGTGCACGTCCTTGCCATAGACGTCGGCGGCGAACGCGACATAGCCCATCTTGGCCAGCTTCTCGGCGATGCCCTGCTCGAACGGCGTCAGGCCCATAAATTGATGCATGATCAGCACGCCCGGGCGCTTGCCGGTGACGGCGTCGTCGTAGGCGAGGAAGCCGCGCAGCGCGGTGCCGCCTTGACTGTAATCGATACTCTCGGTCTTGATTTCGGCGCGGGCGGCCTGGCCGGCGAGCAGAAGGCCGCAAGCGAGCGCCGCGAACAGCTTGAGCGTCATCCCCGTATCTCCCCACGATTATGCTTGTTAGTGCGAATGGCGCGACTCTGCCCCCGGCGGCGCGCGCCTGTCAATCGAGCGGCATCGATGCTGCACAGGGCGGGGCGAGGGTGATAATCTCCCGCGCGGGCGAGGGGCAAGGCGAAGGGCGGGCGGGCATGGAATGGACGCGCGGGGTGGTGCTGGCATGCGTGGCGCTGTTATCGGTCATCGGCATGGCGGCGGCCCGGCCGCCCGCCAACTATAATCCCGCGCTGCATGCCTGGTACGAGAGCCTGCGTGAGCCGGGCACCGGTATCGGCTGCTGCTCGGAGGCGGATTGTAAAGTTCTCGCCGCCGACGAACTAAAGCAAACCAAGGATGGTTATCAGGTACGGGTTCGGAATCTTTGGGTCGCGGTGCCGCCCGACAAGATTTTGGAGCACCAATGGAACCCCACCGGCGGCGTCGTCGCCTGTTATGGACCGGGGCGCGGCGCCGAGGATCAGTCGCGCATCGTGATCTACTGTTTCGTTCGAGGTACCGAGGCGTAGCAGCGTCATGAGCAAAGCCTTCACCAAGGAAACCGACACCGACATCGACGACAAGGGTGCCGCCGCCGAGCCGGCGCCGCTGCCGCCCGGCACCAAGAACTATATCACCCGTGCCGGCTTCGACGCGCTGCAGGCGGAATTGCGCGACCTGCTCAAGGTCCAGCGCCCGAAGGTCGTCGAGACCGTGTCCTGGGCCGCCGGCAATGGCGACCGTTCCGAGAATGGCGATTACATCTATGGCAAGAAGCGCCTGCGCGAGATCGACCATCGCATCCGCTTTCTGACAAAGCGCCTCGAGATCGCCGAAGTGGTCGATCCGGCGCAACAGAAGGCGCGCGACCGCGTATTCTTCGGCGCCACCGTCACCTATGAAGATGCGCAAGGCATGGAGCGCACCGTCACCATCGTCGGCATCGACGAGGCGGACGCCGATCGCGGCCGGGTCAGCTGGATTTCGCCGGTCGCCCGCGCGCTGTTGAAGGCCCGCATCGGCGACGCGGTGGAACTGCGCACCCCCGCCGGGCCCGAGCCGATCGAAGTGGTGGCGATCAGCTACCCGGATTAGCCGAGCGCCGGGCCTCGGCGACGCGGCGCGCGATGCGCAACAGCGCGTCGCGGCAGATTGCGTCGGGCGGCGGGCCGGTGCGCTTGACGTTGATCTCGGCATCGAACAGCAGGCTCAGCGCGGCGCGGGCGCGGCGCGCCGGCCACAGGCGCAATTGCGCCTTGATGCGGTCGGCGGTCTTGAAGAACACTGGCGGGCGCAGCGCCCGCAGCGCCTCGTCGTCACTGGCGCCGCCCTCCATCTTTGCCGCCGCGAGATGCAGGCGCGTCACATGGCGTTGCGCCGCGCGCAGCACCGAAACCGGGCTTTCGCCCTCGGCGAACAGGCGGTCGAGCGCCCGCTCCAGCATCGCGATATCGCCCTCGGCCGCCGCCAGCACCGCGTCATCCATCTCCATCGCGGCGGTGTCGCCGACCGAGGCCTGGGCATCCGCCAGCCCGACCGTGCCGCCATCGCCGGCATAGAGCGCCAGCTTCTCCAATTCGCGCCGGCTCAGGCCGCGATCGCCGCCGAGATGATCGACCAGATACGCCGTCGCCTCGTCATCGACGCGGATTTTGTGCTCGCCCATGATCTCGCGCACCAGCGCATGCAGGTCGCGGGCATTGTCGGCATAGCAGGGGATGGCGACGGCGGCGTCCGCCGCCTCGAAGGCGCGGCGCAGCGACGAGCGCGCGCTAAGATCGCCCGCCTCCACCAGGACGAAACCGTCGCCCGGCACCGATGCCTTGAAGAAGCGCTGGAACAGATTGCCGACGGCGTCGCCGGCGTCGCGCACGCGGATCAGGCGGCGGCCGCCGAACATGCTGATCTGGCCGATTTCGGCCGCCAGCATGTCGGGATCGTCGCCCAATGCCGCCGGCGCCAGCTCGGCGACGCGGAACGCGTCCGTGGGGTCGTCGCAGATCGCGCGCGCCAGCATCGCCGCGCGCTCCCGCACCCGCCCGGCATCGGGGCCATAGATCAGCGCGGCGCGCGCGGCGCGGTCCGGCGCCTTGAGGAAACCGTCGATCCGGCCTGCCGCGAGCTTAGTCACGGCGGAGGCTCACGGACTGGCGCGGCGGTTGTGAAAATAAATCCCCAGCCGCGCCTCGATCTGCTGGCCGATATCCTCGACGACGCGTTTCTCGGCGCTGCTTTTGCCGATCTCGCTGGCATAGGCGTCGGGGACGATATTGTAATCGGCGATCGATTGGATTTTACCGCGATAGAGGATGGTCTTGTTGTCGAGCGAGGTCAGCGCGACATCCGTTGCCGCCGACACGGAGCCGCGCGACGAGACGTTGCTGAGGTTGGTGGCGAGGAAATCCTGCTTGATCAGCACCGCGACGTGAAGCGCATAGCGGCGCGGTACGAGATCGCCATCGGGATTGAAATCCTTCTCCAGCTGCCATTGCAGCAACTGGCCGATATGCTCCCGGATCGGCATGATCTTGACCGATGCCAGCTCGGCTTCCATGCCGTGACGCGCCGGCTCGCCATAGAGCGGCTGAAACCCGCATCCGGCGAGGCAAGGCGCCAGCAGGGCGGCGGCGATCAGCGCTCTGCCTCCGCGCCGCGCCATCTACACCACCAGATTGACGATGCGGTTGGGCACCACGATGATCTTGCGCGCGGGCTTGCCGGCCATGGCGCGCACGGCGCCGTCGGCGGCCAGCGCCGCTTGCGACGCGGTGTCCCGATCCGCATCGCGCGGCAATTCGATGGTGGCGCGCAGCTTGCCGTTGACCTGGACCGCGACGATGACCAGCTCGTCGATCAGCAACGCCGCCTCGGCCTTCGGCCACGGCTCGTCCGCCAACAGCGTGGCATGACCCAGCCGGTGCCACAATTCCTCGGTCAGATGCGGCATGATCGGGTTGATGAGGCGCACCGCCGCCTCGATACCTTCGCGCAGCACCGCCGGCGGCAATTCGGCGCCCTCGGCCTCGAGGAGGTTGGTCAGCTCGCGAATCCGCGCCACCGCGCGGTTGAAGCGGAATTTGTCGAAATCGTCGGTGACGGTGGCGATGGCGCGATGGATGGCGCGCCGCGCCGGCGCATCGCCGCCGGCGCCTCCGCCGGGCGGCGGCAGAGCGGCGTTGGTGGCGAGCCGCCACAGCCGGTTGACATAGCGCCACACGCCTTCGATGCCGGCATCGGTCCAGTCGAGATCGCGCTCGGGCGGGCTGTCGGAGAGCAGATAGAGCCGCGCGGTGTCGGCGCCATATTGCTCGGTGATCGCTTCCAGCCCGACGACGTTCTTCTTCGACTTCGACATTTTTTCGCCGCGCCCGACCGCGACGGCGCCGCCGCGCTCATCGACGGGGCCGCTCGGCCCGACGAGCACTTCCTCCGGAAACAGCCAATTGCCGGCCAGATCCTGATAGGTCTCGTGGCACACCATGCCCTGGGTGAAGAGGCCGGCGAACGGCTCGCCGATGTCGAGATAGCCGCAATCGCGCAAGGCCCGCGTGAAGAAGCGCGAATAGAGCAGATGCAGCACGGCATGTTCGATGCCGCCGATATATTGATCGACCGGTAGCCAGTAATCGACATCGCGGCGCTCAAACGCGATGGCCGCGCGCGGCGAGCAAAAGCGTGCGAAATACCAGGAGGATTCGAAGAACGTGTCGAAGGTATCGGTCTCGCGGGTCGCCGCCCCACCGCAAACAGGGCAGGTCACATGCTTCCAGGTCGGATGACGGTCGAGCGGATTGCCCGGCTGGTCGAAGCTGACATCGTCGGGAAGGCGCACCGGCAGGTCACGCTCCGGCACCGGCACGATGCCGCACGCGCCGCAATGGATCACCGGAATGGGACAGCCCCAATAGCGCTGACGCGAGACGCCCCAATCGCGCAGGCGATACTGGGTCGTGCCCTCGCCGACGCCGCGCTCCATGAGCCGCGCGATCATCCGCCGCTTCGCCTCGGGCACCGGCAGGCCATTCAGGAAATCGGAATGGAACAGCACGCCGGCATAATCGGTATAGGCGTCGGCGCCGATATCGAAATCGTCGCCGGCATCCTTCGGCCGCACCACTGGCGTCACCGGTAGCGTATATTTCCGGGCAAATTCCAGATCGCGCTGGTCATGCGCGGGACAGCCGAAGATCGCGCCCGTGCCATAGTCCATCAGCACGAAATTGGCGACATAGACCGGCAGGTGCCAATCCGGGTCGAGCGGGTGGGCCGCCCGGAGGCCAGTGTCATAGCCGCGCTTTTCCGCGGTCTCGATCGCCGCCTCGCTGGTGCCGGCGCGATTGCAGTCGGCGATGAAGTCGGCCAGTGCCGGGTCGCGCGCCGCCACCTCCGTCGCCAGCGGATGGTTCGGCGAAATCGCGAGGAAGCTCGCGCCGTACAGCGTGTCGGGCCGGGTGGTGAAGACTTCCAGCCGGTCGGCGCGGCCGGCGAGGGCAAAGAATACGCGCGCGCCCTCCGACTTGCCGATCCAATTCTCTTGCATGATGCGGACCCGCTCGGGCCAGCGCTCCAGCGTCTTTAGGGCATCGAGCAGCTCGTCGGCGTAGTTCGTGATGCGCAGGAACCATTGCGCCAGCAGGCGCTTTTCCACCGGCGCGCCGGAACGCCAGCCGCGCCCATCGATGACCTGTTCGTTGGCAAGGACGGTATGTTCCTCGGGGTCCCAATTGACCCAGCTTTCCTTGCGGTAGGCGAGGCCGGCCGCAAGAAAATCCAGGAACATCTTCTGCTCATGCCGATAATAATCCGGATGGCAGGTCGCGATCTCGCGCGACCAATCATAGGCGATGCCCATGCGCTGCAGCTGGTCGCGCATGGTCGCGATATTGCTGTAGGTCCATTCCTTGGGGTGGACGCCGCCGGCGATCGCGGCATTCTCGGCGGGTAGGCCGAACGCGTCCCAGCCCATCGGGTGCAGCACGTTGAAGCCCTGGGCGCGCTTATGGCGCGCGACCACGTCGCCCATCGTATAGTTGCGGACATGGCCGACATGGAGCCGCCCCGACGGATAGGGAAACATCTCCAGCACATAATATTTCGGCCGCGACGGATCGGTGACCGCGGCGAATGTCGCGCGGTCCCGCCAGACCGACTGCCACTTCGCCTCGGTCTCCTTGGAGGAATAAGTCATGGGGGCGCGCGGTCGGGCGGCCGCCCGTTACTGATTCGAGGCGGTGCTGAGACGGATCTGCCGGGCGCGGGTCAGGATCGAGTTTTCGAGATCCCGCCCGGTCTTCGGATCGACCGGCGCGTCGGCCCATTGCCCGCCCGAATCCTTGACCTGGCGAAACACGGTGACGCGCACGCCGTCGGCGCGCAGCTCGCGATTGAGGATGAAGATATTGACCTTGAAGCGCTCGTTGGGGGTGCCGCGCGGGCTGTACCAGTCGGTGATGATGGTGCCGCCGAAGGGATCGGCCGAGGCGATCGGCATGAACGACATGGTGTCGAGCGAGGCATGCCACAAATAGGTATTGACCGCGACGCCGCCGATGCCGCCGCCGCCGCCCTTGGCCTTGTCGTCGCCGAAGAGCGTGTTCAGCACGCTGAAGCTGCTGGCGTTGCCGTCCTCGGTCTTGTTGATATAGGCCTGCGCGGCCGGAACCGCCGGATTATAGAGGGGGCTGGTATGATAGGGGTCGTTCTGGCGGCGCGCCGCGTCGGTATCGGTCTGGCTGTTGTCGATGGGATCGCCGAACAAATTGCCGCATCCCGCCAGCAGCAGCGTCGTGACGGCGATCATCGCCAGACCGGTTATCTTCCGCACCATCAACCACTCCCCTCGGCCATGATGGCCGCGATAGATCGCCGCCGAGCGCGCGCGATCCCCGGCGCCGGCATCTGTACCCAAGCTTCGCTATATGCTCCAATATCCCTAAATATCCCCCTCTGTCCAGGCTCCGCCGCCGAGAACAGGCTCATGAGCATCGCGGAAAATCTCGCCGAACTGCGCGCGCGCATCGCTGAGCGCGCGCGCGATGCCGGCCGCGACCCCGACAGCGTCGCGCTGATGGCGGTATCGAAGCTGCATCCGGCGGCATCGGTTGCGGCCGCCCTTGCCGCGGGCCAGCGCCTCTTCGGCGAGAACCGAGTGCCGGAGGCGGGCGAGAAATTTCCCGCGCTGCGGGCGGGCTTCGCCGATCTGCGGCTTCATCTGATCGGGCCGCTACAGACCAACAAGGCAGCCGAGGCGGTGGCGCTGTTCGATGCGATCGAGACGCTGGACCGGCCGCATCTCGCCGAGGTGCTGGCGCGGGAGATGGCGAAGCAGGAGCGCCGGCCCGACTGCTTCATCGAGATCAATACCGGCGAGGAGCCGCAAAAAGCCGGCATCGTTCCGGCCGACGCCGACGATTTCATCGCGGCGTGCCGCGACCGCTGGCGGCTGCCGGTGGTCGGGCTGATGTGCATCCCGCCCGAGAACGAGGAGCCGGCGCTACATTTCGCCCTATTGCGCGAGATCGCGCGGCGCCATGGCATCGCCCGGCTCAGCATGGGGATGAGCGCCGATTACGAGACCGCGATCCGCTTCGGCTCGACCGAATTGCGGCTCGGCACGGCGATCTTCGGCGCGCGGCAGGGGTAGGGTCCGAGTGAAGCCGGCGACTGTGTTGGGTGTCAAGCATGAAGGTGGTTGGGTTGGAATGTTTGGTCGCTTTTGGCGAGGGTATTAGCGACGATCAAGAGTTTTCGAG
>Ga0208357_1000912_pt1 | contig 22644 bp, 37 predicted proteins | sample NGESurdeep092012_6_FD_184487 | JGI IMG/M metagenome (GOLD analysis project Ga0208357, IMG submission 184487) | Arctic peat soil microbial communities from Barrow, Alaska - NGEE Surface sample F52-2 deep-092012 (SPAdes) | ecosystem: Environmental > Terrestrial > Soil > Wetlands > Peat ... | reverse complement strand
CCACCGGCATTGAGGATGCGCGCAAGCTGCATCTCCATGCGCGCGCGCTGGCGATGCCGCATCCCAATGGCGGCACCCTCAAAATCGTGGCGCCACTGCCGCCGCACATGAAGCGGACCTGGAAATTCTTCGGCTTCGATGAAAGCGACGAGCGCGATCCCTTCGCGGGCTTCCCGGAGAGCGATTAGGTGAAGCGGTTCTATCGGGAGGCGCGGGCAACGGCGCATGCGGATGGCCATGGCGTGGCACTCGATGCCAAGCCGCTGTGCACGCCCGCCAAGGCCGAACTGGTGGTGCCGAGCCGCCCCCTCGCCGAGGCCATTGCGCAGGAATGGCATGAGCAAGGCGACGCGATCGCAACGGCGTCGATGCCGCTGACCCGGCTCGCCAGCACCGCCATCGACCTCGTCGTGCCGCGCCGCGATGCCGTGATCGCCGAGACCGCGAATTACGCCGGCACCGACCTTGTCTGCTACCGCGCTGCGCTCCCCCCTGAACTGGCGCGGCGACAGCACGAGGCTTGGCAGCCGCTGCTCGATTGGGCGCGGGCGCGCTATGATGCGCCACTGATGGTCACCACCGGCGTCGCGCCGCTGGCGCAACCGCCCGCGAGCCTCGCCGCGTTCAAGGCGGCGGTCGCGGCGCACGATGCGATGATGCTGGCGGCGCTGCGTCTCGCAACCGCGGCCAGCGGCTCGCTGGTGATCGCGCTGGCGCTGACGCAGCGGCGGCTCGATGCCGACAATGCCTTCGCGGTCGCCGAACTCGACGAGAGTTTCCAGATCGAGCGCTGGGGCGAAGACAGCGAACAAACCAAGCGCCGTGCCGGCTTGCGCGACGATCTCGCGATCGCCGAACGGTTCGCGGCCCTCCTGAAGGAATGATGGCGCCGCCGCGCCCCAGATGTTATTCCGGAATGAGGGGACCCGTGTGATGCCGGACATTCTACAGCAACTCGAGGAGAAGCGCGCGGCCGCGCGGCTGGGCGGCGGCGCCAGACGCATCGAGCAACAGCACGCCAAGGGCAAGCTGACCGCGCGCGAGCGGCTCGACTTGCTGTTCGATCCCGGTTCCTTCGAGGAATGGGACATGTTCGTCGAGCATCGCAGCGGCGATTTCGGCATGGCGGAAAACAGGATCCCCGGCGACGGCGTCGTCACCGGCCACGGCACGGTGAATGGCCGGCTGGTCTTCGCCTTCAGCCAGGATTTCACCGTGCTCGGCGGCGCGCTCGGCGAGGCGCATGCCGAAAAAATCTGCAAGATCATGGACAAGGCGATGCTGGTCGGCGCGCCGGTCGTGGGCCTCAACGATTCGGGCGGCGCGCGCATCCAGGAAGGCGTCGCCTCGCTCGCCGGCTATGCCGATGTGTTTCAGCGCAATGTCGACGCCTCGGGCGTGGTGCCGCAAATCTCACTGATCATGGGGCCGTGCGCCGGCGGCGCGGTCTATTCGCCGGCGATGACCGACTTCATCTTCATGGTGAAGGATTCGTCGTACATGTTCGTCACCGGCCCCGACGTGGTGAAGACGGTGACGCATGAGACCGTGACGCATGAGGAGCTGGGCGGCGCCATGACGCACAGCACGAAATCGGGCGTCGCGGATCTCGCCTTCGAGAACGATGTCGAGGCGCTGCTGCAACTGCGGCGGCTGGTGGATTTCCTACCGTCGAGCAATCGCGTGCGCGCGCCGTTCCGCAACACCGCCGACCCGGCCACCCGCGTCGAGCCGTCGCTCGACACGCTGGTGCCGGCCAATAACAACCAGCCCTATGACATGCACGAGCTGATCGCCAAGGTGGTCGATGAGGGCGATTTCTTCGAGATCGCGCCAGCCTTCGCCCGCAACATCCTGGTCGGTTTCGCGCGCATGGAAGGCGCCACGATCGGCATCGTCGCCAATCAGCCTTTGGTGCTCGCCGGCTGCCTCGATATCGATTCGGCGCGCAAGGCAGCGCGCTTCGTGCGGTTCTGCGATTGCTTCGAGATTCCGATCGTGACGTTTGTCGACGTGCCCGGTTTCTTGCCCGGCACCGCGCAGGAATTCGGCGGCATCATCAAGCACGGCGCCAAGCTGTTATTTGCGTTCGCCGAGGCCACGGTGCCCAAGGTCACGGTGATCACCCGCAAGGCCTATGGCGGTGCCTATGACGTGATGAGCTCGAAGCATATTCGCGGCGACGTGAATTACGCGTGGCCCTCGGCCGAGATCGCGGTGATGGGCCCGAAGGGCGCGGTGGAGATCATCTTCCGCGCCGATATCGGCGATGACGCTAAGATCGCGGCGCGCACCGAGGAATATCGCGCCAAATTCGCCAATCCCTTCGTCGCCGGCGCGCGCGGCTTCATCGACGATGTCATCGCGCCGCGCGACACACGGCACCGCCTCTGCCGCTCGCTCGCGATGCTGCGCGAGAAGAAGCTGCGGAACCCATGGAAAAAACACGACAACATCCCGCTGTGAAAAGAAAATAACGTGAACCGCCAAGACGCCAAGACGCCAAGTCTCGCTCTCCAATCAATCGCCCTGTTTTCCGCTTCCCCGTCCCGGCGAAGGCCGGGACCCATTCCTGCCGTGGATACCGGCTTTCGCCGGTATGGTGAAATCAGGTCGATATGTTCGAGGATATTGCTTGGCATCTTGGCATCTTGGCGGTTCAAATCTTTGCTCGTTGGCTCCGATGTTTAGCAAAATCCTCGTCGCCAATCGCGGTGAAATCGCGCGGCGCGTGATCCGCGGCGCGCGGCGCATGGGCATCGCAACTGTCGCGGTTTATTCCGAGGCCGATGCCAACGCGGTGCATGTTCGCGAGGCCGACGAGGCGGTGCTAATCGGGCCGGCGCCGTCGCGCGATAGCTATCTGCGCATCGACCGCATCGTCGAGGCGTGCCGCCAGACCGGAGCCGAGGCGGTGCATCCCGGCTATGGCTTCCTCTCGGAGAATCACACCTTCGCGGAGGCGCTGGCGGCGGCCGACATCGTCTTCATCGGCCCCTCGCCGCATGCCATCGCCGCGATGGGCGACAAGATCGAATCGAAGAAGCTGGCTCGGGCGGCGGGCGTCTCGGGCGTTCCGGGCTTTCTCGATGTCATTCCTGACGCCGAGGCCACGGTGCGCATCGCGCGCGATATCGGCTATCCGGTGATGATCAAGGCATCGGCCGGCGGCGGCGGCAAGGGCATGCGCATCGCGCATAATGACGATGAGGCGCGCGAGGGATTCCGCTCTGCCACCGCCGAGGCCAGATCCAGTTTCGGCGACGACCGCGTGTTCCTGGAAAAATATATCGAGGAGCCACGCCATATCGAAATCCAGGTGCTGGGCGACGCCTTCGGCCACATCATCCATCTGGGGGAGCGCGAATGCTCGATCCAGCGCCGCCACCAGAAGGTCATCGAAGAATCGCCCAGCCCGTTCCTCGACGCCGCGACGCGCGCCGCGATGGGCGCGCAGGCGGTGGCGCTGGCCCGCGCGGTCGATTACCGCTCCGCCGGCACGGTCGAGTTCATCGTCGACAAGAATCGTAAATTCTATTTCCTTGAAATGAACACGCGGCTGCAGGTCGAGCATCCGGTGACGGAGCTGGTCACCGGCCTCGATCTGGTGGAGTGGATGATCCGCATCGCGGCCGGCGAGAAGCTGACTATCCAGCAGAGCGACGTGGTGGCGAACGGCTGGGCGATCGAGGCGCGAATCTACGCCGAAGATCCGCGCCGCAATTTTCTGCCGTCGATCGGGCGGCTAGTGCGCTATCGCGAGCCGAGCGGCGCCGGCGTCCGGGTCGATGCCGGCGTCGATGAGGGATCGGAGATCGGGATCAATTACGATCCGATGATCGCGAAACTGGCTGCGCATGGTGCCACGCGCGCCGAGGCAACGGCGCGGCTGCGGGATGCGCTCGACGCCTTCTATATCCGCGGCCCCAAGCACAATGTCGATTTTCTGGCGTCGGTGCTGGCGAAGAAGCGGTTCGCCGATGGCCGGCTCTCCACCGATTTTATCGCGCAAGAATTTCCCGACGGGTTCGCGGCCGCCGCGCCGGACAAGAAAGCGGCCGATCGGTGCATCGCCATCGCGGCCATCGTGCAATTCATCGCCGCCGCGCGCGACGGTAGCCCCGCCGCCGATTGGGTCGTGTGTCATGGCCGCGCGCGGCACGCCGTCACCGTGACGCGCGAGGACGGCGTGTTCATTGTGGTGCGCGACGGGGTCCGGCTTGCCGTCACCACCGACTGGCAACCCGGTCAATCTCTGCTGCACGCCCGTATCGGCCGCGGGCGGGAGATTTTCCAAATCGATCGCGACGGCATTGGCTTCATCGCGACCCATGGCGGGGTGGCGCTGTCGGTCAAGGTTTTGATCCCGCGCGCCGCGGAACTATTATCGCGCATGCCGGAGAAGCGGCCGCCCGATCTGTCGCGGTTTCTGTTGTCGCCGATGCCGGGCTTGCTGGTATCGCTTGCCATTGGCGAGGATCAACCGGTCCATGCCGGCGACGAGCTTGCCGTGGTGGAGGCGATGAAGATGATGAATGTGTTGCGCGCCGAGCGTGACGGCCGGGTCAAGACACTGCGCGCCAAGCCGGGTGATTCGCTGGGCGTCGATCAGATCATCCTCGAATTTGCGTGAGGCGCGATATGGCGCGGAATGCTTTTGTCATCATCGTCACCGGCCGCGTCCAGGGCGTCGGCTTTCGCGCCTTCGTCCGGCGGCGCGCGGCCGAGCTCGGACTCGATGGCTGGGTGCGCAATCGCCGCGACGGCAGTGTCGAGATCGCGGCGATGGGCGATCCGGAACTGGTCGATCAATTGATGGAGCAGTGCACCAACGGCCCGCTCCTCGCCAAGGTCGAAGAGCTTACCGTGCGTGGCGCCGAGGATGACGGCACCACCGGCTTTCATGAGCGGCCGACTCTTTAAGTATTGCCGCGGTATCGCACCACTATCCATCGCCCTCGCCCGTTAACCTTAAAGCGCCGTTAACGAATGACTTGGGATGCCGGCGCCCATTGATCGTTATTATTTCATGAAGCGCCGAAACTATCGGTGCCAAGCAGCCGGAAACGCGACGGGAACCGCGGCCGGCTGGGAATAAGAACGAGCGGGGCGCATATTGGGCGAATTTCTTCGTGTGCACGCGCTGAATCTGCTGTGCTACGGCGCGATGGTCGGGTTGTTCGCGCTGATCGAATGGGTGCGTCCAGTCGAGAAGCAATCGCCGCGCGCCTTCGTCTTCAATTTGTCGCTGTTCTCGCTGCTTTATTTAGGGCTTTCGGGTTATTACTATGAAATGGCGCGGCTGCACCATTATGTTGAAGAATTTCGTCAGGTTCGCTTTGGCCTGTCCAATTTCGTCGGCCGTGATCTGAGCACGGTCGGGCTAATCGGCCGCTTCATCGTATTCATCCTGGCCGCGGATTTCATCAAATATTGGATGCACCGCGCAATGCATCGCGTGCCATTGCTGTGGCGTTTCCATCGCGCCCATCACAGCGACCGCCATGTCAACGCCAGCACCAATTTGCGCGAACAATGGGCCGGCGCCCTCTATGGCGACTTGGTGTTCACGGTGATCTCGGCGCCGCTGTTCGGAGTCTTGTCCCTCCCCGTCCCCTTGACCGCCGCCTATATCGCCTATGGATTTTTCGCGCACGCCAATTTGCGCCTGCCGCTGGGCCCACTGACCCCGATCATCGTCGGGCCGCATTACCACCGTATTCATCATTCGCGGCTCGCGCACCATACCAATGTCAACTTCGCCAGCTTCTTTCCGGTGTTCGACATTTTGTTCGGCACCTATTACGCGCCGGCACCGGACGAATTTCCGCCGACCGGCTTGGTCGGCGAGCAGCATACCAGCCTCTGGGGCATTCAATTGCTGCCCTTCCAGGGAGCCGCTATCCCGATAACGCTGGCGGCGCCCGGCGCGGTCGACAAGGACCCTAGCGCGGGCCAATCGGCCAAGGGTTTAATCTACTAAATCTATGCAATAAATTATTTGACAACCTAAAATCGGGGATAGGATGCGCCGATCGCCATCACGCTGGTCATCGCGTGGGCAATCGCGATGATCTTCGTCCTGCCGTTCGCCGCCAGCGTGCTGCATTTGCCAGCGGGCGTTGGCGGCGCCTGGATCGGCACCTCGGAATTCGCCGATGCCGCTGGGTTCGCCGCCGCGCAGACCTATGGCGCCGTCGCCGAGCATGGTCAGCGCGGCGGCACCCAGGACCAGGCGGTGTGGGCCTTCACCCTGATGAAGGTGGTGGGGCGCGATGTCCGGATCGGCATCTGGGCGTTCGTGATGGCGCTGATCGCCAGCACACCGGCATCGAGGGCAAGCCTGAACTCGGCCAGATCTGGTGGCGCTTTCCAAAATTCGTCCTCGGCTTCATCATCGCGTCGCTAATCGTCTCGGCGGTGACCAGCGGGTATAGTCTTGCCGACTTCAACCGGCAGGTAAATCCGAGCCTGGTCGCGCCGATCAAGGACCTGCGCACCTGGGCCTTCATTTTTTGCTTTTTCAGCATCGGTCTGACGACCCGCTTCAAGGGATTGGCCAGCGCCGGCCGCAAGCCGTTCCTCGCCTTTACCTCAGGGGTCGTGGTCAATGTCATCCTGGGCTTCATCCTGTCGGCGCTGGTGTTCGCGTCGTACTGGACCGGGCTCGCGCGTTGATCATGCCCGGCCGCTGCCTCGCCTGCGCGAATTTCCGCAACCATCCCGCCGCGCTGGAAGCCGCGCTGCCGGGCTTTGCTTCTCTGTCATCGGCGAACAACGCGTCCCGCGCCGATGACGGGCTGTGCCTCGCGCACGATCACTAGGTCGCGGCCGGCGCGGCCGGCGCCGATTTCGTCGGAATTGCTATCGGCGACGCGAGCGCCAGGAAACCGCGCTCACTCTACAGCGCGGCGCTGAGCATGCTCTCGTGGATGCCGCACTCGTTCTTGTCGGTGCCCTGCCAGCGGCCGGAGCGCCGGTCCGCGCCGGGTGCCACCCGCGCCGAGCAGGTATAGCAGCCGACCGACAGGAACCCCTCCGCCTCAAGCGGGTGGCGCGGCAGATGGTGCGTCTCGAAGGCCGCCTCGATCTCGGCAAGGTTCATGCCGGCCAGCGGATTGATCTTGACGAAGCCGGCATCGGCTTCGATCGGCTGAAGCGTCGCGCGCGAGCCGCCCTGGAACCGCTTGCGGCCGGTGATCCAGGCATCGAATCCCTTGATCGCCTGAGCCAGCGGCTCGACCTTGCGGGTGAAGCAGCATTTGTCGGGGTCGCTCTGCCACAGCGATTGCTCGGGATCCACCTCGGCCAGCTTGAGCCCGGTTGGCCGCACGGTTCGCACATCGCTGAGACCCAGCAATGTCACCAATTCGTCGCGATAGCGCAGCGTTTCGCCGAACAGCTTGCCGGTATCAATAAAAAGGACCGGCAAATTCCGGTCGATCGCCGTCACCATTTGCAGCAACACGGCGGATTCGGTGCCGAAGGACGAAACCAGCGCGATGCGGCCCTTGAATTCGCGCTCGATAAGCGGGCGCAGCAGCGCCTCGCCGTGGAGACCGTGATAGGTTTGCGACAGGGCCTCGACGCGCTGCGCCAAGGTCGGCGGCTGATCGAACAAGGGAAACCTCCTCCAGGCCAGCGGCGACGACGGAATTCCAACCGATTCCATCGCCGCCCATCATATCTAGCCCTCCCCCGGCGTATTTTCAAACCACAAATACAGAATAAGAAAGTTATTATCAGATATTTCACAATATAATTGTGTTTTATTGACACCCGACGATGGAGGAATGTCCGTCCGAAAAACGGCCCCGGCGCTAACCTTAAATTAACTAAGCTTCTTCAGACTAGGGGCATGGCCGACGAACGCCGCCTCACCACCCGCATGATCGCGACATGGAAAACCGTTTCGCAGGCCAAAGGTTTGCCACGGCGCGCCGATTTGCGCCCTGAAACATTCGGTGCGGACGCGCCCCATTGTTTCTACCTCGCGCTCGACGCCGCCCTGCCCCAGTCGCGCCTGCTCTATGTCGGGGACCGGCTGCGCCCAGCCGTCTGGGCGCCCGAGACGCACCGACGCCTCACGGACTATCTTGAAAATTCGCTGGTTCGGCTGACCGCGGCGAAGATTCCGGCGGCGCTCGCGAAGGGTGGACCGATTTCGTTCGGCGGCACCGGCGTGCGCGATGTCACGGCGATTCTCTATCGCGCAATCCTCTTGCCGCTGGCCGATGATGGCGAGACCATCGATTGCTTCGTTGGCGCAATCAATTTCCGCGACATCTCCGCGGTGCAGGAGTACGGCGAGGAACCAATGCCGCCGCCCCCGGCCGCGCCGGACCGGGTCGAGGCCTACATTGCCTTTTCGAGCCGCCGCGTCACCTTCGCGCCATCGGTCGCGAAGAAGCCGATGCTGGTCACCATCAAGTAGGACGAATCGTCAGGCAGCGGCTTCGGCGGTCTCGGTCTCGTCGACGGCCTGCTTGGGCCCAGAATCGAGCCCCTTGGCATCGGGATCGCGATCCACCAGTTCGATGACCGCCATGGCCGCCGCATCGCCGTGGCGGAACCCCGCCTTCAGAATCCGCGTGTAGCCGCCGGCGCGATTGGCATACCGTTCGGCCAGCGTCGTCAGCACCTTGTCGGCGATCTTGGCGTCTTGCAGATCCGCGATCAAGCGGCGGCGCGCCGCGAGGCCGCCATGCTTGCCGGTGGTGATCATGCGCTCCACCACCGGGCGCAAATCCTTAGCCTTGGGCAGGGTGGTGGTGATCTGCTCATGCTTCAGCAGCGCATGGCACAGAGTCTCGAACATCGCCTTGCGATGGGCCGAGCTGCGGCTGAAGCTGCGGCCATTCATACGGTGACGCATAACGAACTCCCCGACGGCGTGGTCTTAGTACGGTTCCTCGAGGCGCTTCGCCAGTTCCTCGATATTTTCCGGCGGCCAGTTGGGAATCTCCATGCCAAGATGGAGACCCATTTGCGCCAGTACTTCCTTGATCTCGTTCAGCGACTTGCGGCCGAAATTCGGCGTCCGCAGCATCTCCGGCTCGGTCTTCTGCACCAGATCGCCGATATAGACGATATTGTCGTTCTTCAGGCAATTGGCCGAACGGACCGACAATTCGAGCTCGTCCACCTTGCGCAGGAGGTTCTTGTTGAACGGCAGCTCGCTCGGCCGCTCCTCGGAGCTCGCGGCGCGCGGCTCGTCGAAATTGATGAAGAGCTGAAGCTGGTCCTGCAGGATGCGGGCCCCCAGCGCCACCGCGTCTTCCGGCGTCACCGCGCCGTTGGTCTCGATGTGCATCGACAGCTTGTCGTAATCGGTGCGCTGGCCGACGCGGGTATTATCCACCTTGTAACTGATCTTGCGCACCGGGCTGTACAGCGCATCGACCGGTATGAGACCGATCGGCGCATCCTCTGCACGATTGTCGGTCGCCGGCTTGTAGCCGGTCCCGGCATCGACCGTCAACTCCATCGTGATCTTGGCGCCGGTATCAAGCGTGCAGATCAGATGTTCGGGGTTGAGGACCTCGATATCGTGACCGGTCTCGATGGCGCCGGCGCGCACTTCGCCAGGGCCATTGGTCTTGAGGCGCATACGCTTCGGCCCCTCGCCATGCATGCGCAGCGCGACGCCCTTCAGATTGAGGACAATGTCGGTGACGTCTTCCAGCACACCCGGAATCGAGGAGAATTCATGCAGTACGCCCTCGATCTGCACCGAGACGATGGCGGCGCCCTGCAGCGACGACATCAGCACGCGACGCAGCGCGTTGCCAAGCGTCAGGCCGAAGCCGCGCTCCAATGGCTCCGCCACCACGGTGGCGACGCGGTGCGGATCGTCGCCCGGCTCGACGGCGAGCTGCTTCGGTTTGATGAGATTTTGCCAGTTCTTTTGAATCACGGGATAGCGACCTCTTGTCCGTAGGCCCGGGCGGATAGCGCCACAGGACGAAGCCGGCTCAAGTGCCGGCTATTCGGTTTATATATCGTGGCTCAAACCCGGCGCCGCTTGGGCGGCCGGCAGCCATTATGCGGAATCGCGGTCACATCCCGGATCGACGTCACGGTGAAGCCGACGGCCTGCAGCGAGCGCAGCGCCGATTCGCGGCCCGATCCCGGCCCCTTGACCTCGACCTCGATGGTGCGCATGCCATGTTCCATTGCCTTGCGGCCGGCATCCTCGGCGGCGACCTGGGCGGCATAGGGCGTCGATTTGCGCGACCCCTTGAAGCCCTTGGTGCCGGACGACGACCAGGCGATGGTGTTGCCCTGCGCGTCGGTAATGGTGATCATCGTATTGTTGAAGGTGGCGTTCACATGCGCCACGCCGGAAGTGATGTTCTTCCGTTCGCGCCGTTTGACACGCTGTCCCTGAGCGGGCTTCGCCATGATGCTTCCCTGTATCCGAGTCTATCGCCAGGAACCGGCTATTTCGTCGCCATTTTCTTGCCGGCAATCGGCCGCGCCGGCCCCTTGCGGGTGCGCGCATTGGTATGCGTGCGCTGGCCCCGAACCGGCAGGCCCTTGCGATGCCGCAAGCCGCGATAGCAGCCGAGATCGGTCAGCCGCTTGATGTTCATTGCCACTTGCCGTCGCAGATCGCCTTCGACGGTATATTCGCGATCGATCACCTCACGAATTCGCAATACCTCGTCGTCGGTCAGCTCATGCACGCGCCGTGCATCCGGGATGCTCAGCTCCTGGCAAATTTTATCCGCGGTTGTGCGTCCGATGCCGTGAATATAGGTCAGGCCGATCGGAACACGTTTTTGATTGGGAATGTTGACGCCAGCAATACGCGCCACTTGCGTCTCTCCATGCGTGGGGGCGGGCGAGAAGATCTACTTCATGCCGAAGGGGCGGAATATAACAATCACCGGCGTGGAGTCAACCCGTCGTTCAACCGCGAAGGTCCGCCAGAACCGATTCGATCTGTCGCGTGACATCGTCGATGTCGGCCATGCCGTTGATCTGAGTCAGGATGCCCTTGCCCCGGTAATAAGGCAGGATCGGCGCCGTCTGCCGGCGATAGGCATCGAGCCGGGTCTTCACCGCCTCGGGCTTGTCGTCGGCGCGGCGCACAAAATCCTTGCTGCCGCAAACATCGCACACCCCTTCTTGTTTCGGGTGGTGATTGCGGTCGTGATAGGAGGCGCCGCATTTGGCACAGGTGAAGCGGCCAGCCAGGCGATCGACCAGCGCCGTCTCGTCGACGGTCATCTCAATCACGCGGTCGAGCTTAAGTCCCTTATGCGCGAGCATGGTGTCGAGCGCCTCGGCCTGTGGCACGGTGCGCGGAAATCCGTCGAGAATGAAGCCCAGGCCGCTGCCACCGATGCGACTCGCGATCATGTCGATCATGATGTCGTCGGAGACGAGATTGCCGGCATCCATGATCGCCTGGACGCGGCGGCCGAGCTCGCTGCCTGATACGCGTTCCGCCCGCAACATGTCGCCCGTCGCGAGTTGAACCAGTCCGTATTTTTCTTCCAGCCGTTTCGCCTGGGTGCCCTTCCCGGCCCCGGGCGGCCCCAGCAGAATGATGTTCAACCGCGTTTCCCCCGCAGCTTCGATTTCTTGATCAGGCCTTCATATTGATGGGCAAGAAGATGCGACTGGATTTGCGCCACCGTGTCCATTGTCACACTGACCACGATGAGGATGCTGGTGCCGCCGAAATAGAACGGCAGCGAGTAGCGCGAGATCAGGACTTCCGGCAGGACGCAGACCGCCGCCAGATAGATGGCGCCGACCACGGTGAGGCGCGTCAAGACGTAATCGAGATAATCCGCCGTCGATTTTCCCGGTCGGATACCGGGGAGGAATCCGCCATATTTGCGCAGATTGTCCGCCGTCTCGCCGGGGTTGAAGACGATCGCCGTATAGAAGAAGGCGAAGAAGATGACCAGCGCGACATAGATCGCGAGATAGGCCGGCTGGCCTCGCCCTAGATAGAGTGTGAACCAGGACATCCAGCCGCTGGTCGAATCCGGGCTGAAACCGGCCAGCGTCGCCGGCAGCAGCAGTAGCGACGAGGCGAAGATCGGCGGAATGACGCCCGAGGTATTGAGTTTCAGCGGCAAGTGCGAGCTGTCGCCGCCAAAGACCTTGTTGCCGACCTGTCGCTTGGGATACTGGACCAAGAGGCGACGCTGGGCGCGCTCCATGAAGACGATGAACGCGATCACCGCCACCGATCCGACCAGGAAGGCGATGACGAAGAATGGCGACAGCGCGCCGGTGCGGCTCAGTTCCAGGAGCTGCGCCAGCGCCGACGGCACGCGCGCCACGATGCCGGCCATGATGATCAGCGAAATGCCGTTGCCGACGCCGCGCGCGGTGATCTGCTCGCCCAGCCACATCAGGAACACGGTGCCGCCGGTCAGCGTGATGACCGTGGTCAGGCGGAAGAAATAGCCGGGGTCGATGACCGCCGAGCCGCCATCGCCGCGCAGCCCCTCCAGCCCCACCGCGATGCCGTAGGCCTGAACCATCGCCAGGACCACCGTGCCATAGCGCGTGTACTGGTTCATTTTCTTGCGGCCCGATTCGCCCTCTTTCTTGAGGGCCTCGAGCTGCGGCGAGACCGCCGTCAGAAGCTGGACGATGATCGATGCGGAAATATACGGCATGATGTTGAGGGCGAAGATCGTCATGCGCGACAAGGCGCCGCCCGAAAACATATCGAACATGCCGAGAATGCCCCCGGCATTGCGCGAGAACACTTCTTTCAGTATCTGCGGATCGATGCCGGGCAGCGGAATGTACGTTCCCAGCCGGTAGATCACCAGCGCACCCAGCGTAAACCAGATTCGATTCTTAAGTTCCGTCGCCTTGGCGAACGCGGAAAAATTGATGGAGGAGGCAAGTTGCTCGGCGGCGGAAGCCATCAGCTCATCCTAAGCTAAACAGGGCCGGCGTCCGGTCCTTAAACACCCAATAAATGATAATGGGTCACCAGGAAGTACACGACGTAAATCCAGCCAAGGACACCGTCGATGATGGTCCAGACAATGGTATGGCCTGGCTGGCTCCAGGAGATGACCGCCGCCAACACCATGCCGACAGCGATGCCGAGATTTCTCATCGGGCCGTTTCCTCTGGTTCTTTTTTTGCGGCCGGCGCGGTCACGGTGACCGTGCCGCCAGCCTTTTCGACGGCCGCGATCGCCGCCTTCGACGCGCCAGCGACGGTGAAATTGACTGTCGCCGTCAATTCGCCTTTGGCTAACAGACGGATGCCGTCGCCGCTGCGGCGCAGTAGCCCGGCGGCGATCAGCGCCGCGCCGTCAATGGTGTCACCAGCCTTGAACTTGCCGGCGTCGATGGCCGATTGCACCCGGCCCAGATTGACGACGTGAAAGGTTGATTGCAGCATCTTGCGGCTGAAGCCGCGCTTCGGAAGCCGGCGATGCAGCGGCGTCTGGCCGCCTTCGAAGCCGTTGATGACATAGCCCGAGCGCGCCGATTGGCCCTTGCCGCCGCGCCCGGCGGTCTTGCCCTTGCCGGAGCCGATGCCGCGGCCGACTGCCTTGAATTTATAGTGCGCGCCGGGATTGTCCCGGATCTCGTTTAGCTTCATGACCCTACCCTTATGATCCGGTTTCGATGCGGATCAAATGCTGGACGCGCGCGATCATGCCGCGCACCGACGGCGTATCCCGCAGTGTGCTGACACGATTGATCTTGTCGAGACCAAGGCCCCGCAGCGTGGCGCGCTGATAGGCTTGCCGGCCGGCGCCGCTGGCGATCTGGCGCAGGGTGACGGTCTTGGGTGCCGACCCGTGGTCGGCGTGGTCCGTGGCGGCGGTCATGCTGTGCTACTCCCGTGCGTCCGCGCCCACGTCGCGCCGGCCCAGCACGTCGCTGACCTTGCGGCCCCGGCGCGCCGCGACGCTGCGCGGGCTGGTGGAGCGACCCAATGCCTGGAACGTCGCCTTAATCATGTTGTGGGGATTGGAGGTGCCGACCGACTTCGCCACCACATCCTGAACGCCCAGCGCCTCGAAGATGGCACGCATCGGACCGCCGGCGATGATGCCGGTGCCTTGCGGCGCCGCGCGCATGATGACCTCGCCCGCGCCGTACTTGCCGATAATGTCGTGATGCAGCGTGCGCCCTTCGCGCAGCGGCACGCGGATCAGCGACCGTCGCGCCTGCTCGGTCGCCTTGCGGATCGCCTCCGGCACTTCACGCGCCTTGCCGGAGCCGTAGCCGACCCGGCCCTTGCTGTCGCCGACCACCACCAGCGCCGCGAAACCGAAACGCCGGCCACCCTTCACCACCTTGGCAACGCGGTTGATCGAGACCAGCTTCTCGACGAACTCCGTCTCCTCGCGGTCGCGCCCCTGGCCGCCGTCACGACGGCCGCCGTCCCGGCCTCGGCCAGAGCCGCCGCCTTCGCTGCGTCCGCGCCGCGGCCGCTGTGGGGTATCGCCTGTTGGTCCAGCCATTAAATGCCTCGTCTCAGAAAGCGAGCCCGCCTTCGCGGGCCGCGTCGGCCAGGGCTTTCACCCGGCCGTGGAACATATAGCCGCCGCGATCGAACACCACGGCACCGACACCGGCCGCCTTGGCGCGCTCGGCGATCAGCTTGCCGACCGCGATAGCGGCCGCCTTATCGGCGCCGGTCTTGAGGTCGGTCTTCACGCCTTTCTCCAGGCTCGACGCAGCCGCCAGGGTCGTCCCCGCGGCATCGTCGATGATTTGCGCGTAGATGTGCCGCGACGAGCGGAACACTGAGAGGCGGAGCCGGCCGTTAGCGGCCTTGCCGATGCGATGCCGCGTGCGCTTGACGCGCCGGGTAAACAGGATCTTAGATTTTTCCGACATGGCGGCCTACTTCTTCTTGCCTTCCTTGCGGCGGACGGTTTCGGTCTCGTATTTGATGCCTTTGCCCTTATAGGGCTCGGGCTTGCGATACTCACGAATCTCGGCCGCGATCTGCCCGACCCGCTGCTTGTCCGCGCCGGTGACGCGTATCGCGGTCGGCTTTTCGCACACGATCTTGATGTCGTCCGGGATCGGGAATTGAACGTCGTGGCTATAGCCGAGTTGCAAAACCAGGTTCTTCCCCTGCACTTGGGCGCGATAGCCGACGCCGTTGATTTCGAGATTGACGGTATAACCGACCGACACGCCGTGCATCATGTTGTTGACCAGCGCGCGCGTCGTGCCCCATTCCATGCGCGCCTGCTTGGTGTCGTTGCGCGGGCGGATCGTCACGCGGCCATCGGCCACCACGGTCTCCACCTCGCCGCCCAACGGCACGTCGAGCGCGCCCAGCTTGCCCTTCGCGGTCAGTCTTTGTCCCGCGATGGCGACCTGAACGCCTGGCGGAATGACCACCGGATTTTTTCCGACGCGTGACATGTTATTTCTCTCGGTCCCCGCCTAGAATACGCGGCACAGAATTTCACCGCCGACATGGGCGGCACGGGCCTCGTTGTCCGACATCACGCCCCGTGGCGTCGATAGAATCGAAATGCCGAGCCCATTATAGACCCGAGGCAGATCGCCGATGCGAGAATAGACGCGTCGGCCGGGCTTCGAGACGCGCGTGATTTCGCGAATCACCGGCTCGCCATCGACATATTTCAGCTCGATCTTGAACGCGCTGATCCCCGGGCGTTCGTCGGCACGGGCATAGCCGCGAATATAGCCTTCGCGCTGTAGCACTTCCAGAACGCTGGCGCGAACCTTCGAGGCGGGCGACAGCACGCTGTCCTTGTGCGCCTGTTGTCCGTTGCGAATGCGCGTCAGCAGATCGCTTACCGGATCGGTCATCGACATTACTGTCGTCTCCTCACCAACTCGACTTGACCATACCGGGAATCTGGCCTTGCGACGCCAAATCACGGAGCGCGATGCGCGACAATTTGAATTTTCGATAAGTCCCGCGCGGCCGCCCGGTCAACGCGCAGCGATTGCGAATCCGCGTGGCCGAACTGTTGCGCGGCAATTCCGCCAGCCGGAGGCGCGCGGCGAAACGCTCCTCCTGGGTCAGCGAGCGATCTTCCGCGAGCGCTTTAAGCCGTCGGCGCTTCGGCGCAAAACGCTTGGTCATCGCCTCGCGCCGCAGATTCTTATTGATCGAACTGGTTTTCGCCATCGAAGTGCCTTCTCCGCCCTTAGTTGACGAACGGCATGTCGAAACCGCGCAGCAAGGCTTTTGCCTCGGCATCGGTTCGCGCCGTGGTGCAAATCACGATGTCCATGCCACGCACGGCATCGACATTGTCGTAATTGATTTCCGGAAACACGAGCTGCTCCTTGAGGCCGAGCGCGAAATTGCCCCGCCCATCGAAACTCTTGCCCGACACGCCGCGAAAATCGCGAACCCTCGGCAGCGCGATATTCACCAGCCGGTCGAGAAATTCGTACATGCGTACGCGGCGCAGCGTCACCTTGGCGCCGATCGGCATATTCTCGCGCAACTTGAACGTCGCGATCGAAACCTTGGCCTTGGTGATGATCGCCTTCTGGCCGGTGATGGTCGCGAGATCTTTCGCCGCCGCATCGACCTTCTTGGCATCCTGGGTGGCTTCGCCGACGCCCATATTGACGACGATCTTGTCGAGCCGGGGCACCGCCATCGCATTGTCGTAGCCGAACTCCTTCATCAGGGCCGGGCGCACGATCTTGTCGTAATGTTCCTGCAATCTGGTCATGGCTTATGCCTCAGCGATCGATGGTTTCGCCGGAACCCCGGGCGAACCGGACCTTGCGGCCATCATCGAGAAATTTATAGCCGACGCGCGTCGGCTTATCGCTCTTGGGGTCGGAGATCGCGACATTCGAGATGTGGATCGAGCCTTCCTTTTCGAGGATGCCGCCGGTCTGACCGGGGGTTTGCTTGGTATGGCGCTTCATCATGTGCACGCCCTGCACCACGACGCGGTTCTGGTCGCGCAGCACGCGGAGCACCTCACCCGACCGGCCCTTGTCGCGGCCGGTGATGACGACGACGCGGTCGCCCTTCTTGATCTTGAATTTAGCCGCCATGGCCTACAGCACCTCGGGCGCCAGCGAGACGATTTTCATGAATTGCCGGGCACGCAGCTCGCGCGTCACCGGCCCGAAAATGCGCGTGCCGATCGGCTCGTTCTGCGGCGAGATCAGCACCGCGGCATTGCGGTCGAAGCGAATGGAGCTGCCATCGGCGCGCCGGATTTCCTTCGCGGTACGCACGATGACGGCGCGATGGACGTCGCCCTTCTTGACGCGGCCGCGCGGAATCGCCTCCTTCACCGACACCACGATGATGTCACCGATCACGGCATATTTCCGCTTGGAGCCGCCCAGCACCTTGATGCACTGGACCCGACGGGCGCCGGAATTGTCGGCGACATCGAGATTGGACTGCATCTGGATCATGACGCGGCGCTCGCTTCCCCGACCACCGTCCAGCGCTTGCGCTTGGAGATGGGGCGGCTTTCCTCGATGCGCACGACGTCACCGACCTTGTGCGCGTTGGCTTCGTCATGCGCCGCGTATTTCTTCGAGCGCGTGATGAATTTTTTATACATCGGATGCATGACGCGACGCTCGACGCTGACGATGATCGTCTTGTCGGATTTGTCGCTGACCACGACACCCTGGAGGATTCGTTTCGGCATGTCGCTATCCCCTAGGCCCGCGCGCGCTCGGCCAGAATGGTCCGGATGCGCGCGACGTCGCGGCGCACCGCGCGTATGCGGTCGGTATTTTCCAACTGGCCGCTGGCGCGTTGAAAACGCAGATTGAAAGTCTCCTTGCCAAGCTTCTCGATCTCGCCCTTGAGCTCGTCGACCGTCTTGGCGCGCACGTCGCCCGCCTTCATGACGCGCCTCCTTCGCCTAGCCGGGTCACGATCCGGGTGCTGATCGGCAGCTTCGCCGCGCCGAGGAGGAATGCTTCCTTAGCCAGCGCCGCCGGCACGCCGTCCAGCTCGAACAGGATGCGGCCAGGCTTCACCCGGGCCACCCAGAATTCGGGCGACCCCTTGCCGCTGCCCATGCGCACTTCGGCTGGCTTCACCGACACCGGTACGTCCGGGAAAATGCGAATCCACACCCGCCCGACGCGGCGGATATGGCGGGTGATGGCGCGGCGCGAGGCCTCGATCTGGCGCGCGGTGACACGGCCAGGCTCGATCGCCTTGAGGCCGAACGCGCCGAAATTCAACTCGGTGCCGCCCTTGGCGACGCCGTGAATGCGCCCCTTATGGGCCTTGCGATATTTGGTGCGTGAAGGCTGTAGCATGGGATTGCCTCTGGTTACGCCCGCGCCTGCTGCTGCTCGGCGACGCGCTTGTCCTGGGCCATCGGGTCATGCGCCATCACTTCGCCCTTGAACACCCACACCTTGACGCCGCAGGTGCCGTAGGTGGTCTTGGCGGTGCCGTAGCCGAAATCGACATCGGCACGCAGCGTATGCAGCGGCACGCGGCCTTCGCGATACCATTCCATCCGCGCGATTTCGGCGCCGCCCAGCCGGCCGGAGCAGTTGATCCGAATGCCCAGCGCGCCGAGCCGCATCGCCGATTGCACCGCGCGCTTCATGGCGCGGCGAAACGCGACGCGACGCTCCAATTGCTGCGCGATGCCGTCCGCGATCAACTTGGCGTCGATCTCGGGCTTGCGAATCTCGACGATGTTGAGGCTGACCTCGCTGGTCGTCATCTTGCCGATATCGGTGCGCAGCTTTTCGATATCCGCGCCCTTCTTGCCAATGACCACGCCGGGCCGCGCCGAATGGATGGTGATGCGCGCCTTCTTGGCGGCGCGCTCGACCACGATGCGGCTGACACCGGCTTGCTGCAGCCGGCCCGTAAGGAACTTGCGCAGCTTGATGTCTTCATGAAGCAGCGCGCTGTAATCCTTGCGCGCGAACCAGCGCGAATCCCAGGTGCGATTGATGCCGAGCCGCAGCCCAACCGGATTGACTTTTTGACCCATCAGGCCTGCTCCTGCTCGCGCGCTTCTTCTTGTTCGCGAACGATGACGGTGAGATTGGCGTAGGATTTTTCGACGCGTGACGCACGGCCGCGGCCACGGGCATGAAACCGCTTCAACACGAAGGCGCGCCCGACGCTCGCCTCCTTGACGACGAGGCGATCGACATCGAGCTGGTGGTTGTTTTCGGCGTTGGCGATCGCCGCTTGCAGCACCTTCTTGACGTCGCGGGCGATGCGGCGCTTGGAGAAGTCGAGCTCGGCCAGCGCGGCGTTCGCGCTCATGCCGCGGATCGACGTCGCCACCAGGTTGAGCTTGCGCGCGCTGATCTTGATGGCGCGGGCAAACGCCATCGCCTCGGTCTCGGTCACGCGGCGGGCATTGGCTTTCTGGCTCATCAGTCGGTCCGCTTCGCTTTCTTGTCCGCGGCGGTATGCCCGCGGAAGATGCGGGTCGGCGCGAACTCGCCGAATTTGTGGCCGATCATATGTTCGGTCACCAGCACCGGCACGAATTTGTTGCCGTTATAGACGCCGAAGGTCAGCCCGACGAATTGCGGGAAGATGGTCGAGCGCCGCGACCATGTCTTGATGATTTCGTTGCGCGTCGATGCCCGCGCCTTCTCCGCCTTGCGAAGAAGATAGCCATCGACGAACGGGCCTTTCCAAACCGAGCGAGTCACGCCGCCCCTCCGTTACTTCTGCCGCCGGCGCCGCACGATCATGCGGTCCGTCGATTTGTTATGCCGGGTCTTCAGTCCCTTGGCATTCTGGCCCCACGGCGATACCGGATGACGGCCACCCTTGGTGCGGCCGCCGAGTGGATGGTCGACGGGGTTCATCGCCTCGCCGCGAACATGGCCGCGCCAGCCCTTCCAGCGATTGCGCCCGGCCTTGCCGATCGAGACGTTCTGCTGGTCAGGGTTCGACACCGCGCCGATGGTGGCGCGGCACTCGGCGCGCACCATGCGCACCTCGCCCGAGGCGAGGCGCAGCAGCGCGTTGCCGGCGTCGCGGCCAACCAGCTGGACATAGGTTCCGGCGGAACGGGCGAGCTGGCCGCCCTTGCCCGGTTTCAGCTCGACATTGTGGATGATGGTGCCGAGCGGGATGCTGCTGATTGGCATCGAATTGCCGGGCTTCACATCGACGCGCTCGCCCGCCACGACCTTGTCGCCCGGCGCCAGGCGCTGCGGCGCCAGGATATAGGCCTGCTCGCCGTCCTCGTACTTGATCAGGGCGATGAAGGCGGTGCGGTTCGGGTCATATTCGATCCGCACCACCTCGGCCGGCAGGGTCTTGGTGCGCTTGAAATCGACGATGCGGTAGCGCTGCTTATGACCACCACCACGGTATCGCGAGGTTATCCTGCCGGTATTATTTCGACCACCAGAGGACTTCAGACCTTCGGTCAGTTCCTTGACGGGACCGCCCTTCCATAATTCGGAACGGTCAACCAGGATGAGCTGGCGCTGCCCTGGCGTGGTCGGATTGTAGTTTTTAAGCGCCATGGATCAGACCCCTGCCGTCACGTCGATCTTCGAACCCTCGGCCAGGGTGACGATCGCCTTCTTATAGTCCGAGCGCTGGCCGACGCGGCCCTTGGTCGCCTTGCGCTTGCCCTTCATGCGCACGGTGTTGACCGCCTTGACCTTGACCTTGAACAGGCTCTCGATCGCGACCTTGACCGCGCGCTTGTCGGCGGTCAGCGGCACGCGGAACGTCACCTGATTATGCTCCGACCCCATCGTCGCCTTTTCGGTGATGACGGGAGCGCGCACGATATCGTACATGGCGGCGCGCGACAGGATCGGCGGCGCCTTCGGAATTACGCGGAACCGACTCATTTGAGGCGCGCCTCCAGATGCTCGATGGCGCTGCGCGTCAGCACCAGCATGTCGCGGCGCATGATGTCATAGACGTTGGCGCCTTGTTGCGGCAGCACGTCGACGCGCGGCAGATTGCGCGCGGCGCGGGCGAAATTCAGGTCGAGTTCCGGCCCGTCGATGATCAGCACCGACTCCCAGCCCAGCGACTTGAACTGGGCCGCCAATGCCTTGGTCTTGGCGCCTTCGACCTTCGCGGTATCCAGCACGATCAGCTTGCCCTCGGCCTGCTTCGCCGACAGCGCGGTCTTCAGCGCCAGCCGTCGCACCTTCTTTTGCAGACCGAATTCATGACTGCGCACCACCGGCCCGAAGATCACCGCGCCGCCGCGAAACTGTGGCGAGCGCAGACTGCCCTGGCGCGCACGGCCGGTGCCCTTCTGCTTGTAGGGCTTCTTGGTCGTGCCCTGGACATCGCCGATCTGCTTGGCCTTGTGGGTGCCGGCCCGGCGCTTTGCGAGCTGCCAGTTCACCATGCGCGCCAGGATGTCCTTGCGCACCGGCAGGCCGAAAATCGCGTCGGCAAGGTCGATCTCGCCCGCGCCCTGATTATCGAGGCTGGTGACGTTGAGTTTCATTGCCCCGCCCCTTCCGTCGCGCCGGCCTCGGGTGTCGCGGCCGCGCCACGCAGCGCCGCCGGAAATGGCAGCCCCGATGGTGCCTTGCGCTTCGATGCGTCCTTGATCAGGACATAGCCGCCCTCGGCACCCGGCACCGCGCCTTCGACCATGATCAGGCCGCGCTCGGCATCGGCGCTGACGATTCGCAGATTTTGCGTGGTGACGCGGCTGTCGCCGAGATGACCCGCCATCTTCTTGCCGCGGAACACCTTGCCGGGATCCTGGCGCTGGCCGGTCGAGCCATGGCTGCGATGCGAGACCGAGACACCGTGCGTCGCCCGCAAGCCGCCAAAATGATGGCGCTTGATGACGCCCTGGAAACCCTTGCCCTTGGTGGTGCCGACGACATCGACGAACTGGCCGACCAGGAAATGCCCGGCGGTGATTTCGGCGCCAACATCGATCAACGCGTCGGGGGTGACGCGGAACTCCACCAGCTTGCGCTTGGGCTCGACCTTCGCCTTGGCGAAATGGCCGCGCATCGGCTGGGTGACGTTCTTGACCTTGGCCTTGCCGACGCCGAGCTGAACGGCGGTGTAGCCATCCTTTTCCTCGGTGCGCACGGCAACCACCTGGCACTGGTCGATTTCCAGCACGGTGACCGGCACATGGTTGCCATCATCGGCGAACACACGCGTCATCCCGAGCTTTTTGGCGATGAGACCCGTACGCATCACCCGTATCCTTAGAGCTTGATCTCGACATCGACGCCGGCGGCGAGGTCGAGCTTCATCAGCGCGTCCACCGTCTGCGGCGTCGGATCGACGATATCGAGCACGCGCTTATGCGTGCGAATTTCAAATTGCTCGCGTGATTTCTTGTCGATGTGCGGCGAGCGCAGCACCGTGAATTTCTCGATCCGGGTCGGCAGCGGAATCGGCCCGCGCACGCGCGCGCCGGTCCGCTTGGCGGTGTTGACGATTTCGCTGGTCGATTGATCGAGCACGCGATGATCGTAGGCCCGCAAGCGGATCCGGATGTTTTGACTGTCATTTGCCATCGTTCTATATGCCTGTTCCGCTTACCGTTTGCTCTGGACCCCGGCTTTCGCCGGGGTGAGGGCGTAGAGTTAATGCCTGTTTAACTCGCCCTCACTTTATGATTTTGGCGACGACGCCGGCGCCGACGGTGCGGCCGCCCTCGCGGATGGCGAAGCGCAGGCCCTCATCCATGGCGATCGGCGTGATCAG
>Ga0208357_1000911_pt1 | contig 22664 bp, 19 predicted proteins | sample NGESurdeep092012_6_FD_184487 | JGI IMG/M metagenome (GOLD analysis project Ga0208357, IMG submission 184487) | Arctic peat soil microbial communities from Barrow, Alaska - NGEE Surface sample F52-2 deep-092012 (SPAdes) | ecosystem: Environmental > Terrestrial > Soil > Wetlands > Peat ... | reverse complement strand
GTTCACACCCGTGTAGAACAGAATGCGCTCGGTCGTGGTGGTCTTACCGGCGTCGATGTGCGCGCTGATACCGATGTTGCGGTAGCGCTCTATAGGAGTTATACGGGCCACGGCAATTCTCTCAGGATGTTGGGGTCGAAAAGCGATGATGGTCAGAAGACCGATTCTAGCCGACACGCCTTCGCGGTTGACCCGAGCCGCACTTATCCATATCGTGGTCTCGGGCCCAAAATCAAGCAAGCCGCGTCCGAGGTACCCATATGCGGCGCCGCAACTACATCTGCCTGAAGCGATGGACGTATTGCCGGCTCACCGCCAATTCGCTCTTTTGCCCTCGAAGCCGTATGTAAGTCTTACCGAGCAGATCGCGCCGAGTCGCCAATACGTGGACAAGATTCACGATGGTACCGCGGTGAACCTGCCAAAACAGACCGGGATCCAGCTGTTCGAGAAGCTCGGTCAATGACAGCCGAATCAATAGCTCCCCGTGCGACACATCCTCGAGAAGCCCTACGATGGTGTATTTGTCTGCCGCTTTGAAGTAAACCACCTCATCGAGTGGCACGTGTTTGACGAGATCCCGGTAGCGACGCGAACCCAGCGCAGATACTGACGCTGCGGCTGCCCCGTCAATACCTGTGACATTTGCGCAAATAGTGCGCTCATCTGCTCTGGGCTCGGGGCGGCCGTGCGATCGGCCTTCTTCAGGCGCGCAATGGTGCGCTCCAGCCGTTCATCTTTGACGGGTTTGAGCAGATAGTCGACAGCATGATGCTCGAAGGCTTGGATGGCGAATTTCTCATAGGCGGTCACAAAAACCACATGACAGTTTGCGTCGGCCAGTTGGGCAGCGACATCCAGCCCCGACAAGCCGGGCATCTTGATGTCCAAAAAAACAACGTCCGGTCGCAAGGTCTGGGTGCTCTCGAGAGCCTCGTAGCCGTTGTGCGCGATCGGCAAGATCTCCAGCTGCGGCCACAGAACGCGCAGGCGCGTCGCCAGGAACTCGCCCAAATTGGCTTCATCGTCGGCAATCAGGGCGCGCATTCGTTGTCGCCTCCATGAAGGCTGTAGGAGATTGTCACGATCGTGCCACGCGGCTCACGCGCGCGAACCTTGAGTTGGCCATTAACGCCGTAACCAAGACGCAGCCGTTTCCTGACATTGGCCAAGCCTACACCGGCGGACGTGTCACCCCGAAAACCCTGACCTGTGTCAGCCACTTCAATGTGAACCAGATCGCCCTCAATGAGGGCGCGCACGCTAATACGACCCCCGTCTACCGTGGGCTCGAGTCCGTGTGCGATCGCATTTTCGACGATGGGCTGTAACAACATGGGAATGATGGACGTCTTATCCAATGCGACTGGCATGTCGATATCGAACTGAAGGTGTTCTCCCATGCGAAAACGCAGGATCGACAGATAGCTCCGCAGCGGCTTCATCTCGGAGCCAAGGGTTGTACTCGCTTGCCGGGTTCCATTGAGAGAGCCACGCAAATAATCGATAAAATCCTCCAGCATGCGGCGCGCATCTTCGGGACGCGGCTCGATCAAGCCCACCACGTTAGCCAACGTATTGAACAGGAAGTGCGGCTCGATTTGTGCCTGCAAAAGTTTGAGATTGGCTGTTGCAGCCATGGATTCGGCCGCGAGGAAACGGACGCGAGCCTGTTCTGCATCGGCACGCGCCTGGTTCGCTACCGACTGGGCCGTAACCACACGGTACACGATAAAACAGATCGCGAGACCCAATCCCGCCGAAGGGACGACGGCGCTGTCACGCCAGGGATTCAGAGCGGCGCCAGGGCCGCCTGCCCCGAGGAACAGGGCCAACGCGAATCCCAGATAAGCGCCCATCACCGCCACCAAAGTCCAATAGGCGAGTCGCGCGATCGACCCGAAGAGGGCGAGGCGCGGACTTCCCAATAGCATCTGCCCGATTCCATGCAAGCCCAAAACCGAAAACCCGATGCACTCGCTAAACGGCAATACCTGGCGCAATACCCAAAGGACCGGTATATGGTCGTAAGCCGCCACACCCAGCGCGAGAAAGACGGCAATCAAGGCGTTCAATAGGGCCATGAGCGCGAGGTGGGCCCAAAGCGGCCCTTCCCCTTTGCACTCCATGGCTGCCAGAAGGTGTGATAAGCCGCCAGACCGGAGCCCTTTAGAAGGCTCAGATGCGCTTTTTGGGAAAAGGGAGGTTCCGCCGGCAGGGCCATGGAGTCAAACCATTGGCGAAGGCACATCGCGCTGGTCTCGCCGCCGGTCAAGGAGGTTGGGGTCACGATAAATGGAGACTCCAGTGTACGGACTTTCCTGCGGCTCTAGCATGCGTCGCGACGAGAGGTACTTTCCAGGCGTGAACGGTCCCCGGAGTGACCCAACGACATCCGTGTTGCGGGTTGTACAAGGCTTCGCACAATTTGGTTCCAGCAGTGTGACAAGCCCGTTATCATGGTGCTTTGGTCATGCGTAACATCTGCCGTTCGCGTTCCCCAGGGCCATGCAGAGCCGAAACATGTCGAGCCGACAGATCGTCAGCATTTTTTTCACCTGCGTCATCCTGGCCGGTGCCTTCGTGGTGCTGTCACCATTTCTTCTGGCCATCATCTGGGCAGCGATCATTGCGACCGCGTCGTGGCGGTTGCATCAATGGTCGCTTCGACGTTGCCGGGAACGCGCCACACCGGCCGCCCTGCTGACGACTCTCATTATTTCGCTTCTTCTGGTGGGCCCGACCGTCCTGCTCATGGTATTTGTCGCGCAGGACATCGTTGCACTCTCGAGCTACCTCATCCATGCGGATGCCGTCGGCATTTCCGCGCCCGCATGGTTGGACAAATTACCCTGGGGCAAGGACTATCTGTTAATGCTGTGGGACCAATACCTGGCGCGGCCCAATCAGCTCTCGACGGCTTTACACGAAACGATCGCGGCTCGACTCAACGTGATCCAAGACACCGCGCAGATTCTACTTTTGAATCTTTCGAGCCGGCTGGCGACGCTCTTTTTCGCGTTATGGGTACTCTTTTTCTTCTACCGCGATGGACGCACACTCACCTCGCAGATCAATCTCATTGGCTACAAATGGCTCGACTGGCGTTGGCCACCCTATGTGCACCAAGTGCCAGACGCCCTGCGCGCGGCGGTTAACGGCCTCATAATCGTAGGGTTCGGTGAGGCGGTGCTCTTGAGCGTCATGTATTGGTTATGTGGTGTACCTGCGGCCGTTCTGCTCGGCGTAGCCACAGCGGTCTTGGCCTTCGTGCCGATGACGGCACCGCTGCTCCTCCTGGTCGTCGGCTTCTTCATGTTCATCAGTGGCGCGACCGTGGCTGCAGTGGCTCTGGTGGTAGTCGGTCTCATCGTTGTTCTCGGTGCTGACTATACGGTTCGCCCAATGCTCATCCGGGGCGGAACCCAGCTTCCATTTCTGGGGATTCTGTTCGGGATTTTTGGGGGTGTCTTAACCATGGGCGTGGTAGGCCTCATCATCGGCCCCGTGATCCTGGTGCTCCTGCTCGTGCTCTTTCGCGAAGCCGCTCTCGACGAGTCTTCCGTGTCATTGAACTTCGTGGCAAACCCTGAAGCCAAGCGTGAGGCAGGGCCGCTTATACCGGGCGCCTCCGACTAGAACGATGGCCAATCTGGACACCTCCAATCCCGCGACCCCTGAGTCCCGGGCCGAGCCGCCCTTGGGCTACGCGTCAGAGCGGGAACGCAGACGACGGCGTCTGCGGCAACGCGGCCTTAGCGCGCGGCTGACGGTCCGCCAGACAGAGCCTTACTTACTGAGCCTCATGCTCGCAAGCGCGGCGGCGCTGATCACCGTCGGGAGAGTGCCGTTAAATCCCGTCAGTGCCGCCTGCGTCTTCCTCCTTCTCGCTGTGGATCTACTCGCGGTTTTCGAGTTCCGGCGACATGAACATCGTCGAGAGGCCGTGCTGCGCTTGCTGCGCGGCGCAGTGATCGTCCTTGTCGCGCCCCAGTTCGGTTTCGATACTTCCTCCGCGGGATGGCCCTGGCTCTGGCTGGCCGGGCTTGCGGCTCTATATCCTTGCGCATTGCCGCGTTGGTCCGCGTTGGCATTTGTCGTTACCTTGCTAGGTTACGAGGAAGCCGTCACCGCACGTTTTTTCTCCTCGGGCGGTGCATTCGAAATTGCCCAACGTGTCACGATCTTTCTCGTCCTTGGATACCTTTCGTATGTTTGGGGGCGCGCGTTGGATACCTCGGTGCGTGCCCATCGCGGCATACGATTTCGTGACCAGCGGGCCGAAGTGGTCGCGGCCTATAGTGACGTGGTCATGGCTTTCACGGATCGACAGTACCGTGTAACCCATATCAATCGCGAAGTCGAACGCGTACTTGGGTACACCGTAGGACAGATCAAAACCTGTTGGGAAATAAGTCTGATCCATCCCGACGATCGCGCCCTTTTTCTGCACGAGCGGCGCGAATTGCTGGCGCGACCCAATGGCTCGATCGTCTCTCACATCAAGGTTCGCCACGCCCGCGGGCATTGGGTCTCGTTTGAAGTGCGCATCACCAATCTGCTCGAACATCCGGCGGTCCGAGGTTTTTTCGCAAGCGCGACCGACATCAGTCAGCGCGTTGAGGCGGAAACACAATTGCGCAACGAGAAAACGCTTCTGCGCACCGTCGTCGACTACCTTCCGCTCAGCGTCTATACCAAGGGCATCGATGGGCGTTATCTGATGACGAACCGTGCCAACATTGCGCGCCTCGGTCTAAACACCGAACATGAAATTGTCGGCCGCCGGGGCAATGAGCTTTCGCGTGATCCGCAGGCAGCGATCTTGGACCGCGACGACCAACGCGTTCTTGAGAATGGTGAATCCATTGTCGATCAGCAGGTGTGTATTCAAGGTGCCGACCGAAGGGTGCGCTGGTATCAAACGACCAAGCTGCCCATTAGCGATATCGCGGGCAAGGTGACGGGCCTTGTCGGCATTGCTCGCGACATCACCGAGACCAAGGCGTTCGAAGCTTTTCTGTTGCACCAGGCCAGTCACGATCCGCTAACCGGACTTTACAACCGCCGTTATTTCACAGAACAATTGGCAGGCCTACTGGCATCACCCATGCTAGGTGCCAAAATCCAAGTCTTATTGTTTTGTGACCTGGATCTGTTCAAGACCGTTAACGACCGATACGGACATGAAGTGGGAGACCGTTTCTTGCAGGCTCTGGGAACGGTTCTGCAGCCTTTTGGGAGGGACAACGGTCGCATCCTGGCACGCTTTGGGGGTGACGAGTTCGTACTGCTTGCCCCTTTGAACACCGCGGACGAAGGACTGCCCCTTGCCGCCGAAGTTCTTCGGGCCATTTCGGAGCCTGTCACGCTCGGTCATCTCGTCCTGCAAGCGGACGCCAGCATCGGCGTAGCGACCCTGCGTGCCGAGCACCAGCGTCCTGAAGATCTCATTCGCGACGCCGACACGGCGATGTATCAGGCCAAGTCCCAAGGACGCAACCGAATCGCGTTTTTCGACGATGCGCTACGCGAACGCACGACTCGCCACGTGGGACTGCTCCAATCGCTACGAGGAGCCCAGGAGCGTAGCGAATTATCGCTTGTGTACCAACCGAAGGTCGATCTTCGCAGCGGTCGTGTGTCCGGCTTCGAAGCACTGATGCGTTGGCACAGCCCCGAATATGGAACCGTGTCTCCTTATGAGTTCATCTCACTGGCGGAAGAATCTGGTCTCATTGTGCCGCTGGGTATCTGGGCATTGGAACATGCCTGTCGACAATTGCGCGCGTGGCAAGAACACTATCCCAGGCTCGATCACCTCACTATCGCGGTAAACGTGTCGATGCATCAATTACTGCACGATGGCTTCCTGGCTGACATGGTCAAAATCATCGAGGCCACGCAGATTTATCCGGCTGCCCTCGAACTCGAACTCACTGAGAGCGCAGCCATGCAAAATCCCGCGCAATCCGTAGCGCTGCTGCGTCAACTCAAAGATCTCGGGCTGCGTTTGGCACTCGATGATTTCGGCACGGGTTATTCGTCATTGGCGCATTTACGGCGGCTCCCGATCGACGTGCTGAAAATCGATCGCACCTTCGTTCAACGACTGGAGAGGGAGCGCGACGATATGGAAATCGTGCGACTTGTCATTGCCTTGGCGCGAACGCTGGGTATTGAGTGCGTGGCCGAAGGGATAGAGTCGCGCGCTAACGCGAGCGAGATCAAGCGACTGGGGTGCGATCTCGGGCAAGGTTATTATTTTTCGCGGGCATTGCCCGCTTCCGAGGCAGCAGCGCTGCTCGATCTGAATCCGAATTACTTTGTGGACTAGCCGTCGGCGGCGCTTAGGGTGTAAGCGTCAGAACGCCCATTGCGCCCTCTTCCACGCTTGATCGTCGGGTTTGCATTGGAATGTAGCGCACGTCTGCCCAGCGCTTTTCAAAATTCGAATAAAGATCCGAAAAGCGGTTTCCGGACTCGCCGGTGGATTGTATAAATTCGGATTTGTCGAGATCCGACAGGTCATACAACGCACGCAGGCTGGGCGCATGCGTATTTGCGAAAGGCTCGCCCGGATCGCGCAAATTATTTCTGCCGACATCGATGGTATAGAGATCGCCCCCGGTGGCGATGCGCAGGTCGAAGATTCGGTTGAGCACCGGCACATGCGAGAAAGGACGGTGGGCCGAACGCGCGATATGAAGCAGCCCCCACTTCCATTGCGACATATCCGGGCCGGCGCGACGCCTGAGATCGGCCAAAGCCAAATCGAGCGAGCGTGCTTTCATCGTTTCACACGTCTCTACCTCAGGCGTATTGACGTCGTCGCACCACCGCCCCTGGCCGTCAACGTTGCGTAAGACGTTGACGAGGAAGACCTGCCGCTGGGCCCAGTAGTCGGCAAACAAATCGGGGCCAAGTTCATCGGCATAAATCAGCCGGGAAAGTTCGCGCATCCATGCTTCGTAGATACTCGGTTCGATCCGGTCGGACGACATGACACCGTCCCAACGCGCGAGTCGCGAAAGTGCCTGTCGCGCTGCGGGACTGGACGGGGTAGTTTGCAGGAGCAATGGCAGGATATCGGTCGCCGCAAGCGAGCGTTGGTCGGCCTGGATGGCGGCAAAGCTTGCCAGCGTGTGCAACGGGCGGCTGTGGAGCAGTTCTTCGATGCGTCGCGCGCGATACGGCGGCTCCCATTCCGCGGTCAAAAATGGTCGGTAGTCGTCAGGCACGATCTTCTCGTTGGCGCTGAGGATCTCGCCGGATGACGGGTTATAAATCCGCGGCAGGCTCGCAAAAGGGATAAAACCGATCCAATCGTAGCGCGCCTCCCAACCCGGAGCAGGCGCTTGCCCCATGAGATCATTGTCGGCGCGCCGCACCGGAACCCTACCGGGAGCGATGAATCCGATGTTGCCATCGACATCTGCATACACCATATTCTGTTCAGGCGAATCGAAGTCACGCATCGCGGCGACAAATTCAGCCCAGTTGTGCACGCGATTGAGTTTGGCCGCGGCTTGTACGGTGAGATCATCAGGCCGCAACGCCGCCCACTCGAAGGCGATCTCGAATTGATCCCCGCCAAGTTGGGTAATGGCATCCTTGGCTGCGGCGGAGACATCGGTGATAAGTGGCCCATGCCGGGACGTGCGTACGATCAGCGTAACGTCGGCACGACCTTTGACCTTGATCACTTCGGTCCGAATATTGAGCGGCCGCCAGCCATTGGGCGTGCGCACCTGATTTCCTCGGACCTGTTCGATATAGAGATCCTGAGTGTCGGGGCCGGTATTGGTGAATCCCCAAGCCACCCGGTCGGTGCGACCGAGTACGACGAAAGGCAATCCCGGCAGTGTCGCGCCGATGGTGTCAAAACCCGGCGCCGACATCTGCGCAAGATACCAAAGAGAGGGAGCCGCAAGATCCAAGTGAGGGTCGTTGGCCAGAAGGGGTTTGCCCGTTTCGCTGCGCACCCCCGAGACGACCCAATTGTTCGAGCCCATCCCTGAGACAAAGCCCGGCGGCGCGGTCCGCGCCGCCGCTACGAGTTGATCAACGGTTCCCTTCAATGTCTTATAGAGCGCTGTATAGTCCACCGTAGGCAACGGGGCGTCCGCCTTGCCGGCATTGCCTGGGTAAGGCGGGAGGAATTCGTCGATCTGCTTTTTGGTCAATCGTTGCGCGAGACGCATGCGCATGAGTTCGTTACTCCAGTTACCCGAAAGATCCCATGCCATCATCGTGCTCCACCCGACGGAGTCGACCGGTGTCCAGGGTTCCGGAGCGGGTGCACCCGTCAACAGAAACTCGATTGGCAGCGGCCCGCGCCGGACCGCAAGATAGGCGTTCACGCCATCCGCGTAGCGTTGCAAGGCTCGCTGAGTGGCCGCATCGTAGTGTTTGAATTGCTCTTCCGCATTTTTGCGCACACCCAGAGTACGAAGAAACTTATCCGTCGGCAATGCGGACGGCCCCAGAATCTCTGCCAGCCGCCCCGAATGGATACGCCGGTTCATCTCCATTTGCCAGAGTCGATCCTGCGCATGCACGAAACCCAACGCGAAATGTGCGTCGTCCTCGCTGTGGGCGAAGATGTGGGGCACTCCCTCACGATCACGCACGATATCCACCGGCGCGGCCAGTCCCGGTACTTTCAGCGTACCGTTCACCTGCGGCAGCAAAGCGACACGGTACGCCCAGAATGCGGCCGCCAAGAGGATCAGCAGCAACAGAAGCGCCAGCAGCGTTCGTCGAATCAAGCGCATGTTCTTCGTCCCGTCTGGCGCGACTTCCCGCCCCATGGCCGCATTCGCATTGCCGCTGGCTGATGCTTACATGTCGATTCCCTGCGCACGCAGATAATCATCGTAGCTACCCCGGTAATCGACGACGCCTTCCGGTTTGATTTCGAGAATTCGAGTCGCGAGGGAAGTGACAAATTCCCGGTCATGCGATACGAAAATCAAGGTTCCGGCATACTTCTCGAGTGCGATGTTGAGCGATTCGATCGATTCCATATCCATATGATTGGTCGGCTCGTCCATGAGCATCACGTTGTGTCGGCCGAGCATCAATTTGCCAAACATCATCCGCCCTTTCTCGCCTCCCGATAGAACACGGACGGATTTTTTGACATCGTCCCCAGAAAATAGGAGTCGTCCGAGAATACCGCGAATTGCCTGGTCATCATCCCCAGGTTTAGCCCAGCGCCCCATCCATTCGGTCAGCGTCATATCACTGTCGAACCATTCGCTCGGATCTTGCGGCATGAATCCAAGATCCGTGTTTTCAGACCATTTCAGTTGACCCGAATCGGGCGCCAGTCCCCCGGAAATGATCGAGATCAGGGTCGTCTTGCCAATTCCGTTTTCACCGATGATGGCGATTTTTTCCCCGGCCTCGATGGTCAAATCCAATCCGGAAAAGAGACATCGTTCGTAACGCTTGGAGACGTCTTTGAGTTCGACCGCCAGGCGATGCAATTTCTTTTCACCCTCGAAACGTATATATGGATTCTGACGGGATGAGGGCTTGAAATCCTCGATCTTGATTTTATCGATCTGCTTGAGTCGGGAAGTCGCCTGACGGGCCTTGGATTTATTGGCCGAGAAACGACGCACGAAATCCTGCAGCTCGGCCACCCGTTCTTTGGCCCGGGCGTTGGCGTTGGCCGCGCGCTCCTTTACTTGGGTCGAAGCCAACATGTAGTCGTCGTAATTACCCGGGTACACCTTGAGCGTGCCGTAGTCCATGTCGGACATGTGCGTGCACACCGAATTCAAGAAATGACGGTCGTGGCTGATGATGATCATGGTACTGGCGCGCGCGTTCAGAACGTCCTCGAGCCACCGGATCGTATTGATGTCGAGGTTGTTGGTCGGCTCATCCAGAAGCAAGATATCGGGATTGGAGAACAAGGCCTGGGCCAGTAAAACGCGTAGTTTCCAACCCGGCGCGACTTTACTCATCGGTCCATCATGCTTGGCGATGTCGATGCCGGCGCCCAGCAGCAGTTCGCCAGCCCTCGCCTCGGCGGTATAGCCACCGAATTGGGCGAAATGCGTCTCGAGATCAGCCGCACGCATGTAGTCCTCATCACTCGCGTTTGGATCCGCGTAGATTGCGTCGCGTCGCTTCATGATGTCCCACATTTGGACGTGACCCATCATGACTACATCTAGCACGCGCAGGTCCTCGAACGCGAACTGGTCTTGGCTGAGCTTCCCGAGTCGCTCGTGGGAATCGAGACTGACCGAGCCTGCGCTCGGCTCCAGATCAGAGCCGAGAATTTTCATGAAAGTCGATTTGCCGCAGCCGTTGGCCCCGATGAGGCCATAACGATTGCCGTCACCAAACTTGACCGAAATATTCTCGAACAAGGGTTTTGGCCCGAACTGCATGGTGATATTGGCGGTCGATAACAAGGGCTACTCGGCGCCATCGAATGGCAAAAATTTCAAAGAGCGGCGGATTTTAACATCTGCAGCCTCTAGGGCCGTCATAATTGCCTTTAAGCGCCCAGCGGGCACAGACCTAACGCAACAGGACCAGGATCATGGCCAGACACTTCAAGAGCATCTGCGTCTACTGCGGCTCCTCGACCGGAGCGAACCCGGAATATCGCAAGATCGCCCAGAAGACCGGAGAAATTCTGGCACAAGCGGGTATCGGGCTTATCTATGGCGGAGGACGAGTTGGCCTTATGGGCGCGCTAGCGGACGCCGCATTGGCCGCAGGGGGTCAGGTTACAGGTGTCATTCCCAAGGCGCTTATGGTCAAGGAACTCGGTCACGCGGGTGTCCAGAGCCTGCGCGTGGTTCGCGATATGCATGAACGCAAGTACTTGATGGCAAACCTGGCCGATGCCTTCATCGCTCTACCCGGAGGATGGGGAACCCTAGAAGAACTGACGGAAATGCTCACTTGGCTGCAACTGGGATTCCATGAAAAACCCATCGGTTTGATCAACGTCAGGGGCTATTACGACTCTTTCCTCGATTTCGCAGCGACGATGGTTCGGGAGGGTTTCGTACGCGACGAACATCGCGGCATCATGAACGTCGCAACCAGCCCCGATTCGCTACTCGGGCTGCTGGCAAACTGCGAGTTGCCCGACCGCCCAAGCTTAGCGATCGAGCCTTCGGGGCCTCGGGTTCCGCCCATGACTGATGTGAAGTGATCGTGCTCACGCCCAGTCGACGCTTCTGCACAAAGCACATAGACCGGACGGCTCTCCTTATGCCTTTGCGCGGGTCGGCAAACGATGCATGCAGTGCAGTGATGCGCTCGCGCCCGACGCACTCAGTCGTGCCCACGCCCCCACGGGAAGTGTGACTTTCCGGCTCACATGGCCGAACGGCAAACCCCCTACGAACGGTACGGCACATGAGGATGCGACGAATTCAAAAACGGCCCCGAGATCGAATCCTTGGTCGTAATCGGCCGCACGATAACCTGTAAATTCCCCGAATACGACGGCCTTTTGGCTCGATAGGACGCCGGCCTGGAGGAGTTGCAGCAGCATTCGCTCAATTCGGTACGGGTGTTCGTTGACATCCTCGAGAAACAAGATGCCTCCACGAATTCGCGGTAAAAACGGTGTACCGATCAGGGAACAGAGTATGGAGAGGTTACCCCCCCATAAGATGCCTTCTGCCTCCGCCGGCGCTGCCTCGGTCTGCCATTCCAAATCGACGGAATCGCGCGCCATGGCCGACCAAAAGTGCTCCTCCATAAATCCATCAGGGCTCAGGGCACCAAAATCCGGGGCCGCCATAGGACCGGCGAAGCTCACGCCACCGGTCCGCGCCAATAGTCCCAATACGAGTACGGTCCAATCGCTGTGGCCCACCCAGCGTGTCCCTGACTCTTTGATCTGCGTTGAAAGCGCTTCAAAGTCAAGGTGGGGTAAAAGCCGGGTCAAGCCATAACCACCGCGCAGACCGAGAACCAGGCTCAGATCTGGATTAGAGACAACACTACGAAAGGCTGCCAAGCGCTCCGCTTCAGTCGCGGCAAAGCGCAGGGTGCGCTTGCCGGGGTCCGGAGCCACCACAACGCGATGTCCACGGTCCTGGAAATAGCCAATCGCACGCTCAAGACGCGTCGAATCGGCTTCGTAGCCACTCAGCGCCAAAAAGGCCACGTCACCGTCTAGCGTTTGATCGCGTTCCACTCGGCAAATTCGATCTCATGCACGATCGTAGAGGTTAGATCAGTTTCCGCCACGCTCATCCCGTCCTCGGGAATGAGAGATTCGGCATCCGGATCCAATAAAGTCGTCGAAGCGAGCCGCCGACGATCGGCAAAAAACTCGCGCAGTAGTTCACCGCATGCTTCTGCAAGCACGCCAGCTTTGACCTCGGTCTGATGGTTTAACTGAGGTTCCGCAAAAAGATCAAGTATGCCACCGGCCGCCCCGGTCTTCGGATCGCGCGCGCCGAAGACTATACGCTTGAGTCGCGCATGTAGCATTGCGCCCGCGCACATCGCGCAAGGCTCCAAAGTGACGTAGAGTTCGCAGTCCGGCAAGCGGTAGTTGCCCAGCTGATTCGCGGCTTGGCGCAGCGCGTTGATCTCCGCGTGGGCTGTGGGATCGTGGTTTCCGACCGGCTGGTTATAACCCGTGGCGATGACCACGCCCTGGCGCACGATAACGGCGCCTACCGGGACTTCGCCGACCAGTTGCGCATTTTGCGCCTGATCGAGCGCTGCTCGCATGAAAGTCAGGTCGGCAGATTCCTGGTCCAAGGGATGTCGTAGTCGTTGTCGGTGTAGGCAAAAGGATCAAGTGTCAAATATGCAACTGATGCTGTCATGATGCCCACAGTTGCCATCCGGATCAAGCAGGATTACCACAAATGGCCAGGACAGCAACACGTCATATCGCGTGTCGGCCCCGACGGGGGTATCCAGCCCCGTCCTTCTTCAAGGTTCTCCGCAGGGCCGCTGAGCGGGTCACTTAGTGTCGTCCATGATGTCTTTTCGATTCCACCACCCGCCGCCCAGCGCCTGAAACAGGGCTGCCGTATCCGAAAAGCGAGTCGCTTCGGCCTGGACACGTCCGACACGGGCCTGTTGGTAGGCCTGTTCTGCGGTTAGGAGGGACAGATAGCTGATCGCACCGATGCGAAACTGGCGCCGCGACGCGGCGAGACTGTCGGCAGCGGCGCGTTCGGCCGTAGTCTGTGCGGCCAAGGCGTCGGCATCGGATTCCAACGCGCGCAGGACATCCGCCACATTCTGGAATGCGGTGATCACCGTATCGCGGTATTGCGCAGCGGCTGCGTCGTATGCGGCGATCGCAGCGCGCCGCTCGTGCAACAGCCTTCCGCCCTCAAAAAGCGGCTGGGCCAATCCCGCACCCACGTTCCAGATGGAACTGCCCGGAGCGAATAAAGCACGCGTGGACTGACTGCCATAGGATGCGCTCAACGTGATCTGCGGCAACATGTTGGCAGTGGCGACACCGATCTGGGCACTTGCCTCGTTAAGGAGTGCCTCGGATGCACGGATGTCTGGCCGCTGTTCGACCAGGGCCGAAGGAAGGCTAATCGGTAGCGTTTCGGGTAACCGCAGAGAGTCCAGGTTGAACGTTTCGGCAACGGGTTCGCTCGGAAAGCGGCCCAGAAAAGCGGTGAGTTGATGGCGTATCAGAGCAAGTTGCTTTTGCAGTAGTGGCAGCTGCGCCTGCGCCTGCGCCAGCGAAGCGGTTTGTGCCAGCACCGCGGTATTGGCCGTCGCCCCAATGGCGAAATCTCTCTGCAGCGCCGCAAGTTCCTGTCTCTCGATGCGGATGATTTCCTCCGTTGCGGCTATCTGGCCCCGCAAAGATGCCTCCTGCACCGCTGCTGCAACGACATTCGAGGTCAGAGTGATGTAACTTGCCTCGAGTTCGAATCGCTCGAATTCGGCCTGCGCCGCGAGTGATTCGATTTGTCGGCGCGTCCCGCCCCAGACATCGAAGAGATAGGACACGCTCAACGAAGCGGTATTCAACGTGAAGATCGGCACGGCGCTGGCGCTGCCGAGCGGTGCACCCGAGACTTTTTCGCGTGCGATTGAGGCGGTCGCGTTCACTGTGGGAAAAAGTGCGCCTTCGCCGGCGTAGAGTTGCTCCTTCGCTTGACGCAGGGTAGCCTGCGCGACCTGGAGGCTGGGATTGGCGTTGAGTGCGCTCTTGATGATCGTGTTGAGCTCAGGGGAATGGAACAGCCGCCACCATTGCCCGGGAATATCGAGACCCTTGACAAAGTGTTGCGCCGCGCCGCCGTGAAGATCAGTCGAGGCCGTATGTTCGGCTTGCGACTGCTGCGAATATCCGCTGACCTGGGGGGGCTTGGGCGGCTCAAAATTGGGACCTACGGCGCAACCCGCAAATGTCGCTGTGGCCAGCAACGACGCGCTCTGAACACATCTGCGATATCTCGCTCCAAAGCGAGAAAGGAGATCAAGGCCTGATTTCATTGCCTTGCGCCCTGCGCTGTCGTGCTTCCTTCCGGTTGGGTTGGAACCGGTTTCACGACGATTCCGGGGCTGATCTTCAAGAGATTGCCGACAGCGATCGATTCGCCTTCGCCGACACCCTTTTTGATCGCAACCAAAGGACCGTAATCGGCACCCAAGGTGACGAAGCGCTGCTCGATTTTGCCGTCCGGTCCGACCACATAGACGTATTTTCCCAATTGGTTCGACCCGACAGCCACTTGCGGTACGAGAAGCGTGTCGGTCTGGTCCGCGATGTGCAGGCGCACACGGATAAATTCGCCCGGCAACAACGTGCGACTCGGATTCGCGATTTCCGCACGGGCCGTGATCGTGCCGGAATTGCGGCCGATGCTGTTATCGAGAAAAGTGAGTTTGCCCTGGTATTGCGCAGTGCTTCCCTCGCCGACCGCCACCTCAACCGGAATTGGAGTCCGAGTCTGGTACTTTTGAATCTCGGGCAAATCGGTATCTGGCGGATTGAAGGTCGCATAAATCGGGTCGAGTTGTACCAGAGTGTTGATTTGGGTCCCCGCCACACTAATGAGCGCGCCTTCATTGACCTGGCTTAGGCTTAAGCGGCCGGCGAACGGAGCGCGAATCTGCGTGTAGCCCAGGTTGATCTGTGCGGTCTCGATGGCGGCGTGGTCTGCTGCGAGCGCCGCTTTATCTTGATCTTCGGTACTCGCCGACTGCTGCAACGTGTCGACCGATACATCCCCGGTCCGGCTCATGGTTGCATTGCGTTGGTGGCTTGCCTGCGCATACTCGAGTGCCGCCGCATCCTTTTCCGCTTGGGCTTTCACCTGGTCGAGCGTCGCTTGGTAATTGCGCGGATCGATCTGATACAACAAAGTACCTTTCTTGACATCGGAGCCATCGGGGACGGTACGCTTCATGAGATAGCCCGTGACTTGCGCTTGCAGCGTCACAGTCCGAACGGCGTCCGTCGTGCCGACATATTCGAGATAGACGGGTACGGTCTGTTTGACGACCGCCGTCACGGGAACTTCCAATACAGCACTCTGATTTCCTTTTGGTGTCGCGGCGGCGTAGCCATTTTTTCCGCCCCTGATGAGAAAAACGATGATGATGAGCGTGACCACGAGTCCCACGGCCCAAATGGGCTTGGATCTAGACATTCTCATCGTGCGGTCCTTTTTCGCTTGATCGCTGTGCCTCGGTTCGCGTATGTCGACCGACTCGCCCTAAGACCGCCTCGCGCATACGCTCGATAACCACGTAGAAAATCGGCACAAAACCCAGGCTAAGGAGCGTCGCTGCAAGCATGCCGCCGACCACGGTGGTTCCGATCGACTGCCGGCTCGCCGCACCGGCACCCGAGGCGATCATGAGAGGCATAGCGCCGAATATGAAAGCGAAAGCAGTCATGAGTATCGGCCGCAGACGAAGGCGCGCCGCTTCCTTGGCCGCGTCGATGATTTCGAGCCCCGCCTCGCGCCGTCGCTTGGCAAATTCCACAATCAAAATGGCATTCTTAGCCGCCAATCCGATGAGCAACACGAACCCGATCTGGGCATAGATGTCGACTTGCATATGGCGCAGCCAGAGCAACCCCAAGGCGCCGAAAAGTGCCAGCGGCACCGCGAGAATGATGGTAAAGGGAATCGTCCAGCTCTCATACTGCGCGGAAAGGAAGAGGAAGACGAACGCGAGAGCGAGCACAAACACAAGGACTGCGACCGATCCCGCTTGTAACTCCTGATAGGTGATACCCGTCCACTCGAATCCGAAATCTGCGGGCAAGACACGAGCGGCGCGTTCCATGGCCGCAATCGCCTGGCCCGAGCTATAGCCGGGCGCTGCGGTACCGGTGATCTCGGCAGATCCATAAAGATTGTAATGAGGCACGGTAGTGGGTCCGACCGTCGGTGTGAGCCGGCCTATTGCGCTCAACGGCACCATGTTTCCCGTGGAATTGCGGACATAGATCTGCGAAAGATCGCTTTTGTTGCCCCGAGCGTTATTTTCGGCCTCGAGTAGCACCTCGAAAGTTCGGCCAAAAAGGGTCACGTTATTGACGTCGAGCGACCCAAGGAACGTCTGCATCGTATTGAATACGTCGGACAGGTTAAGCCCAAGTAACTTCGCCTTCTCCCGATCAAGTTTGAAGTCGTACTGCGGAGTCGATGTGTCAAAACTGGTAATGAGCGTCTTGGAGTCCAGTTCTGGTTGCTTTTTCGCTTCGGCGAGAAAAGCCTGTGTCGCCTGTTCGAGAGCGATGCTGCCGCGTCCAGCGCGATCCTCGATCTGGAAATCGAAACCTCCGAAAGTACCCAGTCCGGAGACGGCCGGAGGGATTAGCGCGAGCGTCACAGCCTCGGGAATCTGGGTAAGTTTCGGCTGGACCCCGGCGATAATGTTCGCGACACTTAATTTGCTGCCGCGTGCAGCCCAGGGCTTGAGGATCACGAATTCAGCCGCGCTGCTCGACGTGGTGGCCCGCGTGATGAAATTTAAGCCGCTAATCGAGAGCACGCTCTCGACGCCGGGCGTCGCCTCGAGTATTTTGCGCGTTTTTGCGATTACGGCCTCGGTGCGCGCCAGCGAAGCACCGTTGGGGAGTTGTGTGATGACGTAGAAATAGCCGGAATCCTCAGTCGGCAAAAACGCGGATGGAATCGTTGCGTAGAGCAAGTAGGTGACCGCCAGCCCACATGCGAAGAGGAAGAGCGCGATCCAGCGCGCGTCAATCAAATGGCGCACCGAATCCGCGTATTTGTGACGCGCCCACTCGAAGCCATCATTGAATTTCCGGAAAAGTATGAATCGTGGGCGCCCCTGATGCCGCAGAAGAACGGCGCACAGTGCCGGGCTCAGTGTCAAAGAATTGAAAGCCGATAGTGCGACCGAGATTGCGATGGTCAACGCGAATTGGTTGTAGAGGCGCCCTGTGATGCCGGGAAGAAAAGCGATCGGTACAAAAACCGCACCAAGCACGGCCGACGTTGCGACGATGGGACCCGTCACTTCTTTCATGGCTGCCTTGGCAGCGGCCATCGGGGCCAATCCGGCCTCGAGTTGGCGTTCCACGTTTTCGACCACCACGATTGCATCGTCGACGACAAGCCCGATCGCCAAGATAATGCCAAGCATGCTGACGGTGTTCAGTGAAAACCCCAGCACCAGCATGATCGCCATGGTTCCGATCAGCGCCACAGGGATGGCGATCATTGGGATCAGTGTGGCGCGCCAACTCTGCAGAAACAGAAAGACTACGCCGAGCACCAGCAGCATGGCGATTCCCAACGTTTTCATCACTTCAATCATCGAGGCTGACACAAACATCGTCGTGTCGTAGCTCACACCCCAGTCCATTCCCTTTGGAAATCGTTTGGCCAACGTCTGCATCGTTCCCTTGACGCTCTTGTCGAGATCCAACGCATTGGCGGTTGGTAGCTGGAAGACCGCAAGAAGGACCGCCGGGTTCTCATTCACGGAGGCGCTGGACGTATATTGCAGCGCTCCCAATTCGGTGCGCGCGACGTCCCGCAGGTGTACGGTGGCGTTAGTCGTGGTTCCCGCGCGCAACACGATATTCCCGAATTGCTGCGGATCTGTCAGCTGTCCCTGCGCATTGATCTGATATTCGAACTGAGTGCCGGCCGGCGTGGGAGATTCGCCGAACTTGCCCGCCGCAACCTCGACATTCTGTTCGGTTATCGCATTTTGAACATCAGTAGCGGTCAACCCCAGTTTGGCGAGCTTGTTCGGGTCGAGCCAAATCCGCATGGAATAACGCCGCTCGCCAAATATGGTGACGTCGCTCACGCCTGCGAGTCGCTTTAAGGGGTCGACCAGTTGCAGATAGGCGTAATTGCTGAGTGTCACCGGATCGATCGATCCGTCCGGTGAGTAAAGATTCACCGCCATGATGAAATTCGGATTTTGCTTTTTGACGGTGATGCCGGCCTGATTGACGACGCTAGGAAGCTGGGCGGTGGCTTGGGAGACGCGGTTCTGTACATCGATGGCGCCGACGTTGACGTTGTATCCGATGTTGAAAGTGACCGTGATGGTCGAGCTGCCGTCGTTGGCGCTGACCGACGAGATGTAACTCATCCCCTCGGCCCCATTGATCTGCTCTTCAAGCGACGTCGTTACGGCATCGGCCACTGTTTGCGCGCTCGCGCCCGTATAAGTCGATTTGACGACGACCTGCGGCGGTGTGATCTGAGGAAATCGCTCAACAGGTAGCTCGAAATAAGCGATGAGCCCGGCCAGTACCATAATGATGGCGATGGATGAGGCAAAGATCGGGCGTTCGATGAAAAAATTGACCATTGACCATTGCCTGCGTGTCGGGCAATATTGTGGAAACGCAACGGTGTAGTTTCGTATTCAGCAAAGGGTTTGTCAAGAAAGATGGTCATGGCGCATGCAGCTCCCATCTCCCGGACAAAATCAGGAGGTCGCCCGACGCGGCAGGAAGCCGAAAACCGCATGACGCGGCTGCTTGAGATCGCACAACGCCATTTTCTCACGGCGGGGTATCGCGAAACCAGCGTTGAGAGCATCACACGCGAGGCAGGCATCGCCAAAAAGACGCTCTACCACCATTTCGGTGGCAAGGCCGGATTGTTCACTGCGATTATCGAAACGCTGCGCCGCTCGTGGATTGCCGAACTCAGCGATATCGTGCTCATGGCGCGCCGCCCCGAGGAAATCCTTGAGACCGTCGCGCTGCATCTCCTTGATGTGGGCACGCGTCGTGAAATGATCGAATTGCATCGGCTGTTCCTGGTTGAAGCCCATCGCTTTCCGGATTTGGTCCGAGCCCACTACGATACGGACGGCTCGCTGCGAGGCATGGAGCGCCTGTCGGCCTATCTTCTTGCCGCGGTTGACGACGGCACCTTGAAAATCGATGACGTAACTCTCGCAACCGAACAATTCACCTCTTTGGTGCTCGGCGGCATCCGAATGCGTTTGTTGCTCGGCGCGACGCGACGTCCCAGCGCCAGCGAACGTCGCCGTATCGCACACCAGGCGGTTCACATTTTTCTGGCGGGATGTAAGCCCTGATTTTCGTTGCGTGATGGCCAATTGGCATGGCACATGCCTTCATCTTTGCCGCTCCATTTTCAACATGAAAATGGCCGAACATGAGGGCGCCATCCGGCCGACAAGCACCACCAACGGGCCCTCGATTACCCACTGGAAGATCCATTCCACCTGCAGCGCCAAAGTCACATCGAAAACGCTCAGGTGGTTCAATCTCGGACGCCGTTTCATGAGGTGACCTGGGGATCGAGGATGTCCAATACCGATAGACGATTGGGAATTTCAGTCTCACCTCGAAAGGTGTTACATTGCACGGCTACTCTTCCGATCCCTCATCGCCCACTTGAAGGTTGCTGAATGTCAGCAAAGCCCGGTCCAAAGCTTTATCAGCTTATGGCTGAACGGATACAGGACTATGCAATCTTCCTGCTCGATCCGAAGGGAAGGATCATCAGTTGGAACGCTGGCGCGGCGAACATCAAGCGGTATCACGCCAGCGAGATCATTGGCCAACACTTCAGCATTTTCTATACCCCAGCAGACATTGCCCGTGACTGGCCAACGCATGAGTTGCGACGAGCTCTGCTCGAGGGTCGCTTCGAAGACGAGGGGTGGCGGGTAAGGAAGGACGGCTCAAGGTTCTGGGCAAACGTCATTATTACGGCGCTACGGGACGATGCCGGCACCCTCCTCGCATACTCGAAGGTCACGCGCGATCTGACCGAGAGAAAAAACCAGGAAGAGAGCTTGCGTCTGAGCGAGGAGCGGTTTCGACTCCTGGTGGAAGGAGTCCAGGACTACGCGATCTACATGCTCAACCCAGAGGGATTGGTGAGCAGCTGGAACTTGGGCGCTCGCCGGATCAAAGGCTATGAGGCCAGCGAGATAATCGGGAAGCATTTTTCGCGATTCTATGGCCCCGAAGATATCGAACTCGGCAAACCTTGGGCCGAATTGGCGAGTGCCCGAGAGCATGGCAATACCAGCGAGGAGGGCTGGCGAGTGCGCAAAGACGGTTCAAAATTCTGGGCACGAGTGGCTGTGACCGCACTTTATGACGCACACGGACGACTGCATGGCTTCGCGAAAGTCACGCAGGACATGACGCAACAGCGACATGCACAGGCGCTAGAATTATCGAGTACTCAGGTAAACGCGTTCATTGCGGTCTTGGCGCACGAGCTTCGCAACCCGCTTGCCGCGATTCGGAACGCCGTTCATTTGCAAAGCATGACTGACGCGGGTGACAAAGTATATGATTCCGCACGGCAGATTATTGATCGTCAGAGCGCTCAACTCACCCGCATGGTGGACGATCTTTTGGACATCAGCAGAATCACACGGGGCGCGTTGTCGGTTGACCAGAAACCGTGTGATATCGCGACTATCGTGGATCGTTCGGCAGAAACATCGCGCCCCGCCATTGAGGCTGGGAAACACGTGTTAACGATCGACTTGCCCTCGCAACCGCTGTACATCAACGGCGACGAATTAAGGCTCGCCCAAGCCCTCACAAATATTATCAACAATGCGGCGCGCTATACCGATCCGGGTGGCCATATTTTCGTAAAGGCCTATGTCTCTGAACATGAATCCCATAGTAGCGTCTGCGTCTCGGTGCGCGACACGGGGCGGGGCATTGAACCCAACCTGCTGAATTCAGTATTCGGGATGTTCGTGCAAGGAAAAAATCTGTTGAATCGTCCCGCTGCGGGTCTGGGTGTGGGGCTTGCACTCGCACGTTCCATCGTGGAACTTCACAATGGAACCGTGGAAGCCAAAAGTGCGGGGGTCGGCAAAGGGGCCGAATTCATCGTCACGCTGCCTTGCATAGCGACCGTTCCCGCGACTGATTCATTGGCCATACGTGAATCCGTGCCGCCGATAGTTACTCATGTCCCCGACACTTCCAGATGCCGCATACTGGTCGTTGACGACAATGTCGACGCTGCGACCGCGCTTGCCTCTCTGCTCATGAAACACGGCCATGGCGTACTGGCGGTACACAATGGTGTCGAAGCCCTTCAGGTTTTCGAGGAATTCCATCCCGAAATTGTTTTGCTTGATCTCGGCATGCCAGGAATGAGCGGATTGGACGTGGCTCGACGCTTGCGTCAGCGCAATACGAGCCCGCGCCCCCTCATCATTGCTGTCACCGGGTGGGGCCAACACAACGACGAGACGCGCTCCCGGGAAGCCGGCTTCGACCTCCATCTTGTAAAGCCCGTCGAAGAACCGAAACTACTCGAGGTTCTTGGTCTGCATTCTCGTTCGATACACTGAGAATTCAAGTTTTAAAGTGGCTTTGACCGGGATCAGTGAACCCGGCTGAGACCATCCTGCGCCATCATCCTGGATATCCTAAGCGAGGCCCCTTCACTCCTAGGTGACTGGATTATTCGAGCGGCACGGCGATGAACCGGCTGGTGATCGATTTAACAGACACTCGAGGGCGTGCGCCACGGGCCAGCAGCCAGATTGTCGATGAGCCCGTCGGGATAGACGGACGCAAGCGGCAGCGCTGCATCCGATGGCGCAAATCTCGGCGGTAGCCACTCGCTCATGACGATACGGTCGTCTGCCGCGCCCAGCGTTGACGCGATGGGATCGTGGCGCGGCGGTTCGACCTTCACCGAGTCCGTCATAGGTGTCACTCTCCTCCAAGACGCTATCGGTGGGCCTTCTCGGCTTGTCGCTTCGTCTCTCGTCCCAAAAGAAAGTTCCGTAGCACAACCGCGTCGTTATGGACCTCGTCGTGAGCCGAAAACACGAGTGTGATCGGACCTTTTCTTGCCAGGGCCCGTAGCCTGCTGAGCTGCTCAGGATATTGGTGGATCTCCGCGGCGTACCGACGGCGAAACTCCGCCCAACGGTCTGGGTCGTGACCGAACCATTTCCGCAGGTCGGTGCTCGGCGCGATATCCTTGACCCATTGATCGATCGCGGCGTCCGTCTTCTTGACCCCGCGCGGCCATAGGCGGTCGATCAATATCCGGGTCCCGTCATCAGCAGCGGCCGGCTCGTAGGCTCGTTTGAGCTTGACGTGATCCGCCGTTATTCGCTTGGTCATCGGGCTCGCTCCAGAGTTCAGGCGCTCGATTTCGTCAGTGCCTGACCTTTATGCATTGCGATATGCTCGGTCT
>Ga0208357_1000910_pt1 | contig 22672 bp, 15 predicted proteins | sample NGESurdeep092012_6_FD_184487 | JGI IMG/M metagenome (GOLD analysis project Ga0208357, IMG submission 184487) | Arctic peat soil microbial communities from Barrow, Alaska - NGEE Surface sample F52-2 deep-092012 (SPAdes) | ecosystem: Environmental > Terrestrial > Soil > Wetlands > Peat ... | reverse complement strand
TGGCGGCCGGGCCGGAGCCGACCCCGGAGGCGCGGCACCGGCACGCCGAGCTGTCGGCGGAGCTCACCGAGAACAGCTACCGGTACTACGTGCTCGACTCGCCGCTAGTGTCCGACGCCGAGTACGACACGATGATGCGCGAGCTGGAAGGGCTGGAAGAGCGCTACCCGCAGCTGCGGACGCCGGACTCGCCGACCCAGCGCGTCGCCGGCGCGATCTCGACCGACTTCGCCGCCGTCGAGCACCTCGAGCGCCTGCTCAGCCTCGATAACGCCTTCTCGGCTGAGGAATTCGACGCGTGGGCGGCGCGGGCCGACCGGCTGGGCGCGTCCGGGCCCTACCTGTGCGAGCTCAAGATCGACGGTCTGGCGATCGCCCTGGTCTACCGGAACGGGCGCCTGGTCCGGGCGGCGACCCGCGGCGACGGGGTGACCGGCGAGGACGTGACGCCGAACATCAAGACGATCGCGGCGGTCCCCGCCCGGCTGGCCGGGTCGGGCTGGCCGGAGACGCTGGAAGTGCGCGGCGAGGTGTTCCTGCCGGTGAAGGCGTTCGAGGAGCTCAACGAGCGGCTGACCAGCGAGGGGAAGGCCCCCTTCGCCAACCCCCGGAACTCGGGGGCCGGCTCGCTGCGGCAGAAGGACCCCCGCGTTACCGCCAGCCGGGCGCTCAGCATGCTGGTGCACGGGCTGTTCGTACCGGGCGGCTCTCCGGACAGCGGCATGCCCTCGCCCGACGACGCGGGCGCGGCCGCGGCCGTCGGCACGGACATGCCCGCCTCCCAGTCGGGCTGGTACGAGCGGCTCGGCGAGTGGGGCCTGCCGGTCAGCGACCGGTACCGCGTGGTCGACGACCTGGACAGTGTGCGGGAGTACATCGCGCACTACGCCGAGCACCGGCACGACACGCCCTATGAGATCGACGGGGTGGTGGTCAAGATCGACCGGCTGGACCTGCAGCGCCAGCTGGGTGCCACCAGCCGGGCGCCGCGCTGGGCGATCGCCTACAAGTACCCGCCCGAGGAGGTCAACACCCGGCTGCTCGACATCCGCGTGAACGTCGGCCGGACCGGGCGGGTGACGCCGTTCGCCGTGATGGAGCCGGTCAAGGTCAGCGGGTCGACGGTCGACCGCGCCACCTTGCACAATGCTGACGAGCTGGCCCGCAAGGGCGTCCTGATCGGCGACATGGTGGTGCTGCGCAAGGCGGGCGACGTCATCCCGGAGGTCGTGGGCGCGGTCGTGGACCTGCGCACCGGCACGGAGCAGGCCTTTGACTTCCCGGCGGCCTGCCCCGCCTGCGGGACGCCGCTGGCCCGCGAGGAGGGCGGGGTCGACTGGCGCTGCCCGAACGCCCGGTCGTGCCCGGCCCAGCTGCGCGAGCGACTGTTTCACCTGGCCGGCCGCGGTGCCCTGGACATCGAGGTCCTCGGCTACGAGGCGGCCTCGGCGCTGCTGGACTCAGGCCTGGTCACCGACGAGGGCGACCTGTTCGCGCTGACCGAGGACTCCCTGGCCAGCAGCTCCTTCTTCGTCAGCAAGCAGGGCACGCTGACGGTCAATGCCGTCAAGCTGCTGCACAACCTGGAGGAAGCGCGCCGGCGGCCACTGTGGCGGATCCTCGTCGCGCTGTCGATCCGCCATGTGGGGCCGACGGCAGCACGGGCGCTGGCCGCCGCGTTCGGCTCGGTGGACGCGATCGCCGGAGCGTCGGCTGAGGCGCTGACGGGCGTGCCGGACGTCGGCCCGACGATCGCCGCCTCGATCCGGGACTGGTTCGCCGTGGACTGGCATGCGGCCATCGTGGACAAGTGGCGGGCGGCCGGCGTCCGGCTGGCTCAGGAAGGCTGGACCGCGCCGCCCGCGGCCGCCGCCGAGGGCGGCCAGGCGGCCGGCCCGCTGGCCGGCGTGACGGTCGTGCTGACCGGCACCCTGGCTGACCGGACCAGGGAGGAGGCCGCCGAGGCCGTGCAGGCGCTGGGCGGCAAGGTATCCGGCTCGGTGTCGAAGAGGACCCGGTTCCTGGTCGCGGGCGAGAATGCCGGGGCGAAGCTGGACAAGGCAGTCGCCCTGGGCGTGCCGGTGCTAGACGAGAGCGGCCTGGCCGTGTTGCTCTCGGAGGGAGCGGAGGCAGCGGAGGCCAGCGCGGTCCCCAGGGAGGATGGCTGAGGCGGGCGAAGTCGTTTGCGCGCCGCCAAGCCGGCCAGATTGCCGGAAGGAGGTCCCGGTAGGACGTATTGTAGCTACACGACTACGGAAAGACATCTAGTAACGGATAGTATGCAATTGGCTTCGAGAGGTTCGCTGTCGGCCGTAGGCTTGTCGCCAGGCATGTGCATTCGCGGCGCAATCGGTTGCAGCGATGAGGTTCGCCTATGAAGGATCCGAACGACACGAGGGACATGGGTCCCCGGGTCGGCTCCCCGCTGTGGATTCACCTCATGACGGTGACCGCGGCGGGTGCGGTGGCCTTCACCTTTGCGATGCTGCACCTGCATGGCCTGGTGCCCCGGCCGGACGGCCTGGTCTGGCACCCCTTGTTCTGGCTCCTGGCGGCGCTCGTCCTGGTCGGGGACATCTGGCCGATCATCACGCCGGGCCGCTCCGGGCCGGAGTCGCCGGTTGCCTCCCTCACCTTTAGCTTTGCGGCCCTGCTGTACTGGGGGCTGCCGGTCGCCGTGCTGATGAAGGCGGCCTCCACGCTGGCCGTGGGCCTGGCCGAGCGCAAGGCGGTGAAGCGCTCCGCCTTTAACGCCGCCCAGGTGACCCTGAGCATGTGCGCCGCCTGGCTCGTCCTGCTGGCCTTCCATCTGCATCCCACGCCCACGACCCCCTGGGACCCGAACGGGCGCGAGCTGTTGGTGGTGCTGCCCGCCGCCGCCGCTTTCTTCGCCGTCAACTTCGTCCTGGTCGGCATCGCGATCGCATTGCATTCCCGGGCCTCGCTGCTGAAAACGCTCCGCGGCAACCTGCCCTACCAGGCGTTCGTGAACCTGGTCCTGCTCGCCACAGCGCCGCTGGTGGCCGTGGTCATGAGCACCGGCTCCGCGCTGCTCCTGCTGCTGTTCGCGTTCCCGCTGGCCGCTATCTACGCCAATGCCGCCATGTCGGTGCAGCGCGAGCACCAGGCCCATCACGATGAGCTGACCGGCTTGTCCAACCGCAAGCTGCTCATCCGGCGCACTAACGACGCGCTTGCGCAAGCCGCCCGGTCGCAGACCATGGTCGGGTTCCTGCTGCTGGACCTCGACCGGTTTAAGGAAGTCAACGACACGCTCGGGCACCCGGTAGGAGACCGGCTGCTGCGCCACGTGGCCCACCGGCTGACCCACAGCGTGCGGCCGGGCGACATGGTGGCGCGCCTGGGCGGCGACGAGTTCGCCGTGCTGCTGCCGTCGGTCAAGGAAGCCGCAGCCGCCCGCGAGGTCGCTGCCCGGCTGCGCGCGGCGGTCTCCGAGCCGATCCGCATGGACGGGATGTCGTTCGACATCGAGGCCAGCGTCGGGATCGCGCTGTACCCCGACGACGCGAGCGGATTCGAGGTACTCCTGCAGCACGCCGACGTGGCCATGTACCTGGCCAAGGAGCGCCGCAGCGGCGTCGAGCGCTACGTGGCCGACTCCGACCGCAACTCCCCGGCCCGGCTGGCGCTGCTGGGCGACCTGCGCCGGGGCCTGGACCGGGGAGAGCTCGAACTGCACTTCCAGCCCAAGGTCTTCCTGGCCGACCGGAGCACGGCCGGCATGGAGGCGCTTGTCCGCTGGCAGCACCCGGCGCGCGGCCTGATGGCCCCAGAGGAGTTCATCCCCCTGATCGAGCAGTCCTACCTGATGCGCGAGCTCACCGCGCGCGTCATCGACATGGCGCTGAGTCAGGCGGCGCTGTGGTGGCAGTCCGGGATGAGCGTCCAGGTCTCCTTGAACCTGGCCGCCCGGGACCTGATCGACAATGGCCTGGCCGACATCGTGGGGCGCGGGCTGCAGCGGCACGGGCTGCCGGCCGATGCCCTGCTGCTGGAGATCGACGAGCGTGTCCTGACCAGCGAGCCCGCGCACGCGGTGGCGACCGCCGAGGCCCTGGCCGCGCTGGGCGTGTCGCTGAGCCTGGATGATTTCGGCACCGGGTACTCCTCGCTAGTCCGGCTGAAGCGCCTGCCGGTCAGCGAGGTGAAGATCGACTCCTCCTTCGTCGGGCGGCTCCTGCACTCCGCCGACGACCAGGTGATCGTGCGGTCAATCGTCGACCTGGTCGGGGCGCTCGGCATCCGGTCGGTCGCGGAGGGCGTGGAGTCCGCCGAGGTGGCGGCGGCCCTCGTCGCGATGGGCTGCGCCGCTGCCCAGGGCTGGTACTTCAGCAAGCCGCTCAACGCGGCCTCGGCGACCGCCTGGCTGGCCGAGCGGGAGGCGCCCGCCGACGGGCTGGTGCGGGAGCGCAAGCGGGAGCCCATTGCCCCGGCGGCCTCGGCGCAGCCGGTGACCGGCGCGGTCCCGCCGACTATCTAGCCCCCGGCAACCCGCGACCTAGCCCCGATGTCTAGCCCCGGCCGCTCGCGGGACGACCCCGGGCTGGACCCGGCTGCGGCTGGTTTATGCGGTCGGCTCGCGGTGCCGTGACCTCTAGGATGGCCCACATGCCCATTACCCGTGACGAGGTAGCCCACCTGGCCCGGCTGGCCCGGCTGGCGCTGTCCGATGCGGAGCTCGATCACTTCGCCGGCCAGCTGGACGTTATCCTCACTGCCGTCGCCCGGGTTCAGGAAGTCGCCGCCGACGGGATACCGCCGATGACCCATGCGGTCCCGGTGGTGAACGTATTCCGGGACGACGTGGTGGTGCCTCCGCTGCCGCAGGAGGTGGTGCTGTCCCAGGCGCCGGCCGCCGAGCAGGGCCGGTTCCGGGTCCCCCGGATCCTGACGGAGGACTGACATGACTACTGGTCCGGACAAGAAGGCCGGAGCGGGGACGGCCGCGGAGCTAACCGGTCTCACCGCCGCCCAGATAGCCGCGGCGGTGGCGGCCGGCGAGGTCTCGGCCGTCGAGGTCACCGCCGCGCACCTGGACCGGATAGCGGCCGTCGACTCCGAGGTCCACGCGTTCCTGCATGTAGCCGCCGACGAGGCGCTAGCCGCAGCCCGCGCCGTGGACGAGCGGCGGGCCGTCGGCGAGCCGCTGGGACCGCTGGCCGGGGTTCCGCTCGCGCTCAAGGACGTCTTCACGACCACGGACATGCCGACCACGGCCGGGTCCCGGATTCTCGATGGCTGGCGGCCGCCGTACGACGCTACGATCACGGCCCGGCTGCGGCGCGCGGGGGTGGTCCTGCTCGGCAAGACGAACATGGACGAGTTCGCCATGGGGTCTTCCACGGAGAACTCTGCCTTCGGGCCGTCGCATAACCCGTGGGACCTGGACCGGGTGCCCGGCGGTTCGTCCGGCGGCTCGGCCGCCGCCGTCACCGCCTATGAGGCTCCGCTGGCGATGGGCACCGACACGGGCGGCTCCATCCGGCAGCCCGCCGCGGTCTGCGGCATCGTCGGGGTCAAGCCGACCTACGGCGGGTCATCCCGCTACGGGCTGATCGCGTTCGCCTCGTCGCTGGATACGCCGGGCCCGCTCGCGCGCAATGTGCTGGACGCGGCGCTCCTGCACGAGGCCATCTCCGGGCATGACCCGTGCGATTCGACCTCGGTAGACGCCCCGGTGCCCCCGGTGGTCGCTGCCGCCCGGCGGGCCGACGTGGCCGGCCTGCGCGTGGGCGTCGTGAGCGAGCTGAGCGGGGAGGGTTACCAGCCGGGCGTGCTGGCCAGGTTCGGCGAGGCGGTCGAGCTGCTGGAGTCGCTGGGCGCCAAGATCGTCGAGGTCTCGTGCCCGCACTTCACCTACGCGCTGCCGGCCTACTACCTCATCGCGCCCAGCGAGTGCTCGTCCAACCTGGCCCGGTTCGACGGGATGCGCTACGGCCTGCGGGTCGGCGATGACGGCTCGGCCAGCGCCGAGGAGGTCATGTCGCTGACCCGGGCGGCGGGCTTCGGGCCGGAAGTCAAGCGGCGGATCATCCTGGGCACCTACGCGCTGTCCAGCGGCTACTACGACGCCTACTACGGCAAGGCGCAGCAGGTCCGCACGCTGATCAGCCGGGACTTCGACGCGGCGTTCGATCAGGTCGATGTGCTGGTCTCGCCGACCACCCCGACCACGGCGTTCGCCATCGGCGAGCGCGCCGACGATCCGATGGCGATGTACCTGGCCGACCTGTGCACGATCCCGTCGGACCTGACCGGGAACGCGGCGCTGTCAGTGCCATGCGGCCTGGCGCCGGAAGACGGGCTTCCGGTCGGGCTACAGGTGATGGCGCCGGCCCTGGGCGATGACCGGCTCTACCGGGTGGCCGCCGCGGTGGAGGCGGCGCTGGAGCAGCGCTGGGGTGGCCCCTTGCTGAGCCAGGCGACGGGCCTGGCGCCCCCGCCTGGCCTGACACGGCCTGGCCTGACACCGCCTGGCCTGACGCCGCCGGGCCGCGGCGAGGCGACTGGGCCAGCCGGAGCCGGAGGGGTCGGGCGATGACGCAAGCAGCCACGCTGGTGCCTTATGAGGAGGCGCTGGCCAGGTACGAGCCGGTGATCGGGCTCGAGACGCACGTGGAACTGGGCACCGTCACCAAGATGTTCTGCGGCTGCCCCACCGTGTTCGGGGCGCAGCCCAACTCGGCTGTCTGCCCGGTCTGCCTGGGCCTGCCGGGCTCGCTGCCGGTGGCCAGCCGGGCCGCGATCGAGTACACGATCAAGATCGGCCTGGCCCTGAACTGCTCCATCGCGACCTGGTGCCGGTTCGCCCGGAAGAACTACTTCTATCCCGACATGCCCAAGGACTTCCAGATCTCGCAGTACGACGAGCCGCTGTGCACCGACGGCTGGCTCGACATCACGGTGGAGGGCCAGCCGGTCCGGATCGGCATCGAACGTGTCCACCTTGAGGAGGACACCGGCAAGTCCTTGCACGTGGGCGGGGCCACCGGCCGGATCCATGGCGCCGACTACTCCCTGGTCGACTACAACCGGGCTGGTATCCCCCTGGTCGAGGTGGTCACCAAGCCGGTGGCGGGGACGGGCGCGCTGGCGCCCGAGGTCGCGCATGCCTACGTCGCCGAGCTCCGGGACCTGCTGCGGTCGCTGGGCGTTTCCGACGTCCGGATGGAAGAGGGCTCGCTGCGCTGCGACGTGAACGTCTCGATCGCGCCGAAGGGCTCGGGCACCTGGGGCACGCGGACCGAGACCAAGAACGTTAACTCGCTGCGCTCAGTCGAGCGAGCGGTGCGTTTCGAGATCCAGCGCCAGGCCGCCGTGCTCGACGCGGGCGGCAAGATCGTGCAGGAGACCCGGCATTTCCACGAGGACACCGGCACCACCACCACCGGGCGGAGCAAGGAAGAGGCCCAGGACTACCGGTACTTCCCCGAGCCCGACCTCGTGCCGGTGGCCCCGTCCCGCGAGTGGGTGGAGGAGCTGCGCGCTGCCCTGCCTGAGCTGCCCTCGGCCCGGCGCGCCCGGCTGCAGGCCGGCTGGGGCCTGTCCGCGCTGGAGATGACCGCGCTGCGGAACGCCGGCGCGCTGGACCTGGTGGAGCAGACGGTGGCCGCCGGGGCGTCGCCGGGCGACGCGAGCAAGTGGTGGCTCGGCCAGCTGGCCCGGCGGGCCAACGAGACCGGAACCGAGCTCGCCGCGCTGCCCGTGACACCGGCCCAGGTGGCGCGCGTGGCCGCGCTGGTGGCCGCCGGGACGCTCAACGACAAGCTCGCCCGGCAGGTGCTGGAGCTGATCGTGGCGGGCGACGGCGAGCCGGATGAGATCGTGGCGGCCCGTGGCCTGGCCGTCGTCAGCGACGAGGGCGCCCTGACCGCCGCCGTAGATACGGCGATCGCCGAGCATCCGGACATCGCGGCCAAGATCCGCGAGGGGAAGACGGCGGCGGCCGGCGCGCTGGTCGGCGCGGTCATGAAGGCGACCAGGGGACAGGCGGACGCCACCCGGGTGCGCGAGCTCATCCTGCAGCGCCTGACCTAACCGGACCGGACCGGACCGGACGCCTGACCCGGCCGCCCCCCGCGGCCCGGGCCGGTTGTCACCGTGCTCACCGGCCACTGTGCCAGTCAACCGTCACCTCCTACTCACAAGTTGTCTCCCGCTGGACGCGCTTCCTCAATCGAAGCGTGACCTCCGGCACTTAGAGTTATTCGGTATCGCTGATTTGCGAGATCCACGTCTGGCGCCCCGGAGCTAGTTCCCAGCTTCGACTGGTAGGACGGGACGAACGTTTCCGCGATCGTGTGCCGCCATGGCTCAACGAGGAGCGCGGGCACTGATGCGGCGCAAGGCAGGCGGCTTCGTAGGCCGTCCGACTCGCGCCTGGCTCTGAATGCAGCCGACAAGGAGGCTTGGTGCGCGCTGACTCAGCTGGTGCCGCCTCATGAGCCTGGCTCCGTCGGTCTGGACCGCGCTAGACGCGCTGGCGGCGGCCGGCGCGGTCGCGGCTCTGCTGGGTGGCCGGCAGCGCGAGGCCGACCGGCTTCCCCGCCGGTGGCTCGCGGTCGCGGCCGCCCTGTGGGGCGGTGCCGCCATCGCCCAGGACGTGGCCAGCGGGGTGATCGGCGCGGCCGCGCCGATCACCCTGGCCGGCCTGCTCAGCCTGGCCGCGTTGCCGGCCCTGGCGCTCGGCCTGGCCGGCCTGGCCTCGTCCCGCTCGTCGGGAGGGCTGGCCAGTCTCCTGCAGCTCCGGCTGGCCCGCGTCGGCGTGACCCGGCTCGCTGACGGCTGCCTGCTGGCAGTGTCGCTGTTCCTGATCGGCTGGGTCACTGTACTGGCCCGGGTCTACGCCACGGCCGCCGTCGGGGCGGGATCGTTCGCTGCCGACCTGATCAACCTGCTGGCCGACCTGGCCGTCCTGGCCGGCGTCCTCTACCTGGCGGCCAGGGGCGGCTGGCGCGGCCTGCTCCCGTGCCTGGCGCTGCTGCTGGCCACGGCCGGTGACTGCCTGGCCGTCGGCGACCGGACTATCGGCTCCTATCCCGGCTGGGGGGCCCAGCTCGCCTGGCTGGCGGCCATCTGCGTGCTGGGCGCGACCCCCATCGGGCTGTCGCGAGCGGCCAAGGTCAGCCCGCGGCCGGACCAGCTGGAGCCAGCCGCCCATGCCAACCGGCCCGAATCCCGGCTGCCTGCCTACGCCGCCATCGCGGCGGCGGGCCTGGCGGCCATCCTGACGCTGGGCCGCGCGCTGGCCGGGGGCTCCATCGATCCGATCGTCATCGCGGCGGTCACGGCTGTGGTGCTGGCCCTGGTCACTCGCCTGGCGGGCGTGTTCCGGCAGGCGGCCGCCGCCTCGGCGCTCACCCGCGAGGCGAGCCGCCAGTTCAGCGAGCTGGCCGACCGGACCAGTGACGCGGTGCTGGTCTGCGGGCTGAACGGGACGATCGAGTACGCCAGCCCGGCGGTGGCGCACTTCGGGTACACGCCGGCCCAGCTGACCGGGACGTCGCTGGCCGAGCTGGTGCATCCCGAGGACCGCGCGCCCGGGACGCGGGTGGCGCTGGCGGCGGGCGACGGCTTCGCCGGGCTGGCCAGATTCGACTGCCGGGTTCGCTCCGCCGACGGCACCTGGCGGCACGTCCAGTCCACGATCTCCCGGTACACCGAGCCGGGGGCGGCTGACCGGCTGTTCGTGACGGCCCGCGACCTCAGCGACCAGGTCGCGCTGCGCCGCCAGCTCACGCACCTGACCTTCCACGACGGCGTCACCGGACTGCCCAACCGGGCCTACCTGGAGGAGCGCGCCAAGGAACTGCTCAGCGGTTCGGGCCAGCCGGTCGCGGCCATCTTCCTGGACCTGGACGGCTTCACCGACGTGAACGACTCGGTCGGGCACGGTGCCGGTGACCTGCTGCTGGCGCAGGCGGCCCGGCGGCTGCGGGCCGCGGTTCCGTCCCAGCAGATGGTGGCGCGCTGGGGCAGCGACGAGTTCGCCGTCCTGATGGCCGATGCCACCAGCCCGCAGGAGGTCGTCGACGTGGCCGAGCGGCTGGCCGTCGGCATCGCCGCCCAGCCGTTCCGGGTGGCGGACCGGGACATCCCGCTGACCGCCAGCGTCGGGGTGGCCCTGTCCGCCGGAGACGCGACCGGGCACCTGCTGCGCAACGCCGACGTGGCCATGTCCCGGGCCAAGGAAGCCGGGGGCGGGCGCGTGGAGGTCTTCGCCGCGCACATGCACGCCGATGCGGTGCGCCGGCTGGAACTGGCCACCGAGCTCCGCCAGGCCATCACCGACATGTCCCTGGGCATCGACTACCTGCCGGTGGTAGAGCTCGCTACCTCGCGTGTCACCGGGGTGGAGGCACTGGTCCGCTGGTCGCCCCATGGCGAGCCGGTGCCGCCCCGCGAGTTTCTCGGGGTGGCCGAGGACTCCGGGCTGATCGTGCCGCTCGGCGACTGGGTGCTGCGCGAGGCCTGCCGGCAGGTAGCGCAATGGCGCGAGTCGGGCTGGGTGATCGGGCTGTCGGTCAACTTCTCGCTGCGCCAGGTCAGCGCCGTGCGGTTCGCGGAATCCGTGCTGGCGGCCCTGGACGACAGCGGGCTGGCGCACAGCGCCCTGACCCTTGAGGTCACCGAGCAGGTGCTGGTTGAGGGGGCAGGCCCGATGGCCGAAGGGCTGGCCCAGCTCCGGCAGCGGGGTGTCCGGCTGGCGATCGACGACTTCGGAACCGGCTACGCCTCGCTGGCCTATCTGCGCGAGCTGCCCGTCGACATCATCAAGATCGACCCGTCCTTCGTGGCCGGCCTCGGCACCGACGGGACCCTCGCGCTGCTGACCCGGACCATCGTCCAAGTCGGCCACGACCTCGGCATCGAGGTCGTGGCCGAGGGCATCGAGCGCCCGGAGCAGCTGGAGCTGCTCCGGGCCATGGGCTGCGGGCTGGGCCAGGGTTACCTGGTGGCCCGGCCCATGGCCGCCCGGGGCATCGAGGCGCTCGCGGCGGCCGACCATGACCCGGATCCGTCCGGCAGCGACGAGCCAGGCTCGGCGGACGGCCCGGGTCCAGCCGGGCCTCCGGGATCGGTGGCGGGCTCAGCCTCGGCGCCCCTCACGGGTCCAGCGGGGATGGCCGGACCGGTGAGCATGGAGGGGCCCCCCGGCGGCCGGGACCCCGCGGCCGCCGCGCACGACGCGCCCGCTTCCACGGCCGCCCCCGCTCCCGCCAGCTAACCCCCCGCGCCCCCGCGCTCCGCCCCGGCGCTCCGCATCCCCGTTCCGCATCCCCGCGCCCCGGCCACCGGCCCCGGCCCCCTGAAGATCTTCTCTCCAGGCGTTCCCAGCCCCCCGTTAGACTGTCCTCGCCGCCCCCGCCGACGGAGGACCCGAACCCCGTGCCCAGACCGATCGTCCTCGTCGCCGAGGAGCTCTCGCCCGCCGGAATCGCCCAGCTGGACTCCGCGTTCGACATCCGCTACACCGACGGCAGCGACCGGGGACGGCTGCTGCCGGCGCTGGCCGACGCGGACGCGGTCATCGTGCGCAGCGCCACCCTGATCGACGCCGAGGCGATCGCCGCGGCGCCCCGGCTCCGCGTCGTGGCCCGGGCCGGGGTCGGCCTGGACAACGTCGACATCGAGGCCGCGACCAAGGCCGGCGTCATGGTCGTGAACGCGCCGACCTCCAATATCGTGAGCGCCGCCGAGCATGCCGTGGCGCTGCTCCTCTCGCTGGCCCGCAACGTGCCGCAGGCCATGGCCTCGCTCAAGAGCGGGCAGTGGCGGCGCGCCGCCTTCACCGGGGTGGAGCTGCAGGGCAAGGTGGCCGGGATCCTCGGCCTGGGCAAGATCGGCGTCCTGGTCGCGGAGCGGCTGGCGGCGTTCGGCATGACGGTCATCGCCTATGACCCGTACGTGGCCGCGGCCCGGGCCGGCGAGCTGGGGGTGCGCCTGTCGAGCCTGGACGAGCTGCTCGCCGAGGCCGACTTCATCAGCATCCACCTGCCCAAGAGCGCCGAGACGATCGGCCTGCTCGGCGACCGCGAGCTGCACCTGGTCAAGCCGGAGGTGCGGATCATCAATGCCGCGCGGGGCGGCATCGTGGACGAGGCCGCGCTGGCCAGCGCGGTCCGCGAGGGCCGGGTAGCCGGAGCCGCGCTGGATGTCTACGCCGTCGAGCCGTGCACCGACAGCCCGCTGTTCAGCCTGGACGGCGTGGTCGTCACCCCGCACCTGGCGGCCAGCACGGCCGAGGCGCAGGAGAAGGCCGGAACCGACGTGGCCCGGTCGGTCCGGCTGGCCCTGGCCGGCGAGTTCGTGCCCGACGCGGTAAATGTCCAGGGCGGGGCCGTGGCCGACGAGATCAAGCCCGGCCTGCCGCTGGCCGAGAAGCTGGGCCGGATCTTCACCGCGCTCGCGGGCGGCGTCGCGGCCCGGGTCGAGGTCGAGGTTCAGGGCGAGATTGCCATGCTGGACGTGAGCGTCCTGCAGCTAGCGGCCATGAAGGGCATCTTCGTCGACTCCGTGGCGGATCCGGTCACCTACGTGAACGCGCCGCTGGTCGCCCGGGAGCGCGGCGTGGAGGTCAGCCTCCGCACCACTGCCGAGTGCGCGGACTGGCGTAACCTGCTCCGGCTGCGCGGCACGCTGCCCGACGGCCAGGTCATCTCCGTCAGCGGCACGCTGACCGGCCTGCGCCAGGTGCCGAAGATCGTCGAGATTAACGGCTTCGAGGCCGAACTCGCCCCGGCCGCGCACATGATGTTCCTCAACTACGCCGACCGGCCGGGTGTGGTCGGTGTCGTCGGCCAGATTCTCGGCGGCCGGAGCATCAACATCGCCGGGATGCAGGTCTGCCGGGACGCCCGCGGCGGTGAGGCGCTGATCGCCCTGACCGTGGACTGCGCGGTGTCGGCGGACGTGCTGGCGGAGATCGCCGAGGCCATTGGGGCCACCGTGGCCCGCGTGGTGGACCTGGGTGAGGACTGACGTCGCTGGCCGCCGATCCTGGCTCTTGTTACAGGCAAGTAAAGTACCTCCCGTGACAGGACCTAGCGCGGGAAACAGCATCCGGGTGGCGGTCATCGGCGGTGACGGCATCGGCCCGGAGGTAGTCGCGGAAGCGACCAAGGTCATGCTCGCCGCGGCCGGTGACGTCACCATCGAGACCACCAGCTACGACCTGGGGGCGGCCCGCTGGCACCGGACCGGCGAGATCCTGCCGGACACGGTGCTGACCGAGATCGCCGGGCACGACGCCATCCTGCTGGGGGCCGTGGGCGACCCGAGCGTCCCCAGCGGCGTGCTGGAGCGCGGCCTGCTGCTGCGGCTGCGGTTCGAGCTGGACCAGTACGTCAACCTGCGGCCGGTCCGGCTCTACCCCAGCGTTATCTCGCCGCTGGCCGGCGTGCGCCCGGAGTCGATCGACATGCTCGTCGTCCGGGAGGGCACCGAGGGTCCGTATGTCGAGGCGGGTGGCGTCATGCGCAAGAACACGCCGGGCGAGGTAGCTACCCAGGAGAGCATCAACACCGCATTCGGCGTCAGCCGGGTCGTCCGGTACGCGCTGCAGCGGGCGGCGCAGCGGCCCCGCCGCCGGCTGACCCTGGTGCACAAGAGCAACGTGCTCGCCTACGCCGGCGATCTGTGGCGGCGCAGCCTGGCCGGGATGGCGGCCGAGTTCGGCGAGGTCGAGACCGAGTACTGCCATATGGACGCGGCGTCGATCTACTTCGTGACCCAGCCGGAACGGTTCGACGTGATTGTCACCGACAACCTGTTCGGCGACATCCTGACCGCCCTGGGCGCCGCGGTGGCCGGCGGCATCGGCCTGGCCGCGAGCGCGAGCATCAACCCCGAGCGCACCACGCCGAGCATGTTCGAGCCGGTGCACGGCAGCGCGCCCGACCTGGCCGGCAAGCAGAAGGCCGACCCGACGGCGGCCATCTTGTCGGTCGCGATGCTGTGCGAGCACGTGGGCCTTACCGCCGCGGTGGCCCGGATCGAGCAGGCGGTCGCCGATGACCTGCTGGAACGGCAGGGCGCCTGGGCGGCCCGCTCCACCCGCGAGGTCGGCGACGACATCGCCGAGCGGGTGGCCGGCTACTAGGCCAGCGGCTAGCTGGCTGAGCCCTCGGCGATGACCCCGGCCACCTCCGCGGCGCGCGCCGCCTCCTCCGCCGCGAAGCGCTCCCGGTCGAGCCGCTCGGCGATCTCCTCGTCGGTGCGCATCAGCGCCTCCAGGTCCGCCTTGGCCGCGTCGAGCACGCCCATGTCGGCGTAGGCCTGCTGCAGCCGGTCACTCCACAGGCCGATGTCGCGGACGCAGGGGACCAGGCGGCTGAAAAGCAGCGACCGGAAGGTCCGGCTGTACTCCGAGTTCTCGGTGATCGCGGCGATCTCGTCCCTGGGCAGGCCGAAGTTGTCCCAGACCTCGTCGCCGCGCAGCCGGTCGCGCATCAGGTAGCAGCCCTCGATGACGAAGTCCTCGCGCTCGCGCAGCTCGGCCCGGGTCAGCTCGCGGTAGTAATCGCGCAGGGCCATCCGGCCGAAGGCCACGTGCCGGGCCTCGTCCTGCATCACGTAGGCCAGGATCTGCCGGGGCAGCGGCTTGGTGGTGAAGTCGCGCAGGACGCCGAACGCGGCCAGCGCCAGTCCTTCGATCAGCACCTGCATGCCCAGGTAGGGCATGTCCCACCGAGAATCGTTCAGCGTGTCGTTCAGCAGAGCCTGGAGCTGTCCGTTAATCGGGTAAAGCAGTCCGACTTTCTCATGCAGGAACCGCGCGTACAGCTCGGCATGCCGGGCCTCGTCCATCGTCTGCGTCGCGGCGTAGAACTTGGAGTCCAGGTCGGGCACCGACTCCACGATCCGGGCCGCGCAGATCATCGCGCCCTGCTCGCCGTGCAGGAACTGGGAGAACTGCCAGGCGGCGTTGTGCCGGCGGAGCTCGCGGATGTTCTCGGGACCGAGCTTGTCCCAGTACTTGGTGCCGTAGATGGCCATCGACTCATCGGGCAGGCCGAGTACGTCGTACGGGTCGACTTCCAGGTCCCAGTCGATCCGCCGGACGGCGTCCCACTGCTTGTCCTTGCCCTTCTGGTACAGGGCCAGCAGCCGCTCGCGGCCGTCGTCGTACTCCCAGGTAAACCGCGAGGCGCCCGCCATCGGGACCTGCCAGCCGGCCTGCTCGGGCGGGAGCGTGTACAGATCGTGACTCGCCACGACGGCCTCCTACGTACGGTGTACGTCAGTCTCCGGGTATGCCGAGCCAAGCACGTACGGTGTACGCCTGTCAATGAGGTAACGGAGGCTTGTGCCGGTCCGGCCTGCCCGGCTCGGGTTAGCCCGCCGGAGTCGCCGGCACCATCGCGGCGATCGCATGCACGAGCAGATCGAGCCCGAATTCGAAGTCGGCGTCCGGGTCCCGGTGCATGAGCTCCGCGGACAGGCTCGTCACCTGGGGGAACTCCCCGGGATCGAGACGGATTCGCGGCGGGACCTGGGCCGGGTAGCTCGCCTGGGCGTCACCCAGCGCGGGCGCGACGCCCACCTCGCGCAGCAGTGAGCCGAGGATGAAACCGACGAACGCGCGCATGATCAGCACCGCGTCGCCGCCGCTGAAGCCGGCCTCGCGCAGGGTGGCCAGAGCGTTCTCGATGGGCCGCAGCCCGGTCACCGAGTTGGTCGGGCGGCTGACGACGACCATCGTGCAGCGCGGATACCGCCGGGCGATCGCGCGGAAGGCGCGGGCCTGGGCGCGGACCTGGTCCTCCCAGCCGGCGCCCGGGACCGCCGTGAACTCGATGCCGGACATGACCCGCTCGGCCACCGCGTCCAGCAGCGCGGCCTTGCTGGGCACGTGGTTGTACAGCGACATGACCCCGCAGCTCAGCTCGCCGGCGATGCGGCGCATGGAGACGGCCTCGACGCCGTGCTGCTCGATCATGTCGATGGCGGCCGTGACGATGCGCTCGCGGCTCAGCTGCATACGGTCAACGTATACGCCGGCGATGGCCGGTCCTCAAACGGCGCAGGGCGGCGTCGTGCGCCCGTGCCTCGCCTCACTACGGTAGGGCCATGGATGACAAGGAGATCCTCAGCCAGATTGACCAGCTCATCGCCACCGAGCACGAGCTGCGGGACAAGCTGGCCCAGGGGGAGCTGTCCGCCGGCGAAGAGCAGGCGCGGCTGCGGGCCACGGAGGCAGCCCTGGACCAGTGCTGGGACCTGCTGCGGCAGCGGCGCGCCCGGCAGGAGATGGGGGAGGACCCATCCGCGGCCGCCCCCCGCCCCGTCGAAGAGGTCGAGGGCTACCTGCAGTAGCCGGGCCGCGATCCAGTTACCCGACGCGGACATCCCCTCCGTCATGTAGGCATAGCACCTATAGCACCTAGACGTCCGATACCTATGGCGCTAGGCTGTAACCATGGCAGGCGAGCGCGAGCTAATGGACCGGGCGCGGGATGTGATCGCCGCCCGGCTGACCGCGGAGCACCCCGGCTGGCTGGCGGGCCACGACCTTTATGGCTGGCATGCGCACCGGCTGGATGACGGGCATATCGTGCGGGCGAGCGGGCCGGACGGGCTGCGGGCTCTCATCAGCGCCGCGCCGCCGTTCGCCACCTGGCACCTGGTCGCCGAACTGCGGCGCGAGTACCCCGCCTGGCACATCTGGCGCGACGGCACCGGATGGTGGCACGCCCGGCGCCGGGGTAACTTCCGGCAGGAATACCGCCCCGGGGCGCCGGTGTACGCGGTGCACGAGCCCGACGTGGTGTTATTGCGCGATCGCCTGCAGCAGCAGGACGAGCGGCACGAGCCGGACCTGGCTGAGGAGGATTGAGCGCAGGACTGGGTGGAGTGGCGGGTGGAGTGGGCTCGCTGTGCTGGGCGCCGCCCGGCCTGGCTAGGCTCCCGCCATGCGCATAGCGAGGTTTGCCTTCGGCGGCGAGGTCCGCTACGGAGTGGTCGACAGTCCCGGCCGCGAGTCGGCGGATGACGAACTGCAGGTCGCCGAACTGGCCGGCCATCCGTTCGGGGCTGCGGACTCCATCCGGTTCACCGGGGCCCGCTACCCGGTGGCCGATGTCCGGCTGCTGGCCCCGGTCCTGCCGAGCAAGGTCGTGGCGATCGGCAAGAACTATGCCGCCCACGCCCGGGAGATGGGCGGCGAGCCGCCGGCCGAGCCGGTGCTCTTTCTCAAGCCGTCCACCTCGGTCTCTGGTCCCGTCGACGCGATCGTCCGGCCGACGCATCTGTCCAAGCGAGTCGACTACGAGGGCGAGCTGGCCGTCGTGATCGGCCGGGTCTGCCGGGACGTGCCCGCCGAGCGCGCGGCCGAGTCAATTTTCGGCTACACCTGCGCCAACGACGTCACCGCCCGTGACCTCCAGGCCAGCGACGGCCAGTGGACCCGGGCCAAGGGCTTCGACACGTTCTGCCCGCTGGGGCCGTGGATCGAGACCGAGCTCGACCCCGCCGACCTGGCCCTCACCACCACGGTGAACGGCGAGGTACGGCAGCAGTCGCGCACGTCACTGCTGCTGCACCACGTCCCCGAGCTGGTCAGTTACGTCACTGCCGTCATGACGCTGCTGCCCGGCGATGTCCTGCTCACCGGGACCCCCGACGGCGTCGGCCAGCTGGAGCGCGGCGATCAGGTATCGGTCACGATCGAGGGCATCGGGACGCTGAGTAACCGGGTCGTGGACAGCGGCTGAGCGGCCGGCCGTCGGTCCGGCCGGGCCGCGGGATCGCTTTGGCCCGCGCCCGCGGGTTCGGCTACACTGCTCAGGCGCGCCCGGTCAGCATGGCGCGCTCCCATGGGGTATGGGGTAATTGGCAGCCCGACGGGTTCTGGCCCCGTTAGTCTAGGTTCGAGTCCTGGTACCCCAGCCACGTACCGCAGCAGCGCGGGCGCCCGTCGTGGACGCCTGCGTTTTTTGCTGGGCTTTGGGAAAATTGAGCGGCTTAGATCTACCGGCGGCGGGCCGACCGGGCGCGGCCCCGGCCCCGGCCGCGACCGCGGCCGCGCTCCAGGCCGGTCGCTCGCAGGATCAGCAGGACCACGATGGCGCCGAGGATCGAGCCGATGATGCCGACGGTCTGGAAGTGGTGCACTTCGATGGTGCGGTGCACGATGAGCTGCTGCAGGAAGCCTCCGACGAACGATCCCACGATGCCCAGCAGGATGGTTCCCAGGATGCCGATGTCATCGCGGCCCGGCACGAGCAGCCGGGCGATGAGGCCGACGATCAGTCCGACAACGATCAGAAGAACGATGAAGAGCAACATGCCGGACTAACTACCAGAATTTCCTAGGATTATGCAAAGCTGATCACTGCCTTCGGCGTCTCGTGGTAAGGCGGCAGCCCGCGTGTCCGGGCCGCACCTGCGGCGAGATGTGCCGGGCCGGCGGGTTTGGCGCGTCCCCGTGCGGTGCGCTAACCTTGCCTGCGACTGGGGATGGCAGGTCCGGCTTCGGCAGCGGACTGGAGTCCTGCGATCCAGTCGATATTTATGTGTACCTGGCCCCGTCGTCTAGTGGCCCAGGACGCCGCCCTCTCAAGGCGGTAGCACGGGTTCAAATCCCGTCGGGGCTACAGAGGTTGTTGCAGGTCAGAGGCCTGGTTGCCGGTTGCGGCGGCCGGGCCTTGATCGTTTGTCCGTCGTTTGTCTGTGGCTTCTGCCGCCATGAGGCGGCAGCAGGCGGCAGAAAATGGCCGCGATCGGCCTCGCGGAGGTCGGGGTTCCGGGAGTGGTGTGAACACGGAGCCGTGGCCTGGCCGAGGACGGCAAGATCTTTTGCCGACCCCGCTTCGCTGTAAGACGTCCTGACCGGCCTGGGCGCCTGGTATGCACTCCGACCCTTCCCGGCGCGGTGGGTCGATCGCGCCGGGAAGGAGCCCTGCGTCCCCACCTTCCGAGGCCGCCGGCCGGCGGCCGCTCGTGTCTGCCGGCCGTGGCCATCAGTTCTATTAACGTTGCCGTTTGCCCCGCCATGACATTGGGACGGCATCGTTGGTGCCTGAGCGATCACCTGTTCAGAGGCAGTCCAGGCTGCCGTATCGTGCTAGCTGGGCAGGCCCGGCACGGCCTGCCCGAGTGAGCCACCGAATCGTTGCGGGCGTAATCATCATCGGAGGTGCGGCGGCCGCCTACATCCTCGTGGTCAGGCCCTGGCATCTTCGGTGGGGCGCGACCGGCCAGGAGTCCAGCGAGCCCCTTCCCGGCGATGATCTCATCGCCAGCCCCGATCTCACTACGACCCGCGTCATCCCTATCCGCGCCCTGGCCGACCAGGTGTGGCCGTGAATCGCCCAGCTGGGGCAGGGCCGGGGCGGGTTCTACAGCTACGACTTCCTGGAGAACCTGGTCGGCTGCGACATCCACAGCGCCGATCACATCGAGCCTGAGTGGCAGGACGTCGGGGTCGGCGGCCAGGTCAGACCAGCCCCGAAAGTGGGTCTCGCCATAGTCTTCCTGGAGCAGGGGCGGTCACTAGTTCTCCGTGGCGGGATTCCGCTGGGGAACACCGCATCCCCTTACGACTTCACCTGGGCCTTCGTGCTCCGAGATGAGCCGGACGGGACAACGCGGCTGCTCGTGCGGGAGAGATATTCGTACACCCGGTCATGGGCTCGGCTCCTGGTCGAGCCCGCTGAGGCGGTCAGCTTCGTAATGAGCCGGAAAATGCTCCGCGGAATCAGGAACCGGGCCGAAAACACCGCTGCTCTCCCACCGGGGAGCCCGGCAAGGACCTGAACAGTTCGCATGCTCCGGCTCCTTGGCGAGTGCGCAGGTCACGCCCAGCCCGGCGGTTACGCCGACGCCGTAGAGTCTGAGGCCCGGCCCGGTTGGCTTGCTGGCCGGGCGGAGTCAGCCAAGGGAGGACCACGATGCCCGTGACAGGCCAGGCTCGCCCAGCGCCGCGACGGACCCCTAAGCCGCCGCGGGCAGGTTCAGAAGCGGTTGAGCCACAGGCAGACGGCGCCAGGCCTGCACTGCTGGCGATCAAGGCCGCGCACACGCTGGTCTGGTTCTCCATCGAGTCCTGCATGGTGTACGTGCTGTATGCGGGGCTGGCGAACCGGACGGACCGGCGGGCGGCAATCGCGGGTGCCGTGATTGCTGCGGAAAGTACGGTCTTCGCGGCTAATGGATTCCGCTGTCCGCTCACCAATATTGCCGAGTCTCTCGGCGCCGAAAGCGGTTCGGTCACCGACATCTATCTGCCAGCAGGGTTCGCCCGCAACCTGCCAGCAATCCATGTCCCGCTCCTCGCTCTGGCACTGTTCCTCCATGGCCGTAATCTCCGGAGGCAAAGAGCCGTTGCGCGTGCTTCAGGTCAGCGCGCGTCGCTATTGGAGCACGGCCAGTAGCTTCCAGCCTGAAGGGGCATGTATCGCATGGTTCGTATTAGGCCACTTCACCGCTCAAACGTTTGGTAATCAGATCAGACCGCCAGGTAGCAAACGCCCGTGGGGCAGTGAGCCGGAAGGACCGGGCTTACGCTGGGGAATGGCCCTGCCTTCCATCCTGCAAGCCACCCTGATGGGTTATCTCCTGCGACCGGGAGCGAACACCCCGGCCGCGACAGTGACGGCATGCGTGATGGTGGCAGTGGCGGTGGCAGACTGAACTCGCAACGGGACCCCTGGTGGCCGGGAAGATCGTGGTGGGTTGACCCGATTTTCCAGAGGTCCCGTCGCCTATCAACCCTCGTCACGACGTCAGACAACTCACCCTTGACCTGATCCCCGATCCCCTAACTTCGCGGCATTGCGTCACTCCGTGATGCCCTTGCGGGCACCCTGGACCGTGATCTTCCCCGGCTCGGTCGGCGCCTATCGGGAGGACGGCCTGGACTGGGCGCTGCCAACGGCGGTATTCGGCATCGGTCATGATCTTTCTGAGATGCTCACAACTCTGGAAGCTCTCTGGAGGACCAGCTGGTCCTCGCTGCTCGGCGGCAAAATCCTTGCATCGGACCTGCCAAGCACGCTGCCCCGCATCGGCCACGCCCCAACGGCCCGCCGCGGCCACCCGCCCCGTGCCCGGATCAGGAAGATCACCTTTGAGTTGTGGTTGAGAACGGTCAGTTCTTGGACTCAAGCGCGGCAACAGCCTCCGGATCGAATCCTTTGACCACGAGCCAGACACCTAGCGCGAACTCAAAGAGGGCAACCGGAAGTGCGAACAACCCCGCCAAGGCGCTGTGTTGCCCAATGGCACCAAACAGCACGAGGAGGTAGCCGATGACGAGGATGGGCGATCCAATGAGCCCGATGCGGGAGAGGGCTCGAGGTACCAGACGCGACTGATACAGCATGAAGCCCAACAACGCGTCATCTATGGCCGGCATGAAACTTTGCCCGAGGAGGAAGATGCGGTCATACAGGGCGACAAGCGCATGGCCGGTGACCAGCCCACCTGATCCAACTCCGGCCTTCCGCAAGGTCACGATCGACAAGAGGAACGCCACACCGACGAAGATGGTGGCGGCCTCCAGGGTTCGGGAGGCGACGAGGCCCAGCGCGAGCTCCTCGTTCTGCTTCTTGAGCACGGCGAACAGGACGACGGCAGTGCCGATACCGGCGAGAGCCACAATGATCTCCAGAAGACCACCCACGATGACGGCGGTGTCCGGACCAGAACCGACGACATAGTTCGCGCCTTTAACCGAGTGGTACAGAACGAGCGTCGGTAGCGACACGAAGGTGAGCAAGTAGAGGATACCTGCCGTTAGCGAGACTCTTCTGTGCGAAGACACAATGGAATTGCTCATACGGTCTCCATCGTTCGGTTGTTGGGTTGTGAGGTCTGCGTGGGCCGCTCAGAAATCAGAGGATATACCCCAACCAGGCCAAGTCTAACCCCGTCGGTATCGCTATTTTCGGCTGCCACCCAACGGGAAGCAGTCCGGCCACGGGGGCCAATGCTGGCCCACTACCGACGTCCGCGGATATCGACGCGCGACTGGGGACCACGTAGGGACCACACGCCCTGCCTTGAAGCACACAATCCGCAGGTCGCCGCACATCACGCTTTGTGAGCTAAGCGTCTCTGACGTGCGAATATTCGTACCCCACGTCCTGGGTCAAGGGGGCGCAGGTTCAGATCCGACAGCATCGAAGAGTCATCGCCGATCTTCCATCTAGCTCGATCACATGTTTGAATACAGCTCATGGAACAGCCAAGGCGCGTGTGATGTTTCCAGGCTTCCCAGAACAATGCCGCCTCGGGCACCCCTGGAAGCCAGGCACAGTGTTCCTCGACTGGCGGCCATGCGAATGCCGACCAGCAAGCGAAGCCCGCGGCGGCCACCCTGAGGTTCTCTGCGGCACCCCCGGCTGCTCTGAGCGCTGGCAGAGACCACTGCATGAGCCCCTCGGGATCCTGGGCCACCACCGGCCCGGGCACTTAGCAAGACACGCCGTGTAGGCGGCATGAACTGACACCCACGGCTGACACCAACGCGACCGGATCCGGCCGTACGCCCCTGGCTGACCAACTGGACTATCCCAAGCCAGCGACCATACGGGACACTCCGGCTGTGCCTTCTAAGCCCCTGATATCCCTGGCGGGATGCCCGTTCCGGGCGGAAAATTGGGGGTGGCCGCTGTCCGCTGACGCCGACGACTGCTTGATCTTGGAG
>Ga0208357_1000909_pt1 | contig 22708 bp, 18 predicted proteins | sample NGESurdeep092012_6_FD_184487 | JGI IMG/M metagenome (GOLD analysis project Ga0208357, IMG submission 184487) | Arctic peat soil microbial communities from Barrow, Alaska - NGEE Surface sample F52-2 deep-092012 (SPAdes) | ecosystem: Environmental > Terrestrial > Soil > Wetlands > Peat ... | reverse complement strand
GCCGCGGTGGCCGCTAACCGGCCCGCCTGCGCCAGACTCGTGGCGGTCGCTCCGGCGGGCCGGTCAGCGGCCTCCTACACCACCACCAGGGACACGACCTCCGGCTCGGCACAGGCGGTAATCGAAACTATTTCGGAATTAAAGGTGCAGGGAATTTCAACCGAACTCCTTTTGGTGGATTCTGACATATCCGCTCTGGATTATGCCCGCGCTCTGTCACGGAAACATGGAATCGAAAAGTTGATCACAATCAAAGAGGGAGATGTACTTTTCTTTGATCGCGCGATTGGTGATTTTAGACCCGATATAATCGAAATGATGGGAATGATCGACTATCTCCGGGACACAACTATCATTTTGTTGATTCGCAAGATCCAGCGCTGTCTGAAAGTGGGTGGCTATTTCTTTACTTGTCATATCCATCCTAATATCGAGGCATACTTTCTGCGGCACGTCGTCAATTGGGAGATGACGTATCGTTCGCGGGAGGCGCTTTGCTCGCTTATTGAAAAAGGCGGTTTTTCCTCTTATCGACTCTTCACCGAACCGCACCGAATTCACAGCGTCGCGGTGGCTCGAAAAATCGCCGACCCATCGTTGTCCGAATTGATGAAGGATGCATGCGGAATGATCGATTCTGGGTTTCCCGATCTCGGCTCCAACCCGAAGCATCTCGAAGGCTTTGGCCAAGATTCGATGGGGCGTTAACCTCTCTCCGATCGCACAACCCCTCTCCCGCTCGCGGGAGAGGGGTTCGTTTGCCGCGCTTGTGATCCTGCCCCGGAACGGGCAAAACACCCGCATGACCGTCGCAACAACCGGAACCGCGGGCGCCCTTCTCGACGTGCGCGATCTGACTGTGTCGTTTCGCGACGATGCCGGGTGGGTTCCGATGCTCAGCAACGTCGCCTTCACCGTGCGGCCCGGCGAGGTCGTCGGCATCGTCGGCGAGAGCGGCTGCGGCAAGTCGCTGACCGCGCTGTCGATCCTCAACCTGCTGCCGAAACGCGGCTGCCGCCGCACCGGGCACATCATGTTCGGCGGGCGCGATCTCGTCGCGCTCAACGAGGCCGGCATGCGCCAGGTGCGCGGCCGGCAGATCGGCATGGTGTTTCAGGAACCGATGTCGGCGCTCGATCCCGTCTTCACCGTCGGCGACCAGATCGCGGAGACGGTGCGCACCCACTTCCCCGTCTCGGCGCGCGAGGCGAAGGAGCGCGCGGTCCACGCCCTTGAATCAGTGCGCATCGCCTCGCCCGCCAATTGCGCGACCATGTATCCGATGAGCCTTTCGGGCGGCATGCGCCAGCGCGTGATGATCGCGATGGCGCTGGTGTGCGAGCCGCGATTGCTGATCGCCGACGAGCCGACCACCGCGCTCGACGTCACCATCCAGGCCCAGATCATGGAATTGCTGCTGGAGCTGGGCCAGCGCACCGGCACGGCGCTGCTGTTCATCACCCATAATCTGGGCCTGATCGCCGAGAGCTGCTCGCGCATGCTGACCATGTATGCCGGCCAGGTGGTGGAGGATGGCGCGGTCGAGGCGATTCTGAACCGGCCGCTGCATCCCTATACCGCCGGGCTGCTGGAATCGCTGCCCGGCCGGCGCGCGCCGAAATCGCGCCTGTCGTCGATTCCGGGGCGCGTGCCCTCGTCGCGCGACATGCCGGCGGGCTGCCGCTTCCAGCCGCGCTGCACCTATGCCATCGCGCCGTGCGCCGCACCGCAAAATCTGCGCGCCATCGATGAGCGGCAGGTCCGCTGCATCCGCGCCGACGCGCTCGCCTTGGCGGGCAGCGGCGTATGAGCGACGCGCCGATCCTTAGCGTCGAGGAATTGGAGATCGCCTTTCCCGGCCGTCGGCGCCATCAATTGATTCAGGCGGTGGACCAGGTCGGCTTCACCGTGCGCCAGGGCGAGACCTTCGGCATCATCGGCGAAAGCGGCTCCGGCAAGACCACGCTGGGCCGCGCGCTGGTCTGCCTGATGCGGCCGACCAAGGGGCGCATCCGCCACTTCGGCGCGGACCCGTTCGTGCTGGGCGCCGGGGCGCTGCGCCGTCACCGCCGCGGCTTCCAGATCATCTTCCAGGACCCCAACGCGGCGCTCGATCCGCGCATGACGATCCTCGCGAGCGTGCAGGAGCCGCTGAACGTCGCGCGCCTCGGGAGCCGCCGCGAGCGCCAGCGCAAGGCGATGGCGGCGCTCGACCGGGTTCAGCTTTCGCCGGAGATGGCGGGGCGCTATCCGCATGAAATTTCCGGCGGCCAGAAACAGCGCGCCAATATCGCCCGGGCCCTGGTGCTGGAGCCGAAGCTGATCGTATGCGACGAGGTGGTGGCGGCGCTCGACGTCTCGATCCAGGCGGAGATGCTGAACCTGTTCGCCGACCTACAGCGCGATTTCTCGTTGACCTATGTCTTCATCAGCCACGATCTGCGCGTCGTGGCGCATATCGCCGATCGCGTCGCGGTGATGTATTTCGGCAAGCTGGTGGAACTCGGCCCCGCCACCGCGCTGATGACCGCGCCGCTCCATCCCTACACCAAGGCGCTGCTGTCGGCGGAACCGGAGCCGGTGCCGGCGCGCCTGCGCAACCGCGAGCGCATCGTGCTGCAGGGCGAGGTGCCCAGCGCGCTCGACCCGCCCTCCGGCTGCCGCTTCCACACACGCTGCCCGCTGGCGGCGCCGATCTGTACGGCCGAGGAGCCGGCGTGGCGCGAGCTGGCGCCCGGGCGCTTCGTCGCCTGTCATTTTGCCGAGACACCACCCGCCCCAGTGCGCTAAATTTATCGCTCAATAAAAAATGGGAGGTTGCCATGACCGGACGGACTCTCCATCGCCGCACCGTGTTGAAGGGGGTCGCCGCCGCGGGCGGCGTCGCGCTGCTGCCGGCGAGGTTGCGCGCCGCGGCGGAACAGCCGCGCAAGGGCGGCACGCTGCGCGTCGCCCAGCCCTATAATCCGGCCGCGATCGATCCGATGACCGGCCGCAACCTGCCCGACCTCAACGTGCTCTACGCCTGTTACGACGCGCTGATCGATTTCGATCCGAATACGCTCAACCTGAAACCGGGCCTCGCCACGGCGTGGAATTTCAAGGACCCGAAGACGCTGGTGATCGACATCGTCGACGGCGTCGAGTTTCATGATGGCACGCCCTTCAATGCCGACGCGGTGAAGTTCAATCTCGACCGCTATCGCGGCGATGTGCGCTCCAACGTCAAGTCCGACCTCAACGTCGTCGCCACGGTCGAGGTCAGCGGCAAGAGCCAGGTGACGCTGCATTTGACCCGCGCCAATGCCGGCCTGCCGGCGATCCTGACCACCCGGGTCGGCCTGATGGTGTCGCCGAAATCGATCAAGGATCACGGCCCCAACGTCGATCGCATCGCGGTCGGCACCGGGCCGTTCAAATTCGTCGAATGGCAGGACAATGCCAGCTTCACCCTGGTGAAGAACGACAAGTACTGGAAGTCGGGCCAGCCCTATCTCGACGGCATCAAGATCAGCATCATCAACGAGCTCAATACCGTGGTGCGCACCGTCATGGCCGGCGAGACCGATCTCGCGCTCGACCTGCTGGTGCCGCAAAAGCTGATCGCCGACCGTGCCAAGAATCTGGTGGTGCAGACCGGGCCATCGCTGGTGTTCTATGGCATGTTCATGAACTACGCGCGCGGGCCGCTGACCGACGTGCGCGTGCGCCAGGCGCTGAATTACGGCATCGACCGCAACGAGCTCAACACGGTGCTGAACGCCGGGCTGGGCGAGCCGACCTGCGCCATCCTGCCGAAGGAGCATTGGGCCACCGATCCCGCCACCATCGACTATTACAAGCACGATCCCGACAAGGCGCGCGCGCTGTTGAAGGCGGCGGGGCATGCCGACGGCATCGAGCTGCCGGCCTATGGCTGGCCCGACCAGGTGGCGATGCAGCGACAGGAATTGCTGATCGCCCAACTCGCCAAGAGCGGCATCCGCCTGAAATTGACGCCGACCACGCCGCAACAGGCGATGCAGGCATTCATGATCGAGAAGAAGGGCGAGATGCTGATCAGCCCGACCGGCGGCTATCCCGACCCCAGCCAATCCTATGAGGTGCAGTTCGCCAAGGATGCGCTGCGCAACGCCGGCAAGATCGAACTGCCGGGCTTCCGGCCGCTGATGGACGCGACCGAGGAGGCGCAGACCCAGGAATTGCGCAAGGCGGCCTTCGTCAAGCTGCAGCGCTTCGTCATCGAGCAGGCGATGCAGGTCGTGCAATATATCGCGCCCGGCGTGACCGTGATGTCGCCGAAGGTACGGAACTACAATGCCGGCATCATCGGCACGCCGAAATTCCAGGATGTCTGGCTGGCGGCGTAGCGCTGCGATTGTTGCATGATTATCGTGCGTCCTTCGACTTGGCGCCGCGCGCCAGCTCAGGATGAGGGAAAATCCGTCGTGGCATTGGGAAATGCCCCTCATCCCGAGCGCTCGCGCAGCGAGCTGTCGAGGGACGCACGGTTGGAATCCCCGCCATGAATAAGCTGCCCCGCCTCATTGGCCGTCGGCTGTTGCAATTCCTGCCGATCGTGGTGTTCGCCACCTTCGTCGTGTTCGGCCTGTTGCAGCTGGTCCCCGGCGACCCAGCCCTGTCGCTGGCCGGGGACTATGCGACGACCCAGCATCTCGCCGAGATCCGCCACGAGTACGGCTTCGACCAGCCGCTGATCGTGCAGTACGGCATCTGGCTGTGGCACGCGGCGCAGGGCAATCTGGGCCTGTCGCTGTTTTCCAGCGAGCCGGTGACCCAGCTCATTCGCGACCGGCTGCCCAACACCATCCTGATCGCGCTCTATGCGCTGATCGTCGCGTCGGCGATCGGCATTCCGCTGGGCGTGCTGGCGGCGACGCGCAGCGGCTCGAAGCTCGACAGCTTCGTCACGGCGTCGGCGTCGCTGGGCGTGGCGCTGCCGAGCTTCTGGCTGGCGATGATCCTGGCGCTACAATTCTCGCTCTATCGACATTGGTTTCCCACCACCGGCGCGGCGCCCTTTTTCAGCGACCCGCTCGGCGCGCTCAGTCATGCCACCCTGCCCGCTCTGTCGCTGGCGGTCGCGGTCATCGCGACGCTGGCGCGGCAAGTGCGCAGCGATCTCCTGGAGGTGCTGAACCAGCAATATATGCGCACGCTGCGCGCCAAGGGGTTGAGCAGCGGCGCCATCCTGTGGAAGCACGGGCTGCGCAATGTCAGCGCCACCCTGCTGACGCTGGTCGGCCTGCAGGTCAATCGCCTGTTCTCCGGCGCCGTGGTGATCGAGGCGGTGTTCGCCATTCCCGGCGTCGGCAGCCTCGTCAGCTATTCCGCCATCAACAAGGATTTTCCGGTGGTCCAGGGGGTCGTGCTGGTGCTGGTGCTGATCGTCATCTCGGTCAATCTCGCGGTCGATGTCATCACCGCGCTGCTCGACCCGCGCGTGGCGGCGGCATGACCGCGCTGGCCCGGCCCGACGCCATCGTGCCACCGCGCCCGCGCGGCCGCCCCGCGCGTTTCTTTCGCTGGATGCGCTCCGACATCCGCGCCGTGACCAGCATCTCGTTCCTCGTGCTGCTGCTGCTCATTGCCGTTCTGGCGCCGGTGATCGCACCCTATGGCGCCAACGATCAGAACGTCTCGCAATTGCTGGCATCGTCCAGCGGCGCGCACTGGCTCGGCACCGACGATCTCGGCCGCGACGTATTGAGCCGCCTGATCTATGGCGCGCCCAATTCGCTTTATGCCTCATTCCTGGCGGTTCTGGTCGCGGTGATACTGGGCCTGCCGATCGGCCTGCTGATCGGGTTTCTCGGCGGCTGGTTCGACGAGATCGTCAGCCGCTTCATCGACGCGCTGCTGTCGTTCCCGCCGATCGTGCTGGCGATCGCCGTCACTGGCGCGCTCGGCATCGGGCTCACCAACGCGATGCTGGCGGTCGGTTTCGTGTTCGCGCCGTTTCTGGCGCGGCTGGTGCGCGCCCAGACGCTGGTCGTCAAGGGCGCGCTCTATGTCGATGCCGCGCGCGGCTTCGGCGCCTCGACGCCGCACATCATCGTGCGCCACATCCTTCCCAACGCGATTCAGCCGGTGATCGTTCAGGTGACGCTGATGCTGGCCATCGCGCTGCTGGCCGAGGCGGCCTTAAGCTTCCTGTCGCTGGGCGTGCAGCCGCCGGCCGCGAGCTGGGGCGGCATGCTGGCGCGCGCCTATAATTATATCGAGATCGCGCCCGAGCAAATGTACGCGCCGGGCATGGCGATCCTGCTGACCGCGCTCGCCTTCAACGCGCTGGGCGAATCCATGCGCGTCGCGCTCGACCCCACCATGAAACGGCGATAGGCCTCTTGGATAAATCTCGCGATTTCGGTCCGGTTCCGGAACCGATCGCCGCACTCGACCGGGCGGCGCGGCGCCATGCGACGCCCTGCGGCGATGGCAGCATGATCTGGCGCGAATGGGGCGCCGGGGTGCCGGTAGTGCTGCTCCATGGCGGCTATGGCTCGTGGCAGCATTGGCTGCGCAATATCGAGCCGCTGGTCGCCGCCGGCTATCGCGTCATCGCGCCCGATCTGCCCGGCCTCGGCGAATCCGCGAACCCGCCGCCGACCGACAATCTCGACGAGGTCTCGGACATTGTTGGCGACGGGCTGGCGCGCGTGCTGGCGCCGGGCGAGCGGTTTCATCTCGTTGGCTTTTCCTTTGGCAGCCAGGCCGCGGGCCGCATCGCGGCGCGCCTTGGCGATCGCGTTCGCTCGCTGACCATTGTCGGCGCCGGCGGCCTCGGCCTGCCGCGCGGCCGCGCCAGCAATCTGCGCAAGGTGGAGCGCGGCTTGTCGGCCGACGACATCGCCGCGTTGCAACGCGACAATCTCGGCCGCTTCATGTTCGAGGATGCCGCCAAGATCGACGAGGTCGCGGTGTGGATGCAGGTGCGCCACGTCGCGATCGGGCGGTTCAAATCGGTGCCGTTCGCGCCGGGCGACCGGCTGGCGCGCGCCCTGCCGCTGGTGACAGCGCCGATCGCCGGCATCTGGGGCGCGCGCGACATCACCGCGTATCCGCATCTCGACCAGCGGGAAGCGTTGCTGCGGTCGATCCAGCCCGGCGCGCGGTTCGATGTCGTGGCGGGCGTCGGTCATTGGGTGCAATATGAGGCGGCGGCGGAATTCAATCGCCTGCTGCTCGATTTCCTGGCGGGTGCATCATGACGGAAGCGCGTCTCAAACATTTCGGCTGGGGCCGGGTCGGCGAGAACCTGTCACCGGCGGAAGAGGATTTCGCGCTCGGCCGCTATCGCCAATCCTTCGGCGTCGATGCATTCGAGGAGCGAACGCCGCCCTCGCTCGACCAGATCACGCTGCGCGCGCCGCGCATCGCGCCTCCGCCGGCGCTGGCCGCGATCTGCACGACCGACCGCTTCGACCGCGCGCAACATACCTATGGCAAATCCTTTCTGGATTATGTACGCGGCCTGGCCGGCGATTATGCCAACGCGCCGGACCTCGTCGCCTATCCGCGCGACGCTGGCGATATCGCCGCGCTGCTCGATTGGGCCGGCGGCGTCGATGCGGCGGTCATTCCGTTCGGCGGCGGCTCCAGCGTCGTCGGCGGCGTCGAGCCGCGCCTCGATGGGAAATATCAGGCCGCCCTCACCATCGATCTGCGCAATCTCGATCGCGTGCTGGAGGTGGATAAGACCTCCCGCGCGGCGCGGATCGAGGGCGGCACCTTCGGTCCCGCGCTCGAGGCACAGTTGAAGCCGCACGGGCTGACCCTGCGCCACTTCCCGCAGAGCTTCGAATATTCGACGCTGGGCGGCTGGATCGCGACGCGCGGCGGCGGGCATTTCGCCAGCCTCTACACCCATATCGACGATTTCGTCGAAAGCCTGGAAATCGTGACGCCGCAAGGCCGGATCGAGACGCGGCGCCTGCCCGGCTCCGGCGCCGGGCCAAGCCCCGACCGCATGTTCATCGGCTCCGAAGGCATTCTCGGCATCATCACCGCGGCGTGGATGCGGTTGCAGGACCGGCCGCGCTTTCGGGGCGGCGGCGCGGTGCGGTTCAAGGATTTGTTCACCGCCGCCCGCGCGCTGCGCGCGATCAGCCAGGCGGGACTTTACCCGTCGAACTGCCGCATCCTCGACCCGAACGAGGCGCGCAACACCGGCGCCGGCGATGGCAGCGCCGCGGTGATGGTGCTGGCCTTCGAGTCCGGCGATCACGAGATCGGCCCATGGCTGAAGCGCGCGCTCGAACTCTGCGCCGATCATGGCGGCACGCCCGAGGCGGCGGATGGCGGCGACGCCACCCGCGACGGTGCCGCCGGGATGTGGCGCAACGCCTTCATCCGCATGCCGTTCGCGCGCGAGCGCATGGTCGCCCGCGCCATCATCGGCGACACGTTCGAGACCGCGATCACCTGGGACCGGTTCGAAAGCTTCCATGACAAGGTCAAGGCCGCGACCGAGCGGGCGATCCGCGACGCCGCCGGCCGGCCGGGCCAAGTGACCTGCCGCTTCACCCATGTCTATCCCGACGGGCCGGCGCCCTATTTCAGCTTCCACGCGCTGGGCCGGCACGGCGCGCTGATCGAACAGTGGCACGCCATCAAGGCGGCGGCGTCCGACGCGCTGATCGCGGCCGGCGGCACCATCACCCATCACCACGCGGTCGGGCGCGATCACCGGCCCTGGTACGACCGCCAGCGGCCGCCGCTGTTCGCCGAGGCGCTGCGCCAGGCGAAGCGCGCGCTCGACCCCAAGGGTTTGTTGAATCCGGGCGTGTTGATCGACCCCTGACGTTCGCCGGCTTGTCGTCGCCCCAGCGACGCGGTAGATCATTGCCGATGGAACCTGCCGACGAAAAAGAGGAAAGCCCCAAGCTCCACGTCTCGACGCTGCTGATCGCGTCGGAGCGCGCGCTCAACAACGCGCTCGACCAGTTGGGCTTTACCGAGAATGACGACCGCGTCATCGAGCATGAGGGCCAACTCGCCTTCATCACCTGCTCGCACGATGCCGATTGCGACGATCTGTTCGCGCTGATCTCCGAGCTGGCGGCGCGCGGCGAAAGCTGGGAGCTGCAATTCCGCATCGACACCGAGGAAGGCCGCGCCGTATTTCAGCGCCTGTCGCGCCACGCCCGCGTCGAGGCCGTCAATGCCGAGCTGCCGCCCGAGCCCGAGGCGCAGTCCGACATGCCGGTGCACGATCTCGACAAGGATGCCGGCAAGGCCGCGCTGAAGAAACTGTTGAAGCGGGTCGATCCCGCCACCTCCTTCGCCACGGTGACATCGAACCAGGCGGGGCGGGCCAACGCCACGATTTTCCGCCGCGCGCCGCGTCAGGCGCTGGCGATGGCGGAGGCGGCGGACGAGGCCAGCCTGCGCGGCGCCATCCGGGAATTGCTGCCAAACATCATGTTCGCGGTGACAATGATGCCGCCCGCGCGCGACTAGTACCACCTTCACCGCACGAATGATGTGCGTGCTTCGAGACGCAATGCCCCGCATTGCTCCTCAGCATGAGGATTATTTCTCATTGGTCCTCAGCCTGAGGAGGCGCGAAGCGCCGTCTCGAAGGCCGCGCAATGCTTCCTCTCAAACCCCCAACGGATCTGCGTGCTTCGAGACGCAATGCTTTGCATTGCCCCTCAGCATGAGGATTATTTCTCATTGGTCCTCAGCCTGAGGAGGCGCGAAGCGCCGTCTCGAAGGCCGCACGGTGCTTTCCTCTCATACCCCCAAATGCCGGTGCAGCGCCTCCGGCTGGTCGCGGATGGCCTGCGCGCTCAACTCCTCGACCATGTGGCCGTTATTGAGGATATAGACCCGGTCGGCCAGGGTCATCGCGGCGGAGATATTCTGCTCCACGACGAGGATGGTTTGCCCGGCATCGGCGAGACCGCGGCAGGTGGCGAGGAGATCGCGCACGATGATCGGCGCCAGCCCCTCGAACGGCTCGTCCAGCAGAATGATCTTGGGGTCGCGTACCAGCGCCCGCGCGATCGCCAGCATCTGCTGCTCGCCGCCGGAGAGGTCGGTGCCGCGGCTGCGGCGGCGCTGCTTGAGGCGGGGGAAAATCTCCCACACCCGGTCGAGCGGCCAGCGCGCCTTGGCGGTGAGGCCGGCGAGCACCAAGTTTTCCTCGACATTGAGGCTGCCGAAGATACGCCGTTCCTCCGGCACCAATTGCAGGCCCAGCGCCGCGATGGCGTGCGAATGCAGGGCCTGCGTCGGCGTGCCATCGAGCATGATCCGGCCGGAGCGCGGCCGCACCACGCCCATCAGGCTTTTCAGCGTGGTGCTCTTGCCGGCGCCGTTGCGGCCGAGGAGCGCCACCACCTCGTTCTTGTCGATATGCAGCGACACGTCGAACAGGATGTGGCTGTCGCCGTAATAGGAATTGATCTTGTCGACCTCCAGCAGCGTGCTCATGCCGCCGCGACCCCGCCGAGATAGGCGTCCTGCACCAGCGCATTGCGCTGAATTTCCGCCGGCGTGCCCTCGGCCAGCAGCACGCCCTCATGCAGCACGGTGATGCGCTCCGCCATGCCGAACAGCGCGTCCATGTCGTGCTCGACCACGATCAGCGTGCGGCCGCGCCGGATGTTCTTCAGAAGCTGCACGGTCTCCGCGCGCTCGCGCGGGCTCATTCCCGCCAGCGGCTCGTCGAGCAGCAGCAGCGAGGGCGACGCCGCCAGCGCCAGCCCAATCTCCAGCCGCCGCTTCTCGCCATAGGCCAGTTCCGCCACCGGCACGTCGGCGCGCGCGGTTAGCCCCACCAGCGCGATCGTACTCTCGACCTGCGCACGCAGGCCCGGCACATGGTCGATGCGCCGCACCAGGTCGAGCTTGAACGGACCGCGCCGCTCCGCCAGCGCCGCGATCACGACATTTTCCCGCAACGTCAGGCGCGAGAACAGCTGGTTGACCTGATAGCTCTTGGTCAGGCCGAGCTGGCATACAAGCGACACATCCATGCCGGTGATGTCGCGGCCATGGAACATGATGCGCCCGGCCGACGGCCGCAGCTCGCAGGTCAGCATCTTGAAGAAGGTGCTCTTGCCGGCGCCGTTGGGGCCGATGATGCCGCGCAGCTCGCCCTGCGCCACCGAGAAATTGATGCCGCGGTTGGCGACGATGCCGCCGAAACTCTTGGTCAGGCCGCGCGCCTCCAGAATCGGGCCGGCGAACGGCGTCTCGTCGCGCCGGCGCGACGCGGCGACGCCGGTCAGCGGCGTCGGCGCGGCGATGGGCGGCGCTTCGGCCGGCGTCGGCGGCTCTGGGCGCCGGGTGAAGCGCCGCGCCAGCGCCGCTGCACCACCGATCAGGCCGCGCCGCAAGAACACCACCAGGATCACGAATACCAGCCCCAGCACCAGCATCCAGGCGGCGCCGAGGCCCAGCGCGCTCTGTAGGAAATCGCGCAGGATCAGCCACACCGCCGCCCCGATCAGCGGCCCGAACAATGTGCCGATGCCGCCGATCGCGGTTTGCATCACCAATTGGCCCGAGGTCTCGAAGGTGAACGCCTCGGGCGGCATGAAGCCCTGCACCACGCCCAAGAGGCCGCCGGCGAACCCGGCATAGGCGGCGGCGATGACGAAGGCGGTCAGCTTATAAAGCCAGACCGAATGCCCGACGGCGCGCGCGCGCAACGGGTTGTCGCGGATGGCGGCGAACACCGCGCCGACCGGCGAGCGCACGATGCGCAGCGCGATCACCATGCCGACGAAATAGCACGCGGCGATGAAGCCATAGAGCGACCAGCCAGTGCCGAATTGATACTGGAAGCCGGCGATGGAGAAGCTGGGGGTCGGCACGCCGGGCAGGCCATTCTCGCCGCCGGTCCACGTCGACAGCGGATTATTCTCGACGAAGAAGAACATCTCGGCGATCGCGACGGTGATCATCGCGAAATAGATGCCGGTGCGGCGCAGCGCGATCACGCCGACTGCGACGCCGACCACCGCCGCCACGACCATGCCGAGGAGCAGCGCCACCAGCACGTTCGAGATGATGTCCTGGGTCAAGAGATAGGCCGCGACGAAGCCGCCGGTGCCGTAGAACGCCGCCTGGCCGAACGACAACAGGCCGGTATAGCCGAACAGAATATCGAAGCCGATGCCGAACAGCCCCCAGACCAGGATCTGGTTGGCGGTGTCGGGCGCGACACCGAGCTCGGGCAAGAGGAAGCGGCCGGCGATCAGGCCAAGGGCCGTCAGGGCCTCGATCAACAGGGGGCGGCGGCGCGACATGGGGCGGGTTATTCGCGGCTCGGCAGGCCGAGCAGGCCCTGGGGCCGCAGGAACAGCACCAGCGTCATCACCGCGAACAGCATCACCTCGGAATAGGCGGGGTCCACCATCGAGGTCACGCTGAGGATTTCGCCGGTGATCAGGCCGCCGAGAATGGCGCCGGGGAACGAGCCGACGCCGCCGATCACCACCACCACGAAGGTCTGCACCAGGATCGCGTCGCCCATGTCGGGCGTCAGCGACACCACCGGCGCGTTGACGATGCCGGCGAAGCCCGCCGCCATCGCGCCGATGCCGAAGACCAGCATGAACACGCGATCGACATTGATGCCGAGCATGCCGACCATGGTCGAATCCTCGATGCCGGCGCGCACGATCATGCCGAGCCGCGTGCGATAAAGGATGAAATACAAGACCAGCAGCGAAGCCGCCGCGATGCCCAGCACCACGATGCGATAGGTCGGATAGATCATGAAGCCCATCGACGTGACACCCACCGCCCAGCTGGGCGGCGGCACGGTCAGCGACAGGCTGCCGAAGCCGAGCCGCACCAGCTCCACGATGACGATCCCGAGGCCGAAAGTGACCAGGATCTGATCTTCCGGGGGCCGGCCATAGAAGCGCCGGATGACGACGAATTCGAGGATGCCGCCGACCACCACCAGGAACAGCGAGCCGACGATGACGGCGATGAGAAACGAGCCGGTGGCCTGGAACGCGACGAAGCCGGCATAGCCGCCGAGCATGAACATCGCGCCATGCGCCAAGTTCAGCACGCCGAGGGTGCCGTAGATGATGGTCAATCCGGAACTGATCAAGGCCAGCAAGGCACCGGACGCCAGGCCATTGAACAATTGCGAGACGAAATTAGACCAGCTGATCATGCCATTGGTGCCCCCGACCGGCGCTGCCGGCGGTTCAAACTACCGGCAACGCCGGGGCACCGCCAGGGTCAGGTATAGGAGCCGAGCTTGCAGCCGAACGCGTCGGGCGCCTGCATCAGGCCGGCGCCGGGAACGACTTCAAGAACGTCCCAGAAATCCTCGGGGTTCTTCATGTCGCCCGGCTTCTTGCCGCGCACGATAATCACCGGCCGCACCAATTGATGATCGGCGGCGCGGAAATAGACATCGCCGACCACCGAATTATTGTGATTGCCAGCCTCGAGCGCCTTGATCACCGCCGGCGGATAGAAGGTGCCGGCGCGCTCGACCCCGTCGGCCCACAGGGCGAATTCCATATAGGCGTTCTCGGCGCCCCATTCCGGACGATAGCCGAACCGCTTTTGGAACTTTTCGACGAACATCTTGGCGAGCGGATATTTGTCTTCCAGCGTCCACCAGAAATCGGTGGCGGCGAACACGCCCTGCGTGATCTCCGGGCCGACTTCCTTCGCCAGGAAGGGAATCTGATAGGGGATCACCAGTTTCATCTTCTTCAGCAAGCCGAACTGGTTGGCTTGTTGCGTCGATAGAACCGCGTCATGGCCCCAATTCACGTTGATCAGGAACTCGGCGCCGGAATTGCCGATATTGGTGACATAGTTGCTGTAGTCGGGCGCGCCGAGCGGCGACACCTGGTTGGTCACCATGGTCCAGCCGCCCAGCTTGGCCAGCGCCTCGCTCATCGATTTGGTGACGGTGTGGCCGTAGGTATAGTCCGGCGTCATATAGGCGGCCTTGCGGTTCTTGCCGAACGCCTTGATCAGCACCGGCGCCAGCGCCGCGGCCGCCGTCTGGCCATAGAAATTCTGGCGGAAGCCATAACGGACGCAATCCTTGCCGGTGGTGTCGTTGGAGCCGGAGATGGCCGCGACATACAGCACCTTTTCCCGCTGGGCGAAGTGGTTCATCGCCACCGCCACCGCGCTCGAGGTCGAGCCGGTCATCAGCACGACCTTATTGTCGTTGATGAACTTCGATTGTTCCTGGACTGCCTGATTGGGCTTCGCGGCGGAATCCGCGACCACATATTTCACTTCCTTGCCCAAGACGCCCTTCTTGGTCTTGGGCGAAATCGCCACCATCAGCGGATCGCCGCTGTTGAGATGCTCGACCGCGAGCTGCATGCCCTTCAGCTCGTCCTCGCCCGACACCGCATAGGTGCCGGTGCGCGGCACGGTGATGCCGATGGTGACCGAATTGCCGGACGACCCCGCCGGCCAGGTGCCAATCGGCGGCTCGTCGGCGGCGAAGGCGAAGGGCGGCAGTGCCGCGGTCGCGGCCAGCGCGGTCCCGGCCTTCAGCACGGTGCGGCGCGACGGCTTGGTAAAGTCGAACGAACCCATCTTCATCCTCCCTGTCTTGCCCCGGCCTTGACCGGCCTTGGGATTGCGCGGCGGCATTGGGGACGCAAGGGCATCCCTATTGAATGATAGCCCGGGGTCGGGGGGGCCAGCTACTAGACTTTCGTCTAATAGGGATGCGGCCTATAACCGGAGCGCCATGGCCGCGACCCGTATCGTCATCGCCGACGACCACCCGCTGTTCCGCGATGCGTTGCGGCTGACCATCGTGCAGGCGTTTCCCGACGCCGCGATCGCGGAGGCGGAATCGTTCGAGACGCTGCGCCTGCGGGTGGCGGCGCAGCCGGAGACCGACCTCGTGCTGCTCGACCTGAAAATGCCGGGCATGCATGGTCTCTCGGGGCTGCTGTTCCTGCGCGCCGCCTTCCCCGCGGTGCCGGTCGCGATCATTTCCGCCGAGGAAGATGCCGGCATCGTTCAGCGCGCGCTGGCCCTCGGCGCCGCCGGCTACATCGCCAAATCGACCGGCGCCGACCGCATCCGCGCGGCGCTGACCATCTTGCTGGCCGGCGGCACTTGGGCGCCCGAGACACTGGGCGCCCGCCAAGACGGAAACGATGCACGGATGGCCGCCCGGCTCGCCCGCCTGACACCGCGCCAGATTAACGTGCTGACGATGCTCAGCGGCGGCTTTCCCAACAAGCGCATCGCCCATGCGCTCGGGGTTTCGGAGGCGACCGCCAAGGCCCATGTCTCGGCGATTCTGGAACGGCTGGGGGTCGAGAACCGAACCCAGGCGGTGATCCTGGCCCGCGACATCGCCGCCCTGCCGGAGCCGGCACCCCCTGCCCTGACTTAGAATTGCCGAGCTAAAGCGCGCCGACGTGACCTATGAGCAATTTGGCCGTGCGGCTCAAGAAGCACGGTTTCAGCGACCATACGAAAGCCTCGATAGCGAGCAAATTAACGCGAGGCAGTTTTGCCACGTCATGGTTCCAAGAGTCCGATACACCAAAATTGAAACACAGTTTCCCTTACCGGCGAACGCCGGTATCCATCGGGCCGCTGCACCATGGGCCCCGACTTTCGTCGGGGCGGTGATTTTTTCTTGGTGACGTGGCGCCCCCGGATTCGCCTCACAGAGGCGGACGCTATTCCGCCGCCGCGCGGGTGGCGACGAGGCGCATCGCCAGCGCCCGCAGCGCCGCCGGCTTCACCGGCTTGTTCAACAGCGCCACCCCCCGGTCGGCGGCGCGGGCGCGGATCGCCTCCGACCGGTCGGCGGTGATGAGGATGGCGGGCACGCCGGCGCAGCCCTGCTGGCGCAGGCGATCGATACAGCCGAGCCCGTCGGCGACATCGTCGAGATGGAAATCGACCACCAGCAGCGCCGGCGGCAGGCGCTCGCGCACCAGGGCGGCCATGGCCTCCGCCAGTCCGGCCACGACAATCGGCCGGCAACCCCAGCCGCCGAGCAGCGCGCTCATGCCGTCGCGCACGGCCGCATCATTGTCGATGCACAGGATGGCGAGGCGCTCCAACCCCGACAACGGACGCGGCGGCAGCGGCGCGCTCGCGCTCGGCGCCAGCGTGCCACGCGGCATACGGACGCGGAACACCGTGCCATGTCCCGGCCGCGAGGTGACGCTGATCGGATGATCCAGCAGGCGGCCGATACGCTCGACGATCGAGAGGCCGAGGCCCAGCCCCTGTTCCGTGCCCGGCGCGGCGAACCGCTGAAACTCGCGGAAGATCAGGCCGAGCTTGTCGGGCGCGATGCCGATTCCGGTGTCGGCGACCTCGATCGCCAGATCGTCGCCGGCGCGCCGCACGCCCATCACCACGCCGCCGGCAGCGGTGTAGCGGACCGCGTTCGACAAGAGGTTCTGCAGAATGCGATGCAGCAGGCGGCGATCGCTGATCGCCACCGCTCGTGTCGGCACGATGGTCAAAGCGAGGCCCTTGCGCGCGGCGATCGGCGCGAATTCGACGCTCAGCGCCTGGAACAGATCGCCCAGCGCCATCGCGCCGCGCTGCGCCACCAGCGCGCCGGCGTCGAGACGCGATATATCCAGGAGCACGCCCAGCAGATCCTCGACCGAGCCCAGCGAGGCATCGATCTTGCGCGCCAGCTCGTCGGTGCCCGGCGTGGCGCCGGCGCGCGCCTGGCGATCCATCAGGCTGGCGACGTAGAGACGCGCGGCATTGAGGGGCTGCAACAGATCGTGGCTGGCCGCCGCCAGGAAGCGGGTCTTGCCGAGATTGGCTTCCTCGGCCACCGCCTTGGCGGCGCTGAGCTCGAGCGTGCGCGCGTGGACGCGGCGCTCCAGCAGCTCGTTGGCGGCGGCGAGTTCGGCGGCGAAGCGGACATGCTCGCTGATGTCGGTATAGGTCGAGACATGGCCGCCGCCGCGCATCGGGTTGGTGCGAATCTCGAAGACGCGGCCGTCGGCGCGGCGGTTCTCGGCGACCGTCTCGCCGCCGCCGATAAACGCCTCCAATTCGCGCGCGGCGATGGTTTCGGAGTCGCCGGGGCCGAACTCGCCGCGTTGCGCGGCATAGAGAATGATGTCCTGCCACGCCGCGCCGACCCGCACCAGATCGGCCGGCAAGCCCAGAAGCTCGCGGAAATGACGGTTCCAGCATACCAAATGCATATCCCGGTCATAGACGCTGATACCCTGGCGAACGGTCTCCAATGTCTCTTCGAGCAGCGCGCGATTGTACTGAATCGCCGCGGTCGCATCGTCGAGCAGACCCATCGCGGCATCGAGGCCGAGATTGCGCCGCTCCAGCGCCAGCGCCAGAACCAGCCGCGCCGAGGCTGCGCCGATGGCGCTGGCCAGCAGATGCTCGGCGTGGCGGACGAGCTGGAAATCGGCCTGGGCGCTGGGATCGGCGCCCCGCTGTGCCGCCAGATCGGCGAACGCTTGCTGCGTCCGCTCGGCGCCAAGATAGCGCGCCACCAGCGCCGTCAACTCGCCGACCGCGATCGCGCCCCGCCAAGCGCGCGGCACGAACGGCCCGGCGCCGGCATCGAGATCGACAAAAGCGCTGGCCTGCACCCGCTCGATGACACGCATCGGAAACACCCGGGAAACGCCAACATAACACACGATGTTGACCGCGAGACTCCACAGCACGCCATTGGTCAGCGGGTCGAAATGCAGGCCGAGCAACACCTGCGGCCGCAGGAAGCCGATGCCGAACGGCCCGTCCGCGACCAGCGCGCCGAGCGGCCAGCCCGATTGCGCCAGCGTCGGCAGCATCAGGCAATAGAACCACAGCAGGAAGCCGGCCACGATGCCGGCAATCGCGCCCGCCGCGTTCCCGCCGCGCCAGGCGAGGCCGCCAAGCAAGGCCGGCGCGAATTGCGCCATTGCCGCGAAGCTGAGGAGGCCGATCGACGCGAGCGCCGGCGTGTCGCCCGCGAGCCGGCAATAGCCATAGCCAAGCAGCATCACCGCCAGGATGGCGATGCGCCGGATGCGCCGGATCAGCGCCCCCATATCCTCGCGCTCCGCCAGGCCGAGGCGGCGGCCATGCAGCACGATCGGCATCACCAGATCGTTGCTGACCATGGTGGACAGCGCGACGCAGCTCACGATCACCATGCCGGTGGCGGCGGAAAAGCCGCCGATGAACGCGACCAGCGCGACGAGGTTTTGCCCGGCCGCCAGCGGCAGCGCGATGACGAAGAGATCACTGTTGACGCTGCCCTCCGGGAACATCGACAGGCCGGCAATCGCGATCGGCACCACGAAGATGTTAATGGCGATGAGATAGAGCGGGAACAGCCATTGCGCCTTGCGCAGATCGCGCTCGCCGGCGTTCTCGACGATGGTGACGTGGAACTGGCGCGGCAAGCACAGCGCCGCGGTGAACGCCAGCCCCGTCATCGTCATCCACAGCGTGCCGTTACCGCCGGACCCGAACAATTTCCCAAGGTCCGGGCGCGCGGCGACGCGGGCCGCCAGGTCGCCGAAGCCGCCGAACATGCCCCAGGTGACGAAGGCGCCGACGAACAGGAAGGCCAGCAGCTTCACTACCGATTCGAAGGCGATGGCGAGAATCAGTCCATCATGATGTTCGGTGGCCTCGATGCGGCGCGTGCCGAACAGAATGGCGAAGGTCGCCAGCAACAGCGACACGCCGAGCTCGGTATAAACCGCCGCGCCCGGCTGGGTCGCGAGCGACGATAGCGGCCCGTCCGAAAACTGGTTCAGCACGGTGAAGCTGGTCGACACGGCTTTGAGCTGCAAGGCGGTGTAAGGCATGATGCCGATCACCGCGATCACGGTGACGGTGGCGGCGAGCCACTGGCTCTTGCCATAGCGCGCCGCGATGAAGTCGGCGATGGACGTGATGTTGTGCCGCTTCGACAGCAGCACGATGCGCCGGACCAGCGGCCAGCCCACCACGAACAGCAGAATCGGGCCGATATAGATCGGCAGGAAATTATAGCCGCTCGACGCGGACAGGCCGACGCTGCCGTAATAGGTCCAGGACGTGCAATAGACCGCCAGCGACAGCGAATAGACGATCGGCTTCGAGATTTGACGGCGGTCGCGGCGGCGCGCCAGCCGGTCGCCATAATAGGCGACGGCGAACAGCAGCCCGACATAGGCCAGCGATAGCGCCAAAATGGCCCAGCTTCGGACCATGCCTCATTCCCCCGAATGCCAGCCCCGATGCTACCCTAATCGCGCAGCCCGGCCTGGCGCACCAGCGGATAGGTCACGCGCTGAAATTCCGCCATGCCGTCGATATAGCGCGGCCACGATAGGAGGGTACCGTCGAACCCCGCCTTGGATAGGGTCAGTAGCCCGTCCACGATCTGATCCTTGGTGCCGATCAGCGGATAGCCGTTCCAACCGGCGATGAAATGCTCTTTGAGCTTCGCCAGCAAATTCGGCGCGAAGGATTGCGAATTGATGCCCATGATCGACACTAGATTTTCGACGCCGGGCCAGTCGCCTTTTTCGAACACGCAATATTGGTAATAATCCCGCGCCTCCTTCTCGGTCTCGCCCTGGAAGATATAAGCGTTGGTCCAGACCTGAATGTTGCGGTGGTTCTCGTCCCAGGCATATTTGCGATGCGCATCGACGCGGGCCCGCATACTGTCAAGATCGTGCTTTTCCAGCGCGGTGAAGCCGACATCGGCGTATTTCGCGGTGAACGCGCGCCCGCGCTCCGAGCCGCCGGCGCACATCACCACGGGGTGCGGCCGCTGCAGCGGCTTGGGCTGCATCGTACCTTTTCGGATGCGATAGAATTCGCCGTCATGATCGAACGGCGCGTCCTCGGTCCATAGCCGCTTGATGATGGTGATCCACTCCGCCGCCATGTCATAGCGGCGGTCATGATCCAAGAGCGGCGCGCCGAACATCTCGATTTCCGGCGTGAACCAGCCGGTGACGATATTGAGAGTAAAGCGCCCACCGCTGATATGGTCGATGGTCATGGCCTGCTTCGCCGCCATCACCGGATGCATCGTCGGCACATGCGAGGTGGCGAAAACCGAGGCATATTTCGTCAGTGCGCTGATGCCGGCGGCCCAGGTATAGCATTCGAAACCGCGCGCGTTGAAATCGGTGTTGCCGCCGAAGCCCTTCCACCGCCCGACCGGCACCAGCGCCTCAAACTCCATGGCGTCGGACATCTGGGCGAGCCGGGCGGTGCTGGGCCAATCGCAATCGAGCATGCCCTCGGCCTCGGACATGGTGCAGCCGCCGCTGAGATTGCTACAGAACGTGCCGAGTTTCAGCTTCCGGCCGTTGAACAGCGGATTGGTGGCGTGGCGCTGCTCGGCGATGCGATCTTCCTGGTTCACGAAAAGCCTCCTGGGCACGGATATCCCGGCCGGGGATGAAGCCTAGCGTCTCGGTTTCGGTTCGACTACTACTTCGCCGTCAAATCGGGAGGAATGCATGAAAGTCCGCGCCGCCATCGCGGTTGAAGCCGGCAAGCCGCTGGTCGTCGAGACGGTCGATTTGGAAGGACCGAAGGCGGGCGAGGTGCTGGTCGAGATCAAGGCGACTGGAATTTGCCACACCGACGAATTCACCCTGTCGGGCGCCGATCCCGAGGGCCTGTTTCCGGCCATTCTGGGCCATGAGGGCGCCGGCATCGTGGTCGAGACCGGCGCCGGCGTGCGCGGCCTCAAGGCCGGCGATCATGTCATCCCGCTCTATACGCCCGAATGCCGCGAGTGCAAATCCTGCACCAGTCACAAGACCAATCTCTGCACCGCGATCCGCGACACCCAGGGCAAGGGCGTAATGCCGGACGGCACCTCGCGCTTTTCGCTGAAGGGCGCGCCGGTGCATCATTACATGGGGACCTCGACCTTCGCCAATTACACCGTCCTGCCCGAGATCGCGTTGGCGAAGATCCGGCCCGACGCGCCGTTCGACAAGGTCTGCTATATCGGTTGCGGCGTCACCACCGGCATCGGCGCGGTAATCTTCACCGCCAAGGTGGAGCCGGGTGCCAACGTCGTCGTGTTCGGGCTCGGCGGCATCGGCCTCAACGTCATTCAGGGCGCGCGCATGGCCGGCGCCGACATGATCGTCGGCGTCGACACCAACCCGAGAAAGCGCGCGCTCGCCGAGAAATTCGGCATGACGCATTTCGTCAATCCGACCGAGGTCGCGGGCGACCTGGTGCCGCATCTCGTGGAACTGACCAAGGGCGGCGCCGACTACAGCTTCGAGTGCATCGGCAATGTGAAGGTGATGCGCCAGGCGCTGGAATGCTGTCATCGCGGCTGGGGGACGGCGATCATCATCGGGGTCGCGGGCGCGGGTCAGGAAATCGCCACCCGCCCGTTTCAGCTCGTCACCGGACGCACCTGGAAAGGCACCGCCTTCGGCGGCGCGCGCGGCCGCACCGACGTGCCGCGCATCGTCGATTGGTACATGGACAAGAAGATCAACATCGACGATCTGATCACCCACACCATGCCGCTGGAGCGCATCAACGACGCGTTCGACCTGATGCATCGCGGCGAATCGATCCGCAGCGTCGTCATCTTCTAATCGAGCGCCGCGCCCAGCACGGGAACGCCGTTAACCTTCGGCCTGTTTCTTTAGGGAGAAGCCGAGGGAGACAGGCGATGGACCCGTTCACATTCGTGGCTCTTTTTGCGTCAATCGCGAGCGGCGTCGCCGTGGCGCGGGTCATTGCCGAATATCGGCAATCCAATCGAGATCTGGTTCCGATCCCGGTGCGCCGCTACTCGGCTCGGCGCTAATACAATGTTTCCGCCTATGCCGCGGTCGACCGCGGCGCCGCTGCCGCGCGCGGAGCGCGCGGCTCGTAGCCTTGTTTATCAAGAGCCTGTCGACCTCCGCTCAAGCACCGCGATCTTGGCCTCGTACTCCTGAAGCAGGTCCGCAGCCTGAACGTCGTCATCCAAAGGCGCCTGCTTCATATTTGCCGACCCAGATGCGGATGAACTCGCGCGAAACGTCATGCCGCTTCGTGCAGTCTCTCGCCCGCAATAATTGCTTGGGATGATGCGCCCGCGACATCGGCCAGAGGCGGTCCCCGACCCGACGGACAGAATGACTGGATGAAGGCGGGGGCGGCTAGACGATGCCACGATAACGAACCGTCCCTCGGCCTCGGGGGGAGCGGCGGGAATGTGTCGCCGCATTGCGGACATTATGGTATCCAGTCGGTAGCGAGCGAGAGTACCAATGCGGTCTTGATTTCTGCCGTTCTTACCGTGAGCTCTTAACATAAGGCGGATCGCAATGTGGCTTTGATGGCACGCCCCATGAGGGCACCGTCGACCGGGACTGGCAATAGACCGCGCATCGCGGCGATCAGTGAGCGCAATCCTTGGACGACGCTCAGTTCTGCGCGGGCCTATGGCAATCCGTGGATAGAAGTCACGGAACATCAAATCCTCAATCCGCGCGGTGGTCCGGGGATCTATGGGGTTGTCCACTTCAAGAATCTGGCGATCGGCGTCGTGCCTGTCGATGCCGACGGTTCAATCTATCTGGTGGGGCAGCACCGGTATCCATTCAACAGGTATAGTTGGGAAATTCCGGAGGGTGGCGGAGCGCGAAACATTGCGCCGATGGTCGTGTCCCTGGTGGTGGTGTAGGAGGCCGCTGACCGGCCCGCCGGAGCGACCGCCACGAGTCTGGCGCAGGCGGGCCGG
>Ga0208357_1000908_pt1 | contig 22725 bp, 24 predicted proteins | sample NGESurdeep092012_6_FD_184487 | JGI IMG/M metagenome (GOLD analysis project Ga0208357, IMG submission 184487) | Arctic peat soil microbial communities from Barrow, Alaska - NGEE Surface sample F52-2 deep-092012 (SPAdes) | ecosystem: Environmental > Terrestrial > Soil > Wetlands > Peat ... | reverse complement strand
ACATGCCGCCGCAGGCCAGGGCGCCGCAGGGCGGCAGGCTGGCCCGGGCGGCGCTCTCGCTGTACCCGGCCGCCTGGCGGGCCCGGTACGGCGAGGAGGTCCACGCCCTGCTGGATGATTCCGGCACGGACCTGCGCACCGTCGCCAGCCTGGCCGGGCAGGCGGTGCCCGCGTGGGTCTGGCCGGCCCGGCATCTCTACGACCGGCCCGCGCGGATGCGTGCCAGCCTGGCCACGGTGCTGGTGGCGTGGACGGCGCTGGCGGGCCTGGCGCTGGTCTTCGGGCAGCTCACCCAGGCCCAGGGCTTCCGGCCGGCCGGGCATCCGATCGTCGCGTGGTCGTACTGGGTCTTCGACGGGGCCGTTCTGGTCTCGGTGCTCGCCGCCGCCGCCGGCGGCGCGCCCCTGTGGCTGCTGATGCTGCGCCGGGCGCTGCGCGAGCACCGGGGACGTGACATTGCCTACCTGCTGGCGCCGGTCGTCGTGCCCGTCGGGTACCTCGCGACGCTGGTCGTCACCCTCGGGCTCGTCCGGCACCCGCACGGCGCCGGGCCGTGGTGGTTCCTGGCCTTCGTGGTCGGCGGTTTCGCCGCCGGCGGCCTGTTCGCTGCGGGGCCCGGGCTGGCGCTGCGCCGGCTCAGCCCGCGCGGGCCGGCCGTCGGGCTGGCCATCCGTGCCGCCGCCGTCGCGGCCGCCGCCATGGGGCTGGCGGGGGCGGCCAGCATCGTCGCCGCCGTCGGCCTCTACCTGTGGGCCCCGAGCTACGCCGGCTACCACCAGGGCTGGCCCCTCGGGATCTACCTGCCGATGGTCGCGCTCGCGGCCGCAGTGGCCGCCGTCAGTGCCGGGCGCGGAATCAGGGCCTCGCGGTCAGCAGCGGCTGCCTGACGTGCCGGGGGCCGTCATGCACCGGCATGACGTGCCCCCGGGGCCGTCTGGCCCCCTGACCCGCCCGCAGCCATCGTCCCCTCAGCTGGCCCGCAGGCGGGCGGTCTCGTCGCGGACCCACAGGCCGAGCAGCCCGCGCAGGTGGGCGATGAACTGGTCGTGCTCATGGGCCGGGTAGACCGACCGGACCGTCTGGATGAGCAGCTGGTCAAAGTCGGCGCCGGCCACCCAGTCCAGGACGACCTCGTCGAGGTGCGGGAGGCTGGCCGCGCAGAAGTCGTGGTAGCGCTCCAGGTCGAAATAGGCGTCGGCGATATCCCGGTAGGCCGCCAGCTTCTCGGGATAGGACGCGCCGGCCCGGTCGCTGATCTCGAAGTACCGGTCAGTCTCCAGGTCAAGCTGGGGCCGCCGGCCCGTCACCAGCGCGAAGGCACACCACTTCACCAGCGCCTTCATCGCCCAGGGGAAGTAGTAATGCAGGCTGGTCAGGGCCAGGTCGGGGCACGCGTTGGCGTAGTCGATGGGATAGACGTCGCGGCCGGTGACCAGCGTCTCGCAGGAGTTGAGCTCCCACCGGAAGAACGCGTTGACCAGCCGCCCGATCGTCACCACCTCGGCGCCTGCTTCCGGCGAGAGAAAGTCATGGTCGACCGCGTAGCGCAGGTGCATGGGCTGGTCGGGCTGGAATCGCATGACCATCGTCTCGGCGCCGATCGACAGCGAGCGGGCGAAGACGTCGTAGTCCTCGATGGCCTTCTGCAGGTGCATGAGCATCCCGGCGCTCTGGTCGTAGGCGGCATGCAGCTCGGCCTGGTTGCCGATGCGGGAGACCCCCCGCCAGGCGCCCCCGTCGAAGGGCTTCATGAACAGCGGATAGCCGATCCGCTCGGCGATGGCGTCCAGGTCGAAGGCCCGGTTGTACCGCGCCGCCGTATCGGCGTACCGGACGTTGTCGACTGGGTTCTTGTAGGGCACGAGCACCGTCTCGGGCACCTTGAGGCCCAGCCGGATCATCGCGCAGTAGGCCGCGTGCTTCTCCATGGACTGGAACGTGAACGGGCTGTTCAGCAGGTACACGTCGTCCATCAGCGCGACCTTCTTCAGCCATTCCCGCGGGTGGAAGTACCAGTACGCGAGCCGGTCGATGACCAGGTCGTAGCGGGGCCGGTCGCGCAGCCCGAAGGGCTCGATGGTGATCCGCTCGCATTCCAGGACGTGCTTGGCGCCGTCCGCGCCCGCGACCGGGCCCAGCCGGGCCAAGATCTGCTCGAACGCCCGCGGCCAGTCCTCCTCGGTACCGAGGAGGAACCCGATCAGGTGCCTGGTGCCGGTCATGGGGCTCCCGTCGTTAGCAGAATCGCGGCATGTGATGGGCCACCTGGTCCCGCCAGGACGGCCAGTCGTGGGGCACGTCGTGGCCCCACAGGTCGAGTTCGTGCCGGATGCCCTGGCGGGCGAGCACCTCGGCGAACTGCCGGGTGCCCTGCAGCGAGCCGGTGGTGTCCTCCCACTGGCCCTGCCCGCACACCAGCAGCAGGCTGACCCGGCCGCGCAGCCACTCGAGGTGGTCGCCGCCCAGGTGCCCGACGTAGTCGAGGGGGTTGTTGAAGTACGCCGCGGTGCCGCGCTCGCCCCACCCGTTCCACGAGGCGGGATCGTAGGTGCCGGACATGCACATGGCCTGCGGGAAGAGGTCGGCTCGCTTGAGCGCGAAGTTGGCCGCGTGGAAGGCGCCGAGGCTGCACCCGAGGGTCATCACCTCGGTGGCGCCGGCGCAGTCCTGGTAGATCCACGGCACGACCTGGTCGAGAATCCACGACTCGTAGCGGCCGTGCCGTCGCGCCCGTTCCTCGACCGGGATGTTCTGGTCGGACCAGGATTGCGCGTCATAGCTGTCCACGCAGTAGACCTTCAGCCGTCCCGCGTCCAGCAGGCCGGCTACGGCGCCGATCATGCCGTTGCTCTCGAAATCCCAGGCGCTGCCCTGCTCGGAGGGGAACGCGAGCACCGGGCGTCCCCAGTGGCCGTAGCGGATGACGCTGCCTGCGCCGCCGAGGGCGTCCGACCATAGCTCGGTCACCTCCCGGCTCACGGGCCCACCTGCTGGAGCAGCCGCGTGAGCGGGGGATCGAAGGCGTCGCGCCAGGCGGTGTAGTTATGCAGGTCCGGCACCTCGTGCAGCGTCACCGGGTAGCCCTGTGAGGCGAGGACCCGCGCCATGCGTCCGTTATTGCCGATGTTTTCCTCGATCGCGCCGCAGGTCATGACCACCGGCAGCGGCCGCGCGGCCGGACCGCCCCGGTATACGCCGGCGACGAACCTGACAATCCGCTGGTAGTAGGGGAACCACCACTCCTGGCTGTCGGTCGGCGGGCTGAAGAAGCTGCCGGACTGCAGGAAGAGCGCGTCGAATGCGTCGGGATAACGGCGGTGGGCGTGCAGCATGGCCAGGCCGCCGAGACTGGTGCCCATGCCCACGACGGCGGTGCTCGCCAGCCGGCTGGCCAGCGCCGGGAGCACCGCGCGCCGCAGGGCGCGGGCGTACTGCGGGTTGGCGGAGTACCAGTCGTCCCGCCGCCCGGGGCTCAGCAGCGCGGCTCGCAGCCGCGGCAGCCAGGTCCCGGTGACGCCCGCCGACAGGTAGCGGGTGAGGCTGGCCAGCGTGTCGTACTCCGGCCCGTCATGCACCACGAGCAGGGGGAGCGGCTCCTGATCGCCGGCGTCGGCCGGGGACCACGTCCGCACGGCGATCGCGGCCTCGAGCCAGGGGACCGGCACCTCGAAGGCGGCGCTGCGGCCCGGCTGTGCCGGGGCCGCCAGCCAGCCGGGCAGTGCGTAGCTCGGGAATTCCCGGACGCTCTTGCTCCCGAACGCGCCCGCGACCTGCTGCGCGTGACCCGGATCGGTCACGACCTCGGTGCCGCCATCGGGATAGCGCAGCTCGACCAGGTACTCCATGCGGCGCACCGGCGGCTGGCCGATCACTAGCTCCCAGTCGTCACCGGCGCGCCGGTAGTCCAGGCGGCCGCCGCCGAAGCGCGAGTCCGGCCGCAGGCGCGCGCCCGCCAGCCGGTGCGCCGGATCCGCGACCCGGAACGTCACGACGGCATCGCCCGCCCGGGTAGTCGCGCCGATCATTCGAACATCGTGCCTGGCCTGCCGGGTGGGTGACAATAGCCTCATGGGCCGTGACATCCAGGCAATAAAGATCAGCGGCGAGGACCGGCGCATCTACCGGGACAAGCTGCGGCGCTCGCTGGACGTGTTTACCCGGATGCTGCACGAACGAATGTTCGAGGCCCATCCGTCGCAGGTGGGCCTGGAGATCGAGCTGAACCTGGTCGACGAGCAGATGGCGCCGTCCATGCACAATGCGCAGGTGCTCGACGCCATCGCCGATCCGGCCTGGGCGACCGAGCTCGGGCAGTTCAACCTGGAAATCAACGTGCCGCCCCGGCAGCTGGCCGGGGACGCGCTGGCCGGGCTGGAACAGCAGGTCCGGGCCAGCCTCAATGCCGCCGACCAGAAGGCTCGCGGCACCGGCAGCCGCCTGGTCATGATCGGCATCCTGCCCACGCTGCGCGAGCAGGACATGAGCGAGAGCACGCTGTCGGCCAACGCGCGCTACCGGGTGCTGAACGAGCAGATCTTCGCCACCCGCGGCGAGGACATGCGCATCGAGGTCGACGGCGCGGAGCAGCTCCTCACGTACGCGGACTGCATCACGCCCGAGGCCGCCTGCACCAGCGTGCAGCTGCACGTCCAGGTCAGCCCGGACGCCTTCGCCAGCTACTGGAACGCCGCCCAGGCCATCGCCGGCGTGCAGGTCGCGCTGGCCGCCAACTCCCCGTTCCTGTTCGGCCGGCAGCTGTGGCATGAGACCAGGATTACCCTGTTCGAGCAGGCTACTGATACCCGGCCGGATGAGCTGAAGCGTCAGGGCGTGCGGCCGCGGGTGTGGTTCGGCGAGCGCTGGATCACCTCGGTCTTCGACCTGTTCGAGGAGAACATCGAGTACTTCCCGGCGCTGCTGCCGATCTGCGACAACGAGGACCCGCTCGCGGCGCTGGAGCGCGGCGGCATCCCGCAGCTGGGGGAGATGAGCCTGCACAACGGGACGGTCTACCGCTGGAACCGCCCCGTCTACGCCGCGGTCGACGGCCAGCCGCACCTGCGGGTGGAGAACCGGGTTCTCCCCGGCGGCCCGTCGGTGGCCGATGTGCTGGCTAACGCGGCGTTCTACTACGGGCTGGTGCGGGCGCTGGCCGAGACGCAGCGCCCGATCTGGACCCAGATGTCCTTCGCGACCGCAGCCGACAACCTGCGGGAGGCCGCGCGCTACGGCATGGATGCCCAGCTGTACTGGCCGGGGTCCGGCGAGGCCCCGGCGGCCGAGCTCGTGGTCCGGCGCCTGCTGCCGCTGGCTCGCGAGGGCCTGCGCCGCTGGGGCGTTCACCAGGGGGATGCCGACCGGCTGCTGGGCATCATCGAGCAGCGCTGCCTGACCGGCCAGACCGGCGCGGCCTGGCAGATCGACACGGTCGCGGCGCTCGCCCGGCGCGGAGCCAGCCGGCAGCAGGCGCTGGCGCAGATGACCGAGCGCTACATCGATCACATGCACACCAACGAGCCGGTGCACACCTGGCCGCTGCCGGGGGCGGAAGCAGGCGGGTGAGCTTGGGAACCAAGGTGAGCGCCGGGGCCGGGCCGTCGTTCCCGGACCAGAGAGGCCGCTTCGGTTAGCATCTGAACATGGCATACGAGCGGATCAACACTGATCCCGACGTGTTGGGCGGGCTGCCGCGCATCAGGAACCTGCGCATTCCGGTGGCGACGATCATCGCCATGCTCGCGGACGGCATGTCCGCAACCGAGATCGTCGCGGAACTTCCTGACCTCACTCCTGAAGACATCCATGAGGCTCTGCTCTACGCGGCCGAGGCGGTGCGCGAGCGGGAGCTGCCACTGCGGCATACGGCGTGAGATTCCTCGTCGACGAGAACCTGTCGCCGATCCCTGGTCAACGCGCCTTGGCCGGCCGTTCCTTAGGCGGCCTTGGCGGCCCCGTTCAGTACGGGTCTACGGCGGGCTCGTCGGTCGTGGTGGCGCCGATGCGCGCGGCTGCCGTGTTGGCCTTCCGGGCGGTGGGCAGGTGCCGGCCGGCCGCCGCCAGGCCGAATACCGGCATGTTGCCGTAGACGGCCTCGTACTCGCCGGCCCGGACCCGGAACGTCTCGTGCCAGATGCCGACATCGCCAGAGGCCCGGATGGCGCGGTTGAACCGGCGCCACGGCTCCAGGTGCGGCAGGGTGGTGTCCCTGGCGAACCGGTCCAGGGAATCGAAGTCACGCCAGTACTGGACCAGGATCGTGGTCCGGCCGAACCACGGCTGAAACCCGAGGCAGCCCAGTTCCGGATGCTGGCCCAGCACTTTCAGCATCCTGGGCATGGCCATGGCCACGGGTAGCCACTTACGGACTCGCAGCGGATGGTTGAACCGCATCCCGATCAGGAAGACGACGAAGTCGCCGTCGATGTCTGCGGTGTACCGGCCTGGCTGGACCTCCATGCGTGCTCCTTCCCCCGTACGTGAATTTCGATCAGCATGAACCAGCGGCACGCGGCCGCGCCAGAGGCAGCCGCGGCTCCCTGGCATCGGCGAGCAAGCCGCTGGTCGTGCGACTTACGTCGTTTCCCGGCCGATCGTCATGGGCGCAGGCGCGACCATGGGCGGTTCCTTCCTGGCCCTGCTGGGAGGAGGCAGCGCGGTGCTATCAGCTGGCGGCTCCGGCGTGATGAGCCCCGCGACACCATCGGGGTACAACGGCGGACTTGCGGTCCCTGGGCCACGCCAGACGACGCGAGTCTTGTCGTCGTCAGCGTGATCAAGGATGCGCTGTTCGGCAATCTCATAGGCAGTATCGTCTTGGAGCGAGGCCGAGAACACGAAGACGATCTCGTGTGCCCGGCTGCCTTCCCAGTCGAAGATGTTCTCCAGGACTCCAAGCAGCCGGACATCACGGAGACTCTGGCCTATCTCCTCCAGCAGTTCCCGATGCACCGCATCTTCGCTGCGTTCGCCAAACTCGACGTGACCGCCGAGCGGCCGCTGAAACGGGGCGCGCGCCTGATCAGCGTGCTCGGACACCAGCAGAGCCCCGTCGCGTGGCCTGCGGATCACCGCCATCGCCTTGACAACCTGTCCGCGCTTACCGCTCACGATGCTGTCTTACCACGCCAGCTCTGCGCAGTTGTGATGCATGACCTCATGCATTTACCAGGCGAAAAGGAGCCCAGAGAGCCTTAGCTGACCGAGGCGGATAGCGCGGGTACGGGGCGCGGCTCCGGCGGCTGGCCAGCGGGGAGGGTCAGCGTGATCCTCAGCCCGTGCGGGCTGAACGCCGCCGCTTGCGCGGTGCCGCCGTGTGCGGACGTGATCTCGGCCGCGATGGCCAGCCCCAGGCCCGCACCCGGGCAGAACGACCGGGTGCCGGCTCGGTAGAAGCGCTCGAAGATGTGCGGCAGCTTGTCCGGCGGAAGGCCGGGGCCGTCGTCGCTGACCTCGACAATGACGCGGTCGCCGACTTGGGCTGCGCTGATCATGCCGACGGTCTCGCCGGGAGTGTGCACGAGCACGTTCATGAGCAGGTTGTCGATGGCGCGTCGCAGGAGTTCCTCGTCGCCGACCGCGGCCAGGTCGTCAGCGATCCGCACGTGCCAGGTCCGCGCCGGGTGGGCGACCCGGACGCGGTCCGCGCACCCGGTGACCACGGCGGTCAGGTCGACCGGCTCCCGGGACTGGCCGGGATCGGGCATCGTGCAGCGGCCGGGAAGGGCGGTGCTGACCATGCTCGGCACGATCCTCGGCGTGGGTGCGTTCGTGGCCGTGCTCGGCCTGACCGCCACCGGGGCGGGCCAGATCTCGCGCCAGTTCACGGTCCTCGAGGACACCACGTTGACTGTGGAGGACAACGGTCCGGCCAACAACGTCGCCGCGCCCAGCACCAATCCCCCGATCGGCTTCCCGGCCGGCGCGGACGCGGTCGCCGACCACATCAGCGGCGTGGTCGCCGCGGGTGTCTGGTGGCCAGTGACACTCCCGCCAGGCGCGAACTTCACCGGCTCGCTGGCGCTCTCCGCCACCGCTTCCCAGAACGTCAGCCTGCTGGCCGCCTCGCCGGGGGCGGTCCAGGCGATGGGCCTGAAGCTGGCGGCGGGCTCGCCGCTGAGCACGTACGAGAACGACACCAGGCAGCATGTCGCGATGATCGACGCCGCCACGGCGGCCTCCCTCGGCATCTCGTCCGCCCGCCTGGCCAGCCACCCCGCGGTGTTCGTCGACGGCATTTGGACCAGGGCGTCATTGTTTATTGTCTACAAACGAAAAGACGCCATCTACCGGCGACTCGTATGGGCCCGTAGGGTGGCGCAGAGGGGAAGTGTCCGGTCCGGGCCCGCATAACCGGCTGGACACTTCCCGGGTGGATGGCATGCTAGCCCGCCGGTGTGATTGGGATCCCTGTTCCGCTGATGTTGTATGCGAAGAACTGCAGCAGGTCGCTCACCTTCGTGTCGAGGCCCTTCACAAAGCCGAAGCAGAGGCCCTTCACCAGCGTGATGGTGTGCCCGGCAAGGATGTTGTAATCATCCTTGTTCTGCGTCCCCGGGTAACCGGAGCCGAGGTTGCATCGGGAGTCACCTTCGTTATCTCCTGATTGGAGAGGGCTTGCTGAGTTGGCAGAAGAGTCAGCGATGGTGGCGAGCGACGGGGTGAACGAATCATCGATCGATGTACTCACCGACAGGTTTGAAACGTCGTAAATCGTCGCGCCCCCAGGGCCATGGAACAGGTAGATCGGCCCGAATGAGATAGTGAAGCTTTCCGAAGCGGTCGCCGAATGGCCCTGGCATTTCGTCGGCCAGCACGCCACGGTCGTCTCTCCGGGGCCCGGATTGGCCGTGTCCTTGAGCCCCGAGCTGGCAGGTGGGGCGGTAGTTGGCTGAGCCGAGGTCGCCGGAGCGCTAGACTGTGTAGCGCTAGCGCCGGGGCTCGATCCTCCGCTGCTGCTGCCGCATGCGGCAAGCACGACTGCAAGCGCAGCTATTGCCACCAGACCCGGCCACCCCCGCTGCGGTCTGTCAGAGCGTGTGCGCGTCATGACATTACAGAACCTTTCTTGCTCGTAGGGACTTCCCACGTCGGTACAACACCAAGTGGTGCATGTACTGAGTTAAGTCCATTTGATAGGGATAAATCCAGCTTAAGGGCATCGGCTTCATGTATGGATGGGTAGATACCGGCACTAAGTGTTATCGTGCACCGTTGCGCCGCCGGGGATGTAATCTCTGAACTGCTGCGCTCGACCCGTGCAAAATTCCAGGCCCCCCAACAGAGCTCCCAGGACTCGAACCACATCGTCTACCTGTAGCATGGCGCATCTGCGTACTAGTGGCATAATCCGCTCCTACTTCGCGCTCATCCAAAAAAGCCCGCTGCCATGAGGCAAACGGGATCTTGGTGAATTACACAGGTGTAATTTGGTGCGCCTGGCAGGACTCGAACCTGCGACGCGCTGCTTAGAAGGTCGTTTCGGGCAGCGTCGCTAGCTGCGGCCCGGCAGGCGCAGCTAGCCGCCGCCGTCACAGACGCCACCTGCACTCAGTCCGCGGACCTGGCCGGGATCTACTTCGCCGTCCAGGCCAGCTACGAACAGCAGCTCGTCAACGCCAGCCAGCAGGCGCTCACCGCCGCGGTCCGGCGGTACCGGACCGCCTACCAGAAAGAGCTGAGCCAGCTCCCGGCCCTGCTACGGACGGCGAAGGCCATCCCATTCCCCAGCGGCAAGGTCGCGCGGGCCGGCTGACTGCGGCGCGATCACAAGTTCGTTTCCACGCAGTTGAAGACGTTCTGCGCGGCTTGATGTCTGCCCGAGCTTTTGAGCAGTCCCAGCCCGGCGCCGGAAGTGGCCTGCTGGATGCAGGTGCTCGCGGCGGCCCGCTTGGCCGGGCTGGGAAACGCGCACGTCTCGAACTTGACCCGCCCGGCGTGGGTGGCGAGCTGGCGCAGCACTGGCAGCGACAGGAGCGCGGTGATACCGGAGCCCTTCGTGCCGCCCAGCTGGACCGCGCAGTTGTTGACGATGGCCTCGGCTTGTGCCTTCGCCTTGGTGACGTCCGCGCTGACCGTTGGGTTGGCCTTGGCCGACTGGGCCGGGCTGGCAGCCGTACCGGACTTGCACCCCGCCAGAGCCGCCACTACCGCGAGCATCAGGATAGGCGCTGCCTTGCGCACGGTGTTGATCATTTGTTTCTCCGTCTCTGTCCCGTGGCTAGTTCGCATCGGGAGGGCCATGATCGGCGCAGCCGCAAGAGAGTGCGTGCGCCTGCCTGGCAGTGTCATGCATGCTCGTTATCGCCGTGATCCCAGGTCGCCGCCGCGCGTTGACCAACGATCACGGCGACCCTCATCGGCACGTACTTGCCTGGGTGGCCATCGTAGTTGGGCGGAGGGCCACCTTTCGGCAGCGAGGCGCCCTGCCCATTGATAGTTGGAGCGAACTTGACCTTCGGCGGCGCAGGCGCCAGGCGCGACGCGCCAGGAGGGAAAACCTGGGGAGGACGAGACGTAACTGGCCGCTGACGCCGAGATGACGGGCACCGTGACAGCGAGATCAGTTTGCGCCTGAACTTGCCCTTCAACACCAGGCGCTTGACGAACTTTATCTATGCCGGTGCCAGAATCTCTGGTGAAATGCCACGTCGAATCGCTCCAGCTCCTCCCCGGTGCCGCTGAACCCCATGACGAAGTCCAGATGCAGATCACGGGGCACGAGCAGCGCCGCGAAGCGGACCTCCGGGAAGTCGGCTGAGTCATAGACCGGCACGTTCAGGGTTTCCCCGGCCGCAGTCATCAGCTCCACCCGCCGGATGTCGGGATGAACGCGGGCCAGCAGGCAATAGGGCCCTTCGTCACCGCCACCGGTACTGACATTCATCAGACTCCCAGCGGGGAGTGCCGGGCCGCCGCCGCCCTCGCGCAGCACCCGGCCGTCCGCAGACGTGATGCGGGTCATGCTCACCAGCTCGCCTGTGCCCGGCTCGCCGCCGCCGGGTGACTGCCGTTGTGCCCAGATCACCCAGGACAGGCCGTCGTCCTGGGTTCCCTCAGCAATAACATGTTGTCATCCATGAGACCTCCCGCTCGCGGGGCCTATGCTGACACATCCCCAGGAGCATGCGGACGTGAGCCAGCGCTGAGGTCACGGGATAGTCACGGGATGATCAGCCGTGAGGGTGAGGCGGTTCTGACGACGGCGCGGCCGGACGGCTTTCGGAATGATGATGCAGCAGCCAGGCGCCGAGGCCGCTGCCGATGGTGAGCACGGCCGCGACGATGAAACAGGCGCGTGCTCCGGCGAATCCCAGCACTGCGCCGGTAGCGATGCCGCTGGCCCCGTAGCCGATCTGCATCGCGGCGGACAGAGTTGAGAATCCCTCGGAGAGCTGGCTGGCTGGTAGCAGGTCGCCGAGGATAAGCGTGCGTAGCGTGTTAAGCGGCGCAAACCAGAGCCCGCAAGCGGCAACGGCGAGCACGAGGAAGATAAGTGACGGCGCGACCGCGATCAATATTATGCACAGGCCGAGGGCCACGAGCATGATGTTCGCCCGCTGGTCCTTATGGCCGGGCCGGTGACCGCTGAATGCTCCGTACGCGAAGCCGCCTGCGGCACTGGCCAATGACAGGAGCGCTATCAGGAGACCTGCCGTCGCGGGCCGCGAGCCCAGTGCGGGCATGAGCGGAGCCAGCGCGATATTTATCGTTCCCTCGGCGTAACCCATGACGGCACTGAGGAAGTAGATGGGAAGCGCTCTCGGATTTCTCCAGGCCCCGCTTCTGCCGGCAAGGTGCCCAGCTGGCTGATATGGCTCGAGCCGCCTCGCTACGCCAAGCGCTCCGAACGCCGCCACGGCCATCAAGACGATGGCAAGCACAGGCGCGCCCAGATATCCCGTGATCGCGACCAGGGCGGGCGCGAACATCCATTCCAGCTCCAGCAGCGTTGCGTCCAGTGCGAAGGCGCGCTCTCGCAGCTCACCTGTGACGATCCGCTGCAGGTACGCCCGCAGGCCGCCCATGACCCCTGCTGGGGCCGCGCCGGCTAGCCCGCTCAGGACTATCAGCACCACCGCCGGGGCACGACCGGCGATCAGTCCGGCGAGCGCCGCCAGAACCATCGCGGCGACGCCTAGTTCCACGCTTACCCCGCGGCGAAACTCCACGCGATCGATGAGCCGCCCTGACCATGGCGAGACGATCCCGTCGGCGAAGGTATACGCACTGGCCATCAGCGCGCCCACCCGAAACGACCCGACGGCGCCATGGCCAGCAAGCACGAGCGCGAGGGGCGCCATCGCGACCGACAAGCGCTGAAGTCCGGCCGTCAGCGTGAACCTGCGCCAGGCAGCACTCGCCAGCAGCCGCCGGTACACGCGGCCGCCGGCGGGCACGCCTGTCACCGGGACATCTGCCCTGGGCATCCAGCCACCACAGATCGCCAGCTGCCACCGCGGCCGCAAGGCGGTACCGCGGCCCAGCAAAGGTGCATCGCCAACTCTGGGCTCGGCCCCGCGCTCATCGCTGCTGCGCCCGTCCCGGTATCGGCCGCGGCTCCGGCCGGTCATCCCCGCGAGGCTCGCCGCCGGCCCGCTCGACGGGGCAGTTGCGAAGGGGACATGCCCCCACGTCGCACAGACGGCAGATCCGCTCGGCATGCTCGGCATCGGTGGTGATCGCGGCGAGTACCTTCTCCAGCGCGGCCATGAGAGCCCTCCGCTCACTGGCATCAAGCACGGCAACGGCATCACGAAGAACTCTGCTGCGGGTCTCCAGCACCTGAGCCGCCGCGGCAATGCCCTGGTCAGTCAGGACCACAGCGACCGAGCGGCGGTCACGGCCTGGCTGCCTCCGCGCATGGCCCTCCGCCACGAGCTGATCAACGACGCGTACCGTGGCCGATTGCGTCCGGCCAAGCGGCCGTCTGAGCTGCTCGATTCCCAGGCCCGGCTCCTGGGCGAGGACCGCCAGCCCTGCGCCCAGGGCACCAGGGTGTCCGGCCGCGGTCTCCACGGCAGAGGAGAGCGAGTCGGACACCGCCACGACCAGCGCCCCCAGCAGATTCTCCAGACGCCCGGTCATGACGAAATGATGCAACACTCATGCATGTAAGTCAATCCGCGGCTACGCGCCCGCTGGAGCCTGGAATCAGACCGCTGCGGCGTGCGCCTGTGGCGCACTGTCGGTCGGAGGCGGTATAGATCGTCCATGGTGCAGACAGCTATGCGCTACGCCTTCGTTCTTCCGGGCGGAACCGCAGCCGAGCAGCTCGAGCAGGCCGTACTTGCCGACCGGGCTGGGTGGGATGGCGTGTTCGTGTGGGAGGCCGCCTACGGCGTAGACGCCTGGACCTTGCTGGCGGCCATCGCTACTCGCACCACGCGGGTCCGGCTGGGCACGATGCTGACCCCGCTGCCGTGGCGGCGTCCATGGAAGGTGGCCAGCCAGGTCGCGACGCTTGACCAGATCTCCGGCGGCCGGGCCATCCTGGCGGTCGGTGTCGGCGCGGTGGACGCCGGTCTCCCTCGAACGGGGGAAATCCTTGACCTTCACTCCCGTGCTGAGCGGCTCGACGAGGGCATTGACTTGATCCGGGGCCTGTGGGAAGGCAGTCAGAGCTTCCAGGGTCGTCATTATCAGTACCAGACCGGCCGCGACGATCTCGCTTTCGTCGCTCAGCCCGTTCAAGGGCGCATCCCGATCTGGGTTGTCGGCGTGTGGCCCAGGCCCAAGTCCATGCGCCGGGTCTTGCGCTGTGACGGGGTGATTCCGCAGTACGAGGCCGATGACCGGGAGAGCGGCCTGGAGGCCATCCGCTCCCTGCGAGCCTGGCTGACCGAACAGGGCGCCAAGCCTGACTTTGACGTCCTGGCCGAGGGCGAGACCCCCGCTGATGACCCGGAAGCCGCCGCTGCGGCCGTCGAGCCGTGGGCGGACGCGGGCTGCACCTGGTGGCTGGAGACCCGTTGGGAGATGCCTCAGCACACTCCGGAGCGAATGCGGCAAGTCCGTGAGCGGCTTGCCGCCGGGCCTCCGGCCAGAAAGGACCGGGCACCATGACCCGGCCGGACCCTGCGCCGTATCCCTCGCCCGGCTAACTGGCAGTCCTGCTTCAGCAGGCCGCGTTGCGCCGCGGGTACGGCCAGATTCGATACTTCGGGGTGACGCGGCCGGGCCGGGCCAGCCGAGACGATGGAGCGTGGCCGCAAGCCTCATCGACACGACACGGTCACCGGGTGACGGTTGCCGCGTCGCTGATCCGGGGAGCAACGTTGATCGAAGCGTGCGAACTGACGAAACGGTACGGGTCGACGCTGGCGGTGGACCAGCTGTCATTCCGGGTACTGCCCGGCCATGTGACCGGGTTTCTGGGTCCTAACGGGGCGGGGAAGTCGACCACCTTGCGGATGATCCTTGGCCTGGATTCGCCTACGTCGGGTGAGGTGCTGGTGAATGGTGGCCGATATGAGTCTGTGGTGCGGCCGCTGCATCAGGTAGGGGCCCTGCTAGATGCCGGCGCGGTCCACGGGGGGCGAAGCGCGTTCGATCATCTTCTGTGCATCGCGCAGAGCAACGGCATCGGGCGCGACCGCGTGCGCCAGGTGCTGCAGATCGCGGGCATCGACCAGGTGGCCGGAAGGCGGGTGGGCGGCTACTCGCTCGGCATGAGGCAGCGGCTGGGCATCGCTGCGGCGCTCCTGGGCGATCCGGCGGTGCTGATCTTCGACGAGCCGGTCAACGGCCTGGACCCGGATGGTGTCCGGTGGATCCGCGGCCTGCTGTCCTCGCTGGCCGGGGAGGGCCGTACCGTCTTTGTGGCCAGCCACCTGATGAGCGAAATGGCGATCACTGCCGACCGCGTGATCGTGATCGGCCGCGGCAAGCTCATCGCCGATGCCAGCGTGGCCGAACTCGTGCGGTCCAGCTCCCGGGGCGATGTCCTCGTCCGGTCCCCGCGAGCCGCCGACCTTGCCCGCCTGCTGACCGGCCAGCATGCAGTGGTCACCGCCGAGCCTGATGGCAGCCTGGCGGTGTCAGGCCTTGACGCGCCGGCGATCAGCGAGCTGGCGGCCGGGCATGGCATTCCCGTGTACGAGCTGACCACCCGGTACGCCACCCTGGAGGCGGCCTACATGGAGCTGGCCGACGGGAGCGCGCAATACCGCGCGGACGCTGCTGGCCAGCCCGGGAAGGATACCCGGCCATGACCGGCCCCGCTGTCCCCCTCGCCACCCGGGCGCGCGATCTCCTCGACTCAGAATGGACCAAGCTACGCTCGGTCCGGTCAACGTACCTGGCGCTGATCGGGTCGGCGGTCTTCGCCGTCGGAGTCGGCATATTCTCGGCAGTCACCGTCAAGGCCAGCCACGTTGACTGGACCACCTTCGACCCGGTCAGTACGAGCCTCAGCGGGCTGCTTTTCGTCCAGCTGGTATTCGGCGTCTTCGGCGCGCTCGCGATCACCTCTGAGTACGCGACAGGGATGATCCGCACCACATTCACCGCCGTCCCGCGGCGCCGGGCTGTCCTGGCCGCCAAGGCGGCAGTGACTGGTGCCGCAGGCCTCGTCGCCGGAGAGGTGATCGCCTTCGCGGCATTCCTCGCCGGCCAGCTGATCTTGTCGGGCAGGCACTCGTCCGGCAGGCAGCTGAGCGTGACCCTCGCCGACCCCGGCGTGCTGCGCGCCGTCACCGGCGCCGGTTTCTACCTGTTCATCGTGACTCTGGTCGGGCTCGGGCTCGGCGCGATCATCAGGCACACCGCCGGGGCGATCGCGGCCGTCGGCCTCATCTTCATCCAGGCGCTGATCGTCAACGCCGTCTTCCCCGACCCTGGCAGCAAGGCCGGCCACTACGTGCTCTTGTGGGCAGGCCAGTCGATCAGTTCGCTCCGCGCGCACGTCACGAATTACCCGTCCGTCCCATGGTCATTCGCGGTCTGCATCGCCTACGCGGGGGTGCTCCTGGCCGCGGCCAGCCTCCTGATCACCCGGCGGGACGCGTAACCGGCGGGACGCGCAAACCCGCGCCTCCGAAGGAGAGACCGGCGGGTTAGCCCCGGCCCCACGTCAAGTCCCTCGCGACATGCGACCGCGGCACCTCGCGTCTGCAAGCTGGCCAGGCTTGCCAGACGGACTCGGTAACTGAATTGCCTACACCTGAGCAGCAACCTGGGGTGCGGCTTGGGGCCGCTTGCTAAGCAACCCCCCGTTGCCCTAGCCCAGGTAGGGGCCAGGGCAGCACGACCTCATCGCTGCCCGGGTTGGCATCGCTGGTGAGTTCCGGGATCTGGCCCACGTTTCGGGACGGCAACGGCCCCAGTCACATAGAGATCTTGATCCTCGTTAGCCTCACCTATGTTGTCCAGCACTTCATGACTGCAGCGTTCGTGGCAGCCCGAAGGCGGCGAGCACGCTGTTATCGAAGCGGGTCATGCCGCTGATCTGGGTATCGGTGAGGGTGAGCACCAGCAGCCCGTTTGCATGGGCGACGTCGGTGTGGAGGTCGTATACGTAGATGCCGAAGGCGGGTTGGCCGTTGGCCCGGGTTGCCACGAGCCGGTAGCTGCGGCCGGGCGGGAAGACCACCGAGTGCAGGAAGCGGGCCACCAGCCTTCGCCCCTGGTATTGCGGTGCTGCTTGCGGGGTGGTCAGCAGAACATCGTCGGCCAGGAGGGCGACCAGCTCGTCAACCCTTCCGGTTTCATACGCCCGGGTGAGGCGCTCGACGATGGCTCGCTCCCTGACGGAGTCGGGGGGCGGGGGCGGTTCATGCTCAGCCGGGCGCGGGAAGATGGCACGGAGGCCCGACCGCGCTCGCTTGAGAGCGCTGGTCACCGACTCCTGGCTGGACTCGAGGATGCCGGCCGCGTCCCTGGCGCGGAACCCGAGGACGTCGCAAAGCACAAGCACGGCGCGCTGCCGCGGCGGCAGGAGCTGCAGCGCCGTCACGAAGGCCAGCGAGATCGCTTCCCGGGCGTCATAGCGCGCTTCGGGACCCGGGCTGGCTTCCGGCAGGCCCGCGAGGAGAGAGTCCGGGTACGGCTCAAGCCAGACCACCTCACCGAGCCGGGTGGGCTTCAGGCGCTCCCTGCCGGGGGGCGGTGCGTTCACCTGCGGGCGCCGGCTGGCGGACCGCAAAGCGTCCAGGCAGCGGTTCGTCGCGATCCGGTACAACCAGGTCCGGACCGAGGCGCGGCCCGCGAATCCGGCCATGCCCTGCCAGGCTGCGAGCAGCGTCTCCTGCACCTGGTCTTCGGCATCCTGCACCGAGCCAAGGATCCGGTAGCAGTGTGCCTGCAGTTCGCGCCGGTAGGGGGCCACCAGCTCCGTATACGCCTCCTCGTCACCGGCCCTCGCCCGGGCGATCAGATCCGTGCCTGTCACACCGTCCCCTGTCATCTCTTCCTCCGGCTCCTTCCGAGCGGGTTACTCACCTAGACGCCTCCAGCCGGACGATCTGGGCGGCCGCCGCCGCCCAGATCATCAGCCGGCCGGCGTCTGCCTCCTTGACAGTCCGCTGCCGGCACATTGCCGGCCTAGCAGAGGAGGAGCACGATGCCCAAGTTCCTGTTTACCTACCGGGTGCCGAATATTCCGCTGGAGCAGCGCCTCGCCGAACTCGGCCCGTCAGCCGGCGCCGGGACAATGGCCTTGTGGAACTCGTGGATCGAAAGCCTCGGCACCCACCTGCTCGACCAGGGCAACCGCGTGTCGGACGCCCGCCTGGTCGGCAGGTGCCAAGGAGACACCAGATCCAGCGGATACAATGTGATCACCGCCGACACCCTCGACGCGGCTGTGGCCCTTGCCGGGCAATGCCCGTTCCTCGAAAAAGGCGGAGGCGTCGAGGTTGGCGTGATCCCGGAACAGGTCGTTCCGTAACGTCTCCCGAGTGCGTTCCACTTGCCGGGGCGCATTCAGCAGCCGTGGGCGGCGCACCCGTCAGCCATTACGGTATGCGGCGGTTGCCGGGCACAACGGCGCATTGAGGTGATAAACGGCCCGGCCGATGGAAATCTTGGCTTGTGTGGCTGGGTTGACCGGTCTGGGCATGACCGGCGTGTTGCCCAGCACCTGGCCGGGGCCGTCGTGGAGCGGGCCGAACTGGCCAGGACGTTGCTGCGCATCAGGGCCTGTACCCGCCCGGGCGCCGGGGCGTGCCCGGCGCGCGGCCGCAGCTCACGGCGGGTGCACAGCCACTATCAGCGGCGGCTGGCCGATACGGCAATCGGCGGGCGGCGGGTGATGATCTGGCTACAGTCCGGCGGCTGGCCGAGGTGCTGCCGAACATCGCGGTGGCGCTGGCCGGGCGGGCGGGCTGCCGCCTGGCCCGCGCACTGCAGGCCATGGCGAGTCGGTCGACTTTGCTGCGGCTGATCATGGCCGCCCCGGACCCGCCAGCATCCACTCCGCGGGTGCTCGGGGTGGACGACTTCGCGATCAAACGCGGCCAGCCATGTGGTGATTGAGCCCGGCGGCTCAGTGGATGCTGTGTGGCCCTACGCGGCGCGCCGGGTCGGCGCCGTAGGTGCCGCACGCCCCGGTGCGAGCGCGGCCGCCCGGCGTCGCGCAGCGGCGCACTGCGCCTTCAGGAGAAGGCACACCCGCGAAGGGGATGCGATCGCGGCCCGCCGACGGCTGCCGATGGCGGAGGTAGACCCGCCGGGCCGCCCAGTTTCCGGGCCAGCTGGGGTCGACCTCCAGTGACAGCCACAGCAAGTGCCGGTGTCCAGCCGGCCGGATCTAGAGGAGACAGCGGAATGCGGAAAGTGATCGAGTACACCCTGGTCTCGGCGGACGGCGTCTTCGAGGACCCGGCGAACCTGGGCTTCATGGAATACCGCGACGACGCCTACCTGCGCGACGGGTTGGGCCTGCTGACGGCATGCGATGCGATGCTGTTCGGCCGGCGCACCTACCAGACATTCGCGGCGGCCTGGCCGGGTAGGGTCCACCCCTGGGCCGGCCGGCTGAACGCCATCCCGAAATACGTCTTCAGCTCGACGCTGGGCAGCGCCGACTGGGACAACTCGACCCTTGTCCGGGGCGACGCCGTCGCCGAGGTGACCCGGCTCAAGCAGCAGGAAGGAGGAGATCTGCTGATCTTCGGCCACGGCCTCCTCGGGGAGACGCTGCTGCGGGCGCAGTTGATCGACGTGATCGACCTGTCCGTCTATCCCGTCTTCGCCGGGAGCGGCAAGCAGTTCTTCCGCGACGGCCAGGCCGCCAAGTTGCGGCTCGCTGCCGTCAAAACGTTCTCGAATATCGTGAAGATAACCTACGAACTGCAGCACTGAGCAGACAGCCGCCGAGCTGCCGTTTCGGGCCATCGCTCCTCGCGACAGATCACTTCCGCTACGTTCTGCCTGGTTGTTCCGGCGTGGCAGATTCCAGGGATCGTCGTAACACCGTGACCATTGATGAGGAAATCGCAGCGGCCGGGTCAGTCGGCGGCGGCCCGGGCCTCGGCCGGGTCGGTGCTGAAGGCGACGCTTGCCTCATGCCAGGCGTCGCTGGACGCGGTCAGGAACCGGTGGCCCTCCCCGGACGCGGACCACTCGGCCATCTTGGCCGGGTCCACCGCCTGCCGGGTGGTCAGGTGCAGGTACAGACCGATCAGGCCGCTGTCCCAGCCCACCCCGGCCGCACCGGGGCCGAACTGCGCCCACCCCTCGTCGGCGGGGTTGCTGGCCCCGGCGGCGCCGGCCAGGGCGGCCAGCACGAGCCAGGCGCGCGGACGCGCGCATTGTCGGCCTGGCTCGCCTGAGCCCGTTCCGGGCGTGACCCCGGCCATGAGCCGCCCGCGGGTGATCATCGGGGAAGCCGGGCATGGCCGGTCCTGCTGACGCCGGCCCTGCCGGGGGCGGCCCGCGGCGGCGCCGGCGGCGGGGGCGGGCGCTGGCCGAGACCGCCGTCATGATCCTCGTGGCGGTGCTGCTGGCCGGCCTGGTGCGGGCGTTGGCGTTCCAGACCTTCTGGATCCCCTCACCGTCCATGGTGCCGACGCTCGGCGTGTACGACCGGATCCTGGTCCAGAAGGCGTTCTTCAGCTGGCGTGACGTACGCGAGGGCGACATCGTGGTGTTCAGCCACCCGCCGCTCGACCACTGCGGTGGCCCGCAGGGCGGCGACCTGGTCAAGCGCGTCATCGCGCTGCCGGGGCAGACGATTTACTCGTCGGGCAACAGCATCTACATAAACGGGCGGCTGCTGGCCGGGCCCTACCTGCCGCACTACGCCCCGCTCGGGCCGCCGATACCGGACGCGAGCAGACGGCACCCCTACCGGGTGCCATCAGGAGAGTTCTACATGATGGGCGACAACCGGGTGATCTCCTGCGACAGCCGCTACTGGGGACCGATCAAGGGCTCGAGCATCATCGGCAAGGTGGTGCTGGTGTTGTGGCACGACAACCGCCCCGACTTCCGCAGGTTCTGATCCGGGGCCAGTGGCGGTGCGACGACGATCTCGGTGACGGGGTCGCAGGGGATCTGCGGGGTGCCGCAGACGATGACGTCGGCCCGCTCCCAGGTCCGCTGAGCGGCGTTGAAGGGTATCTCCTCGGCCATCCACTCGCCATTGACGGGAGGCGACCCATCCGCGGGCATGTTGGCAGAGTCCAGCGCGTCCGGCTTTTCCGCGCGGGCGAGACTCCGCCGTCCGGCCTCGCGCTCGTCGGATTGCACCCAGATCAGGGCGTCGGTCAGGTGCGCTGCCTCTCTGCGCCCGGCACCGTCCCCTTCGACGACCAGCAGCGGGCAGCCCGCCGGGACCTTAATAGATCCTTCCCGGCCGTGCTCGGCCCAGCGCGGCGGGCGGAAGCTGACCGCCCGGCCCTGGTGCACGGGCACCAGGACTCCTTCTATCAGCAGGTCGGCCCAGCCGAAGCGGGAGTGCTCCCAGGCGATGTCGTCGGTGTGAACGACGGCTGATCCAGGGACAGCCTGGCAGATCCGCGCGGCCAGAGTGGTCTTGCCGCTGTTACTGCGTCCGTCTACGGCCAGGACGACCGGGCGGCCGGAGATGGCCCGGCCCGGTCCGTGCCGGGTCATCGCCTCGATAACTGTGCTCAGCAACTCGACGCGCCACGGCCCGGCTTCGGGCTCTTCGGGGGCTAGCTGCAAAGCCATGTCCTAATTCTGCCGCCAGCCCGGCTCTCGCGATCAGCTCGCGGCGCTCTGGAAGTTCCAGCCAGCGCTCTTGGCGTGGGGCGTCTTGACCGCGATGATCGCGTTACCCGTGCCGTTGGCGGTGACCTTGAGGCCGCTGGCCTCGTTCGTCCACGTCGTGCTGGTGGTGTTGAGGGTGTTGACCCCATCCCAGCGCTGGAACCTGCTGGTGCTGGAGCACGGGCGCAGGACGACGGTCTTGCCGGAGGTGTTGCTCAGGCAGAACTGCGACGGCGTGTTGCCGGGCGCGAAGTTGAACGTGCGCTCGTTGACATTGCTGGTGGTCTGGTTGGCGATGAAGTCCTGGCTGCCGTCCGTGGTGTTGAGCGGCGAAGCCGTGACGCGGCCGTTGTAGGCCGGGGTGACGACGGTCCAGGCGTTGTCGTAGACGTTGACCTGGGCGCCGCAGTTGCCGAGGGCGGCGTTGACGCACTCGGTGGTCTGCGCGGATGCGGCACCAGCGGCTCCGAGCGCGATGGCAGAGCTGCCAGCAGCGATCAGGGTGGCACCGAATGCGAGGAGCTTATTCAAGGCATGAGCCTTTCGTCTGGATAAATGATGTACGGGCTGCGGGACGTGGCTGACGGGCCGGTCGCCCAAGGTTGGGCGGCCGGGGCTCTGTCATGTCCGGGGCCTAATCCAGTGGCAGGCGTTCTACTTGCCGTCGCGCTTGGAGTAGCTGATGTACGCCTTCGACGTACCCGCCCGTGCTGCTGAAGCTGGCCCAGTCTGGTCAGTCCGGCGCTGATGTGCCGATCATGTTCCCCCCGATGGTCTGCTTGTTACCTTCAGATTACTTAGCGTAGCTGTCCGGCGACAGGGCAGCGGGCATGAATCTGCGGGAGCCGGTGAACACGGCGCCGAACCTCTGAGTTCGGGACGCTCGGCTGGGACCTGGGCGGGAGCCGAGTGGAGGGCTTCACTATCGGATGCGTTGAGAGGGCACAGGAGCAATCCGCCCGCAGCCGCGGCTCCGAATAAGCGGAGGAGAGGGCCGGTAGGCATTCCATGCGATGAGGGGGCTTACCGGCTCTCTCCTCCCCGGTATCCGGGGCAGGCTGAGCTGCCATCGTCGCTCATGGCGCCGGGCAATGCTAATACCTCCGAGGCCCTCTCGTCCGCGCCGCTCCTGGCGCTGTTTGCCCAGGGGCTACCAGTGCCGATGCAGATGGCCAAATGGTCCCGTTAATTGCCGTGCCTGCATCGCCACCCTGCTTCACCGTTATCCGGGCATTGGCGCATGCCTGGCGGCTCCAGCAGCCTCGTGGCCGCGTTCACGTGGGTGTTGCCTCATCCTCGGCTGCCTGAGCCCGGGTGGCGCGGCGGGCGGCGGCCGGGTCGTAGGGGACCGCGGGCGGCTGCTCGCTGCCATGGATGCGGAGCTTGCGGCCGCGCTCAGCGCAGCCCCGCACTCCATCGCAAAGAAGAACTACTCAGCAGCGAGCATCGGAGTCGCTCCAATTGCGATGGCAACGAATGTGTTCTGGGCAGACCCCGTATTCGGCGCAGCCACCGCTGTCGGCGAGCGTCTCGAGCGAACCGCAACAGTACAGG
>Ga0208357_1000907_pt1 | contig 22749 bp, 23 predicted proteins | sample NGESurdeep092012_6_FD_184487 | JGI IMG/M metagenome (GOLD analysis project Ga0208357, IMG submission 184487) | Arctic peat soil microbial communities from Barrow, Alaska - NGEE Surface sample F52-2 deep-092012 (SPAdes) | ecosystem: Environmental > Terrestrial > Soil > Wetlands > Peat ... | reverse complement strand
CGTCTTGGACGCTCACCGAGGCCGAGAAGGTGCCCGTGCCGGTGGCTTGGATGCTCTGACCCACCGTCGGCTGGGTGCTGAAGGCCAGCGTGGTGGCCGCGCCCGACGTCAGCGTCACCGTGGTTGGGGGTGCGCTCGTGCTGGTGAAGGAGTTCCACGCCGAGGTGACCGTGAAGCTGTTGCTACCGGCCGAGAGTCCTGTGACGGTACATGTCGTCGCGGCTATGGGTGAGCCCGAGGTGCCGCAGGTTCCGCCGGGAGGGGCGCCGCCATTGGCGGTCACGAAGTAGCTCACCGAACCCGTGGCCGGAGGCGGTACAGCCCCCCAGGTCAGCGTGACGGTCCCGGCTCCAGGCGTCGCCGCGTTGATGACCGGAATCGCCAGCGATCCAGTTGCGGCAGCCCCCGCGCCGCCACCCTGCGACGTGAAGTACGCGTAGGCCAAACCCGAGACACCGAGAAGCAGCGGGATACCGAAAACAAAGAGACCAACGCGGCGGACGCGGCGGACGCGGCGGCTCATGATCCAGCCTCGATGCGCCGTCGGACATGGATCACCAAGAGGGCGCCCACGATCACGAGGACGAGGCCGCCGCCGATGAGTGCGGCCAGATCAGCACCGGTGAAGGCCAACGGCGTGCCATGCGCCGCGGCCCGGACGGACTTCGCTGTTGCCGCTGTTGCCACTGTCCCTGGCGTTGTCGTCTTCGATGTCGACGGGGAGACAGTGGTGCCGAAGACACTCGAGGTGCTGGCGGCGAAGTTTGTCCCAGTGCCTTCGAAGGTCGCCTCGAAGAATTGGCCACCCGCACTGAGGGTCGTGGTGAACGTGACGTCCCCACTGGGCCCGACTGTCCTCGTTCCGATGAGCACGGGGTCGGTGCAGGCCGCACTGGAACAGGAGAAGAAATTGACCACGCCGGTCAGGCTGGTGGGATCGGCGCTGGGGTTGCCGGCGGTGACGGTGGTCGCGAAGGCGACTGCTTGACCCGCCACGGGAGGGTTGGGTGAGACCGAGAGCGAGGTGGTGGTCGAATCGGTGAACTGACCGACGCTCGAATACACAAAATGCAACGTCGTGTTCTGGCAATTGTCTTGATTGGTGCCGCTGTCCAGCATCGTGATGGGCAATCCGGGACTGTCGCCGGTGGCTCTGCCGGGAACAACCAATGAGCCCGAGAAGCTCGGAAATCTGAAGTCGGAGGGAGGGCACCCCGAAGGGAGAGCCGGGAAACTCCCGTCGAGGGACATGGTGATCGATTGCACCGTCACCGGCACCGTGAGGCTGTTGTGCACGGTGAAGACGAGGCAGTGTGTGGTTCCGGGGTACAGGTTGGCAGGCGCACCCGAACACGCCGGCGAGTCGAAGATCTCGCTGGTGATCGAGGTGCCGGTGCCCGACGTCAGGGCGAGCTTGGGAGAGGAGGGATGAACCACCATGCCCGCCAGCGCGAACGTCAGAGCAGCAACGACGAACGCGACCACGCCGGTCGCCCCCACCGCGTTAACACGCCTGAACCTGCGCACCTCAGCCCTCACCGAGCCTTCGCCCGTCTTCCTGCTCGCTCGCCGACTAGTCCGACGTGAAGCCCAGAACGAGCACACCGCCACCGTTGGCCGCTTGGCAGTTGTCCTGGTTGAGGCCGTTGTCCACCATGGCGATGGTCGCCGTGCCGGTGGCGGTGCCGCCCGGAGCAAGGGTCGCGTTGATCGCCGGACCCTGGGTGATGCTGTAACTCGCCGTCGAACAGGCTGGATCGCCCGCGACGGCGCCCGTGGTCACCGACGTCACCGCCACCGTGACAGAACCGACGTGTTCAGCGCCCCCGCCGGGGTTGTTGACCGAGTAGTCGATGGTGTTCGACGGTCCACCCGGCAACAATCCAGTGATCGTGTTGGTCTGCGTGATGGCAACGGCTGTGCTGCTTCCCGTTGCCGCCGATCCCGTGCCGGCACCGGTCGAAGTGAAGTAGCCGAAGGCCGCACCGGCCGCACCGAGAGACAGGCCGACGGCCAGGCCGATGGTCACAGCCCTTTTGTCGAAGAAACGCTTCATTGTGTCTACTGCTCCTTTTCGTTGAGTTGCTGATGGGTTACTCGTCCAGGACGTCGGTTTCGCCACTCGCTCCCCTCAGGCCAGGCGACCAAATGCAGCCTGAGGTTCAACGCGTTGCCCTTGGTAAAGAACCCATGGAGTTCCCGCTACTGCCAGAAACCCAACGAGGGAGCTTCACTCTGTGCGAACCAACTTGGTGGGGCCCTCCCTTCCTCAACGTGCCCGCAACACCTTGGTGAATCGGCCGGTATGCCACGTGGGCCATACCGACGTGCCTTGCGAGCTCTGCCTGCACAAATTAGCCCTGGGCGTCGAGGAAAAGGCAACCAAAAGAACCACCGCACCCTTCCTGCCACCGCTCTGCAATCGTCAATCCGACTCCGGCGCTGAAGGTGCGCAGATATTCCCTGCGTAAAGGGACTCTGGCCGGCGCAACCAGAATTTCAATGATTTCGCTAGGGTGACGAAGGGCTGGACCCACGGCTCGCTTTTGCCCCCATCTAGGTGCGGCGGAGACGACGTGGTGAAGCCGGAGGAGACAACCATGAACACAGTCAGCTCACCCGACGGCACGACGATCGCCTATGACACGCAGGGCGAGGGACCCGCCGTGATCCTGGTCGACGGCGCGCTGACCGTCCATTCGTCCGGCTCGGAGTCGGAGCTGTCCAAGCTGCTGGCGCCGCACTTCACGGTGTACGGCTTTGATCGCCGCGGCCGCGGTGAGAGCACGGACACGCTGCCCTACGCGGTCGACCGGGAGATCGACGACATTGAGGCGCTCATCGACCGCGCCGGCGGCTCGCCGTTCCTCTACGGTCACTCGTCCGGTGGGCCCCTGGCCATGCGGGCGGCCCTCAGGCTCGGCAGCAAGGTCAGCAAGATCGCCATGTACGAGCCTCCCTACAACAACGACCCTGGCGCGCAGGAGTCCTGGAGCCAGTACCTCACGCAGCTGAGGGAGGCCCTGGCCGAAGGCCGTCGGGGCGACGCGGTGGCCCTGTTCATGCGGTTTGTCGGCACGCCAGCCGAGCAGGTCGACGGCATGCGCAGCGAACCGTTCTGGCCGGGCATCGAAGCGGTGGCGCCGACCCTGGCCTATGACCACGCCGCCATCCTGGGCGAGCCCTGGTCGGTGCCGACCGGGCTGGCGGCGCGTCTCTCGGTGCCCGTCCTCGTGATGGCGGGCGACGCGGGCCTTGCTTTCATGCCCGATGCGGCGCGGGTGCTGAGCCAGGCGATCCCGCAAGGCCAGCTGCGGACGCTGGAGGGTCAGACGCATGTGGTGGACCCGGCCGTGCTCGCCCCGGTCCTGGTGGAGTTCTTCACCTCATGAGGTGATCACCAGGACGGCAGTCTTCGCTTTGGCCACCTTCGCCGTCTGGCCCACTGATCCGAGTCAGTACCCCAGGCGATTGAGCATTTCGTCGCGGTCCTGCCAGTGCTTCTCGACCTTGACGTGGAGTTCGAGGTAGGCCCCTTCGGGGAGCGTCTCGCGGACGGCGATGCCCACGGCCTTGAGGATCTCGCCGCCCTTCCCGATGACGATGCCCTTTTGCGAGTCCCGCTCCACGATGATGTCGCAGCGGATGTGCGGCCACTCCCACTCGGTGACCCGGCACGAGATGGAGTGGGGCAGCTCGTCATGGGTACGCGACAGCAATTGCTCGCGCACCAACTCGGAGACCCAGAGCGCCTCGGGGGTGTCGGTGACGACGTCGTCGGGGAAGAACGGAGGCCCTTCCTCGAGCGAGTCCACAATGTGAGCCCGCAGGCCCTCGACGCCGTCACCCTGACGGGCCGAGACGGGGAAGTACTCGACCGTGTCGAGGGGCACGATGGCTTCGACGGCGGCCTTCACCGTGACCAGGCGCTCAATGATCTGATCGCCCCCCGCCTTGTCGATCTTGTTGACCACCACGATCAGGGCGGGGGGATCGTCGCTGCGCTGCACTTCCCGCAAGGCGCGTTCGAGGACGGTGCGATCCCCTGGGCCCACCGCGGCGGTGGCGTCGACCAGGACCAGGATCACGTCGACATCGCTCAGGGCGCTGGTGGCGGTCTCGTTCAGCCGGGCGCCCAATGTGCTGCGGGGCCGGTGCAGCCCGGGCGTGTCGACGAAGACGACCTGGGCCTCCGGCTCGTGCAGCACGCCAAGAATCCGGTGCCGCGTCGTGTTGGGCCGCGACGAGACGATCGAGACCTTGGTGCCCACCAGCTGGTTGACCAGCGTTGACTTTCCCACGTTGGGACGTCCGACCACGGCGACGAATCCCGAGCGCATGCTCAGTCCTCCTGTTCGCGGTGGGCCGCGGCCGCGGTCCGGGCGATGCGCACCCGGCCGATGCGTCGTCCCCGTACCTCGAGTGCGGTCAGGCGGAACCCGTCGACCTCGACCGTGTCGCCCTCGTCGGGCACCCGGCCGGCCCGGTCGAGCATGAGGCCGCCGACGGTGTCCCACGGGCCGTGCGGCAACTCGGCCCCGAGCAGCTCATCGGCATCGTCGACGGCATAGCGGGCGCTCACCACGAACGACCCGTCGCTCTGGCGGTCCACACTGGGCTCCTCCACGTCGAACTCATCGACGATCTCACCCACCAGCTCTTCGAGGAGGTCCTCCAGGGTGACGAGGCCGGCCGTCCCGCCGTACTCGTCGACCACGATGGCCATGTGGAACTTCTCCTCCTGCATCTGTCGCAGGAGCTCGGACACCTCCTTGGACTCGGGGATGAACACAGCCGGCCGCATGGTCGAGGTCACGGGCTTCTCCCCCTTGCCCACCCGTTCGGCCCGGATCAGGTCCTTGGTGTACGTGATGCCGACGACATCGTCGACCTGGTTCTCATGGACCGGCATGCGGCTGTAGCCGGCAGCCAAGGCCGCTTCCAACGCCACGGTCACTGTCGTGTCGGCTTCCACCGTCACCATGTCGGGCCGTGGCACCATGACCTCACGGGCCACGGTGTCGCCAAAGTCGATGATCGAATGGATGAAGCTGCGCTCTTCCTTCTCGATCACATTCTCCTCATGGGCCACGTCGGCCATGGCCTTGAGCTCGGACTCGGTGATGTACGAGGGTCGGATCCCGTCTTCGCTCTCCCCCCCATTGCCGATGATCGCATTGGCCAACCCGATGAGGACGGAGGACACGGCTCGGATCGGTGGGAAGCGGACGACGGCGGTCACCAGCGGGGCGCTGAGCAGCGCGGCCCGATCGGGATTGTGCACGGCCCAGTTCTTCGGTACCGCCTCGAAGAAGACGAAGATCACCACCACCTCGAACACGGCCCCGACGAGGACGCCGATGCCACCCAGGAGGTTCTCGGCCACGATGCCGACCAACGTGGCCGAGACCAGTTGGCAGATGAGGACCAGGAGCAGGATCGGGTTGAGGAATTGGGCCGGGTGCTCGATGAGACGGGCCAGCTGGCGCGCCCCCCGGCGCTTCTCGCCCACCAGCGTCTTGGCCTTGATCCGGTTCATGCGCACCAGACTGGTTTCGGCCATGGCCAGAATGCCCGAGGCGAGCAGCAGGACGGCAATGACAATCAGGTACACCAGGTCGGCGACGTGGAACCCGGTGGTGGCGATCAAGGGACTTGGGCGCGGTAGTAGCGGGTGAGCAACTCCTGCTCGAGCGCTTCCATCCGTTCGGCCTCGGCTTCTTCCTCATGGTCCAGGCCGAGGAGATGGAGGAGACCGTGCACCACCAGCAGCGCCACCTCGTCCTCGAGGGACACCTCGTGCTCGACCGCGTTGGCGGCCGCCACGGCCGGGCAGATCACCACGTCGCCCAGCAGGGTCAGTGTGCCCTCTTCGGGCGAGACACCGGGTCCGCTGCCCCCGAGGTCAGGCGAACGCCCGGTCGGCCCGGGCTCGTCCTCGATGGGAAAGGACAGCACGTCGGTCGGGCCGCTCTTGCCCAGGAACTGCTGGTTGAGGGCGGCCATGGCGTCTTCGTCGACGAAGAGGAGGGACACCTCGTTCTCCCCCTTGACCCCGCGGGCGGCCAGCACCCGTTGCGCCAGGGTGCTCCATCGGGCCACCTCCATCGGGTGGTCGTCCTGTTCATCGGCCGCAAAGACGTCGATGGTCACTGGGTCGAGCCCGCCCGCCCTTCGGCCACCTCGTAGGCATCGACGATGTCGGCCACAATTTTGTGCCGGACCACGTCGCGTCGGGTCAGGTGCACAAAGGCGATGTCCTCCACCCCACCGAGCACGGGCTCGAGCCCGAGCAGGCCGGAGCGGCCACCCTGCACGTCGATCTGGGTCACGTCACCGGTCACCACGCAACGCGACCCGAATCCGATCCGGGTCAGGAACATCTTCATCTGCTCGGGGGACGTGTTCTGCGCCTCGTCGAGAATGATGAAGGAGTTGTTGAGCGTGCGACCGCGCATGAAGGCCAGCGGAGCCACTTCGATGGTGCCGCGGTCGAGCAGGCGCTGGGCCCCTTCCGGCTCGAGCAGGTCGTACAACGCGTCATAGAGCGGGCGTAGGTAGGGGTCGACCTTGGCCATGAGGTCACCGGGCAAGAAGCCCAGGCGCTCCCCTGCCTCGACGGCCGGCCTGGTCAAGATGATGCGCGCCACCTGGCGCGACTGGAGGGCGTGCACGGCCTGGGCCACGGCCAGGTAGGACTTGCCGGTCCCGGCCGGGCCGATCCCGAAGGTGATGATGTTCTGCGAGATGGCATCGGTGTAGCGCTTCTGGCCCGCCGTGTTGGGACGGATCGTCTTCCCCCCGGCCCCGCGCACCACCTCGGCGCTCAGCACCTCACTCGGCCGGATGTCGTCGCGCACCATGTCGATGGTGCGGGCCAGGATCGAGGGGTCGAGGCCCTGCCCGGCTTGGAGGAGCAGCACGAGCTCGTCGAAGAGACGCACCACCTGATCCGCCGCCGGTCCGTCGACCGAGATGCGGTTTCCCTGCACCGAGATCTGCTCGTCGGGGAAGGCCAGCTCGATCTGGCGCAGGAGCTCGTCCCGGGTGCCCAGCAGCCCCGCCATCAGGTGATTGCCCGGGACCAGGCTTTCGGCGTGCGTGGCCGTCGTCATCCGGCGCCCACGGGCCACCGGAGCGTCTCCCCACCCATCACGTGGAGGTGGAGATGCGGCACCGAATTCAGCGCGTCGGGCCCGACGTTGAAGACGAGGCGGTAGCCGCGGTCGGGACCGGCCAAGCCGGCCGCCTCGGTCACGGCCCGGGCGGCCATCACCATGTCGGCCAGCACGTCGCCATCGGCGGAGGTCATGACCGACGCATCGGTGATGTGGCGGCGGGGTACCACCAGCACGTGCAGGGGCGCCGCTGGGGCAATGTCCTTGAACGCCACCGTGGTGTCGGTCTGATGCACGATCTCGGCCGGCACCTCGCCGGCCACGATGCCGCAGAAGAGGCAGTCACTCATCCGTCGGTGTCGCCGCCCTTCAATGGTGGGTAGAGGTGTTCCAGTTGGCCCGGCCGAATCCGGCAGGACTCAATGTAGCGAGCCACGTCGTCGCCCTTGAGCCGGATCACCCGACCGAACTTATAGGCCGCCAGGTCGCCCTCGTCAATGAAGCGGTAGAGGCTGCGCAGGGTGATGCCCAGGCGGGCGGCGGCCTCTTTGGTACTGAGCCAGGCCCCCTCGTCGGTCATCAGGTGGATTCTCCCACTGGGGCCACCGTACCCGTGCGCAGGGAGACCATCAGCGCCCCCGCCATCACCGCCGCCGTCTCGGCCCGGAGCACGCTCAGGCCGAAGCCAACCGTGGGCAGACCGGCGGCCAATTCGTCGGCGCTCCATCCTCCTTCGGGACCCACGGCCACCACCTGGTGAGCGGCGCTCGGCCGGTCTCCGCTCAGCTGGGCCAGGACCACCGACCCGGGTCCGCCCAAGCCCGCCAGATCGGCGAACTTGGTCACCGCAGCCACGTCGGGCAGCCACACCCGACGGCTCTGGGCCGCCGCTTCGCGGGCCACCCGCCGCAGCCGTTCAACCGCGCCCGCTCCCCGCTCCCCGGCCCAGCGGATCACGCTGCGCTCGCTGATCAGCGGCACGATGCGGTCGACCCCCAGCTCCGTCAATTTCTGTACCACCCACTCGGGGCGCTCACCCTTGGTGGGCGCGAAGGCCACGGTGAGGCCCGGCTCGGAGGCATCCTCGAATTGCACCGCACCGTCGCCGCCGGGTCCGGGCAGGCCACTGACCGGCTCGAGGGTCTCACCGCCCGCCCACTGCGTCCGGGCCCAGCGCCCCGCCCCATCGCTGGCGACGACTTCTTCGCCCGCCCGGAGCCTGAGGACCCGGGACAGGTGATGGAGGTCGGGGTCAGCGAGACGGGCCGCCGCCGGGTCGTCGACGAAGACCTGGGCCGCCGCGGCGGCGCGAACGCCGAAGGCGGCGTGGTCGGCTCGCACCGCCCTAGGAGAAGGCTGAACGAAGGCGGGAGAACACCCCGTCGCCACCGCCACTGCCGGGCGGTGAGACCTCTTCGCCCCGGGCGGCGGCGAACTGCCGCAGGAGGTCGTCCTGTTCCTCGCTGAGTTCGTTCGGCGTGTCAATCAGCGTGTGGACGAAGAGGTCACCCCGTCCGCGACCGCGCAGGTGGGGCACGCCCTCCCCCTTGATCTTGTGCACGTGGCCGTAGGGGGTGCCCGGAGCCACCGCCACCGTCTGGGTGCCTTCGAGGGTCTCCACGGCGCATTCGGTGCCCAAGGCGGCTTGGGCCAGCCCGATGGTCATGGTGGTGTGGAGGTCGTCACCACTGCGTTCGAAGCGCGGGTCGGGCGTGACGGCGAGATGCACGAAGAGCGATCCGCTGGGCGCCCCCCGCTGGCCGGCCGCGCCGTGGTCGGCCAAGCGCAAGGTGGTGCCGTCCTCGACCCCGGCCGGTATCTCGACGGTGAACGTCCGCTCCTCGTTGCGCCGACCGTCGCCCCGACAGGCGGGACACGGGTTGAGGATGACCTGGCCGGTGCCGCCGCAACGTGAACAGGCCACGCTGGTGACGACCTGTCCCAGCAGGGACTGGCGGACCCGTCGCAGCTCGCCGGCCCCGGCGCACTCGACGCAGGTGATGGGTTCGGTATCCGGAGCGGTCCCCATACCCGAGCAGGTGTCGCACATGACCGGGAGCCGGACCGTGAGCTCCTTGTGGGCACCGAAGACCGCTTCGGCGAACTCCAGACCCAGGCGCACCTCGGCGTCGGCCCCGGGCGCCGGGCCCCGACGGCGGCCGCCATTGCCCTGCATCTGCCCGAAGAAGGCCTCGAAGATGTCGCCGATGCCGCCCTCGAATCCGAACCCGCCCGCGCCGGCCTGGGCTCCGAACACGCCTTCGGGACCGAAACGGTCGTAGCGGGCCCGCCGTTCTGGATCGCGCAGGACTTCGTAGGCCACCGAGACTTCCTTGAACTTGGCTTCGGCGGCGGCGTCACCCGGATTGGTATCGGGGTGCAGCTCGCGGGCGCGCACGCGGTAGGCCTTCTTGATCTCGTCGTCGCTGGCATCGTGTCGGACCCCGAGCAGCTCGTAGAGATCGCCCAACTGGTCAATGCCGGCCATCGTCACCCCTGCCCTCTCCGGACGCGCCAGCGCGCCCGCCGCCCAGGCGTTCGCCGAGCCGCTCACTGACCACGTGCGCCGCGGCCAGGGCCCCGGGGTAGTTCATGCGGGTGGGGCCGAGCAATCCGACCGCGCCCAGTTCCTGGCCGGCCACGCAGACCGGTGCCACCACCACGGCGCACGAGGCCAAGGGCTCGTAGCCGTGTTCGGTGCCGATGGACACCGACAGGCCGCGGCCCAGCACGTCACGGAGCAGCGTCACCACCACCAACTGCTGTTCGAGAATCTCCAGGACCGAGCGCACCGTCTCGACGGCATCGAAGGACTCGGCCAGGCGCGACGGCCCACCGACAAAGACCTGATCCGACTCGATGGAACGCTCCATGAGGTCGAAGGCGGTCCCGGCCGCGGCCACCACCCGATCGACCTCGTCGTCGCCGCTGCTCGGGACGGACCAGCCGAAGACCGAAGTGCGTCCGACCAGGTGTTCGTTCAGCAGGGCCCCACAGCGGGCCAGGACGGCGTCGGAAACCTCGGTTTCAAACTCAATGGTCCGCTTTTCCACGGCGCCATCGGAGAGCACGACCACCAGGAGGGCAACCTTTGGTCCCAGTCCCACCACCTGCAGCGAGCGGATGGTCGCCGTGTCGTGCGACGGCCCGACCACGACGGCGGCATAGGAGGTGAGCTCGGTCAGCAGTCCGGTGGCCCGTTCGAGCATGGTCTCCATCTCGACGTGGACCTGATCGAAGAAGGCGCTGACCGCCCGGTGCTGGATCGGGCCGAGGACTCCCGGCTCGGTCAGATGGTCGACGAAGAAGCGGTAGCCCTTGTCGGTCGGGATCCGACCGGCGCTCGTGTGGGGTTGCACCAGGTACCCGTCCCGCTCCAGGGCCACCATTTCCGAGCGCACCGTGGCGGAGGAGACCTCCACCCCGGGGGCACTGGCCACGTGGGAGGAGCCGACCGGCTCGGCCGTCCCGATGTACTCCGTCACCACGGCCTCCAGAATGGAGGCCTGGCGGTGGTTCAGCTCGCGCGCGTCCCCTTCGGGAGCGTCCGGTGCGACGTGGTCGGCAATGGGGGTCATGGTCTTGGCACTCAAGTCTACCGAGTGCCAGCCGGTGTTCCTCGGCCACCTCCCGACCGGCAGCAGGGACGGATCAGCCTGGGAGAGCCGCAGGTCAGTCGTCTGAGAGCCCAGGTCAGTCGTCAGAGAGCCGCAGAGCCGAGATGAATGCCTCCTGGGGCACCTCGACCCTCCCGATGTTCTTCATGCGCTTCTTGCCCTCCTTCTGCTTTTCCAGCAGCTTGCGCTTCCGGGTGATGTCACCGCCGTAGCACTTGGCCAGGACGTCCTTGCGTTTTGCCTTGACCGTCTCACGGGCCACGATGCGCCCCCCGATGGCGGCCTGAATCGGGACATCGAAGAGCTGGCGTGGGATGAGCTCGCGCAGCTTCTCGGCCATGCGCCGGCCGTAAGAGTCGGCCGACGAGCGGTGCACAATGGTGGAGAAGGCGTCGCAGGGCGCGTGGTTGATGAGGATGTCCACCCGGACCAGGTTGGCCGTGGCGTAGTTCTCCGGCTCGTAGTCGAGACTGGCGTAGCCCTTGGTGCGGCTCTTCAGCTGGTCGAAGAAGTCCAGCACCACTTCGGCCAGCGGGATGGTGTACACCAACTCGATCCGCTCGGGCGAGAGGTACTCCATGCGGGTCATCTCGGCCCGCTTGGACTGGCAGAGCTCCATCACGGTGCCGGTGTACTCCGAGGGTGTGAGGATGGTGGCGGTCAGCATGGGCTCGTCGATGTGGTCGATGCGGCTGGCGTCGGGCAGCTCGGTCGGGTTGTCCACGTCGACTTCCGAGCCGTCGGTCAGGAAGGCCCGATAGGCCACGCTCGGCGCGGTGGCGATGAGGGAGAGGTCGAACTCGCGCTCGAGCCGCTCGCGCACGATCTCCATGTGCAACAGGCCGAGGAAGCCGCAGCGAAATCCGATACCTAGGGCGTGAGAGGACTCCGGCTCAAAGGTGAAACTGGCGTCGTTGAGCTTCAGCTTGTCGAGCGCGTCACGCAGATCGGGGAGCTCGTCGCCATCGACCGGATAGAGACCACAAAAGACCATCGGCTTGGGGTCCTTGTAACCTTCCAGGGCCTCGGTGGCGCCATGGCTGGCCGTGGTCACCGTCTCACCCGAGCGGGCTTCACCCACGTCCTTGATGCCGGCGATGAGGTAGCCCACTTCACCGGGCCCGAGCTTCTCGACCGGGACACCCACCGGTGTGCGTACCCCCACTTCTTCGATGTCATGCACGGCGTTGGCCTGCATGAAACGGAGTCGGGCTCCCGCCACCAGTGTGCCGTCGACGATGCGGATGGAACTCACCACACCTCGATACTGGTCATAGGACGAGTCGAAGATCAGCGCCCGCAGTTTTGCGTCGGCCTCTCCTTTGGGGGGCGGCACCCGATCGATGATGGCCTCGAGCAGGGTGTCCACCCCTTCGCCCGTCTTGGCCGAGATCCGCAGGACGTCGCCGGCCGGGATGCCCAGCACGGCCTCGATCTCGGCGGCGCACCGCTCCGGGTCGGCCGCCGGCAGGTCAATCTTGTTGAGCACGGCCACGATCTCGAGGTCGTTCTCGATGGCCAGGTAGCAGTTGGCCAAGGTCTGGGCCTGAATGCCCTGGGAGGCATCGACCAGGAGGACGGCACCTTCGCAGGCGGCGAGGGAACGGCTGACCTCGTATCCGAAGTCGACGTGCCCGGGCGTGTCGATCAGGTGCAGGACATGGCCGTTGAAGAGCACCCGGACGTTCTGGGCCTTGATGGTGATACCCCGCTCACGCTCGATGTCCATGGAATCGAGGTACTGCTCACGCATGAGGCGCGGGTCGACCGCGCCGGTGATCTCCAGGATCCGGTCCGACAGGGTCGACTTGCCATGGTCGACATGGCTGATGATGGAGAAGTTGCGGATGTGCTCAATGGCAGCAGGTCCACTGGCGGTGGCGGGGAGCGGCACGGTCCGTCGATCGTACCGGTCCACACCGCCCTCTCCGGCCACCCGATCCAGCCTGGGCCGCCCGGCACGGGGCAAAAATGGGGCTCCGACCTGCTACAGTCTTCCTCCGCACCGGTGGGCTGTCGCCTACTGCCGCCCCTTCGAACCAACCGAGGAATTCTTCATGGCCAACATCCAAAGCCAGATCAAGCGGAACCGCCAGAACGAGAAGCGCCGCCTGCGCAACAAGTCGGTGCGTGCCGAGCTGCGCACCCGCACCAAGAACGCCGAAGCTGCGGCCGCCGTCGGGGCCGAGGACAGCGTCGAGCAGCTGCGGCTGGCCGTGAAGCGGATCGACAAGGCCGCTGCCCGTGGCGTCATCCACAAGAACACGGCGGCCAACCACAAGTCACGCTTGGTCCGCCGGGTCGCCGCCCTGGAGGCCGCCGCCGCCGAGTAGGCCGGTCCTCGCTGCCAGGGTTCCTAGTGGAACGCCTTGGCGTCGGACTCGCGGAGCCTGGTCGCCATGGTGGCCAGTAACTTGCGGGAGAGGGCCGGGATGGTGTCAAGCACGCCGTTGAACTGACGCTGGCCCAGGATCAGCAATTCCATGTCGGTCTCCGACGTGACGGTGGCCGAGCGAGGACGGCGGTCGAGCAGCGAGAGTTCTCCGAAGTAGTCGCCGGGACCCAGGGTCGCGGCCTTGCGATTATTGCGTTTCACCGACGCCTTGCCGCTCACGATGAGGTAAAACTCCTGGCCGATCTCGCCCTGCTTGACCAGGTCCTTCCCCGGTTTGGTGATCTCGGCCTCGAGGTTCTTGCGGATGGTACTGAGCTCCTTGTTTGAGCAGGAGGAGAACAACCAGATCTTTGAGAGGTCGACTTTGTACGTCCCGGTGGCCATGGTGCGAAGGTTACCGCTGCTGTCGATCTGGTGCTGTAGGCGACCCCGTCATGGAGCACCGCCGAAAGTTGGGACTCAGCCCGCCAATCGGCTCAACCGGCCAATCGGCTCAACGCTCCAATCGCTCAACGACCAAGACTCAGCCGACCAACTGGAAGGTGAACATCTTGTCGGCGACGATCCTCGCCCCGATGGGGTTCTGCTGGTCGAGCCACGACTCGAAGGCAGGCCCTTGTTTCGGTAGGTGGTAGTCCAGCATGGCTTGGCGGAGATCGCCGCCGGCCGGGTCCGCCACATCGAACAGCTCGGCCCGACCGTGCACGGTCACGGCGAAATCCTCGCCGGGAAGGTGTGTGGCACTGACACCCGTACGGGCGGCCAGATGACGCATGCGCACCGAATCCCGGCCGGAGGAGAAAAAGAACGACCCGTGGAGCAAATAGCCGTCGACCGGGCCGACCAACGGCCGTCCGTCGGCCGTGACCGTGGCCGCCACCAACAGGCGCATCCCTTGCATTCGGGCGCAGAGTGCGGCTGCGTCCACCCGACGGTCGTCTGTGATGATGCTCTTGAGGTGTGGAGCGGCCTGCGCCGCGCTCGCATCGAGGAGCTCCTGCAGTTGCCGCTGCTCCTCGGGGGTCTCGTGCATTGGTTCCTAACGGCGGCCGGCGGCAGCGCGCGGGCGGGTCTGCCGGCACAGCCGCGCCACCGCAATCTCGATCACCAGCTCCGGAGGGAGTCCCGAGCCGCCCTTCACGTCGAGATCGGCATCGGCCAACAGCGTGATGGCCTGCGAGATGCGGGCAGTGCCCAGGCGCCGCGTCTGGTCGAGAGCCTTCTTGGCCACAAAGGGGGCCGAACCGAGCAGCTCGGCCGCCTCGCGTTCACCCGAGACGGTGGCCCCATCGAGCACCAACAGCTGGGCGTAGTGGCGGTTCATGGTGGCCATCACCTCGACCGCGCTCAGTCCTCCGGCGTCGAACATGCGATGCAAGACACCGAGGGCGACGGCGGTCTCGCCCCGGCTGATGGCCTCGGTCAGTTCGTAGCGCGGCACGTTGCCCGCCTCGCCCAGGTAAGGCTCCAGGTCGTCGACGCTGATGCGGGCCGCCTCGCCGTAGGCGGCCGACAGCGCGGTGAGGAGTCCCTCCACCCGGGACAGGTCCTCCCCGACGTGCTCCCCCAGGAGTTGGGCCGCCCTCGGCTCGAGCTTCACCGGGCCTTGGCGCAAATGATCGTGCAGCCAGGCCTTGCGGTCGCCGGCCTTGCTGACCGATGTGTCGATGACCTGGCCCGCCGCCGTGATGGCCCGGACCAGCGGTGCGGGCACCGTGCCCCCGCCACCGACGACGATCAACACGGTCGTCGGCAACGGATTCGAGACGACGTCGACCAGCCGGGGCACATCGGCGGTGAGCAAGCGACCGGCGTCACGCAGGATGACCACCCGCTGATCGACCAGGAACGGGGGCGTCATGCACGCGTCCACCACGGCCCCCACGTTGATCTCGTCGCCCGGGCTGCCACCGATCTCCTCGACCACCAGGGAGTGGTCGCGGTCCCCCACCACGTCCGTCAGCAAGGTCCGCACGGCTTGGGCCACCAGTGACGCGTCGCCGCCCTTAATGAGATACGCCCCGGCATGGGTAGCGGCGCTCATCGGCTTGAGCTCATCGGCTTGAACTCATCGGCTTGAACTCATCGGCTTGAACTCATCGCGCTGCGCTCACCGCGGCGACGGCATCGCGGACGCGAACGGTGCCCTTGACGTCGTGCACGCGCAGAATGCGGCAGCCCCAGGAGAGACCGAGTGCCGCCGCGGCGAGCGATGCCTCACGCCGCTCGGTGATCCCCAGGTCGAGGGTGACGCCGAGGAATGTCTTGTTGGAGGCCGAGAGCAGGAGGGGGTAGCCCAGTCCGGCCAGGGTCGAGGAGGCCCGCAGCAGGGTGAGGGACTGGGCCGCCGTCTTGCCCAGGTCCAACCCGGCGTCCAGCACGATGCGCTCGGCGGGCACTCCGGCCGCCTTGGCCCGCTCGGCCCGTTCCACCAGGAAGTCACGCACGTCGACCACCACGTCGCCGTACTGCGGATCGGGGTCGGCCACCCGAGGGGCCAGGCGGATGTGGGTGGCCACCACGGCCGCCCCGTACTCGTCCGCCGCCGCCAGGTAGTCGGGATCGGCGAAACCGCTGATGTCGTTGCCCATCAGGGCACCCTCCGCGTAGGAAGCCCGCGCCACGGAGGCTCGCCACGTATCGACGGAGACGGGGGCGTCGAAGCGCGCCACCAGTTCGCCGACCACCGGGACCACCCGCTCCATCTCCTCGGACTCGGTCACGTCGGGACCGGGACCGGCCTTGACCCCTCCGAGATCCAATATGTCGGCGCCGTCGGCCACCAGCTCAGCGGCCCGTCGGTAGAGGGCATCGAGCTCGTAGGTGGCCCCCTTGTCGTAGAAGGAGTCCGGGGTGCGGTTGAGGATGCCCATGACCAGGGCCCGGTGGGTCAGGTCGTGGCGGCGGCCGCCCAGGTCGAGCACGGAACCGGTGGAGGTGGGAGTGGAGGTGGAGGTGGGAGCGGAGGTGCGGGTCGCAGCGGGCGGGGTGACGACGGGTGGGCCCGGGGCGCCGGGGAGTTGGGTGGGAGCGGCCGGCGAACCGGCCATCAGAAGAGGCGGGCCGCCAGGGCGCGGCGAAACGTGTTGGTGCGAGGGTCTTCCGGACCCAGTGTCTCGAGCAGGTCGACGAACTCCTGCCGCGCCGCCTCGTCATCTCGAGCTACCTCGAGGAGGGCGTTGAGTCGGGCCTCGACTTCAGCGCCGCCGGTCTCGGCCACATTGATGCCGCTCTCCAGCAGTCGAGCCTCGGCCGCCAACGCCCGGGTGGCGGGCGTCTCGAGCACCTTGGCCAGCAGGGCGAGCGCCTCGTCCGGCTCCCCCCGGTCGATCAGGATCCGGGCCAGGGCCTCGGTGGCTGCGAGGTGCCCGGCCTCGAGCTCGAGGGCCCGACGCAGGGAGGACTCATCACCCACGGCCACCAGCTGATCGGCCTCGCTCGGGGCCGGGAGGAGTTTCTGGACGAACGCGGTGACCTGTTCCTCGGGCAGGGCGCCGATGAACTGATCGACCACCTGGCCGCCCCGGATGGCGAAGACGGCCGGGATGGACTTGACCCCGAAGGTCTGGGAGATCCGCGGGTTCTCGTCCACGTTGACTTTGGCCAGTTCAACGGCTCCATCGGTGGCGGCGACGGCTCGTTCGATCATCGGGCCGAGGGTGGTGCAGGGCCCGCACCAGGGGGCCCACAGGTCAACCACCACCGGCACGGTGGCGCTGCGGGTGACCACATCATCCTGAAAGGTGGCATCGGTAACATCCATTGCCCATTGAGGCTAGCCAGCGGGCGACCCGGAGGCGGTCGGGGGGCCCACCGGTGCGGCGCTCGATTAGCGTCGGGTGACGTGTCATCACCGCCTGAAGGCATCAACGCCGCCAACGTCACCAAGTGGTTTGTGGACCACGTGGCAGAGGTCACGACGCCCCTCACGTTCACCCTGATCGCCGGCGGCCGCTCCAACCTGACCTTCCGGGTCGAAGACGACGAGGGGCGGGCCTGGGCCCTGCGACGCCCTCCCTTGCACCACGTCCTCCCCTCGGCACACGACATGGTGCGTGAGCATCGCCTCATGCACCAACTGGGCCCGGTCGGGATCCCGGTGCCCAAGACCATCGGCCTCTGCACCGACGAGGCCGTCAACGAGCGGCCCTTCTTCGTCATGGAATTCGTGGAGGGTCACATCTTGCGGACTGCACCCGAGGCCGAAGCGGCCTTCGACGAGGCCACCCGCCGGGCGGTGGGCGACCACATGGCCGACACGTTGGTGGCGCTGCATGACGTCGACCCCGACGCGGTGGGGCTGGGGGATCTGGGGCGCCACGACGGGTACATCGAGCGCCAGCTCAAGCGGTGGAGTGGGCAATACGCCCAGATGCAAGTGGAGGGGGTCGACCAGGGGGGCCTGGTGGAGCGGGTCAGCGATGAATTGGCGCGGCGGGTACCGGTGCAGCAGCGGGTGTCGGTGGTGCACGGGGACTACCGCATGGACAACGTGGTGCTCGACGACGACGGCGCGGTGCGGGCCATCCTCGACTGGGAGATCTGTACCCTGGGGGACCCTTTGGCCGATCTGGGTCTGCTGGGGGTCTATTGGGCTGACCGCACTGACGAGATGGCCGTGTTGGGCCTCTCGCCGACCACCGCTCCCGGGTTCTCGACCCGGGCCGAAGTGATGGAGCGGTACGCGAAATCGTCGGACCTCGATCTCACGGGCATCGGCTACTACACCGCGTTCGGCTACTGGAAACTGGCCTGCATCTTGCAGGGGGTCTATGCCCGCTACGTGGCCGGTGCCGGAGCCGGCGACCAGGGCAGCGTTGACGCCTTCCCGGTGCAGGTGACCAACCTGGCGCAGGCGGCCGCCAACATCCTGGAGGCGACGCCATGAGCCCCGACGGATTGACCGAGATCTTCCAGGTGCACGGCGAACCCGACCTTGACCGCCCGGTGCTCGTCGTCGCCCTCGAGGGATGGGTGGACGCCGGACTGGGTGCCACGACGGCCATCGCCACCCTGCTGGCCCAGGGACCGACCGAGCCGCTCGTCACCTTCAACGGCGAGCACTTCTTGGACCAGCGGGCCCGCCGTCCGGTGGCCCGCATCGTCAACGGCGTGACCACCGAGCTGACCTGGCCGCGCACCGTGGTGCGCCGGGGCCACGACGGAGCCGGGGCCGACGTGTTGTACCTGGTCGGCCCCGAGCCGGACTTCCAATGGCGAGCCTTCACCGACGCCGTGGTGGGGTTGGCTCGCTCGTGGCGGGTACGGATGGTGGTCGGTCTGGGCGCCTTCCCGGCACCGGCACCACACACGCGCCCGGTGCGGTTGGCCGCGACCGCTCCCCCAGCCTCGGCCGACCTGATCGACCGGGTGGGCATCGTCCAGGGTGAGCTCGAAGTGCCGGCCGGGGTGCTGTCCGCCCTGGAGCTGGCGTTCGGCGATGCCGCCATCCCCGCCGTCAGCCTCTGGGCCCGGGTGCCGCACTATGTGGCCGGCATGCCGTTCCCCGAGGCGAGCGCGGCGTTGATTGACGGGCTGGCCAACATCGCCGGCTTGTCCATCGATACCGGATCACTGCGCAGCGCGGCCGACACCTCCCGCCGGCAGGTTGACCAACTCATCGCCGACAACGACGAGCATCAGAACATGGTGCGCCGGCTGGAGGAGAATCTCGACGCCTCCGAGGGCAACGCCATGGGCGTCGGCGAGGTTCCTTCGGGGGATGAGATCGCCGCCGAATTGGAGAAGTACCTCCGCGGCGAGGAACAGTAAGCGAGGAACGGTGAACGTTGTTCGAAAGGGAAGCAGGCGCGGCGCATGAAGATTGACGGCGGCATCGGATTCGACCCGAGCGGGATCGCCGAGGCGGCGAAGCGGGCGGAGGCCAACGGGTACGACGGCGTATGGTCGGCCGAAACCGGGCACGATCCTTTCCTGCCCATCGCCATAGGCGCCGCGGCCACCGAGACGTTGGAGTTTGGGACCGGCATCGCGGTCGCCTTCGCCCGCAACCCGATGAACCTGGCCGTCCTGGCCAACGACCTACAGCACCTTTCAGCCGGCCGGTTCACGTTGGGCCTGGGCAGTCAGATCAAGCCGCACATCACCAAGCGCTTCTCCATGCCCTGGTCGCACCCGGCCCCCCGTATGCGGGAGCTCATCCTGGCCATACGGGCCATCTGGGACAGTTGGGACGGCGACGGCACACTGAACTTCCGGGGCGAGTACTACACCCACACCTTGATGACCCCCTTCTTCAACCCGGGCAAGAATCCCTACGGCCATCCCAAGATCCTGTTGGCTGCGGTGGGTGAGCTGATGACCGAAGTCGCGGGTGAAGCGGGCGACGGGATGCTGGTGCACGGATTCAGCACGGAGCGGTACCTGCGCGAGGTGAGCTTGCCCGCTTTGGAGCGCGGCGCGGCCAAGGCCGGCAAGACGCGGGGCGACCTCACTGTTTCCTACCCTGGCTTCGTGGTGACCGGAGTCGATGAGGCCGCCCGGGCGGCGGCCGACAAGGCGGTTCGCCAACAGATTGCCTTCTACGGCTCCACCCCGGCGTACCGTCCGGTGTTGGAACTCCACGGGTGGGGTGACCTGCAGACCGAACTCAACACTCTGTCCAAGCGGGGCGAATGGGTGCAGATGGGCCAGCTCATCGACGACGAGATGCTGGAGACTTTCGCAGTCGTCTGTCCCGTGGACCAGGTGGCCACGCAGGTCAAGGCCCGGTTCGGGGACCTGGTCGACCGCTTCAGCTTCTACGCCCCGTACAAGATGAGCCCCGAAGACTGGCAGTCCGTGTTGAAGGGGTTCCATTCGGCCTGAGGGCGGAGGCCAGAGGTCGGACGCCGCCTACACGACGATGTTGACCAGCCGGGGCGGTCGAACCACCACCCGCTTGGGACTTCGGCCGGCCAGTTGCCCGGTCACGTTGGATGAGGCCAGCGCGGCAGCCTCGGCGTCAGCTTCGGTGATGTCGGGACTGACCTCGATCCGGTCGCGCAACTTGCCGTTGACCTGGATCACCATGGTCACCGTCTCGGCCCGGGTCAGGTCAGGGTCGAAGACGGGCCAGGACTGGAGGTGGACGGACGGCTCGCCGGGATGCCGCTGCTCCCACAGTTCGGCGGTGACGTGTGGGGACAGCGGCGCCAGGAGGGCCAGCATGGCGTCGGCGGCTTCCTCCCACACCTTCTCGTGCGGACCCTCGTCGTTCCGGGCGTAGCGCTGGAGCAGGTTGAGGTGCTCCATGCAGTGGGCCACGGCCGTGTTGTACGACCAGCGCTCGACATCATCGGTCACGGCCGCGATGGTGCGGTGGGTGGCCTGGCGCACTGCTCGGTCGGCGTCGGACTCGGGACCCGTGCGGGTGACGGGGCCCGGTTCGGTGGGCGAGAAGGTCCTCCAGAGCCGGTCCAGGAAGCGACCGCAGCCCTCAATGACCTGATCGGTCTGATCGGACCAGTCCATGTTGTCAAAGGGTGGGCCGACAAAGAGATGGAAGAGGCGCAGCCCGTCGGCCCCCACCGTGTCGTAGTAGTGCTCGGGGGCGATGAGGTTGCCCTTGGACTTGGACATCTTGGTGCCGTCCATGCGGATCATGCCCTGGGCGAGGTAACGGCGGAAGGGCTCGCGGTCCAGGCCGGGGGCGAGACCCACATCGATGAGGGCGCGGGTGAAGAAGCGGGCGTAGAGCAGATGCAGGATGGCGTGCTCGATGCCCCCGATGTACTGGTCCACCGGCATGAAGTGGCGGGCGGCCTCGGGGTCGAAAGGCCGGTCGGTGCTCCACGGGTCGCAGAAGCGGAGGAAGTACCAGGAGGAGTCCACGAACGTGTCCATCGTGTCGGTCTCGCGCCGGGCCGGGCCGCCGCAGATGGGACAGGTGGTGTGGAGGAATCCTTCATGGAGGGCCAGCGGGGACTGGCCGGTGGGGAGGAACTCCACGTCGTCCGGCGCCACGACTGGGAGCTCGCTTTCGGGCACGGGCACCGCCCCGTGTTCTGGGCAATACACCACCGGAATCGGACAACCCCAAAAGCGCTGCCGTGACACCAACCAGTCGCGCAGGCGGAAATTGACCTTGCGCTCGCCGATGCCCTGATCCTCCAACCATTCGATGGCCCGGGCCTTGGCCGTGTCGATGTCGAGGTCGTTCATGAAGCCACTGTTGATCTTTTTGCCCGGACCGGTGTACGCCTTCCCGCCGTCGGCCTCCCAGCCGGGTGGGGGCTGCACCGTGCGCACGATGGGGAGGTTGTGCAAGGTGGCGAAGTCCCAGTCGCGCTCGTCTTCGGCCGGGACGGCCATGATGGCGCCGGTGCCGTAGCCCATCAGCACATAGTCGGCCACGTAGACCGGCACGGCGGCCCCGTTGAACGGGTTGCGCACGTTGCTCCCGGTGAAGGCACCCCGCTTATCGAGTGCGGCCGAGTCACCGACCGCGGTGCGCTCCATGTCGGTGGCGTGGGCGGCGCGGGCCCGGACCTCTTCGACCGCGCCGCGATTGGCTTCGGTGGTCAGGGCGTCGAGCAGCGGATGCTCGGGCGCTACCACGGCATAGGTCATGCCGAAACTGGTGTCGGGCCGGGTGGTGAAGACGCGCAGCGACAAGTCCGGGCGGTCTTCAACCCCGAGGTCGAACTCTGCCCCTTCGGATCGACCGATCCAGTGGCGTTGCATCGTCTTTACGCGCTCGGGCCAGTCCAGCTGGTCCAGATCGGTCAAGAGCTCATCGGCATAGTCGGTGATGCGGAAGAACCACTGCTCCAGGTAGCGCTTGTACACCACGTCACCCGAGCGCTCGCACGTGCCGTCGGCCAACACCTGCTCGTTGGCCAGGACCGTCTGGCACCCGGGACACCAGTTCACCGGAGCTGTTGCCCGGTAGGCCAGCCCGGCTTCCCAGAGCTTCAAGAAGATCGTCTGGGTCCACTTCATGTAGGACGGATCATGGCTTCGCACCTCACGCCGCCAGTCGTAGACCGCGCCCAGGCGGGTCAAGGAGGACTTGAGCTCAAGGATCCGGGCTTCGGTGAACACGCGGGGATGGGTCCCCGTCTTGATGGCGGCGTTCTCCGCCGGGAGGCCGAACGAGTCGAACCCAAAAGGGGTGAGTACGCCCTTACCGAGCATCGTCTGATAGCGAACGGCCAGGTCACCGAAGGTGTAGTTCCTCACATGTCCCTGATGGGCCGGCCCCGACGGGTAGGGGTACATGCACAGGGCGTAGAACTTCTCCCGGGGGTCATCGTTCTCAATCTGGTAGGTCCCCTCGTCCTCCCAAATCCGTTGCCACTTCCGTTCAATTGCGACGACGTCGTACGCCCGAGACATCGCACCAGGGTAGGCCAGCATTCGGGGCGCCCGATCGACGGTGGCGGGGGCCTTCGAGGGACAGTGGACGAATCGGAGCCGATCCCGGTGACTGCTAGCGTTCACTTCCGCCACTGGGGGCGTAGCTCAGCTGGTAGAGCGCCTGACTGGCAGTCAGGAGGTTCGTGGGTTCAAGTCCCATCGCCTCCACCAAAGTTCCTGATGAGAACGTCAGGCTTCGGACGGAAATTCTGCAGGACGATTCGTCCCCGCGAAATCCCCGCGCGATATCTGGCCCGTT
>Ga0208357_1000906_pt1 | contig 22751 bp, 17 predicted proteins | sample NGESurdeep092012_6_FD_184487 | JGI IMG/M metagenome (GOLD analysis project Ga0208357, IMG submission 184487) | Arctic peat soil microbial communities from Barrow, Alaska - NGEE Surface sample F52-2 deep-092012 (SPAdes) | ecosystem: Environmental > Terrestrial > Soil > Wetlands > Peat ... | reverse complement strand
CGGCGGGCGGTGCCCGCCCTACGGCGCGGCGATGGCAGGGCGGGCACCGCCGCCGGCCCTTCCACCAGGGGAATGATGGTGAGTTGATCTCCACCATCACCGCTCGGCACTCCAGATTGGCGCCTTGCTTCGCTCAGTTGCGCGACTGCAGCTTCGACAGCAACCGCAACAGCTCCAGGTACAACCACACCAGAGTGACCACCAGCGCGAAGGCGCCGTACCACTCCATGTACTTCGGCGCGCGGGCGTTGACACCCTGCTCGATCATGTCGAAATCGAGGATCAGGTTGAGCGCCGCGATCACTACCACCACCACGCTGAAGGCGATGCCGAGGCCGCTGCCGCTATTGATGAAGCCCATCGAATGACCGAAGAAGCCCATCACCATGTTGGCCATGTACAGCAGGAACACGCCGCCGGTGGCGGCAACCACGCCAAGCTTGAACTTCTCGGTGGCGCGGATCAGCCCGCTGCGGTAGGCAATCAGCAGCGCCGCCATCACGCCGAAGGTGAGCCCGACCGCCTGCATCACGATGCCGGGATAACGCATTTCGAAAATTGCCGAGAGTGCGCCGATGAACACGCCTTCGATCAACGCGTACAACGGCGCGGTGACCGGTGCCCAGGTCTTCTTGAAGATGGTGATCAGGGCCAGGATCAGGCCGCCGATGGCACCGCCGATCATCAGCGGGCCCATCGCCGGCAGACTTGCCGGACCGTGGAACTGGCTCCAGCTGAAGGCCGCGCCGACCACCGCCAGCACCAGCAGCAGGCCAGTCTTGTTGACCGTGCCGTTGAGCGTCATCACCTGATCGCCGTGCGACACCACCGCGCCGCTGGCGGCGTCGAGGAACGTGTTCTTGTTGAGGGCAGGATTACCGCTTTGCATGATGAACTCCGAAAGGTTTGCCGACATCGTAGCCGGTGCTCAGCGGCGGGGACAGCCACCGCGCGCATACGCCGCGCTGCAGCGAACCGGCCACTGCGTGACAATACGACCTTGCCGATTGCCCTGGAGCTCCAATGAACCCTTCCACCTTGCGCATCGCCACCCGCAAAAGCGCGCTGGCGCTGTGGCAGGCCGAGCACGTCGCGGCGCTGCTGCGGGCTGCCCATCCCGGATTGAACGTGGAGCTGGTGCCGCTGAGCACCCGCGGCGACGAAGTCCTCGACCAGCCGCTGGCCACGATCGGCGGCAAGGGCTTGTTCCTGAAGGAACTGGAGGTGGCGATGCAGGAAGGCCGCGCCGAACTGGCAGTGCATTCGCTGAAGGACGTGCCGGTCGAACTGGAGCCGGGCTTCACCCTGGCGGCGATCCTGCCCCGAGCCGACGCCGCCGATGCGTTCGTCAGCAACCATCACGCGGATCTGGCCTCGCTGCCGCATGCCGCGCGGGTGGGCACGTCGTCATTGCGTCGCCAGGCCCAGCTGCGCGCGCGGCGACCGGATCTGCAGGTGCTCGATCTGCGCGGCAACGTCGGCACCCGCCTGGCCAAGCTCGATGCCGGCGATTACGATGCCATCGTGCTGGCCTGCGCCGGGCTGGAGCGGCTGGACCTGGCAGCCCGCATTCGCGCGCGCCTGGCCGCGCCGGAATGGCTTCCGGCACCCGGCCAGGCAGCGATTGCGATCGAAGCACGCGACGGGCGTCCGTCGATACTGGCGCTGCTCGCCGCACTCGACGACACCGATACGCGGCTCACGGTCAGCGCCGAGCGTGCGATGAATCGGGCTTTGGGTGGCAGCTGCACCGTGCCGGTCGGCGCCTGGTGCGTACTCGGCGAGCATGAACTGCACCTGCGCGGACTGGTCGGCGACGCCGCCAGCGGGCGCCTGCTGCACGCCGAAGCGAGCGCCCCGCTCGACCAGGCTGGCGCGCTTGGGCAGCAGGTCGCGGCTGCGCTGCTGGAGCAGGGCGCCGCGGAGTTTCTGCGCTAGCAGGTTGTCGGACGTTGGTGGTCGCGTCGAGGATTCGCGATGCCAGATTGTTGACGATTTGCAAGTCATTCAAAGGACCAGGAATCGGCGATGGAATGCGCCAGGACGACAACACATCGCAACCCTCTTCCCAGCAAGAGCAGACATATGGAGCGCAGGCGTCTCGCCGGCATGCTCTGGGCGGGCGGGACGCCGCGCTCCCAGTGGCGGACAGTGGACCGCACAGGCGGATTCGCAGAGCGGCCAATCAAAGGCCGAAAGGCTGCCAGGAGCCTGCCGGGCAAGAGGCGCGTTATTTGGTTCGAGCCGGGCGCGCCGGGCACCCTCTCCTCAGTCCTCTCCCGGGGGGAGAGGAGGCGAAGGCGAAGAGCGCGTTATTTCATTGGAGCGGGGCACCCTCTCCTCAATCCTCTCCCGGGGGGAGAGGAGGCGAGCGCAAGAAGCGCGTTATTTGGTTCGAGCCGGGCAGGCCGCGCTCCCTCTCCTCAATCCTCTCCCGGGGGGAGAGGAGGCGAAGGCAGGAAGCGCTTTATTTGATTGGAGCGGGGTTCCAGGTGATGCTTTTGCAGTTGATCGGCCGCGTTCGCGACCGACGGCGGATTGTGCACCATCTCGTAATAGCGCATGCGTTTGTACAGCGCGTAGCTGGCCGCAGTCTGCGCGATCATGAAGCCGCGCCAGCCATCGAGGAAGGCAAGCCGGAACACATAGTCCTTGATGAACGCCAGCGTATACACGAACGGCGCCTGCCACATCCGTACCGGCTTGCCTCGATCCAGCCAGTCGCGGCATTTCAGTTCGGCGTAGCGCAGCACCTTGAGCTGCTTGTGCGCCAGGGTGGGATTGTTGGCGTGGTTGAACGGTGCGCGCAACGTGGGCGCGGCGCCGTCGAAGCGTAGCGATTCATGCACGCGCGCATCGCTCCAGCGCGCGCGCTGGCGGTGATACAGCCGCGCCAGCTGCTCGCCCACGGCCGGGCGGTACCAGCGCATGGGCCCGCCCATGTAGATCGTGCTGCGGCGCAGCCAGGCGGCCGGTGCGTTGCTGGCCATCAGTTCGGGCAGGCGTTGCTGTAATTCCGCGACCAGTTCAGGTGAAAGGTATTCGTCGGCATCCAGCACCAGGATCCACTCATGGCGGCACTGGCTGCTGGCAAAATTGCGTTGCGCACCGAAGCCGAGCCAGTCCTGGTGGACCACGCGCGCGCCATGCGCCTGCGCGATGGCCACGGTGTCGTCGTCGCTACCCGAATCAACCACCAGCTTTTCGGCGGCAAACGGCACGCTGTCCAGGCAGCGTGCAATTGTCTGGGCCTCGTTGTGGGTGATGACGGCGAGGGTCAATGGGATGGGGGGCATCGCCGGATTCTAGCCCAGGCGAGCGAGTCACTCGTTGCCGGTCCGGTCTTCCTGCCGGGGGCATGCAAGCGCGACCTGTGGCGGTCGCCGCATCCCCCTGATATTCGATATGATGGGGTCGTTGGGCGGGGGAATTGCCAGCGACAACCGACGATAACCATCCGCGAGGACGGCAGCGTCGCAGGGACCATGAATTCCGACACGGTATGTCGATGCCGCCGATGGCGGGGTCCCGCTGGCGTGGAGCGGTGCAGGATGCCGAGTGAAATCACCTTGGACCGCGGCCTCGCAGAGTGCCGCGTCCGTCTGGTGATGTTGCATGGCACGGATGGCATGACGAATGGGAGTGGGCACGGGACTTGCTCGCCCGCGGCGGGATGTCGCGTCAACTGCAGACTCGATGAAACGCTAGCAAGCTCTGAGGGGTCAATCCATGCGCATCAGCGTCGCCGTGATCACCTACAACTGGCCCGAGGCACTGGAGCTGGTGCTGAGGTCGCTCGCTAAGCAGACGGAACTGCCGCACGAAGTCATCGTCACGGATGACGGCTCGCAACCGGCCACACGGGAGTTGCTGCTGCGCCTGGCGCGGGATTACCCGGTGCGGCTGGTGCATCTGTGGCAGCCGGATGACGGTGCGCGGATGAGTCGCGCGCGCAACCGCGCGATCGCCGCCGCCCAGGGTGACTACATCATCCTGCTTGATGGCGACATGGTGGTCGAGCGGCACTTCGTTGCCGATCACCGGGCGTTTGCGCGGCGCGGCTGCTTCGTCCAGGGCTCGCGCGTGTTGACCGACGCCCGGTCCATGCAGGGCATGCTGGGGCGCGATCCCTCATTCCCGGATTTCTTCCAGCGCGGCATCGATCGACGGCGGCATACCTTGCGCATGCCACTGCTGGCTGGCTTGTTTGCCCGGCCCAGCAAGCGGCAACGCGGTATCAAGAGCTGCAACATGGCGTTCTGGCGCGAGGATCTGGTGCGCCTCAACGGCTTCAACGAGGCGATGACCGGCTGGGGTCGCGAAGACACCGAATTGGCGGTGCGCGCCTTCCATGCGGGACTGCTGCGGCGCGACCTGCGCCTGGGCGGGCTGTCCGTGCATCTGTACCACCGCACGCGCAAGCAACTGATCGACAATCCCAACGATCGCATCCTGGAACAAGCCAAGCATGGCCGACTGGTCCGGTGCGGGCGCGGTGTCGAGCAATACATGGTCGAGTTCGCCAGCGCGGCAGTGGATCTACGCATGGTCCCATCGCCTGCGTCGGTACGACCGCCAGTGCCTTGCAACAGCGTTGCGGTGGCGCAGAAGGCCGTGCCCGAGAGTTCGAAAAAGTCTGTCGCGGTCGCGACCTGAGGAAGTCCCTGCTGCCAACCCCTGCGGAAAGCCGGCGCTGTCGGCGCATCGGTCATGCCCGACGAGTGCAGGCGCGACGAGTGTTCGTCTGGTCTGGTCAGAAGTCGGCGAAAGGCGCTGGCTCAGGGGGCTCTCAATCGCTTCAATCGGCCGATCCGCACCGCCAATCCGAGTACCATGAAGAAGTAGAACGACTGCGTCATCACCCGGTAAAATACGGCGTCCGTCAGGGCGCACAGCATGTACAGGCCGATCAGCGCCAATCCGACCGCGGCGGCCAGCGCGATCTCGTCATCCGGGTCCAGCGCATGGCCGATGAAAAAGTGCAGCGGTACGAGGAACACCGCCAGCAAGACCAGCAAACCGGGTACGCCTCCGGTGGCGGCCGCCTCCAGGTATTCGTTGTGCGGCTGGTTGTAGCGGCTGATGATCGGATTGCTGCGCCCGGCGGCGATCTCCTGGTGGGTGTACGCGGCGAACTGGCCGACGCCGATGCCGATCAGCGGGTGGGCGGTGAAGGCTCGCGCGGCGGTGCGCCACATTTCCAGGCGTTCGCGCACCGCACCCTTGGCGTCGTGGCGATGATCGAACGTCGCCACCGCCGGTGCGATCGCCTTGAAGCGCGAAGTCATCTCGCCGCGCATGCTGAACGTGGCTGCTCCGGCGACCACGCACACCGCGCCGAGCAGCAACAGGCTTGAGCGCCACCGCCCGGTGCGCCGCCCGTGCAGCAGCACGAGCAGCACGAAAATCGGCGCGAAAGCCAGCAGCGGACCACGGCTCTGGGTGAGCAGGGCACCGTACATGCCGAACGCCATCGCGACCAGGTGCAGCACCCGCTCCCATCGACGGGTTGCCGGCGCCAGCCACTGCACGAGTGCAACCGCGGACAGTCCCAGCAGGATGGTGGCCAGCTCGATCGATGCCGAGGCGCCCCCGTTGAGACCATACGCGCGCTCGATCCCGAACAAATGGCATTGCAGGATGCCAACGGCGCCGAGCGTGATGGCCGTCAGGCTGAATCCCGCCCAGATCAGTCGCATCCGCAAGGGCAGGCTGAAGCAGGCGGCCGCGACCAGAAACAAGAGGATGTGAGCAGGATGGTCCAGTGGCCGCCAGCCGAGCCGGTGGATCAACACATTGAGGATCACGAAGGCGGCCATCAGCATCGCGGCAGCCATCGGCGGCCACGCGGCGCGAACACCACGCCGACACGCTGCCGAGCCGATCAGCAGGGCGAGGCCGGCAAGGAACAGCAGCGCCGGCGGCAACACCTTGCCTGTCAGGTTGATCGAGAACGACAACGGCATCAGCGCGACCAGGATCGAAAGTGCCCACGCTTGCCAGGGTTTCGCTGTTGCTTGCACGCGGTGGTCTTCCATCGGGTCGGTCGGGCGGGTCCACGGCTCGCCGCTGCGCGGTTGTTGGCGCATGGCATGGTTCTGGTTCGATATGGCGGCGCTCGTGGCGCTCCATGGTGGTGGCACGCTGGTCATTCGTCGTCGTCGCCATCTGCGCGCGGAACACAGGACGGTAATACCGCGTCCAGCCTGAACATCCACCATTCGCGCCGGTTGGCGTGGCCCACGTAGGTGGCGCGGTGACGGTCCACGCATGAGCCCATCGCCTGGTCCAGGCTGAAGATCCAGCGCTGCGACGGATCCTGCCGCAGCCAGGCGACGGCATCCGCATATTGTCGCGGCCACGGTTTCAGGAAGCCGAACTCGGTGACCGGCCCCTGCGCCATCAGCAGGTTCTGTTCTTTCCATGCCAGCAGGCCGATGGTCGCCTGCGGACCGGCGATCGCGCGCGCCTGGAGCATCACATCGCGCGCCGAACGGTCGCCGTTGAGCATGGGATAACCCCACAGGCCATACAAACTCCATAGCATGCCCGCGAACAGCAGCCAGCCCAGCGGCGCCCGGCGGATCCGGGTCAGCGCCGCGATCACCAGCGCGGCGACGCCGATGGCAAGTCCCAGCCACCAGATCTGCGGATCCAGGCTCTGCTCGATCTTCAACGCCCACGGCGGATGGCGCAGCAAGGCCAGCGCGGCGCCCAGGGCAAGTATCGCGCCCAGCAACACGGTGAGTGCGAATACCGCCACGCGCACGCCGCGCCGGCGCAGCAGACCAGGCAGCAGCGGCGCCAGCGCCAGTGCCGCCATCGGCAGTGCCGGCAGAATGTAGACATCGCGCTTGCCCGGGCTGATCGAGAAGAACAACACGATCAGAACTATCCAGCCCAGGGGCAGCAGGAAGCGCGCATCGCGTCGCTTCAACCGTCGCCACCACGCTGGCAGCACCCATGGCAGCAGCAGTGACAGGGGCAGCCAGTCGACCGCGATGATGCCCAGGAAATAGAACGGCGAATGGATGTGTCCGGTCGGCGTGGCATAGCGGTGCACGGTTTGCCCGAACAGGATGTTCTGCACGTACTCGGCGTGTTGCGGGTCGCCGTCCGCATGCGCGACGATCAGCATCGGCACCAGCCAGCCCAGGATCGGCAGCGCGAACAGGGCCACGCCACCCGCCCAACGCCAACCGCCGCTGGGCCGGGCCAGGTGACGCCATCCGCCGCGCCGGGCAATCGCATACGGAACCAGCATCAGCAGGGCGAGCACGCCGACGCCCTTGGTTGCCACGCCCACGCCGGCAAAGAAGCAGCCCACCGCGAACCAGCGCCAGGATGGCCCCAGCAACAGATGGCGCAACAGGCCGTAATTGGCCAGCGTGATCCAGCCCAGCAGCAGCGGGTCGATCTGCGCGTTGCGCATCTGGTAGGTGAAGTGGATGGTGACCAGCAAGGTCGCGGCCGCCAGCAGCGCGCTGCGATGGTTCCACAGGCGCCGCGCCAGGTCGTAGACCAGCGCCAGCGCGCCAAGACCCGCCAGCAGCGACGGCAGCAGGAAGGCCACCCGCCAACTGCGCGTCAACAGATACGACAGCGCTTCCAGCCACATGAACACCGGCGGCTTGTCCGGGTACAGTTCGTGCCCGCGATGCGGGAACAACCACTGCCCGTGTTCGACCATCCAGTGCGCAACCAGCGCAAAACGCGGCTCGTCCGACGGCCACGGATCACGCAGGCCGATGCCCAGGCCAAGCACGAGCAGGGCGAAGACTCCGAAGCACAGCAGTTCCCAGCGAGCATCACGCAGCCACCACGGGCGGGCACGGGAAAGAGGTGCGAAAAATTTCACGTTGCGCCGGGGTTCCGTCGAAAAGTGGTCGATGCTGCGAAGCATAGCCGTTCGCCCTGCGTCGACCCCAGGGTTGATCGGTGATCAGCGACGGCTGATCAGGCCTGCTTCTGCAGTACCGCGTAATACATGCCATCAAGATCGCCATCGCCGGGCAGGATCTGCCAGCCAACCGATGCCGCCTGGCCTACCGGCAGCGTGAATGCGACGGCCCGTGCCTCGGCGTGCGCAGTCAGCAGCTCGCCGACCATGACTTCGTTCTCTGCGCGCAGCACCGAACAGGTGATGTAGATCAGCCGCCCACCCGGCGCGAGCAGCGGCCATAGTGCGGCCAGGATGCGACGCTGCTGCGCCTGCATCGGGACGATGTCGCTCTCGCGCCGGTGCAGGCGCACATCCGGTCGGCGGCGCAGCACGCCGCTGGCCGAGCACGGCGCGTCGATCAGGATCCGGTCGAAGGGCTGGCCTTTCCACCAGCCCGTTGGCGCGCCGGCATCGCCGATCACGATTTTTGCATTCAGGCGCAGCCGCATCAGGTTCTGGCGGATGCGCTCGGCCCGTGTCGGCTCGAATTCCAGCGCGGTCAGGTCGATCTGCGCGCGCTCCAGCAGGTGGCAGGCCTTGCCGCCGGGGGCGGCGCAGGCATCCAGCACACGCAGGCCGTCGCGCAGGTCGGCGAGGTCGGCAGCCACCTGGGCGGCGCCATCCTGCACCGCGAAACAGCCATCGTCGAAGCCCGGCATGCGGGTGATGTCGGTGCTGTGCGGCAACACCAGCGCGTCAGCCAGCCACGGGTGCGCCGTCGCCGCATGGCCGGCGGCCTGCAATTGCCCGATCAGGATCGCGCGTTCGCTGCGCTGTCGATTGACCCTGAGCATCAGCGGCGGCTCCCGGTTGTCGGCACGCATCACGGCGTCCGCTTGCCCGGGCCAGTCCTGCTGCAGCGCGGCGGCGAGCCAGGCTGGGTGGGCGTGGCGCGTCTGCGGCTGGCCATCGAGCTTGGCCAGTAGGCTTTCCCGCTCGCGCTGCCAGCGGCGCAGCACCGCGTTGACCAGGCCGGCCAGTTGCGGGCGCTTGAGCACGCGTACGGCCTCGACGGTGGCGGCCACCGCGGCGTAGTCCTGCAGTTCCAGGATCTCCAGTTGCACCAGGCCAAGCACCAGCAGGGCGTGCACGGCCGGGTCCTTGTGTCGCAGCGGCCTTTCCAGCAAGCCATTAATTGCCGCGTCGAAGCGCAGCCACCAGCGCGCGCCTTCGCTGAGCAGGGCCATCAGCAGGGCGCGGTCACGCGAATCGGCCAGCTTCGGCGCGGAGCGCTCCATCACCTCGCGCAGCGAGGCGCCGCGCAGGGCAATCTCGGCCAGTCCTCTGGCAGCCAGTGCGCGGGTGTCTGGTTTCATCGGGGATGGCGCAGCTCGGACCGCGCATTCACGTAGTCGGCGGCGCTCACCTGCCTGCCGCCGGCACGCTGTACGGCAGTGATGCGCAGCACGCCCTGGCCGCAGGCAATCTCGATGCCGTCGCGGCCGGCGGCCAGCACCTGGCCGGGCTCGGCGTGGTGCTCGCGGACGATCGCGTGGGCGGCGCGGATGCGCAGCGTCTCGCCGGCAATCGCGCCCTCGGCCACCGGCCATGGATCGAACGCGCGTACCTGCTGCTCCAGCTCGATGGCGGTGCGCTTGAAATCCAGCGTTGCCTCGGTCTTGTCCAGCTTGTGTGCGTAGGTCACACCGTCTTCCGGTTGCGCGGTGGCGGGCAGCGACTCGCCCTCAAGGGTGCGGCGCAGGCCTTCGTTCAGCAGCTCGGCGCCCAGCGCGGCGAGACGGTCGTGCAGCGAGCCACCGGTGTCGTCGCGACGAATCGGGGTGCGCCGCTGCAGCAGCACCGGGCCCGTATCCAGGCCGGCTTCCATCTGCATCAGATCGACGCCGCTTTCCTCGTCGCCGGCAAAGATCGCGCGCTGGATCGGCGCCGCGCCGCGCCAGCGTGGCAGCAGGCTGGCGTGCACGTTCCAGCAGCCCAGCCGCGGGATCGCCAGCACCTTGCGCGGCAGGATCAGACCGTAGGCCACCACCACCAGCAGATCCGGCCGGTAGGAGGCCAGCGTCTGCTGCGCGTCGGCGGACTTCAGCGACGGGGGTTGCTCGACGGCCACGCCGGCGGCCAGCGCGGCCTGCTTGACCGGGCTGGGCGTGAGTTTGCGGCCGCGGCCGGCCGGCCGATCGGGCTGGGTGTAGGCGGCCACCACCTCGGCGCCGCTGGCGCGGCAAGCCTCGAAACAGGGGACGGAGAACTCCGGGGTGCCGGCAAAGACCAGTCGCAGCACTCGGCCAGGCAAGGCGGAATCGTTCAAGCCGGAATCGTTCAAGCCGGATTCGTTCAAGCAGTGGCTGCCTGCTTGCGCTGCTTGTCCAGCCGCTTCAACAGCAGGCTGCGCTTGAGCGACGACAGGTAGTCGACGAATACCTTGCCCTCAAGATGGTCCATCTCGTGCTGGATGCAGACCGCGAGCGGGCCTTCGGCCTCGACCAGGATCTCCATGCCAGTGACATCCTGCGCCTTCACCTTGACGCTCAGCGCGCGCGTGACGTCGGCATACACGCCCGGGAACGACAGGCAGCCTTCTTGGTACACCTGCGAACCGCTCTTTTCGAGGATCTGCGCATTGATCAGCGCCAATCCCTGGTTGCGACCCTCGCTCATGTCAGCCACCAGCACGCGCTGGTGCACGTCGACCTGGGTGGCGGCCAGGCCGACCCCGTTGGCCGTGTACATGGTTTCGAACATGTCGGCCACGAACTGCTTCAGTTTCGCGTCGAACACGGTGACCGGCTCGGCCCGGGTGCGCAGGCGTGGATCGGGGAATTCAAGGATGGAAAGGATCGACATGGCTCACCTCGGCGTCGAAACTGCGGGCGATTTGGTAAAAAGCCACCCCGACGCGATCTAGAATGTGCATCATTGTACGTCGGCAAGCACACGAGTGCAGACGATTTTTGCCAACTTGCGCCTGTTGCGCGGGTTAACGATTCGGTTACACTCGACCGAGCATCTGGGGAAGGGGGATTCCCGCCAATGATCAGAAAAACAATCGTGTTGCTGGCCGGCATGCTGGTCACCCTGACCGTATACGCGGCGGGTGCGCAGCTGCGGGCCAGTCACCCCGACAGCTACACGGTCCGCCGTGGCGATACGTTGTGGGATATCTCCGCCAAATTCCTGGCCAAGCCCTGGCTGTGGCCGGAGATCTGGCAGGCCAACCCGCAGGTGCGCAATCCCCACCTGATCTACCCGGGTGACGTGCTCAACCTGTCCTTCATCAACGGGCCGACGTTGCGGCTGGAGCCGAGCGTGCATCGCGAAGGCGATGCGGTGCCGGCGATCCCGCTGAGCCAGTTGAAGATGTTCCTCAAGGACATGCGGGTGATGGATTCCAACGCCGTCAGCGCCGCTCCTTACGTGGTCGGCCTGGAAGAGAACCGCCTGCGTGGCGCGGTCGGCCAGAACATCTACGTGCGCGGCCTGCAAGGTGCGCCGGGCCAGCGCTGGGCGATCGTGCGCCCCACCCACGTGTTCCGGGGCTTCGATCAGGGCGACGCCGATGCCGACCTGGTCGCGCATGGCCTGGACAGCAACGCGGCGATGGTCAACGCGCCATGGCGTGAGGATTCGCGCAAGGACGGCCACTATGGCAAGGGCGACGATCTTGGCGTCGAGGTCAGCGTGATCGGCACCGCCGAGACCCTGCGTACCGGCGACCCGTCCACCTTGCTGCTGCTCGATTCCACCATGGAAATCCGCAGCGGCGACCGCATCATGCCGGTCGAGGACAAGCCCTACGACGCTTTCTACTACCCGCATCCGCCGAAGTCGGTTCCGGCCGACGCCAAGGTGATCGGTTTCGCCGATGCGCTGGACGCGGCCGGGTCGCGTCAGGTGGTGCTGCTGTCGGTGGGTTCGCGTGATGGCGTCGACAACGGCACTACGTTCTCGATCTCCGAGCCGGGCGAAACCATCCATGATGACGTGGCCAGCAACAGCTGGAACCGCGGCGTCGGCAAGACCGTGACGCTGCCGGACGAGTACGTGGGCCACGTGATGGTGTTCCGTACCTTCGACCGGGTCAGCTACGGCCTGGTGATGGACAGCCTGCGTCCGGTCCATGTCGGTGGCCGGCTGATCCTGCCGGAGTAACCGGCGTCGGCGACAACAGCGGCATTTACCTACAGGACGGCGCGGCCCACACCGCGCCGTTTCCTTTGCTATCCGCTGCGTAAACTGCACGTCATGCAGATGGACGACAAGGATGGATTGCGCGCATGGCTGATCGCGCTGCGCACGCCGGGCCTCGGGCCTGGTGGTCTGCGCGAGCGGCTGGATGCGTCCGGCGGTGACATCCACGCGGCGCTGGCCCGGTTGCGGGCGCACCCGGCGCCGCTGGACGAGTCTGCGCGGGCCTGGCTGGGCCATCCGGATGAAACACGACTGGCCGACGACCTGGCCTGGCTGGGCGAGCCCGGTCATGCGCTGCTGCGCTGTACCGAGGCGGATTTTCCGCCCCAGCTGGAGCATATCCCGCAACCGCCGGCGGCGCTGTTCGTGGTCGGCGACGCCAGCTTGTTGCTGTATCCGCAGGTGGCGATCGTGGGCGCGCGTGCAGCCAGTGCCGGTGGCAAGGCCCATGCGCGGGCGTTTGCGCGGGAGCTGTCCAGCGCCGGTTTCGCGATCATCAGCGGCATGGCCGACGGGATCGATGGCGCAGCCCACAGCGCAACCCTGGAGGCCGGCGCGAAGACACTGGCGGTGGTCGGCACCGGGCCGGATCGGGTGTATCCGCGCAAGCACCAGGAACTGGCGCGACGCATCGCCAAGCACGGCGCGCTGGTCAGCGAATTTTCCCCCGGCACGGCCGCTCGGGCGGACCACTTTCCCCGCCGCAATCGGATCATTTCGGGACTGGCCTTGGGCACCCTGGTGATCGAGGCCGGCCTTCGCTCGGGTTCGCTGATCACGGCTCGATTGGCCGCTGAACAGGGACGGGAGGTGTTCGCCCTGCCCGGTTCCATCCATAATCCGCTGGCGCGTGGTTGCCACCGCCTGATCCGCGATGGTGCGCGACTGGTGGAGAATGCGGCGGAAATCATCGAGTTGCTGGCACCGTTGGCGCGGTCGCTCGGTGGCGAGCTGGCGGCACGTCTGGGCGACCAGGGCGACGCTGCCGCAGGCAGTTGGCCAGTCGACGCAGGCCATCTGGCAGACCCCGATTATCGGCGACTTTTGGACGAACTTGGCCACGAACCGGCGACGATGGACGATCTTGTGCAACGCACGGGGCTGTCCGCCGGTTCGTTGTCTTCGATGCTTCTGATGCTGGAACTCGAGGCGCGGATCGAGCGTTTGCCGGGCAACTGCTATCAGTTGCTGGCGGCGGCGCGCGTGGCGGGCTGAGTAGAAGCCGGCGTGCCTGCGCAGGCTGCCGGCGACCGTCCAGGCTTGACAACTGCCGGCACCGCGTGGTTTCAACTATATATATGTCCGGCACGGAAGCGCCGGTGGTTCACTTTCGGATATCCAGTTTCATGGCAAAAAACCTGCTCATCGTCGAGTCACCGGCCAAGGCCAAGACGATCAACAAATACCTCGGCTCGGATTTCCAGGTGCTGGCCTCCTACGGCCACGTGCGCGATCTGCGGCCGAAGGAGGGCGCGGTCGACACTGAGCACGGCTTCGCGATGGCCTATGAGATCATCGAGCGCAACCAGAAGCACGTTGATGCCATCGCCAAGGCCGCCAAGCTGGCCGACGACATCTATCTGGCGACCGACCTGGATCGCGAAGGCGAGGCGATCAGCTGGCATATCAGCGAGATTCTGCAGCAGCGCGGCCTGACCAAGGGCAAGCGGATGCACCGGGTGGTGTTCTCCGAGATCACGCCCAAGGCGATCAAGGCTGCGGTGGCTTCGCCGCGCCAGCTTTCGCATGATCTCGTCGATGCCCAGCAGGCGCGCCGCGCGCTGGACTACCTGGTCGGCTTCAACCTGTCGCCGGTGCTCTGGCGCAAGGTGCAACGCGGCCTGTCCGCCGGCCGCGTGCAGTCGCCGGCGCTGCGCATGATTGTCGAGCGCGAAGAGGAGATCGAGGCGTTCACGGCGCGCGAGTACTGGACGATCGAAGCCCGGCTCAAGCACGCCGAGGGCGATTTCAAGGCACGCCTGTCCCGCCTCAACGGCAAGAAGTTCGAACAGTTCGACCTCGTCAGCGAGACCGCTGCACAGGCGGCGCGCGAGGCGCTGAACGCGGCCGCGCACGGTCGTCTCACGGTCAGTGAAGTCACCTCCAAGGAACGCAAGCGTCGTCCGGCCGCCCCGTTCACCACCTCGACCCTGCAGCAGGAGGCCGCGCGCAAGCTCGGCTTCACCACCAGCCGCACGATGAAAGTGGCGCAGGGCCTGTACGAAGGCGTCGCGCTGGGCAGCGAGGGCAACGTCGGCCTGATCACCTACATGCGTACCGACTCCACCATGCTCGGCGAAGATGCGCTGAGCGAATTGCGCCAGCTGATTGCGCGCGACTTCGGCGGGCACGCGCTGCCGGATGCGCCGCAGATCTACAAGACCAAGTCGAAGAACGCGCAGGAAGCGCACGAGGCGATCCGACCGACCGCGGCCATGTACACGCCCAAATCCGTGGCCGCCTTTCTCAACGACGACCAGCGCAAGCTGTACGAACTGATCTGGAAGCGGACGGTGGCCTGCCAGATGATCCACGCCACCCTGAACACCGTATCGGTGGAATTCGCGCTGCCCGACGTGGCTGGCGGTGACGCTTCTTTCCGCGCCACCGGTACCACCGTGGTCGATCCCGGCTTTCTCGCCGTCTACGAGGAAGGCAGCGACCAGAAGAATGCCGACGATGACGACGAAGGTCGCCGGCTGCCGCGTCTGCAGAAAGGCGAAGCGGTGCCGCTGGAGCAGATCGCGGCCGACCAGCATTTCACCGAGCCGCCGCCGCGTTATTCCGAAGCCAGCCTGGTCAAGGCGCTGGAAGAACATGGCATCGGCCGGCCGTCGACCTATGCCAGCATCATCCAGGTCCTGCAGAACCGCGAATACGTGTACCTGGACAGTCGCCGCTTCAAGCCCAGCGATGTCGGTCGGGCGGTCAGCAACTTCCTCACCCAGCATTTCGCCCAGTACGTCGATTACGACTTCACCGCCAAGCTCGAAGACGAGCTCGACGCGGTCAGTCGTGGTGAAGAGGCCTGGGTGCCCTTGATGGAGCGCTTCTGGCTGCCGTTCAAGCAGCAGGTGGACGAGAAGGCCCAGTCAGTCGACCGCAGCGAAGCTACCGGTGCGCGGGAACTGGGCGCTGATCCGAAAACCGGCAAACCGGTGTTCGTGCGGCTGGGCCGGTTCGGGCCCTACGCCGCGATCGGCGACAAGGACAGCGACGAAAAGCTGCAGTTTGCCTCGCTGCGCCCGGGTCAGAGCATGCACACCATTTCCCTGGCCGAGGCGCTGGAGCTGTTCAAGCTGCCGCGCCAACTGGGCCAGGCAGAGAACGGCGATGAAGTCAGCGTCGGCATCGGCCGCTTCGGCGCGTTCGTGAAGCAGGGCAGCACCTACGCCTCGCTCAAGCCCGAGGATGACCCGTACACCGTCGAGCTGCCGCGGGCGCTGCAACTGGTGTCTGACAAGCTGGAGATGCTGGCGAACCGGGTGATTCGCGATTTCGGCAATGGCGTGCAGGTGCTCAACGGCCGCTACGGTGCCTACATCACCGACGGCGAAAAGAATGCACGCATCCCGAAAGAGCAGGAACCGAAGGATCTGACCGAAGCCCAGTGCCTCGAACTGCTCGCCGCGGCGCCGGTGCGCAAGGGCCGCTTCGGCAAGAAGACTGCGACGAAGAAGGCCGTGGCGAAGAAGGTGGCACCGGCGAAGAAGGCCGCAGCGAAAAAAACACCCGCCAGGAAGACGGCTGCGAAGAAAACCGCCGCAAAGAAGACCGCGACGAAGAAAGCCGTCGCCAAGAAAGCCGTGGTCAGCAAAGCCGGGGTCTGAGTGCTGCAGCGTTTCACCCTTGCCGAAATCGATGCCGCCGCCGCGTTGTTGCACGGCGGCGGCGTGCTGGCCTATCCGACCGAAGCGGTGTTCGGGCTTGGCTGCGATCCGCACGACCGCGCCGCCTTCGGGCGCGTGTTTGCGCTGAAGCAGCGTCCGGCCACCCAGGGCGTACTGTTGATCGCCGCGGATTTCGCCCAGGTGGAGCATTACATCGAGCTGGCCGACGTTCCGGATGAGGTGCTGGCGCAGGTGCGGGCGAGCTGGCCCGGCCCGCACACCTGGATCTTCCCGCGCTCGGCCGAGGTGCCGCCATGGGTCGCCGGCGAACATGTCGGCATCGCGCTGCGGGTCACCGCGCACGCTCCGGCCGTTGCGTTGTGCCGCGCGTTTGGCGGCGCGCTGGTGTCGACCAGCGCGAACCCGCATGGCCAGCCGCCGGCGCGCGCGGCATCGACCGTGGCGGAATACTTCGGCGATGCGCTGGACGGGCTGTTGGGCGCCCCGCTGGGCGGCCAGGCCAGCCCCACGACGATTCGCGACGCGCTGTCGGGCGCTATCATTCGCGCTGGAGCGTAGCGTGTCGAAAAAGGGCGGGCGCCCTTGTTCGACCCTCTGCAAGGGGAGCGTGCCGGTTCATGTGCCAGCTGAACCGCCGCGGGATACCAGCCGGCGGCATTCACGCCGCCGTTCATCGGATGGCGCGATGCTGCGGCACGACGCATTGAAGATCAGGGAGACTGCGGCTTGGCCATCGTTTACGACACCTACCGGCGCGAAGCATCGTCGCGGCTGCCGCTGCTGGGCGCGAACGACCCTTCGTGCACCGTGGCCTGGCGTCACGGCGAGCCGGTGAGCGCGGCGCGCTTCCTGGCGCAGGTGCATGCAGTGGCTGAGGGATTGCCGGCGGCTTCCGCCGCGGTCAATCTGTGCGGGGATCGCTACGCGTTTCTGGTCGCGTTCTGCGCGATCATGCTGCGCGGCCAGGCCAACCTGCTGCCGTCCTCGCGCGCGCCGCAGGCGGTGGACGAGGTGATGGCCGCGCATCCGGGCTGCTATGCGCTGGGCGAACAGGCGCTCGACCCGGCCCCACGCGGCTACTGCCAATTGCCGCCGCTGGATGCCGCGCCACCGACTGAATCCGATGCCGCCTGGCCCTCGATCCCGGCCGATCAGGTGGTGGCGATCGGCTACACCTCCGGTTCCACCGGCGCGCCCAGCGCCAACCTGAAGACCTGGGGCAATTTCCACGCCAGCAACGCTGGCAACCTGGCGATGCTGCATGCCGCCGTCGGCACGCGTTTCGGGGTGGTCGCCACGGTGCCGCCGCAGCACATGTACGGCATGGAGATGTCGGTGCTGCTGCCGCTGCTGGGTAGCGTCGGCGTGCATGCCGGGCGGCCGTTCTTCCCGGCCGACGTCGCATCCGCGCTGGCCGAGATACCGGCACCGCGGCTGCTGGTGACCACGCCGGTGCACCTGCGCGCACTGATCGAATCCGGCATCGAGCTGCCATCCATCGCGGCGATGGTGTCGGCCACCGCACCGCTGCCGGTCGAGCTGGCGCGGGCCGCCGAACAGCGCTTCGGCGCGCCGATGCTGGAAGTGTTCGGTTCCACCGAGACCTGCGTGTTTGCCAGCCGCCGTCCTGCCGTGGACGAGGACTGGTCGCTGTACGACGCGGTGAGCCTGCATCCGCAGCCGGACGGCACCGCGATCGAGGCGCCGCAACTGGACGCGCCGGTCACCCTGGCCGACATCGTCAGCCTGTCCCACGGCGGTCGCCGCTTCCGTCTGTGCGGTCGGCATGCCGACATGCTGGAGATCGCCGGCAAGCGTGCCTCGCTGGCCGATCTCAGCCGCCGCCTGCTGGCGATCCCGGGCGTGCGCGACGGCGTGGTGTTCCAGCTCGGCGGCGACGGCGATGCGCTGGGCGTGCACCGGATCGCCGCGCTGGTGGTGGCGCCGGCGCTGGATGAGCACGCGATTCTCGATGCACTGCGGCAGGCCATCGACCCGTTGTTCCTGCCGCGCCCGCTGAAACGGGTGGCAGCGTTGCCGCGCAACGAGACCGGCAAGCTGCCGCGTGCCGCCTTGCTGGATTTGCTGCACCGGCACGACTGAAACATCCCGGACGTCATCTCACACGTCCCCTCGGACGCGCTGGCGCAACCGTTACAATGCGCAGCGGCGTCACGTGGCGCGCGGGAGTGCAGGCATGAAGGTTCTGGTGATCGGCGGCGGCGGGCGTGAACATGCGCTGGCCTGGAAGCTCAGGCAGTCGTCGCAGGTCGACGAGGTCATCGTGGCACCCGGCAATGCCGGCACCGCGCGCGAGCCCGGGGTGCGCAATGCCGACGTCGCGGTCAATGACATCGAGGGCCTGTTGCAACTGGCGAAACACGAAAAGGTCGGGCTCACCGTGGTGGGTCCCGAGGTGCCTCTGGTCGCCGGTGTCGTGGACAAATTCACCGCCGCCGGCCAGCGTATCTTCGGGCCGCGGGCGATCGCTGCGCAGTTGGAAGGCTCCAAGGCATTCGCCAAGGATTTCCTGCAGCGCCACAACATCCCGACCGCGCACTACGCGGTGTTCACCGAACTGAACCCGGCGCTGGCCTACGTGCGCGAACAGGCCCATCAGAGCGGGGGCGCACCGATCGTGATCAAGGCCGATGGCCTCGCCGCCGGCAAGGGCGTGGTGGTCGCGCTGACCCAGGCCGATGCCGAACTCGCGTTGCACGACATGCTCGGCGCGCACAGCTTCGGCGATGCCTCGGCGCGGGTGGTGATCGAGGAATTCCTTGATGGCGAGGAAGCCAGCTACATCGTGATGAGCGACGGCAGCCACGCGTTGCCGATGGCCTCCAGCCAGGACCACAAGCGCCGCGACGAAGGTGATCTTGGTCCCAACACCGGCGGCATGGGCGCGTACTCGCCGGCACCGGTGGTCACGCCCGAGGTCGAGCAGCGCATCCTGAAGCAAGTGATCGAGCCGACCTTGCGCGGGATGGCGGCGGAAGGCGCGCCGTTCATCGGTTTTCTGTACGCGGGCCTGATGATCGACAAGCAGGGCGCGCCGAAGGTGATCGAGTTCAACGTGCGTTTGGGCGACCCCGAGACTCAGCCGATCATGCTGCGGTTGCAGTCGGACCTGGTCGAGCTGATCGAGGCGGCGCTCGATGGCCGGCTGGAAACCACCCGCGCACGCTGGGATGCGCGCCCGGCGATCGCCGTGGTGATGGCCGCGGCGGGTTATCCGGCGCGGGTGCGCCGTGGTGACGCGATCGAAGGGCTGGACGCCATCCACCCGGACGACGTGAAAGTCTTCCACGCCGGCACGGCAGTGGACGCGGACGGACGCGTGGTGACCTCGGGTGGCCGCGTGCTGACCGTGTGCGCACTGGGCGACGAGCTCGCCGCGGCGCGCGACGGCGCGTATGCCGCCGTCGCGCGTCTCCACTATGACGGCGCGTTTCATCGCCGGGATATCGCGCACCGGGCCCTGCACCGACACTGAGCGGCGTACGCTGGCGCATGGCAGTGGGCGGCGCCGGTTGACTTTTCAGTGCCGCGGTCTTTGCTATATGCTTGGAGGCTCCCCCGCGTAGATGTCGTGGCGCAGCAACGCCTGAGCGACTACGTGCAGTTTTAACGTTGATGAGGTTTTCGCATGCGCAAGACGGTTTTGTCGCTGGTATCGGTCGCGGCACTGGCTTTGGCCGGGTGCAACGGTTCCCCTTCATCGGACCAGGCCGGCGACGGCAGTCCGGCGTCCCCGGGCAGTGCGGCGGTGGCCCAGGTTCCCAGTGAAGTCAGTGGAACGATCTCGTTGCGTGCCGGTTCTCCACAGCCGTCAGACAAGGCAACCCTGGTGCTGAACCTGGTCGACGTCTCGTCCACCGCGGCCGGCTCCGCGCCGCTGGCCACCCGCACTTCCCCTGCCGGCACGTTTCCGCAGCCGTTCAAGCTGACCTTCAACCCGGCCGACGTGAAGCCGAGCGACCTTTACGTGGTGCAGGCGAACCTCACCGATGGCGAGCGCCACTACGTGATGCCGATCCAGGCTCCGGTGCTGGCCAAGGGCAGCAAGAACGACAGCGTGTCGATCCAGTTGCAGGCCGAGCAGACGCCGGGCGAGAAACTGCTGGCCGAGTTCAAGGCCGAACAGGAACAGCTTGGCGCGATGAAGGCCAGCCACGGCACCAAGCTGGAGACGGATGCCTCGCGCGGCTGGCAGTTGTTCCGCCAGGACGGCCAGATCCATTTCATCCGTGAGCTGGTCGAGTACACCAAGGATGGCTTCACCAGCACCGATTACGCTTACAAGAACGGCAAGCCCTGGGCCATCGCGCAGGAGCACAAACCCAGCCGTGACGGCAAGCCCACGTCAATCGATCGCGCCGGCTGGAGCGACGACGGCACGCTGGTATTGAAACAGCACCAGGTCGGCAACGACGTGACGCCGCTCGACGCTGACGCAGCGGACAAGCTGAAGCAGGAAGCCATGGACATCCTCGGCATTGCCACCAAGGGCAAGAACAAGTAGGCACGGGCGATCATCGCCACACCACAAAAAGGCCGCCGGTGATCCCGAGCGGCCTTTTTGTGGTGCCGTCGAAACCGCGCCGGATCGCTCCGGCGCGACGGGTTCCTCAGAGCAGGATCTTGAAGCCCATGTTGATGTCGTTGAAACGCTGGCTGCTGTCGCTGAAACGACCGCTGTAGCCAACCCAACTCGACACGCTCGGGGTCAGCTGGGTGGTCAGGCCCAGCGTGGCCGCGCCCCAGGTCTTGTCCGGTACATACCCGGCGAGGGTGAACGAACCGGACATGCTGGTCAGCCCGGCGGTGACTTCGCTGGGGTCAGCCTTGCTGTCGTGATTCCATGACAGCTCGACAAACGGCTTCAAGACCGCATTGGAGATCTGGAATTCACCCTGCACGCGCCAGCCGACGGTGCCGATGAGCGCCTTGCGGTGCTGGTTGGCGAACCACATCGCGGTACCGTCGGTACCGCTTTCCCGGTAGCCGCTGACACCGATACTGTGCCACTCGACGTTGGCAAACGGACCGTATTGCAACTGGTTCTGGCCGAACCACCAGCCACCAGTGAAGCCCAGGCCGCCGTGTGCGCCACCGGTGTTGCCGCTCTCGACGCGGGTCATCGGGCCGAGCTGGATATTGCGATCGACGTCGGTGAAGTGGGCGTGACCGGCTTCGCCGTAAGCGCCCACATAGGCACCGCCGGAGTGGTAGTCGATATAGGCCAGCGCGGAGATGTCCTGCATCTGGTATCCACCGCTGCCACCGACTATCCCGGTATTGCCATGGCCCACGCCCAACGCGGCACCGATCGAGAGGTTGTCGTTGTAGCGCAGGGCGCCGCCGACGGTCAGATTGAAGTTGTTGCTGTTGGCCTTGGGCGAACTGTCGGACGCATCGAAGCGCTGCTGACTGTAGTTGACATCGGCGAACAGGCGCGTGCCACTGCCGGTGCCGTCATTGAGCATTTCATGGCGCAGGGTCCGCGTTTGCGTGGTGATCGAAGTCAGCGGCGCCTGGCTCAACAGGGAGGTCTGTCCCGGTGCGGCGATTTCAGACAACACCGCCTGCGCCAGCAGACGATGCGCAGCCGCGGTCGGGTGAACGCCATCGGCGAACAGATAGGTCTGATCCGTGCCATCGGCGTAGCTGTAGGGCAAGCCGGAACCCACCGGGCCGCACATGAGCGAGGTGGCGGTCGCACCGCAGGCAGGGGTGGTGACATTGGTGAAGCCGTAGGCGGCAGGGTTCGCAATCACCTCGTTGACCAGCGCGAACGAATTGACCGGGATGATGTTCATGCCCTTGCCGCTCAGCTGGTCCAGACCGATGTTCAGCTGGCCGTTGTACAGCGCCGACAGCTGGGTGGCGCCGGCGGAAGCGGCGGCGCCACCGGCCATGCCCGACGGCGTCTTGCCGATATCGGGCAGGTTGTAGACCACCGCATACCTGGCGCCGGCCGCCTGCAACGAACCAATCAAGCCGAGCTCGGTCTGGGCCGCGGCCAGCGTGCCAGCGGACAGCACGTTGGGATCGGCCGAGGTGGCGGTCAGGTAGAAGATGTCGTTGGCGCCGCCCCACACCTGGTAAAGCGCGTGGGAATCCGCCACGCCACCATTGGCTGCCAGGTACATCTGCAACTGCTGCGGCAGCGTCGGGATCGGGCCAGCGGAGGAGTTGTGCACCAGGCCGGCGCCGCCGAAGGCATAGTCGGTGCCACCCAGGAGCGAGGGGGTGACCGGCAGGCCGAGGCCGGCCGCGACCAACTCCGCCGTGGTAAGACCCGGGTTGGTGGTGAATCGCAGCGGCGGCTGGATCTGTGGGTTCAGCGCCAGCGAGAGATTGCCGGCATCACTGAGACTGTCGCCAATGATGACGACCTTGCTGAACTGGGCGGCGCTGGCGGCGGTGCTGAACAGCAGCGTGGCAGCGATGGCGCCCGCGAGAAGACGTTTGCGATGCATGTTTATGTCGAACTCCAAAAGTGGGCAGGGCTGAGCGTCACCGCGTTACGGTAAACCACTCCATACGTTTGCGCATGCTGCGCTGCACCGCGATTATTTGCGTTGCAGCGCAATGGATTGGCAGGAGCCTGGACGGTAGAAACCAAGCAGGCGAGGCAAAGCCGTTTTGAGGCAGCTTGCGTGACGCTTTGAAGGCCCATAGTGGTTCTATGGGTCGAAAAGCGGCGCGGAAGATGGCCAAAACGGCGCAGCCGCAGCCGCTTGGTTTCTACCGCCCAGGTTCCTACCGCCGCTTGGCTCGCAGCAGGGCGTCGGCGAAGGCAC
>Ga0208357_1000905_pt1 | contig 22757 bp, 27 predicted proteins | sample NGESurdeep092012_6_FD_184487 | JGI IMG/M metagenome (GOLD analysis project Ga0208357, IMG submission 184487) | Arctic peat soil microbial communities from Barrow, Alaska - NGEE Surface sample F52-2 deep-092012 (SPAdes) | ecosystem: Environmental > Terrestrial > Soil > Wetlands > Peat ... | reverse complement strand
GGAGACGCCGATCGAGGTCGATCTCTCACAATTGGGAACGCCGGTCGGGGCCGCAGGCGAGGGAATAGGCGAGGGAATCGGCGATCACGCCGTCGGGGACCTGCGCTACGAGGTGATGTACCTGCTCTACGCGCCGGACGACTCCATGGATGACTTCAAGGAGGTGTGGGCCGGCATCGGCGACTCCATCGTGGTGGTGGGGGGCGAGGGGCTGTGGAACTGCCACATCCACACCGACGACATCGGGGCGGCCATCGAGGCCGGTGTCGACGCCGGGCGACCTCAACGCATCCGGGTGACGGATCTGGCCGAGCAGGTGGAAGAGGAGCGTTGGGTCCGCGAGGGGGCCGAGGCCCCCGGGGCCGGGCCCAGCGTGGAGCCGACCGGACCACTGCCGCGGACCGGCGTGGTGGCGGTGGTGACCGGGGACGGGATCGGGCGGATCTTCCGCTCCCTCGGCGTGTACCACCAGGTGGTGGGTGGCCAGTCCATGAACCCCTCCACGGCCGACCTGATGGCGGCGGTCGAGGCGACCGGGTCCGACGAGGTGGTGATCCTGCCCAACAACAAGAACATCCGGCCCGTGGCCGAGCAGGTCGACGGCCAGTGCGGCAAGACGGTGCGGGTGGTGCGCACCGGGAGCATCGTCGAGGGGTTCGCCGCCCTGTTGGCCTACGACCCGGCCGCCGACGCCGCGGTCAACGTGGCCACCATGGGCGAGTCGGCGGCCCGGGTCGTGCCGGCCGAGATCACCCAGGCCGTGCGCGACGCGACCACCGATGCCGGGGAGGTGCGTGAGGGCGATTGGATCGGCGTGTCACGTGACGGCGTGATCTCGATCGCCGACTCGGCCGTGATGGCGACCCGCCTGCTGCTGAGCCGTCTGCTCGAGCCGCAGCATGAGCTCATCACCCTGATCGAGGGGGAGGGGGCCAAAGCGGGCGACACCCGACGGATCAGCGAGTGGCTGAGCGAGGAGTATCCCGACGTGGCGCTCGAGGTCCACCACGGCGGCCAGCCTCTCTACCCGTACTTGCTGGGCCTCGAGTAGGCCGGCCCGTTGGCGGTGTCCTCCGCTCGGACGCTCCGGGATTTGAGCCTTCGGCCGGTGGACGTGCTCGAGACGGTCTCGGCCCGCAAGGCGGGCCAGTTGGCCGAATGGGGGGTCGAGTCCGTCTTCGACCTCTTGACCACGTTCCCGCGCCGCTACATCGACCGCACGGCCCAGGCCGACGTGTCGGGCCTGGAGGTGGGGGCCCCGGCCGCCGTGCTGGCCGAGGTGGTGCGGGTGCGGTCACGCCGGGCCCGCAACGGGCGCATGGTCGTCGACTTGTCCGTGCGCGACGACACCGGCACCCTTGGCGTGGTCTTCTTCAACCAACCGTGGCGCTCCCGCCAGCTGGCTGAGGGGACCGAGGCCATCTTCTGGGGCAAGGTCGGCGAATACCGTTCCCAACGCCAGATGGTGAACCCGGTGGTCGATGTGGTGGCCGGGGTCGATGAGCCGGCCGTGGGCCGCCGGCGCCGCACCCTGCGCATCCTGCCCGTCTACCCGGCGTCGGCCAAGGCGGGCCTGACCAGTTGGGAGATCGGCACCTTCGTCGAGGAAGCGCTGGAGCGGGCCGGCGACCTGGCGGACCCGTTGCCCGAGGAGTGGCGGGCGTCGTTGGACCTGTGGGGGCGCACCGAGGCTTTCCGGACCGTGCACGGACCCGAGACGATGGACGTGGTCGACCGGGCCCGCCGCCGCCTCGTCTTCGACGAGCTCCTGCGGCTCCAGCTGGCGCTGGTCCTGCGCCGGCGGGCCTTCGAGCACAACGCCCGGGCCATCCGCCACCAGGTCTCGCCGCTCGAAGTGGCCGGGGCGAAGGACGGCACGCTGGTGGCGCGGTTCCTGGCCGCCCTGCCCTTCACGTTGACCAGGGCGCAACGCCAGGCCCTGGCCGTGATCGTGGCCGACCTGGCCGGTCCGTTCCCCATGCACCGCCTGCTGCAGGGCGACGTCGGGTCGGGCAAGACGGTGGTGGCGCTGGCGGCGTTGCTGGGGGCGGTCCAGAGCGGGCATCAAGGAGCGCTGATGGTGCCGACCGAGGTGCTGGCCGAGCAGCACGACGCCGCCGTACGATCCATGTTGGGCGACCTCGGTGTGCGGGTTGAGCTGTTGACCAGCCGGGTCAAGGGCAAGGCCCGCACGCAGCTGCTGGCCGACCTGGCCGGCGGTGACGTGTCGATTGTCGTCGGGACGCACGCCCTGCTGTCCGAAGGGGTCGAGTTCGGCTCGCTCGGCGTCGTCGTGATCGATGAGCAACACCGCTTCGGCGTCGAGCAGCGGGCCACCCTGCGGGCCAAGGGCGAGGCCGGAGACCCCGACCTGTTGGTCATGACGGCCACCCCGATCCCGCGGACCGCCGCCATGGTGATCTTCGGCGACCTCGACCTGACCGTCCTCGACGAGATGCCGCCGGGTCGGGCGCCCATCACCACGACCTGGTTGCCGGCGCCCGACGACGAGCACCTGGCCTGGGAACGGGTCCGTACCGAGGTGGCGGCCGGCCACCGCGCCTTCGTGGTCTGCCCCCTCGTGAGCGACTCACCCCGGGTCGAGGCGCGCTCGGCCACCGAGGAGTACGAACGCCTGTCGGCGGACGGGGGCGAGCTGGCCGGACTGGCGGTCGGCCTGCTGCACGGGCAGATGGCCCCGGCCGTCCGGGAAGAGGTGATGGCCCGCTTCCGGGCCGGCGACGTGGAGGTGTTGGTGGCCACCACGGTGATCGAGGTGGGGGTGGACGTGCCCGAGGCCACGGTGATGGTGATCGAGAGCGCCGATCGCTTCGGCATGGCCCAACTGCACCAGCTCCGGGGCCGGGTCGGGCGGGGGAGGGACCCGAGTTGGTGCTTCCTGCTCGGCGGCCTGAGCACCGACGGCGAGGACAGCCTGGCCGGTGAGCGCCTCGCTGCGGTGGCCGCCAGCAGCGATGGCTTCGCCCTGGCCGAAGAGGACCTGCGCCTGCGCGGTGAGGGTACCCTGCTCGGCTCACGTCAGAAGGGGCAGACGGACCTGCGCCTCGCTTCGCTGTCGGATCCCGACGACCGGATCCTGCTCACCGAGGCCCGGCGGGTCGCCGAGGCCATCGTCGGCGAGGATCCGCGGCTCGATGCGCATCCCCTCCTGCGGGACGAGATCCGGTTGTTCCTGAGCGACGAGGAGGGGGAGTACCTCTTAAAGAGTTGAGGGGTCTACCCTGGCCCCGGTGCGGGTCATCGGAGGTCGGAGTCGGGGTCGGCGCTTGTCGGCCAAGCTTCCGGCGGCGGTGCGCCCCACGTCGGACCGGGTGCGCGAGTCGATCTTCGACATCCTCGGGTCCCAGGGCGGGGTCGACGGGCTCTCGGTGGTGGACCTCTTCTGCGGGAGCGGCGCGCTCGGGGTCGAGGCGCTGTCGAGGGGTGCGGCCACCGTCACCTTTGTCGACCAGGACCTGGCCGCCGTCCAGGCGGTGCGGGCGAACCTGGCCGCCGTCGGGCTGGCCGACGAGCCGTCCACCGTGGTCCGGGCCGCCCTGCCGGGTTGGTTGCTCACCGCCCCCAGCTTCGATCTGGCCCTGTGCGATCCGCCGTACGACTTCGAAGGTTGGCCGACCTTGCTGAGCGAGTTGCGGGCGGAGGTGGCCGTGATGGAGTCGTCGCTGTCGATCGCGCCCCCCGAGGGCTGGATGGTCACGAAAGAGCGGCGTTACGGCGGTACGCTCGTCACCGTGGCTCATCGCAGCGGATCTGAAGGTGCAACCGACAGTGGAACGGGCAGTGGAACCGACGCATGAGGTCCGAGGCATGAAGGTCGGACTGTTTCCCGGGTCCTTCGATCCCTTTCACAACGGGCACCTCGAGATCGTGGAGCGGGCCAGCCATCTCTTCGACGAGGTGGTCGTGGCCGCCCTGCGCAACCCGCAGAAGAGCTCGGCGCTGTTCGACCTGGCCGAGCGCCAGGAGATGCTCGAGGAGGTGACGGCCCACATCCCGGCGGTCCGGATCGTGTCCGTCTCGACCCTGCTGGTGAACGTGGCCCGCGATGTCGGCGCCTCGGCCATTGTGCGCGGCCTGCGCGCCGTGTCGGACTTCGAGACCGAGATGCAGATGGCCCAGATGAACCACCACCTCTCCGGCGTCGAGACCATCTTCATCCCCACTAGTTCGAAGTACTCGTTCGTGGCGTCGAAGTTGGTGCGCGAAGTGGCGCGCTTCGGGGGCGACGTCTCCGCCTTCGTGCCCAAGGTGGTGGCGACCCACATGGAGGCAAAATTCAAAAAGGGGCCCGGGTCCGACCATGACTGATCAGTTCTTGGAGATCGAGGAGCCGACGCCCGACGCCGATGCCGAGTCCATCATCGGGCAGGTGCTCGAGATCATCAACACGGCCAAGTCCATGCCGCTGTCGTCCTCGGTCATCGTGTCGCGCGAGGACGTGGTGGCACTCCTCCAGTCGGCCCTGGATCGCTTGCCCGATGAGCTCCGGCAGGCCCGCTGGCTCCTGCGTGAGCGCGAGGAGTTCCTGGCCGAACGCTCCAAGGAGGCCGACGCGTTGATGGAGGACGTGCGGGCCCAGGCCGAGCGCATGGTGCAGCGCACCGAGATCGTCCGTCAGGCCAACTCGGTGGCCCAGCGCATCCTCGATGATGCCAACGACGAGGCCCGCACCATGCGCCACGAGGCCGAGGACTTCTGCGATCAGAAGCTGGCCGGCATGGAGATCGTGTTGGACCGCCTGACCCGGACCGTGCAGTCCGGCCGCTCCCGACTGGCCGCGGCGCCGGTGGTCGAACCCGAGACCACCCCGGCCACAGGGACGGAGGAGGACGGCTTCTTCGACCAGGATCTGTCGTAATGGCCGCCGACGCGAACCCCTGGATCGTCCACGTGGCCCGCATGCGGCGCAACGCCGGGGCCGAGTCCCATGAGGTGCGCCGGGGCCACGTCGACGAGGCGGGGCCGCTGGCCGAGGAGGGCATCGATCCGGGTCGGAGCATCGTGCCGGTCGGGGCCGAGGCCGAGTGTGACGTCACGCTGCGGGCCTTCGACGGGGGGATCGCCGCCTCGGGCACGGTCCGGGCGCCCTGGGTCGGTGTCTGCCGCCGTTGTGCCACCGCCGTGAGTGGGGACCTGGTCATTGCCGTGACCGAGCGCTTCGCCCCCGATGCCTCGCCCGACGACGACGAGCTCTACCCGATCTCCGACGACACCATCGACCTGGGGCCGCTGGTGCGCGACGCCATCGTGCTCGAGCTGCCCTCCGCCCCCCTGTGCCGACCCGACTGTCGGGGGCTGTGCCCGCACTGCGGGGCCGACCGCAACGAGGGCGAATGTGACTGCGTCGCCCCGCCCGACCCGAGGTGGGCTAACCTCGACGTGCTCCGGTAGCTGAACCCACCGCACCCGCGCGGCCGGCGCGCCCCCGATTCGAACGTTGGAGACCCCCGATGGCTGTCCCGAAGAAGAAGAAGTCCAAAGCCAAGGGCCGCAGCCATCAGGCCGCCGCCTGGGTCCTGCGCCGCCCGCCTCGCAGCGTGTGCCCCCACTGCCAGTCGGCCAAGACGCCCCACGTCGTCTGCCCCAATTGCGGCTGGTACAAGGGTCGACAGGCCGTCGAGGTCGACTGACTTGAGCCGGCGGGGAGAACGCCCGTCGACCGAGATCCTGGCCACCCTGCCCGTGGCGGTGGACGCCATGGGTGGCGACAAAGCGCCCGGTGACATCGTCGAAGGGGCGCGCCGCGTGTCGGCCGACGACGGCGTGCCCGTCGTGCTGGTCGGCCCGCCCGAACTGGTGGGCGACACCATGGGCCTGGACCTGGTGCCCTGCACCGAGGTCATCGCCATGGACGAGGACCCCGCCGGCGGGGTCCGGCGCAAGAAGGACTCCTCGTTGGTGCGGGCCGCCGAGCTGGTGCGTGACGGGAAGGCCTCGGCCATGGTCAGCGCCGGCAACACGGGCGCCACCATGGCTTCGGCGCTCCTGCGCATGGGCCGGCTGCCCGGCGTGGTCCGTCCCTGCATCGCCACGCCGCTGCCCCGCCTCGGTCGCACGCCGGCCGTGCTGGTCGACGCCGGGGCCAATTCCGAGTGCACCCCGGCCATGCTGGTGCAGTTCGCCCAGATGGGAGCCGCCTACGCCACGGCCCGTTTCGGGACGGGCTCACCCTCGGTCGGCCTGCTCTCCATCGGCGAGGAGGCGACCAAGGGCACGCCGCTGGTCAAGGAAACCCACAAGCTGCTGGCGGCCGAGACCGGCCTCGAGTTCGTGGGCAACCTCGAAGGTCGGGACCTGTTGCCCTCGCCGGCCGATGTGATCGTGACCGACGGCTTCACCGGGAACGTGGCCCTAAAGGCCCTCGAGGGCTCCCTGCGCTTCCTCTTCGACACCATGCTCGGCCTCTTCGGGACGAACGACGAGACCCGTTCGGCGGCCGACGTGCTCCTGCCGTACCTGCTGCCCGTGGCGGCCCAATTCGAGCCGGAGAACACCGGCGGGGCCATGCTGCTGGGGATCGACGGGGTCTGCGTCATCAGCCACGGGTCGTCCACCGCGGTGGCCATCGTCAACGCGGTCAAGGTGGCCTACGAATGCGCCACCCGGGGCCTGGTCGACCGGGTGGGCGAGGCGGTTCGTCCGCCGACCGCCGCCTGAGTTGCCCTGAGTTGGCCTGAGGAGAGGGACCACAGGCCGAAATCGGGCCGGCCCAAATCACCGGACCCTTTAAAGTGCCAGCTCAGAGCGGCTAAATGGGCGGGCATGGGTCTGCGCCCGGTAACATGCCCTCCGGATCAATCCGATTCCCCCTCGATTCCCCGATTCAGGAGTGCAAGTGCCCGCCGAAACCCACACCAATCAGGGTCCCCTCGACCGCCGGGGGGTATTCGAGCTGATCCGGGACCAGCTGGCCGACATCTTGGAGACCGACCCTTCGGCCATCACCGAGGGAGCGTCGTTCGTCGAGGACCTCGACGCCGACTCGCTGGCGTTGATTGAGCTGGTCGAAGCCTTAGAAGAAGAGCTGGGGGAGCGGACCGTGGGGTTCCGCATCGATGATGAAGACCTTGAAGATCTCCGAACCGTCCGAGACGCCGTTGACTACGTCTACGCCAAGCTCGAGGCGGGGTGACGCTGGGGCCGAAGGGGCGGCCGGGCTGGCCGAACGACTGGGCCACACCTTCGTCGACATCAATCTCTTGCACCATGCCCTGGCCCACCGGAGCTGGTGCGGCGAGCAGGAAGGTGGCGCTCCCTCCAACGAGCGGCTGGAGTTCCTGGGCGACGCCGTGCTCGGCTTGGCCGTGGCCCGGTACACCTACGCCACGTATCCGGACTTCCCCGAGGGCATGCTGGCCAAAGTGCGCTCGGCCGTGGTGAACGCCCGCGTCCTGGCCCAGGTGGCCGATCGCCTCGGCGTGGGTGACGAGCTCCTCCTCGGTCGGGGCGAGGAGTCCTCAGGCGGCCGGGCCAAGGCATCGATCCTGGCCGACGCCTTCGAGGCCATCCTCGGCGCCGTCTACCTCGATGCGGGCTTCGACGCCGCCGAACAGCTCGTCCTGCGCGAGCTGCACGATCTGATCGCCGCCGCCTGCCTCGAGCCGGACGACTTCGATCACAAGAGCCGCCTGCAGGAATGGGCCGTCCGCAACGGAGAGGGAACCCCCCGCTACGTCGTCGTCGGCTCCGGGCCGGACCATGATCGGTCCTACGTCGCCGAGGTCTTCGTGGCCGGGACGCGCCGTGGAGGGGGAGCAGGTCGCTCCAAGAAGGACGCTGAGCAGGACGCCGCTCGGGATGCCTGGGAGGGTCTGCAGAATGCCTGAGTTACCCGAAGTCGAGACGCTGCGTCAGGACCTGTCGCGCGAAGTGGTGGGCAAGAAGATCAAGTCGGTGGCCGTGGCCAATGGGCGCTCCGTGCGCCGCCATGCCTCGGCCAAGCACTTCCGGGCCCCGCTCGAGGGGCGGTCCATCAAGTCGGTGGGCCGGCTGGGCAAGTATCTGTTGATGACCCTCGACTCCGGCGACACGCTGGTGATCCACCTCGGCATGAGCGGCCAGCTGATCCGGGTGAAATCGGTCAAGGACCCCAAGCCGAAGCACACCCATGTGGTGATCACCTTCACCCAGGGGGGCGAGTTGCGCTACGTCGATCCCCGGACCTTCGGCGAGCTGTTCGTCTCCACGCCGCCGCTCAAGGCCGATGGCACGCCGACGAGCCCGGTCTCGGGCACGGCCGGCGGGGACGGGGCGGCCATCCGCAAGGCCATCCCCGAGCTGGCCCACCTCGGGTTCGACCCGATGGAGGACATGATGAGCTGGGACCGCTTCGGTCTCCTGTTGCACCAGCACAAGGCCGGGGTAAAGACCATGCTGATGGACCAGAGCTTCGTGGCGGGCATCGGCAACCTCTACTCCGACGAGATGCTGTACCAGGCCGGCCTGCGCTACGACCGTCCTTCCAACTCGCTGACCGCCACTGAGGTGCGCCGGCTCTATCGCGCCATCGTCGAGACGCTGGCCGAGGCCATCAAGCACCGCGGCTCCTCGCTGGCCGACGAGCAGTACCGAGACCTGTTCGGGGAGATCGGCGGCTATCAGGGGCTGCATCAGGTCTACGACCGCGAGGGCCAGCCCTGCCGGCGCTGCCGCAACGTGATCGTGCGGGTCAAGACGGGAGGTCGCTCGACCTTCTTCTGCGAGCACTGCCAGGTCTGAGCGGGTCGCTCCATGTTCCTCAAGTCGCTCAGCATGAAGGGGTTCAAGTCATTCGCTGATCCCACCGTGCTCGAGTTCGAGCCGGGGATCACCGTGGTGGTCGGGCCCAACGGCAGCGGCAAGTCCAACGTGGTCGACGCCGTCACCTGGGTGCTGGGCGCTCAGGGGCCTCGATCCCTGCGCTCCGCGAAGATGGAGGACGTCATCTTCGCCGGGACGTCGTCGCGACCGGCGCTCGGCCGGGCCGAGGTGTCGCTCACCATCGACAATGCCTCGGGCAAGCTCCCGGTCGACCTGGCCGAGGTGACCATCACCCGGACGCTGTTCCGCTCGGGTGACAGCGAGTACGCCATCAACGGCGCCCCCTGCCGGCTGCTCGACATCCAGGACCTGCTCTCGGACTCGGGCGTCGGCCGCCAGCAGCACATGATCATCGGCCAGGGCCAGTTGGACACCGTGCTCAACGCCCGCCCCGAGGACCGCCGGGCCATCATCGAAGAGGCGGCCGGGGTCCTCAAGCACCGCCGGAGACGGGAGCGGGCCGAGCGCCGCCTGGCCGGCACGGCCGAGAACCTGGAGCGCCTGGGCGACCTGGTCCGCGAGGTGCGCCGCCAGATCCGCCCCCTCGAACGTCAGGCCGCGGCGGCCCGCTCGCACGCCACCGTCGTCAGCGAGCTCATGGCGATCCGCCGTTTCCTGGCCGGCACCGAACTGGCGGAGCTCACCGAGCGGCACCGGACCGCCGCCTCCGACATGCGGATCTGCAGCGACGAGGAGCGCGAGCTCCACGCTGCCCTCGAGCTCCTGGAGGCCGAGGCCACCTCCGCCGCGGCCGAGTTGTCCTCCCGCCGGGAGGAGGATCTGGCCAGCGCCCTGGCCGGCGTGCAGGGCCTGTTCGAGCGGGCTCGGGGCCTGTCCGGTGTGCTTCGCGAACGGAGCCGGGCCATCGTGGTCGCCCTGGACGCCAACGCCGATGTCGACGTGGTCTCCACCCTCGAGGCCGAGGCGTCGCGCCTGGCCGGCGAGATCGAGGAGTCGGACACCCTGGCGTCGGCCCTCGAACCCGAGCGCGTCTCGGTCGGTGCCGCCGTTACGGCGATCGAAGTGTCAGAGATCGGATTGCGGCGACGCTGGGCCGACGTGGTGGGCGACGACACGCCCGAAGAGGCCTCCGCGCTGGCGGCGGCCCGCAGCGACGCCGCCGCCGACGCCGCCGCCCGGGCCGGGCAGGACCTGGCCGATCTCGACGACCGCTTGGGTGACCTCGAGCAGCGGCACGCCGCCGCCGCAGTCAAGGCGGACCTCCTGGCCCAGGAGGCCGGCGGCCTGGACGAGACCACCATCCGCCTCGACGCCGACGTGGCGGCCCAGACGGCGGGCCTGGAGGACGCCGCCGAGCGGGCCACGCTGGCCGAACGGGCCGCCGACAAGGCGGAACAACTCCGCCACCACACCGCCGCCCGCGCCGACGCGCTCGAGCGGGCCTGGCGGGACATGCAGGGGGCCCACGGGCGCGAGCTCCTGCGCAACGTGGACGGCGTCGTCGGATCGTTGATGGACCTGGTCGAGCTGGACCCCGGCTGGGAGTCGGCCTTCGAGGCCGCCGCCGGCGCGGGCATGGCCGCCGTGGTCGTGGACAGCCGCCGTTCGGCCCATCAGGCCCTCGACACCTTGCGCGCCCAGGGCGTGACCGGGGCCGTGCTGACGCCGCGCGACGCCACCAGCCCGGGCCACGAAGTGGCCCTCCTTCCGGCGGGGAGCCAGGCCCAGTGGGTGCGCCGCCATGTCCGGGCCCGGGCCGGCGGTGCCGTGGCCGAGTCCGTCCTCGATGCGCTGGTCGGGCGGGCCGTCCGGGTCGACGGCTGGGACGAGGCGATCGATCTCTCCCTCGAGCGCGACGACCTGGTCGTCGTCACTCCCGAGGGAGACCGCTTCGCCGCCTCGGGCTGGCGGGTGCGCTCGCAGAACAACGTGGTCACCGCGGCGGTCGTCGAAGAGGCGCAGCAGCGAGCCGTCGCCGCCGCCGTCGCCGCCGACGCGACCCGGGCCGAGTTGTCGGTGTCCCGGGCCAATCTGGCCCGGGCCCAGGACGGCCGCGCCGCCGCGGTGCGGGCGGCCGACCGCCAAGCGTCCCAGCGCACCTCGATAGTGGCCGATGTCGACCGCACCGCGGCCGAGCAGCGCCGGCTCGGTGACGAGCTGGTGGCGGTCCGCCAGCGTCGCGCCGCCGCCCAGCAACGCCTGAACGAGGCGGACGCCGAGGTGCAACGCCTGAGCACCGTCCTGCCCCAGCTCGAGGAGGCCGCCGCGGCGTGGCAGTCCCTGGCCCATCGGCGGAACGAGACCAGGGCCCTGCGCCAGGACCTCGAGGTGCGCCACGCCGGGCTGGTCGAACGCCGCCGGATGCTGGCCGACCGGGCGGCCGAGGTCGAGCGCCGCTTGGCCGGGCACGCCGACGAGCGGGCCACCGCGGCGTCCCGGCGCCAGCGCCTGGAGGCCGAGGGGGCGACCCTGACCCGCCTCGAGGCCCTCGTCGAAGGCGAGCGGGACCGCCTGGAGACCATCCTCAGCGCCCTCCGCAGCGACTACAAGGACCAGGTCGACGCCGTCCGGGCCGGTGGTGAACGCCTCGAGCAACTGCGCCAGGACCGCCATACCACCGACCAGCGCCTAGAGGCGGTCCGCACCCGCACCCGGGCCCTCGACCTCGAGACGAACGAGGTGTCGCTGCGCCTCGAATCCCTGCACGAGCACATCGAGCGCGACCTCGGGGTGACCACCGACGAGGTGGTCGGGCTGGCGGTCCCCGACGTGCCGGAGAACACGACGCATCAGCACTACGCCGCCGAGCTCGAGCGCAAGCTCTCGGCGCTCGGCCCGGTCAACCCGCTGGCCCTCGAGGAGCTCTCCACGCTGGAGGAGCGGCACAAGGAGCTCGAGGTGCAGGTGGACGACGTGCGCGGCGCCCGCCGGGAGCTCCACGAGGTGGTGCGCACGCTCGACGAGGAGATCATGACGTCCTTCGCCGCCGCCGCGGCCGACGTCAACGAGCACTTCTCGACCCTGGTCGCCCTGCTCTTCCCCGGAGGGACCGGACGGCTGGTCCTCATGGAGCCGGACGACCTGCTCAACACCGGCGTCGAGATCGAGGTGCGCCCCGCCGGGCGCAACGTCCGCCGGGTCTCACTGCTCTCGGGTGGCGAGCGCTCCATGGCGGCGCTGGCCTTCCTCTTCGCCGTCTTCCGCAGCCGGCCCTCGCCGTTCTACCTGATGGACGAGGTCGAGGCCGCCCTCGATGACGTCAACCTCAACCGCTTCCTCGGCCTGGTCCGCCAGTTCCGCCACGAGGCCCAGCTCCTGATCGTCACCCACCAGAAGCGCACCATGGAGACCGGCGATGCGCTCTACGGCGTGACCATGGCGCCGGGCGGATCGTCCCAGGTGGTCAGCCAGAAAGTAGAGCGCGAGACCGAGAACGAACCGGCGTGACCGCGCTGCTGATCGCGGTTGCGTTGGTCGTGGTGGTCCTCCTGGGGGCCGCCCTGATCCTCGTCAGCCGATCCCGGCGAGGTTCGGGTCAACTTCCCGAGACACCCCCGGCCCCGGTCGAGGAAGCCCCGCCCCAGCCCTTCCTACGCCCTGAGGCTGAGCCTGAGCCCCAGCTCGAGCCGGAAGCCGAGCCCGCCGCCCCGACCTACCGCAGTCGCCTGGGCGGTGTCCGGGGCCTGTTCAGCGGGGCCGTCACCACCTTGCGCTCGGGAAGGATCGACCCCGCCACCTGGGACTCGCTCGAGGAGGCCCTGATCCGGGCCGACGTGGGCGTCAAGACCACCAACGCCCTGCTGGCGGAGCTTCGAGGACGGGTCGAGGCCAAGGAGATCGCCGGTGGGGACGATCTCCTCACCGCCCTGGGCCAGGGGATCAGGACGCTGCTCGACGTGCCCGACTCACGGGCGCTGCACTTCGACGGCCGTCCCGGTTCCACCGACGTCTGGTTGATCGTCGGGGTCAACGGCGTGGGCAAGACCACCACCATCGGCAAGCTGGCCCGCCAGCAGTCCGCCGCCGGCCGATCCGTCCTCCTCGCCGCCGGGGACACCTTCCGAGCCGCCGCGGCCGACCAGCTGGGCCTGTGGGCCGAGCGGGCCGGAGTCGACATCGTGCGCGGCGCCGAGGGAGGCGACCCCAGTGCCATCGTGTTCGACGCCGTGCAGCGGGCCCACGCCCGGGGCAACGACCTGGTGCTGGCCGACACGGCGGGCCGGCTGCACACCAAGGTGAATCTGGTCGAGGAGCTCAAGAAGATCCGGCGGGTGGCCGGCCGTGAGCCGGGCAACGTGACCGAGGTCCTCCTCGTCCTCGACGCCACCACTGGGCAGAACGCGCTGGTCCAGGCCCGACAGTTCACCGAGGCGGTCAACGTCACCGGGATCGTGCTGACCAAGTTGGACGGCACGGCCAAGGGTGGGATCGTCATCGCCGTCCAGCGCGAGCTGGGCCTCCCGGTCAAGTTGGTGGGCCTGGGCGAGGGGCCCGACGACCTCGTGGCCTTCGACCCCGACGCCTTCGTCGACGCCCTGCTCGACACCGACTGATTCCGAGGCCGGCTCAGAATTCGCAGGCCGGGCTCAGGATTCCGGGCCGGCTCAGGAGTTCCAGCGCGGGCTCAGGATTCCTCGTCCGAGTCGGGAGGCGAGTCGAGGTACGCCTCGGTCAGCCAGCCCAACAGCTGGTCGTCCAGATCGTCGGGACTCCGCAGGTTGGCCACATGGTGGTAGCGAGCCCCATACGGCTGCACCTTCCGGGTGATGGTGCGGTGGGTCACCGGGCGCCGTAGCGAGAACGACAGCGCGACCCACTGGGTCAAGGGCCGCAGCTGAGCGAACGAGCGGGCGCGCTTCAAGAAGATGCCGACCGAGACCGGCTCGACGTGGACGGTGCCCACCGTGTCGAGATGGCACATGACCGCCTCGAAGATGGGACGTTCCCGCTCGGGTCCGGTCGAGAAGTACTCCTCCAGCGACATGGCCGGAGCGCACTCGTGCGACTGGCCTTCCCGGGCAAACCGGCGCTCGCACTTCGGACAGACCCAGGCGGCCACACCGTCATTCTGGCCGCGCCGTCGCCGTAACATGGACTCCGATGGCCGTGCAGCTCAACCACACCATTGTCTGGTGTACCGACAAGCAGCGATCGGCTGCCTTCGCCACGGAGATCCTCGGCCTTCCCCCGGCCGTCCCCTTCGGGCCGTTCATGATCGTCGAGCTCGACAACCACGTCTCGATCGACTTCCATGACGCCGGCGATGACATCGCGCCGCAGCACTACGCCTTCCTCATCAGCGAAGAGGAGTTCGATCAGGTCTTCGCCCGGGTCACCGAGCGGGGAATCGAGTACTTCGCCGACCCCGGCTGCAGGCAGCGAGGCGAGATCAACCGGCGCGATCGCGGACGGGGCTTTTACTTCGCCGATCCCGACGGCCATCTGCTCGAAGTGCTCACGCGCGCCTACGGCGCCGGCTGACCGCCCCGCTAGCCTGGCCCCCTATGTTCGACGCCCTGTCCGACCGCCTGGAGCGGATCTCGACCCGCCTCCGCGGCAAGGGTCGCATCAACGAGGCCGACCTGGACGAGGCCCTCGGGGAGATCCGCACCGCCCTGCTCGAGGCCGATGTCGAGCTGTCGGTCACCCGTCGTTTCACTGACGGCATCCGCCTCCGGGTCAGCGCGGAGTCTCTCAACAAGAGCCTGACCCCGGGCCAGCAGGTGATCAAGGCGGTGCACGAGGAGCTGGTCGGGGTACTGGGCGGCGAGACCCTCAAGATCTCCTACGCCTCGCGGCCGCCCACCGTCGTGCTGATGGCCGGACTTCAGGGTTCCGGCAAGACGACGGCCTCGGCCAAGTTGGCCCTGTGGTGGAAGCAGCAGGGCCGCAACCCGCTCCTGGTCGGCGCCGACCTCCAGCGCCCTGCCGCCGTCGAGCAGCTCCGGATCCTGGGCGAGCAGGCCGGCGTCACCGTCTTCAGCCAGCCGGGCGACCCGGTCACCACGGCCCGAGCCGGCGTGGCCGAGGCCCAGCGACTCGGCCGGGACGTCTGCATCATCGATACGGCCGGGCGCCTCACCATCGACGCCGACCTCATGGAGGAGATCCGCGGCATCTCGACCGCCACCGAGCCCCACTACACGTTCCTGGTCATCGACGCCATGATCGGCCAGGACGCGGTGAGCACGGCCAAGGCCTTCCACGACGCGCTGGCCCTCGACGCCGTGATCCTCTCGAAGCTCGACGGTGACGCCCGCGGTGGCGCCGCCCTCTCCGTCAAGGGTGTGGTCGGCAAGCCGATCGCCTTCGCCAGCACGGGCGAGCGCCTGGCCGATTTCGACCTCTTCCATCCCGACCGCATGGCCGACCGCATCCTGGGCATGGGCGACGTGCTCAGCCTGATCGAGCAGGCGGAACGAACGATGGACCACGACGAGGTGGCCAAGGGCGCCGCCCGCCTCATGTCGGGCCAGTTCACGCTGGAGGACTTCTTGTCCCAGCTCCGGCAGGTCAAGAAGATGGGCTCGATGGGCGGGCTCATGAAGCTCATGCCCGGCATGTCCAAGGAGATGCGCCAGGCCGCCGGCGAGATCGACGACGGCGAGGTCAACAAGGTCGAAGCCATCGTCTGCTCCATGACCCCGGCCGAAAAGGACGAGGTGTCCCTCATCGACGGCTCGCGCCGTAGCCGCATCGCCCGGGGGTCCGGGACGACGATCCAGGACGTCAACACCCTGCTCAAGCAGTTCAAAGAGATGCAGAAGATGATGAAGGGGATGGCCTCGGGCAACATGCCAAATATTCCGGGTATGCCGTCCGCGCCCGGCATGGGCCTGGGTGGCCGCGCCGGCCGGAAGCTGGCCGCCCAGGCGGCCGGAGCCGACTTCGACATGCTCTCCCAGCTCATGGGCGACGCCGCCGACGCGCCGGCGTTCCCGGGCCTCCCCGCCCCGGCCGCCGCCCGGCCCGTGGTCAGCGCCAACAAGGGGACCAAAAAGAAGAAGAAGGGCGGCCGGGTCACCCCGCCGAAAGGCCGGTAGGTCCGGCATCTGTCAGAATGGACGGACAAAGTCCAGATGATGGAGGAAATAGTTCGTGGCAGTGAAGCTCCGCCTAGTGCGGATGGGTAAGAAGAAGCAGCCGACCTACCGGGTCGTTGCCGCGGACAGCCGGTCGCCTCGCGACGGCCGGTTCCTCGAGATCGTGGGCACCTACGCCCCCCGGGGCGCGTCGGTGGCCGAGCCCGACGCAGTGATCAAGATCGACAACACCAAGGCCGTGAAATGGCTGGTCAATGGGGCCCAGCCGACCGAGCGCGTGGAGAAATTGCTCAAGACCTCGGGCGCCTGGGACGAGTTCACCGCAGCGAGGGCCACATGACCAACTTGTACGAAGCAGGCGACATCAACACCGTCGACGGTGGCAATCAGGCGGACGACGTGGACGACATCGAAGAGGTTGACGAGATCGACGACGTCGACGAGGGCAACCAGGCCGACGCCGAGCTCGACGGCGGGACCCCGCTCTCCGTGCTGACCTTCCTGGCCCGGTCGCTCTCCAATGACCCCGACGCCGTCGCCATCGACACCGAAGATCGCCGGGGCGGCATCCGCCTCAACTTGCACGTGGCGCCCGACGACATGGGACGGGTGATCGGCCGCCGCGGTAAGACGGCCCAGGCCATCCGCACGCTGGTCAACGTGGCCGGGGCCAAGGATGGCGTGCAGGCCAGCGTCGACATCGTCGACGACTGAGTCCACGTCTGATCTGCTCACCGTCGGCCGGGTCACCAAGGCCCACGGCCTGCGGGGCGAGGTCGTCGTCCAACTCTGGACCGACCTGACCGAGCGGCTCGATCCCGGGTCGGTCCTCACCACACCCCGCGGCACGCTCACCGTCGAGCACGCCCGCCGATTTCAGGACCGCTGGATCGTCCAGTTCGAGGGCATCGTCGACCGCTCGCAGGCCGAGCGCATGCGGGGGATCGAGCTGGCGGCGCCCGCCGTCGACGTCCCCGGCAAGCTGTGGGTGCACGAGCTCGTGGGCGCCCTGGTCTCTGACGCCACCGGCACGACCCTGGGCACGGTGCAGGCGGTCGAGCCCAACCCGGCCAGCGACCTCTTGGTGCTCGACGGCGGCGGGCTGATCCCGCTGCGCTTCGTGACCGAGCGTGATGCCGAGGCGGGCACCCTCATCGTCGACATCCCCGAGGGCCTGCTAGACCTGACGTGAAGATCGGCGTCTTCACCCTCTTCCCCGAGGCCATCACCTCCTACTGCGCCACCTCCATCCTCGGTCGGGCCCAGGATTCGGGCGCCCTGACGGTGGACGTGCACGACCTGCGCGACGGGGCCGGGGACGCCCGCCGCACGGCCGATGACAGTCCCTTCGGTGGCGGGGCCGGCATGGTGCTGATGGCCGAGCCGGTCTTCCGGGCCGTCGAACAGGTGGCCGACGCCCCCCGTCCGCTGCTGCTGCTGGCGCCCGCCGGCCGCCGCTTCGACCAGTCGGCGGCCGAGGAGCTGGCTGCCCTCCCCGGGGGCTTCTCCCTGCTCTGCGGTCGTTACGAGGGGGTGGACCAGAGGGTGAGCGACCATCTGGTCGATGGTGAGCTGTCGGTGGGGGACTTCGTTCTGGCCGGCGGGGAGCTGGCCGCCCTGGTGGTGATCGAAGCGGTGGCCCGGCTGCTGCCCGGCGTCCTGGGCAACGAGGGCTCGGCCGCCGAGGAGAGTTTCGCCTCGGGCCTGCTCGAGTACCCCCATTACACCCGCCCGGCCGAATTCCGGGGCTGGGAGGTGCCCGCGGTGCTGCGATCGGGAGATCATGCCGCCGTCCAGGCCTGGCGGCGGGCCCAGTCGCTCCTGCGTACGGCCGAGCGGCGGCCCGACCTCCTGGAGGTCCTGGTCAGCAGCGGTGCCCTGAGCGACCACGACGTGCGTGTCCTGGCCGAGCACGGCTACCATGTTCCGTCCGGCACTGAGCCGGACGCCACGTAAGGACGCCCCCAATGCACCCCACCGAAACGATCGATCGCGACAGCCTGCGCACCGACATCCCCGAGTTCCGCCCCGGCGACACGGTCAAGGTGCACGTACGGGTGGTCGAGGGCACCCGGGAGCGGGTCCAGGTCTTCCAGGGCGCGGTCATGCGGCGCCAGGGCGGGGGAGTCCGTGAGACCTTCACCGTGCGCAAGGTGAGCTTCGGCGTGGGCGTGGAGCGGACGTTCCCCATGCACTCGCCCACCATCGCCAAGATCGAAGTGACGACCCTGGGCGATGTGCGCCGGGCCAAGCTCTACTACCTGCGTGAACGCTCCGGGAAGGCGGCCAAAATCAAGGAGCGTCGGACCGCCAAGCCGTAGGGCGCGCCATGAGCGAGGAAGACCTCGAACGCTACGAGGCCGAGATCGAGCTCGGGCTGGTGCAGGAGTATCGAGCCGTCCTGCCTGTGTTCGCCTATGTGATCGAGACGGAACGCCGCTTCTACCTGGCCAACGAGGTCTCGGTGACCGTCCGCTCCGACACCACGCCGGCCTGCGTGGAGCTCGAGCTGCGTGACGCCTGGGTGTGGGACATGTACCGCCCGGCCCGCTTCGTCCCCTCCGTGCGCGTCATCACCTTCCGCGACGTGAACATCGAACGCCTGCCCGAACAGGACCTCTAGAAGCCGACCGCGAAATCTCGGGAGTCACGGCCGAGAGCGGGGCCGACCATTCCCTCATGTGCATCCCAGCAGACACCTCGGGAACTGGGGCGAGAACCGGGCCGCCGGCTGGTACCTCGATCGGGGCTTCCATCTCCTCGAGCGGAACTGGCGCACGTCGCAAGGCGAGATCGATCTTTTGTGTACCCGAGATCGCGTCCTGGTGGTCTGTGAGGTCAAGACCAGACGCACCGACCGTCTCGGAACCCCGGTCGAAGCCGTCACCCGTGAAAAGCAGCGCCGCCTCCGCCAACTGGCCGCAGCGTATCTACGGGTCTCGCCCGGTGGCTACGACGAGGTCCGTTTTGACGTCGTGTCGGTCCTCGAAACCACCCTGACGGTGATCGAAGGTGCGTTTTGAAAGGACTCCGGCCTAGGGTCACTTCCTATGGAAACGCTCATAGTGAACCGCAACGGTGGCGTGGTCAACGTCACCATGAACCGACCCGAACGAAAGAACGCAGCCAACGCGGTGATGCTGCGCGAGCTGCAAGCCACCTTCGAAGAGGTCGAGCGCAACCCCGAGGACCGGGTCATGGTGCTGACCGGGGCCGGTGGGGCCTTCTGCACGGGCGCCGACCTGGGCGACCCCAACGGGCCGGCCACCGACGCGTCGCAGTCCGGCCTCTCCCGCATGCGGCGCTTGGGCGACGTGGCGCTGGCCCTGCACCACATCACCAAGCCGACCATCGCCAAGGTGGACGGTTTCGCCGTGGGGGCCGGGTTGTCCCTCGCCCTCGGGTGCGACCTCATCGTCTGCAGCGAGTCGGCCAAGCTCTCCATGATCTTCTCCCGCCGCGGGCTCTCCCTCGACAACGGGGCCTCCTGGCTCCTGCCCCGTCTCGTCGGCATGGCCCGGGCCAAGGAGATCGCGCTGTTCGGGGGCATGTGGAGCGGCCAGGAGGCCTATGCCATGGGGCTGGTCAACCGGGTGCTCCCCGTGGCCGAACTCGACGCGTTCGTCGACGATTGGGCCAGCACGCTGGCGTCGGGCCCTCCATTGGCGCTCTCAATGACCAAGACGCTGTTGCATGCGTCGGCCCAGGCCAGCATGGACCAGGCGGTCGAGGACGAGGCCCGGTGCCAGGCCCTCAACTTCTCCACCCGGGATACGGCCGAGGCCCTGGAGGCCTTCGGCCAGAAGCGGGACCCTGTTTTCACGGGGCGATAGCAGCAAAGGCAAATAGACTGGCCATTGTGCTCAACGGTGTCCAAGGAATGGTCGGCGACACGGCGCTGGTAACGAAGGAGATCCAGGGTGAGCACCATCCGGGCCGGGTTCGGGCCCGGGGGGAGGAGTGGTTCGCCATTCCACTGGACCCCGAGGGCAGCATTCCCGTCGGCATGACGGTGATCGTGGCCGACGTCGAGCGCGGCCTGCTCGTCGTCTACGCTGCCGATAGCTAAGGAGCACCATGGAAGCATCAGCAGGTGAAGTGATAGGTATCGTCGTTGTTGCCGTAGTGGCCGGGTTCGGTCTCGGCGTCTGGTTCGTGTCGCGCTGCGTCAAGATCGTCCAGCAGGGAAGCGTCGGGGTCGTCAAGCGCTTCGGCGAGTTCAGGACGGTCGACCAGCCGGGACTTCGCGTACTGCGACCGTTCGTCGACAAGATGGAGAAGGTCGACATGCGCGAGTTCCCCATGACCGGGGACCAGCAGTCGGTCATCACCAAGGACAACGTCTCGCTGTGGGTGAGTGCCACCATCTTCTGCCAGGTGATCGACGTGAAGTCGGCCCTGTTCGAGATCAACGACTACCGCCTGGCCGTCGACCAGCTCTCGCGCACCGCGCTGCGGGCCGTCTTCGGGGAGATGTCCTTGGACCAGGCGCTCTCTGAGCGCGAGACGATCAATACACGCATGCAGGACCACATGGCCGACGCCACGGTGAAATGGGGCGTGCGGCTCAACCGCATCGAGATCCTCGACATCACCCCGCCGACCAATGTGGTCCAGGCCATGTCCGAGCAGAAGGAGGCCGAGCAGCACAAGAAGGCGGCCATCCTCAAATCCGAAGGGGAGCAGCAGGCGGCCATCAACAGCGCCGGGGGCCGTCAGCAGGCCGCCGTGCTCGAAGCCCAGGGGGCCAAGGAAGCGGCCATCTTGCGGGCCGAAGCCGAGATGAAGGTGCTCGAGCTCCAAGCCGAGGGTGAGAAGAAGGCGTTCGTGCTGCGGGGCGAGGGTGAAGCGGCCCGCTTGAGCTCCCTCGACACCGCCACCATCAACCCACGCACCTTGGCGGTGCTCCAGCTACGCGCCCTCCAAGACATCGCCGCCGCCCCCGGGTCCAAGGTGGTCGTCCCCTACGAGGCCGCCAGCCTGATGGGGTCGGCCGAGGTCCTGCTCAGCACACTGCGTCAGGGCTCTGCGGCTCTTTCCGACAATGCCGACAATTCCAACGGAGCCGCCACAACTCCCGCCCCGGTCAAACCCGCCAGACCCACCACGTAGTCGCTTCTCCGCACGCGCTCGGGGCGCGCGCCAACGGCGCCCCCAATACGTTCGTCTTCCTCGAACGGAGGGTGCATGCTCGCCGCCATATCCGCCGCCACCTTGACCGGTGCTGTCGGTCGTCCCGTATCGGTCGAAGTCCATGTGTCGAGCGGACTGCCCGGGTTCACCATGGTCGGGCTGCCTGACGCCGCCGTGCGCGAGTCGCGCGACCGGGTGCGGGCGGCCTTGCTCTCGAGCGGTCTGCCCTGGCCGTTGCGTCGGGTCACCGTGAACCTCGCACCATCGGGAGTTCGCAAGGGCGGGGCGGGGCTCGACGTGGCTATTGCGGTGGGCGTGCTGGTGGCCACGGGCGAAATTCCCGCGCCGGCCGTCAATGGTCTGGCCTTTTGTGGCGAGCTCGGGCTCAACGGCTCGCTCCGCCACGTCCCGGGGATGATCGCCCTGGCCGACGCCACCGCACCGCTCGGGCTGGTCGTGCCTCTCTGCGATATGCGTGAGGCTTCCCTCGTCCGTGGCGACGAGGCCCACGGGGTGGCCACCCTGTCCGACCTGGCGGCCGTTCTGCGAGCGCAGGCCCCCTGGCCCACGGTGCCGCTGCGAGCCGATGACCGAGACACGCCCTCCTCGCCCCGACCCGATCTGGCCGACGTCCGAGGACAGACGGTGGGCCGACACGCACTCGAAGTGGCTGCAGCCGGCCAGCACCACCTCCTGATGGTGGGGCCACCGGGGTCGGGCAAGACCATGCTCGCCGAGCGGCTCCCCGGGCTCTTGCCGCCGCTTACTCCCGCCGAGTCCCTGACCGTCACCCGTGTGCACTCAGCCGCCGGCTGCGCCCTCCCCGAAGGCGTGCTGGTCACCGACCCACCCTTTCGCGCGCCCCATCACCGGGCATCGATCGTGGCCCTGGTGGGTGGGGGCAGTTGGTCGCTCCGACCGGGCGAGGTCAGCCCGGCCAGTGCCAGGGTTCCGGAATGTACCTAGAGAGGGATGCACCCCTACCTGCGAAATGGGGCAGCAGCTTCGTTCGTCTTGGGCGGGAGTTGACTCTTACACTTTCCGATGTATCCTAGATGGAGTCAAATGTTCGAGTCGGGGAGGCCGGAAATGAGCGTCGATGGGATTCGGGGCTCATCTGACCGGAGCATTCTCGTGCTCACGAGTCTGGCCGGGAGCTCAAAACACGGCTACGCCCTTATCAAGGACATCGAGGAGTTTGCCGGAGTACGGATGGGACCCGGAACCCTCTATGGCTGTCTTGCAAAACTCGAAGATGCGGGACTGATTGAACCTCTCCCGGCACAGGACCGGCGGCATCCATACCGGATTACAGGTTCGGGCATTGCGGCGCTGTCGGAACGACTCAACGAGTCCGCTCGGATCGCAAAGGTAGGCCTGGGGCGACTGGCTGGGGCAACGTGATGAGACATCGGCTCGCACATCGCATCCTCGATCTCTATCCACGCAAATGGCGGGACCGCTATGGCGAAGAAATGCGAGACCTCTCAGACGAACTGCTCAAAAGGCGTGAGTTCTCGCCTTTTCGACTGGCGTTCGGCCTGCTCTCATCCGCTTTGGCTGAGCGTGTCCGATCCCGGCAGACGTCATGGCGGTTCTTCGCCATCTCGGGCTGTGCGACGCTCCTCGTGGTCGGCATCGGTGCCTATGCCGCATTTGGACGGGGTGCTGATCGGGCACCAGGCATATCAACGGCCCTGACGAAGGGGACCGTGCCGTCAACTCAAAACGGCAGAATCGACTTCAAGAAAGTTCCTGACTACGTGAGCGTCGCTGGGAACAGCGGCAAGATCGTCGGAT
>Ga0208357_1000903_pt1 | contig 22762 bp, 18 predicted proteins | sample NGESurdeep092012_6_FD_184487 | JGI IMG/M metagenome (GOLD analysis project Ga0208357, IMG submission 184487) | Arctic peat soil microbial communities from Barrow, Alaska - NGEE Surface sample F52-2 deep-092012 (SPAdes) | ecosystem: Environmental > Terrestrial > Soil > Wetlands > Peat ... | reverse complement strand
TTCGCCGACCGAGGCGACCTCATCGGCGGGGAGCAGACGCATTCCATAGACGAGTGTGAGATTGGCCATTTCTTTAAGGTACTAGGTGCGAGGTTCTAGGTTCGAGGGGGCCCAAGCCCGACCTGCATTCACACGACGCCGCGCTAGTGTGGGTACACTGAAGGGAGAAATTCAGGATGTCCGCTGCGGCGTGGGCCAGCGTGCGTGGATGGGAATGCGGAACTTCCAAGGAGCGCGCGGGGGCGACCTCGTGATGGTTTTACGCGCCTGAAAGGGCGGCGCAGATATTTGTGCGGGCACGAGGCCCGCTGAAGCGAAGAGGAGACGAGATGAGCGAGAAGGCGACGGATAAGCAGAACGAACTGGACCAGCTATCGATCAACGCGCTGCGGTTTCTGGCGGTGGATGGCGTGCAGAAGGCCAACAGCGGGCATCCGGGAGCGCCGCTGGGCGATGCGCCGATTGCGTACCTGCTGTACCAGAAGCTGATGAAGCATGATCCGGCGGACCCGAAGTGGACCGACCGCGACCGCTTTGTGCTGTCGAACGGGCATGCGTCGATGCTGCTGTATGGGTCGCTGCACTTGTCGGGCTATGACCTGCCGATGTCGCAACTGGAGCAATTCCGGCAGTGGGGATCGCACACGCCGGGGCATCCGGAGTATGGCGAGACGCCCGGCGTGGAAGTGACCACCGGACCTTTAGGCCAGGGCTTCGGCATGGCGGTGGGGATTGCGATTGCGGAGAAGCATCTGGCGGCGGTGTACAACCGCGACATGTACCAGATCGTCGACCACCACACCTATGTTCTGTGCGGGGACGGCGACCTGATGGAGGGGATCTCGCACGAGGCGGCCTCGCTGGCGGGGACGCTGGGCCTTGGGAAGTTGATTGTGTTGTATGACGACAACCTGATCTCGCTGGATGGACCGACGGAGCTCTCGTTCACGGAGGACGTGACGAAGCGCTTTGAAGCCTACCACTGGCAGGTTCTGAGCGTGGCGGACGGCAACGATCTGCGCGCGATTGAAGATGCGATTGAGCAGGGCAAGGCGGATACGACGCGGCCGACGCTGATCCGCGTGCGGACGGTGATTGGTTACGGCAGCCCGAAGGCGGGCACCAAGGCGGCGCACGGCGAGGCGCTGGGCGTGGAGAACGTGAAGGAGACCAAGAAGAACCTGGGCTGGCCGGAGGACAAGAGCTTCTACGTGCCGGAGGAGGCAGGCAAGAACTGGCTGAAGGCGAAGGAGCGCGGCAAGAAGGCGCATGCGGAGTGGGACGCGCATTTTGAGGAATACAAGCGCGCGTATCCGGAGCCGGCGGCGGAGTTTGAGCGCGTGATCAAGCGCGAGATGACGAAGGATTGGGAGACGCAGATCCCGAAGTTCCCGACGGATAAACCTGTTGCCACGCGCAATGCGGGACAGAAGGTGATGGACGCGATTGAGAAGGTGGTGCCGGAGCTGTTTGGCGGCGCGGCGGACCTGACCAGCTCGACCAAGACGATCTTCAAGGACTCGCCCAGCTTTCATGTCGATCCGACGGGGCGCAACGTGTTCTTCGGCGTGCGCGAGTTTGGCATGATGGCGATGGTGAACGGCATGGCGGCGCACGGCGGGATCATTCCGTTTGGGTCGACGTTCTTTACGTTCAGCGATTATTGCCGCTCGGCACTGCGCATGGGCGCGCTGATGAGCTCGCACTCGCTGTATATCTTTACGCACGACTCGGTTGGTCTCGGCGAAGATGGGCCGACGCACCAGCCGGTCGAGCACCTGATGGCGTTGCGCGCGATTCCTCAGCTCACCGACCTTCGTCCTGCCGATGCCAACGAGACGACCGCCTGCTGGAAGCTGATGGTGGAGCGCAAGTCGGCGAGCTTCATGGCGCTCTCGCGGCAGGATCTGCAGGTGCTCGATCTCGCCAAATATAAGGTGATGGAAGGCGTGCCGAAGGGCGCGTATGTGCTCGAACAGCATGGCAAGGACTTGATCCTCGTGGCTACCGGGTCTGAAGTTGAGCTCATTCTCAAGGCCGCGGCCGAGCTGAAGGGCGCGGGCATCCAGGCGACGGTCGTCTCGATGCCCAGCTTCAAGATATTCGAGGAGCAGAGCGACGAGTACAAGATGTCGATCTTTCCGCACGGCGTGCCCAAGATTTCGGTAGAGGCCGGCGCCACCATGGGCTGGTGGAAGTACATCGGCCGCGACGGCATCGCCATCGGCATCGATCGCTTCGGCGCCTCCGCCCCGGGACCCATCGCGCTTGAGAAACTCGGCATCTCCGTCACGCATGTAGTTGAGGCAGCGAAGAAGCTGGTGAAGAAGTAGAAGACAGGGATTAGGGCACAGGGATTAGGGATTAGCGCATCTGCGCCGACCCGATCCCTAATTCCTAATCCCTAATCCCTGCACCTATGACGCAGAACGAAGCCAAAGCGCTGGTCGGCCAACGGGCGGCCGAGATGATTGCAGACGGCATGCGCGTCGGCCTCGGCACGGGCACGACCTCGGTGATGTTCATCAAGGCGCTTGGCAAGCGAGTGCAGCGGGAAAAGCTGCGCATTCGCTGCGTTGCCTCCTCCGACGCGAGTCACGACCTGGCGAAGTCCCTGGGCATGGATGTCACCGATCTGGCGCATCTGCCTGAGCTCGACGTTTATATTGACGGCGCGGATGAGGTTGGCCCTGGGCTTGCTCTCATCAAAGGCGGCGGTGGCGCCTTGCTGCGGGAAAAGATCGTCGCCAGCGCGGCGCGCAGGTTCATCGTCGTCGCGGACTCGACGAAGCTTGTTCCCGTTCTGGGCAAGTTCCCGCTTCCGGTTGAGATCATCCAGCTCGCATTGCCGCTCGTCCAGCGCAGACTCGATGTGCTTGGGTTACACCCGAAGCAGCGCAAGCATCCGGACGGCTCCAACTACATTACGGACGAGGGAAACTTCATCCTCGACTGCGCCTGCGGTCAAATCCACAACCGTGCGGGTCTTGCCACGCGACTTGACCGTATGGTGGGGGTTGTCGAGCATGGGCTGTTCCTGAATATGGCCAAGTTGGCGTTGATCGCCGGCGAAGATGGAGTCACCGAGCACCGTCCCTGAGGCTCCCGCTTCGCTTTTTTCAGAGGCTCACAGCCGTCCCCCGCACCCTTGCATCGTTCCTGCGCCTCGCGGCGTCCCATAGGAAATGAGCACTTCGGTCAAAATTGCGCAACAGGACAAGCGCTGGTTTATCACCGGCGCTTCGAGCGGCTTTGGCCGCGTCTTAGCCGCATACCTCCTCTCGCTCGGAGCGACAGTAGTCGCGACGGCGCGACACGTAAATCGACTGGAAGATCTCGTCACGCGATATCCGGGCAATGTCTTCATTCTGCCGCTTGACGTTACGAAGCCGGCCAGCATCGACCATGCGGTAGCCGATGCGATTGCGCACGTTGGCCACATCGATGTGCTGGTGAACAACGCGGGCTATGGTGTCGCGGGCGCTGTCGAAGAGGTCTCCGAGAGCGAATTTTTGCCCATGTTCGAGACGAACCTCTTCGGCCTGATCAATATGACGAAGGCGCTGCTGCCGCAGTTCCGCGCGCGGCGTTACGGACACATCGTCAATATTTCGTCGATCGGGGGACTGGTCGGCTCGCAGGGTTGGGGCTACTACAACGCGACAAAGTTTGCCGTCGAGGGCCTGTCACAGGCGCTGGCGGCGGAGCTTGCGCCGCTCGGCGTTCATGTCATGGTGGTCGAGCCGGGGCCGTTCCGCACGGATTTTCTGGGCCGCTCCGGCGTCGAGGCTAAGCAGCGCATCGCCGACTACGAGCTGACGGCCGGCAAGACGCGCGAGTACTTCCGCAGCCAGTCAGGAAAGCAGCCCGGCGATCCCCAGCGAGCGGCCGAGGCCATTGTGGCTGCGGTCAGCGCGACCGATCCGCCCAAACATCTGCTGCTCGGCGAGTTCGCCTACACACGCTTCCGCACGCACCTGGAGGAGCAGAACGCTGAGCTGGATAAGTGGCGGGAGACGACGCTGGGCGCGGACTTCCCGGAAAAATAAACATCTCCCTGCCTTACGCTTACGGCCTCACTCCTGGGCAGAATTCATCTTGCTCAACAGCCCAATCGCGAGTCCAGTTGCGGGCCCGGTCGCGAGCCACTTGCGCTCTGCCGGGCGCATAGGGATTACTCTCTAAGAGACGTACTCAAAGCAAAGGATGGATTTATGCAACTTGGACTCATTGGCCTGGGCAAGATGGGCGGCAACATGGCGGAACGAATGCGCCTCGCGGGTCATACGATCGTTGGCTTCGACTTTTCGGCGGAGGCTGTCCAGAAACTCACGGCCGCCGGCTCGATGGGCGTCAACTCGCTCGAGGATATGGTGAAGAACCTCACCGACTCGCCGCGCGCTATCTGGATCATGGTGCCGGCCGGCGATCCGGTGGACCAGACGATCGCCAAGCTGAAGCCGTTGATGAAGAAGGGAGACATCTTCATCGATGGCGGCAACTCGAACTATAAAGATTCGCAGCGCCGCCATGATGAGCTGAAGAAAGAGGGCTTCGAGTTCCTGGACGTCGGGACCTCGGGCGGCGTATGGGGCATCACCGAAGGATATTCAATGATGATCGGCGGGGATGAGGCCGTCGTCGAACGCCTGCGGCCGATCTTTGAGGCGCTCGCTCCCGCGCCGGACAAGGGCTGGGGCCGCACAGGTCCATCGGGCGCCGGGCACTTCGTCAAGATGGTACACAACGGCATTGAGTACGGTGTGATGCAGGCCTATGCGGAGGGCTTCTCAATCATGCGCGCCAAGCAGCCGCTCGACCTCGACCTCGAACAGATCTCGCAGATCTGGCGTTATGGATCGGTTGTTCGTTCCTGGCTGCTGGATTTAATCGCGGACGCACTGAAGAAAAATCCAACCCTTGAGGGTCTCGAAGCATATGTGACAGACTCGGGCGAGGGCCGCTGGACGGTGTTTGAGGCGATCGATCTCAACGTGTCCGCACCGGTGATTACGGAGTCGCTGATTCGCCGCTTGCGCTCGCGCGAGGAGAACAACTTTACTGACCGCATGCTCGCCGTGATGCGCAATGAGTTCGGCGGCCACGCGGTCAAGAAGCTGTAGGTCTCAGCCAAATAGGTTTCCAGACTACAAATCGAACGGCGCTCGCGAGGAGCGTCCGGTATTCTAAGCAGACCTCTATGAAGACCAGGGAGAAGCAGAATGGCGAACGAAGCAGGGCAGTCGCTCACTGATCGAGAGACGCTCAACGGCAGCAACAGGGGAGAGCGGATTCCCGATCCGTGCATCGTCGTAATCTTTGGCGCGTCCGGCGATCTGACTAAACGCAAGTTGCTGCCGGCGCTCTTCCACCTTCAGCAACAGAAGCTCTTGCCGCAGGATTTCGTCGTGGTCGGTGTGGCGCGGCGCGACCTCTCGGCGACCTTCGCCAGCGATATGCAGGAGGGCGTCCTTAAGGGCGGAGGCGTCGACGCCGGCGACTCCACACTGAAGCCGTTCATCGATCGCGTGAAGTACTTTGCTACCGAGTTCGATAACGACGAAGGCTACGACAAGTTGAAGGGATTTCTCGCCGACCTCGACAAACAGTTCGGCACCAAAGGGAATCGTCTGTTTTACCTCGCCGTTGCGCCGGAGTTCTTCGCCGACATTGCGCAGCGCCTGGCCAAGCATGGGATGACTAAATCCCAGAGCAACAATCAGTGGATTCACGTCATCATCGAAAAGCCATTTGGCGTCGATCTCGAAAGCGCCCGGAAGCTAAACGACGAATTGAACGCGGTCCTCAGCGAAAAACAGATCTTCCGTATCGATCACTATCTCGGCAAAGAGACCGTGCAGAACATCCTGGTCTTCCGCTTCGGCAACGGCATCTTCGAGCCGGTGTGGAACCGCAACTTCATCGATCATGTCGAGATTACGGCGGCCGAGTCGATCGGCATCGAGGGCCGCGGGCCGTTCTATGAGCAGGCTGGCGCACTGCGCGACGTCTTGCAGAATCACGTGATGGAGGTGCTGAGCTTCGTCGCGATGGAGCCGCCCGACGGCTTCCAGTCCGAAGCCGTGCGCACGGAAAAGCTTAAAGTATGGCACGCGATCGAACCGATCCCGCCCGAAGATACAGTGCGCGGACAGTACGGCGCGGGTGAGATCGACGGGCAGAAGGTTATAGGGTATCGCCAGGAAGACCGCGTCAATCCGCAGTCGGTGACCGAGACCTTTGCCGCGATGAAACTGCATGTCGAAAACTGGCGCTGGGCTGGCGTGCCGTTCTATATTCGCGCCGGCAAGCGACTGCACACACGCGTAACGGAGGTCACAGTTACCTTCAAGCAGCCGCCGCTGCATCTGTTTAAGAGCAACAATCCCGATAGCCTCGTCTGCCCCAATGTCCTCAAGATACGCATTCAGCCCGATGAGGGCATCTCCCTGATCTTCGGCGCGAAGGTCCCAGGCCCAACCACCAACGTCAAGCCGGTCGAGATGCACTTCAGCTACGCGGACGCTTTCGGCAAGAGTTCGGCGAACGGTTACGAGAGGTTGCTGCTGGACGCGATGCTTGGCGATGGAACACTCTTCGCGCATCGCGACGGCGTGGAAGCCACGTGGGCTCTGATGACGCCCATTCTCGACGCATGGAAGAAGAATCCGCCCAAAGATTTTCCGAATTACGCAGCGGGTAGCTGGGGGCCGAAGGCCTCCGATGAATTACTTGCGCGCGATGGCCGGAAGTGGCGAACGTATTGAAAGATAGGAAGTAGGAAAGAGGAAGCAGTTAAAATTCACCGTAGCCGCTCTCTATTTCCTACTTCCTATTTCCTACTTCCTGTCTGAGACCCTTATGCCCCGTCCAGTGATCGTCACCTACAAAGTCTGGCCTTCCGCTGCCGAGATGGCTCTCGCCTCCGCGGAACTCTTCGCCAAAAAGGTCGAGCAGGCTGCTGTCTCGCGCGGCGTGGCGCGCATCGCCCTCTCCGGTGGTTCGACGCCGCAGGCTACCTTCAAGCTACTCGCCGATCCTGCCCAGCCATTTCTCGCGACGGTGCCGTGGGACAAGCTGCAACTCTTCTGGGTGGATGAGCGTTGCGTGCCGCCGAACCATCCGGAATCGAACTACGGCGTCTGCCGCGATCTCCTCCTCGCGAAGGTTCCGATTCCTGAAGCAAACGTCTTTCGCATGGAAGGCGAACTCGATCCTGAAGAGGCCGCCTCGCGCTATGAGAGCACCCTGCGCAATGTGATGAAGCTTGAGGGCGCGGAATCGCCGGCGTTCGATCTCGTGGCGCTCGGCATGGGCCCTGACGGCCACACGGCCTCGCTGTTTCCGCACACCGACGCCCTGAACGAGATGGGCCGGCTCGTCGTCGCCAACCATGTTCCGCAGAAAGAAACCTGGCGCATTACGCTGACCTGGCCGGTGATCAATCACGCTGCGGAGGTGGCCTTCGAGGTCGAAGGTCCCGCCAAGACAGATATTCTCGCCGAGGTGCTGACCGGTCCGCGCGACCCCGAGCGGCTGCCCTCGCAGCTGATTCGCCCGGCAAATGGTAAGCTGCTGTTCCTGCTGGATGCGGATGCGGCGGCGAAGCTGCCGCCGGCCGGCACACTCGCCGAGACGCATGGCTATCGTGTCGGCGCACTGGAAATCTAGTTTGACTGAGAGTTTTGCAGGGAGAGTTGAGGGCGCATGATTCTGGCGGGCGATGTCGGTGGAACCAAGGTCCATCTCGCGCTGTACAACTTTGAGGACAACAAGCTGGTGCCGGTGCGCGACGAAAAATTTCCCGCCGGAGAGTTTCCCCGCCTGGACGATGTCGTCCAAAAATTCCTGGCTCCTGACGAGACCGGCGGCAAGGATGATGTTCGCGCGCAGATTATCGCGTGCTGTTTCGGTTGTCCGGGGCCGGTGCGCGATGGCCGTTTGAAGCTCACGAACCTGCCGTGGACACTCGACGCGCGCGATTTGCAGAAATCGCTCGGCATTGAACACATTTTTCTCATCAACGATCTCGAGGCGAACGGCTACGGCATCCCGGAGCTCGCGCCGGAGAAGCTCTTTACGTTGCAGGCAGGCGACCCCAGTTCGATTGGCCATCGCGGCTTGATCGCGGCCGGGACCGGGTTGGGCGAGTGTCTGCTCATCTATGACGCGAAGACCAGACGCCACATCCCGATCGCTTCGGAGGGCGGCCACTGCGACTTCGCTCCCCGCAATGATCGCGAGATCGCGCTGTTGCAGTATCTTCGCAAAAAACTCAATGGGCGCGTCAGCTACGAGCGAGTCATCGCAGGCATCGGCCTGCGCAGCGTGTACGAGTTCCTGCGTGACGATCAAAAGATCGATGAGCCGCAGTGGTTGCAGGAACGCATGACGAACGAAGACCCGAACGCCGTCATCGGCCAGTGCGCGGAGGACGGCAGCTCCCCCCTTTGCTTTGAGACCATGAAGATCGTCTCCGCTGTCTATGGTGCGGAGACCGGGAATATCGCGCTCAAGGTGCTTGCAACTGGCGGCATGTATGTAGGCGGAGGCATCGCGCCGAAGATGCTGAAGATGTTGCAGTCGGGCGGATTCGTGGAAGCATTTCTGGATAAGGGCCGGCTCTCGCCCTTGCTCGCGACCATTGCGGTGCGCGTCATCCTGGATGACACCTGCGCCCTGCTGGGCGCGGCTGCCTACGCCGAAGCGCGCGCCGCTGAGATCTCCGGCCACTCCGAGCGGCTGGCTTCCGTGCACGCAGGCTAGGTTCTTCTGGTTCTCTCAGCCGACGTTTCCAGCCTACAATCGAGTGCATGTCCACAACACCTCTGCTAGCCGCGAATCGTGACGTAGTTGCGTCCGAAGAGCGAACGCAGAGCCGTCCGCGCATTGCGCCAGGCGCCGCCGTGGTGACCGTGCTAAGCATCGCTGGCCTCTTCGCCATCTACTCCACCTGCAACGCGCTCTGGGCCATGTGGACGACCGATCCGCTGAAATCCATCGGCGGCCTTGTCCCCATCGTCAGCCTGCTTCTCATCCTGCGCGTCTGGCGTTCGCTCCAATGGGAGATGGGTGGAACGTGGTGGGGCTTTGTCATTCTCGCGGCAACGGTCGCGCTAGTTCATCTGCGCGATCAGGCGATCCTCGAGTTTGTTCTCTCGCCTTCGTGGTCGATCTTTCTGCCGCCGCATTCGCTGGTAGTGCTCGCCTACACGTCCGGCGCGGTGTTGCTCTTCGGCGGTATGCGGCTCCTTCGCGCGGCACTCTTCCCCATTGTGCTCACATGGTTCGTCGATCCGGTTCCGCACTTCTTCAACCGCTTCATCGATCTCCCGCTGCAGCATGCCTCGGCGGTCATTGCGCGCGGCTTCGCGCAATCGCTCGGTCAGCCGTTGTCGCCCGATCAGCTTCGGCTGATGTTTACGCCGCAGTTCGGCATGTTCATCGCACCTGGATGCAACGGTATCCGCGGCGCGATCACGATGGGCTTTATCGCTCTGATCGCGGGCTATCTCTATCGCTTCCGGCGGCGCAACTGGATACTCATCACGGCCGCTGGGATCTGTCTGGGATATCTGTTCAATCTTCTCAGGCTCTGCCTGCTGGTGATGTACTACGTCGTCGCTCTGCATATTCCCTGGCTGCAAAGTCGCGCCGCGATGGGCGATTACATCATTGGCGCCTTCCTCTTCTTCGGCGCGACGATCCTGCTCTTCGCGCTCATCCTGCGCTGGAATCCGCGGCACGATCTGCGCTTGCCGCCATTGGCAGTCGCTTCGCTAGAATCACGTAATTCCAAATCCAGTCCGCCCTCTTTGTTTCTGCGCCTCAGCGCCTTCGCGTTGCTGATTGCGTTAGGCAGCGCAAGCTACGCGCGCGCGATGATTCGCAAGGCGCAATCTCCTCCGCGCGCCAACGATCCCAAGGCTTCCGTTCTGTTTCCAGCGCGCGTCGGCAATTACACGCTGCAACGCCAATGGAGCGAGAGTCTCTTGACTGGCCCCATCATCTTCTACTGGGCAGACTATGCTCCGGCCAACGGCGGTCCCATCGTTTCGATCGGCCTTTCGCCCGTGCTGGGCGCGCACGACACCCTGATCTGCCACGCCGCGCGCGGAGAGAACTGGCTGTGGCACGGCAGCCTCGAGTTTGCAACCGCCGCCGCGCTCACTGATTTCAGCGGCTCGCTCTTCAATGACGGCGCAAAGCAGTACCTCGAAGCCACCACTGTGTGCGCCGGTGTGTCGTGCGGGCAGTATTCTACAAATCGACGGCACTTCGGATTTATCTACAGCCGTCCGGATACACGTGCGCTGCTGGGCCGCAGCCCATCGCGTCCCATTCCTGTCCTGCTGCGCGCCGAAACAACGAACGCAGCCATGGCTCCCGACGATGCCCGCACAAAGCTGACCGAGAGCCTTCGCCACTTCCTCGCCGGAGCCAATCTTGCTGAGTTCACGCAACCGTACCGCCAGCCTTAAGCCGACCTCCGCGGGTTCTGCCTCGGGCCTGCTGCACGACGTGGCGCTTGCAGCGATGAGCGCGGCTTTCTGTTTCGCGCTCGTCGGCTGCGGCGCATCTTCAGGCGGCGGTCCTGTGCCGCCCCCGCCGCGGACTGAGCCCGACAACTGCAAGTCCGTGCAGACCACTAGCCCGAGCCAGCCCGCGCCGACCGCCAACTACGCAGGCACGAACTTCGCCGGCACGGTTCGCGCGGGCACAGTTCCAATCATCGAAGCAAGCGTGCAACTCTACGCCGCGGGCGCCTCCGGCAACGGTTCCGCGCCGGTGTCTCTCTTGAGCGCACCACTGACGACCGACTCCAACGGCGCCTTCAGCGTGACCGCGAGCTTCATATGTCCGTACAGCAACTCTGTTCTGTATATCGTTTCGCGCGGAGGACAAGCCGGCAATTCGGCGGCGGCCAATGCGGGCACGGTGCTGGTTGTGATGCTCGGCGCCTGCAACTCCCTCAAGAGTTCCACGAACATCGTCGTCGATGAAGCGACAACCATGGCGACTGCCTGGTCGATGGCACAGTTCCTCAGTGCAGGTGCGCAGATCGGTGCGACGGCGACCAACAACAGCGGCCTTACACTGGCCGCAGCGACGGCGGCGAATCTGGTCAACCTTGAAACTGGAGCGGCGCCCGGCGCAGACTTTCCCGTCACCGGCATCGCGCCTATCGCAAAGCTCGATACGCTCGCCAATGTCTTGAACGCCTGCATTACATCGACCGGTGCATCGAGCGACGCGTGCACACACCTTTATGCCGCGACCGCGACCAGCGCTGGTGCGCCTGCGAACACCCTCGATGCGGCGATGAATCTCGTGCGACAGCCGGGCAACAACGTAGCGGCGATCTATGCTCTCGCCGCCGCCTCTTCGGCCTACGCGCCAACGCTGGGCGCCGCGCCGGCGGATTGGACTCTCTTCGTCAGATACTCGGGCGGTGGCATGAATGGGCCGTCGGCTGTCTCGATCGATTCGCAGGGAAATGTCTGGGTGGCAAATTACTTCGGCGTCGCAAGCCTCTTTTCGAACACCGGCGCGCAGGCTTTTCCAAACGGGCTTACTGGTCACAGTCTGCTCAACTCCTACGGCGGCGCGGTCGATGTGAACGACACGATGTGGATTGCCAACGAGCAGAGCACATCCGGCCTCAATGGCAATCTGGGATCGCTCACCTTGCTCGACGCCAGTGGCAATTCACCCGCTGTCTACAGCTCCGGCGGAATCAACTTCCCGCTTGCGGTCGCATTCGATACCAGCGGCGTTGCGTGGATTGCAGACTACGGCAACTCCCACGTGACGCTTCTCAGCAGCTCCGGCTCGCCGCTCTCCGGCGCCAGCGGCTATACAGCGAAGAACCTCCAGTTCCCAGTCGCCATCGCGACGGACTCAAAGTGCAACGCCTACGTCGCCAACCAGTCAACCGATACGATCACGCAGGTATTGGCCGACGGATCGGGCTTCACCGATTTCGTTACGGGCGACGGAGCCTCGGGCCTCGCCATCGACGCCGCCGACAACGTATGGGTTGCAAATTATTACGCCAACACCGTCGGCTTGGTCTCTGCTGCGGGCAAAGTTCTCTCTGGCGCCGGCTTCACCACCAGCAGCCTCATTCAACCGCAGGGCATCGCGGTCGACGCCGCGGGCAATGCATGGGTGGCGAGCTATCACGGCTCGTCAATAACTGAGTTCTCATCGGCCTCCAGCGCAAGCCTCGGTGCGGTACTCTCGCCTTCTGCCGGGTGGGCTCCCGATTCAAATTTGGTTGAGCCCTATGCCATGGCCATCGATGCCAGCGGAAATATCTGGGTGTCGAACTTCGGCAGCGACACACTGACCGAATTCGTTGGGCTGGCGGCTCCGGTAAAGACGCCGCTGCTCGGACCCGTTCGCACTCCCTGAGAGCTACATGAGCCGAAAACGCTCACGCATCAACCGCTGAAAACGCGGCCGCCAGATGAGATCGTAGGCCAGCTCTTTGCCAGGAAACATCGCCAGCGCAGCCGTCCGCGCATCGGCAATCATCTGCGACGCATCGTCGATTGTCAGAGAAGCGTCCTGTGCAATGACCTGGATCACCATATTCATCATCATCTGCAAACGGCGGATGAGCTTCGCCTCCTGCAGCATCGTCTCATCGGCTTGTGTTTTGAGGCCTTCGTCCTCGGAAGGCACAGTCAAATCGATGAAAGATTCTTCAATAGAAGATGGTTGGCTGGGCATTTTGTCCACCGGTCGTTCCTCCTGTGCGAGCGCTCTAAGGATTGGATGTAGCGGAGAGCTCGGAGATTCCGCCGCCGCTCGTGATCAGGAAGGTTTCGGCGCCTTCGCGATCGGTGCGCCACGTCTGCACGTGCGCCTGCTCCAGTCTATCCAGCACCTCCCATCGTGGATGGCCGAAGGTATTGTGCCGGCCCACGCTGATCACCGCCTCGCGCGGAGAGACAGCCGCGAGGAAGGCAGCCGCTGTCGACGTCTTGCTCCCATGGTGGCCAACCTTGAGCAGCGTCGAGGGCGCAACGCGATGCTGCAAAAGCATCTCCACTTCGCTCGCCCACTCGGCATCCCCTTCCAGCAGCACGCTGCCTTTCCCATAGGCGAGGCGGACGACCAGCGAATCATCATTCTTCGCCATGTCGGGATTCGTGTAGTCGGCCTCTGGAGAAAGAACATTCGCCTGTAGCCCGCCCCATGCAAACGCATCGCCGGCATGAAACCGGCGGACCATGATGCCGAGCGAACGAGCCTCATCGAGCAGCGCGCGCATGGCGGGCGCGCGTGCAGGCTCAATGCCGATCCCCAACTCGAGAGGCCGCAGATCCCGCAGAACGGCCGGCATGCCGCCCATGTGATCGCTGTGCGCGTGCGTCAGCAGCACGACATCCAGCCGGCGGATGCGCCGCGACCACAGATAAGGCGCGACCACCTCCTCACCGATGTCCCAGTGCCCGCTGAAAGAGGTCGGCCCCACAGGTCCTCCGGCATCGACAAGCATTGTGCGGCCCTGCGGTGAGACAACCAGCAGCGAATCGCCCTGGCCAACATCCAGCGCCGTAACCTCCAGTACGCCAGGATGAGTTAGAGCCGGCTCAGGCCACAGCACTGCGATAGGAACCAGCACAAACGCGAGAGCAGCCGTCGCCAGCCAGACTCGCGATCGCAGCCGCAGCGCAATGCAGGCGAACGCAATCGCGGCACAGGCGAGCAGCAAAACCTGCGGACTCGGCGCAGGCACACGCACATCGGCCAGAGACAGATGGCCAACATGATCGACCGTCGCGCGAATCAGATGAAGAAGCAGCGCTGTGAATGCCCCTGGAACAAGTGCAAGCGGCAGGCTCACCAGCGAGAGACAGAACGTCAGGATGGCCAACCCAAGCAACAGACCGATCAGCGGGATGAGCAGAAGATTGACGGGAAGCGCCAGCAGCGTCGCTCGATGGAAGTAAGTCGCCATGGGCAGCACCATGCAGATCTCGACCGCGACTCCAAAGACAACCGCGGCAAGAAATGAGAATGCAGCTCGCATCGTCCACACCGGCAAATGCCGCAGACGCGGATGCAGCAGAGCAGCACACAACCGGCCGTACATCCGCAGTCGCACGCGAGTCTGCGCCAGTGCCGGTGGAAGATTGGCATCGAGCGTAACCGCCTCCATCTGGTGGAGCGCACGCGCGCGCGGATGGAAGGTGCGCTCCCCCAACGGTGAGGCAAGGCCGGCCGCGCCGATGATGACCAGTGTGGTCATCTGAAAGCTGGCTTCAAAGAGCGCGCGTGGATCAAGCGCAAGGATGACGACCGCCGCAATGCCCAGAGCGTTCAGAGGACCGGTGTCGCGGCCCAGCCAGCGCGCCACCAGATACGCCGCCGTCATTCCGAGTGCGCGCTGAATCGGCGCCCCGAATCCAGTCAACAGCGCATACGCTAATCCGGCGGCGAGCGTCACGAGAATGGCCGGCCCCTCGGGCACTCGCGCGCGGCGCAGCAGCCACAGCAACGCACCAACCAGCAGAACGATATGCAGGCTGGAGACGACGAAAAGATGAAACGTTCCCGTGCGCTCAAAGCCCTGCTTCAACGCGCTGCTCAATCGCGTCCGATCGCCGAACAGCATCGCGCTCAGCATGCCCGCATCTTCATCGTTTAGCCGCAGCATGCGAGGAAGGTTTTGTTCGCTGTTTGTATGACTCAATGCCTGCAACCGCTCCGAGGCCCAGCTCTGGGCCGCGGTCAGACGGCAGCTCCACGCGTGCACGCCGTGTCCGACAACATGTAGCTTGCCGGCCTTCGCAGTACCGAGCACGCCGATGCCCTGGCCCAGCAGATAGTCCGCATACGACCACGCACCTGGGTCGCGATAGATCTGGGGTGTTCGCATCCGAAGCGGCACCTCAACGATGTCGCCGCAGGTGAGAAAGGTCGGCGGCCCAACCACCGTGATCCGTATACCGCCGCTCACCGGTTGCATCGTGGAAACGTCCGGCGTGACATTCTCCACTGCGTCCACAGCGAGATCGACCGAGAGATGTGGCTTCGCGGTCTCGGTCTCCCACGCTCCCGGGCCCAGCAACCATGGAGCTTCCTCGTTTTCCGGCGATGCTGTATTCGTTGCCTCCGAGGAAAGCTCGCGCACACGCATTACGTGCCCGCGCACCGTGCGGCTCAGCCCGTCGGCGTAACCCGTGAGCGCATTCTGCCGCGCAACGGGCTGCTGAATCTGCGCGCAGGTGCAGCCTGCCGCGACCCACAGTGCAAGCACGGCGATCGAGGCAATCCGCGACGCACGAAACAAGCTCCAGGCCGCGAGCAGAACCAGAAGGACGAGTGCCGCGACAAGTAGCGCCGGAGGCTGCCATCGCTTCGCCAGCACGTCGCCCGCCGCGAAACACAGCGCCGCAGCCAGCATCGGCGCTCTGCGTAATTGCAGAGGCTCGACCGCCGACGGCGAGTCCATCCAATGTTTGGGAGCACCGACTGCCTGCATGGGAAGCGCCCCGCGAGATCGCGAATCTTCTCGTCAGTGTTTCACGAACGCCGCCGCAGCACTACTACCGCTTCCTGGTGATAGGTCTGGGGAAAGAGATCAACGAGATGCAACGCCTCCATCGTGTAGGTCTTCTGCAGCACGGCACAATCGCGCGCGAGAGTTACAGGATCGCAGGCCACATAAACGATCTGCTCCGATGCGACTCGAGCCAGCAGCTCGCAAACTTCGCGACCGGCCCCCGCGCGAGGAGGATCGAGCACCACAAGCTCCGGACGGTCGCGTTCCAGCATAGCGCGGCGCAGAAACGCGACGGTGACCTCATTCAGAGCCGTGTGTTGCAGGCCCACGCGTTGCAGTGAAGAACCAAGTTCACGCGCCGCTGCCGGATTTGCTTCCACCGCAGTCACGCGCTCAAAATTATGCGCTAGAACGAGCGCAAACAGACCGACCCCGGCGAAGAGGTCCCACGCAAGTCTGCCCCTCCGATTCGCGCAGACAAGCTCTACGAGCGCAGGCAGTAAAAATCGATTCACCTGGAAGAACCCGCCGCGCGCGATCCAGTAGCGTTCGCCCGCGACCTGATAATGCAGACCTGCAGATCCCCACTCGGCGAACTCCCTCTGGATCTGCCCCGTGCGGGGATGCACCAGCACCGCACCTGCGCCGGCGAGCGCAGGCTCCTCGACCTGCAAAGCCTTCATCGCTTGTTCAAAGCTCTCCCTCGACGGCATCGAGGGGAGGGAAGTGCAAACCAGCGTTACTTGAACACGAGCCATACTGTCATCGCAGAACAGTTCCACTTCGTCAGCAGCGTTCAACCATCGCTGCATCGTCGCATCTCGTTCCGCCAGTGCCAGCATCGTCTCCGCCATGTGCCACAACACCGGGGCAGCAATAGGGCAGGTCATTATCGGCAGCACAGCACGACTCTTGCGCTCGCGATAGCCCAGCCGCAGAGTGCCGTCTTCGCGCACAATATGAAGGCGAATGCGGTTGCGATAGCCCCACGGCTCGGCCGCATGCGTAGTGATCTCCGCAAACTCGACAACACCGGCTCGACGAAGTGCATCCTCCAGGACCTCACGCTTCAATCGAAGCTGCTCCGCATAGCTCGCCATCTGCAGATGACATCCGCCGCACGCACCGAAGTGCGGACATCCCGGCTGTACGCGCTCCGGCGACGGCTGCAGCACGCGAAGAAGGCCCATCACCTCGCCCGAACCCGCCGGTGCAGCTTCGACAATCTCGTCCGGCAATGTCAGGGGAACTAAGCAGGCTGCGCCCCCACCGTCCACCGCGCGTGCGAATCCATAGCCTCCGTAGACGAGCCGATCGACGCGTAGCCGCTGCGCTTCATTCACTCGCCGACACCCATGTAAAAGAGGCTCAACCGCGGCAACGCATGGGACTCCAGCAAACGTTTCGTGAGGAACTGCTGCTTCACCTGCCGCAGTTGCACCGCGTTCATGCGTGCGCGAAAGGGCGCAAGCTCGTGGTCTGCCTGTTCCCGCATCGCCACGAGTTCCGCCTCCGTCGCCGCACCGCGCACCGCATCCACCATGCGCTCTTCCAGCACACTCAGCGTGCGATCGAGTTCCTCAAGCGACATGGGCTCGCTCCCATGCAGCGTCATCGCGAGCTCGCGAAGCCGCTGCGAGGTCGAGCGCAGCGATTCAAGCGCGGAGCTGCTACCGAGCCGCTCGCTAGCAACGGCGATCTTCTCCGCATTGCCGTTGAGATACGACGCCACACGTTCCATCTCGAAGCCGCTCTGCGCAGTCTCTCTGGCGCGTTCGGGCGCAGTGCCGGTGGAGGCCTCCACCATCTCCTCAGCGGACTCCATCACAGCCTGCGCACACCAGGCAAGTCCATTCACCTTGCGCAGGCGCCCCTTCGCGCGAGAGGAACGCGCCTCATACTTATCGAACGCCGCATCGATGCCGCGCAAAACAGCTTCGAGCGGAACTCCAGCTTCACGCCAGCTCTCGATCAGCGCCCAGTCGAGCGTGGAGAGCAGAAGCACGGAGCCGCGCCTGCGACTGAAGCGCTCCTCAATCTCCGTGAAGTATTGGAAGTAATTCTGCATCGGGGCAAACGGTAGAAAGCAGGCAGTAAGCAATAGATCGAGAATCGGCCTTCGCTCTCACACTCCGTCTTTCTATTGTCTATCCTCTACTGACTGCTTCATTATCTGCGCCGGTGCCGTTCCTGGTTGCGTTCCCAGATCAGTCGCAGCCCTGTCAGCGTCAGCATCTCATCCACGCGTGAGATGTACTTGCTGTCCTGAGCGATCAACTTCGCGAAGCCGCCTGTAGCGATGATCTGCACCTCGGGACCCAGTTCGTGAATCAGCCGCTCGAGGATGCCGTCGACCAGGCCAATGTACCCGTAGTACAAACCGACCTGAATATTATCCGTCGTGCTGGTGCCGATAATCTTCGCCGGCTTCTTGATCTCCACTCGTGTCAGCCGAGCCGCGCGCGCAAACAACGCATCGGCCGAGATGCCCAGCCCCGGCGCGATCGCGCCACCAAGGAACGCGCCTTGTTTGGAGACAACATCGAAGGTAGTCGCCGTGCCCATATCGACGACAATGGAAGGCCCGCCCATCAGCTCGAACGCAGCCACGCAGTTCACCACCCGGTCCGCGCCCACCTCTCCGGGATTGTCCGTCAGCACCGGAAGCCCGGTCTTCACTCCCGGCTCGACAAACAGCGGCCGCAAATGGAAGTAAAGTTCGCAGACGCGGCGCAGCGCCGCATCAAGCGGAGGCACGACCGAGGAGATGGCGATCCCGTCGACTTCCTCAATCTTGAACCCGCGCATCGCGAACAGGGTCTGCAACAGCACGCCAAGCTCGTCCGGAGTCTGCTTATACGGAGTTGTAATCCGCCAGTCGGCCACCATGGTCGCGGGGCCGCCCTCCGAGCCAGGCCGGAACAGGCCCATCACCGTATTCGAGTTGCCTATATCGAGTGCCAGTAGCATCTTCGCTCTCTCGCCTCGTGCGCGCTCACATCTCGCGCACGCCACCGGAGAGCACTGTGTGGCGTTTCCCGTCCTCTGTCTCTACGAGCAGGAACCCACGGCTGTTCAATCCGGCAGTGACGCCAGTATAGCCGCCATTCTCCGGCACACGAACACATTTGCCTCGCACCCATGACGACGCCGCATCGAAGCGCGCAAGAATCCCCGGCCCTTCGTTCAAACCCGCGTGCTCGCGATCCAAGCGATCCATCTCACGATCGATCGCGCGCAGCAGCGCGACCAGCAAGCTCTGCCGGCTCACCTGCCCCGCGCTCTCCAGATGCAACGATGTCGCAATCCCCGCGATATCCGCTGGAAAGCCTGCATGATGCACGTTGATGCCGACGCCCAGCACCGCATAGCGAAGCATCGCGCTCTGCCCGGCCACGGCCTTCGCCACCGAGCTCTCTACCAGAACGCCTCCGACCTTGCGCTCTTGCAGCAACAGATCGTTCGGCCAGCGCAGATCGATGCGGACGCCCGCGGCTTGGAGAATCGCCTCCTGCGCAGCCAGCCCTGTAGCCAGCGACAGCCACAGCGCCTGCTCCATGGGCAGCTCCGGCGTAACGAGGACGCTCACATAGAGGCCGTCGCCCCGCGTCGAATGCCAGTTGTGGCCGCCCCGGCCCCGCCCCGCCGTCTGCTCATCGGCAATCCACACGCCCCGCCGGGCCCCCTGCTGCGCCGCGCGCAACGCCAGCTCATTGGTCGACTCTGTAACCGGCAGATGCAGCACCGGTGCGGCCAGCGCGGTCATCTCCAGCGCGCGGCTTACGGCGAGAACGTCGATCGTATCGTCTTTCTGTCGCATCCCGGTGCTCTTCCTGATCCTACCTGCATCTCACACGGAAGCCGCCGGCGATGGACAGCGGCCGTGCCCCTCATGGTCAACCCGCTTCCGATCCCTCTCGCCCACCAGACAGCAGTGTTGCTTCTACTCGCCGTGCCCATAGCCTGCGTCTCCTGGACGGTTACGCATGAAGAGGTCTTTCGCGAGCCGCGCGAATTCTGCAAAAAGAAAAGCGAGCAAGCCCGCGCTCTGCCGCAGCGTAAGTTCTTCTATCTCTTCACGTGCGAATACTGTTTCTCCCATTACGTAGTGGCCGCCGCTCTGCCGATCTTTCACTATCAGCTTCTGTTCAGCGGCTGGCGTGGATATCTCGTTGCATGGTTCGCCCTGGTCTGGATCGCCAACGTTTACATGAGCCTCTTCAACCGTTTGCGCCTCGACATCAAACATGAAAATGTCTCCATCGCCGTGGAGCAGACATCGCTCCCTCCCAATCCCAACAACATTGGCAGCACAAGTCCTGGCGGCTAACGCGGATCGCGCAACCGCCATCTTAACCAGTCGAGGAAACGGCGATGGCCATACAACCAAAGCAGGAAGCAGAAGGAACCGAACCGCGCGGCTTCGGCGAACACTCTCGAGGATTGTCGGGAGAGTATGCGCATGAGCAGGGCTGGGGAATCAATCTAGAGCAGCGCAAACGCGAATCCGGCCAATCGCAGAACACCGATGGCGGCACGGATTACGACTACGGCGCGCAGGACTTTGGCGATGAGCCCGTGAATACGAAGCTCGATCCGCAGGTCGCCGGCCGAACCCAGAACAGAGTAGCGAAACCCGGCAAGACACAGGAGTAAGCATGGCGAATACACGCGCAAAGAAACAAGACAGCGAAGAGAAGCTGCATGGCGATGCGCTGCAAGCAGCAACGTCTGGTGCACAGAAGGAACCGAAGGAACAGAAGGAACGCGGCGGGCAGCAAAAGACTGGTCACGCAATTCCCGCCCCCGAGGATGGTGGCCACGCCCTCTCGCAGGCCGCCCACCTCGGCGGCCATCTGCACGACCACACCAAGCCAGTCGGCGATCTCCGCCACTACGAGCAGGAGCGCGAGCCGCCCATGGAAGTCAGTCGCGCCGGCAAGGACTATCGCCGCCAGTAACAGTGGCGAACAAGAGCGATGCTGATATCTTCGGCATCGCTCTTGCTGTCTAAGCCTATCGATAGTTTCCTGAAGAGACCACGCTGAGACTTTGGAAATTGTCATCATGAGGCGTAGCCGAAGGATCTGCTTTCTGCCCTAGCGCCGAAGACCTATCTGTGATCTATTCCGCGGGAAGCGCCGCCAGCGCCGCCTCCGCCTTCTCCTGCAACGCGCGCGTCTCCGCCGCCTGCTTCTTCAGCCCTTCCACGATGTGCACTGGAGCCTTCGCCACAAACCCATCGTTGCCGAGCTGTCGCTCCGCCGCCTGCAATCCCTTGTCGAACTTCGCGAGCTCCTTCAACAGCCTCTCGCGTTCCGCCGCCACATCGATCTGCCGCTCGTAAACCACCGCGACGTCGAAGGCCGCCGTCGATCGCGCGCTATTGCCCGTGGGCGCCTCACGCACGAGTTCGACGGAGCTGACGCGCGCCATCCTCGCCAGCATGTCCGCATTCGAATCGGCCAGCGCAGAGACGCGATTCGACGCATGAACCTGCACTGTTGTCGCTTCCTTTTCCGGCACGCCGAGCTCTTTTCTAAGCGCCCGAATGGTGACGATCAGTTCCTGCATCACATTCATCGCCTCCACGCTCGCTTTATCAGCCTCGAAATCCTCTGCCTGCGGATAGCGCGTCAGCGCAATTGATTTCGTCGGGAGCGAAACATCAATCGATGCATAGAGCGCCTGCCACAGCTCTTCCGTAAGGAACGGCATGAACGGTGAGAGCAGACGCAACGCCGCCTCAAACACCTTCACCAGCGACTCCAGCGTCACCGCCGCGGTGTCATTCTTCGCTACCGCAAAGTCCAGCCGCAGCTTCACCAGCTCGACGTACCAGTCGCAGAACTCGCCCCAGAAGAACTGATAGACCGCGTTCGCCGCCTCATCGAACCGATAGCCGTTGAGCGACCGCGCGACCTCGCCGCACACCGCGCTCAGCCGCGCAAAGATCCAGCGCGTCTCAAGCGGTGCTCCCTCCGGCAAAACGGCCGCAGCCACATTGCCGCCCACAGCCTGCGCATCGAGCGTCACTTTGTAACCGGCCTCGCGTCCGCGCTCGATCTGCATCTGTAGAAACCGCGCCGCATTCCAGATCTTGTTGGCAAACGCGCGATTGCCCTCTGTGCGCGCTTCTGAGAATGCAATGTCCGTTCCCGGCGAGGCCTGTGACGCCAGCGTGAAGCGCACCGCATCGGTCCCATACTTCGTAATCACATCGATCGGGTCGATGACGTTGCCCTTGGTCTTGGACATCTTCTGCCGCTCTGCGTCGCGAACCAGCGCATGAATGTAGACCTCGCGAAACGGAACCGCATCCTTCAGCGTGCGCGCTCTCAAGCCGCCCTTCCCGTCGGGCATTGGCACATCCAGCATGAAGTGGCAGCCCAGCATAATCATCCGCGCCACCCAGAAGAACAAAATGTCGAAGCCGGTGACCAGCAGATCTGTCGGATAGAACGCAGCCAGATCCGCAGTCAGCGCATCCCCACCCTCTCCCGGCCACCCAAACACCGTGAACGGCAGCAGCCCCGAGGAGAACCACGTATCGAGCACGTCCGTCTCCTGCATCAGCTCTCCAGCTCCGCAGTGCGAGCATGCGTTCGGCGCCTCGCGCGCAACCGTCACCTCGCCGCATCCCGCACAGTGCCACGCGGGAATGCGATGGCCCCACCACAGCTGCCGCGAGATGCACCAGTCGTGGATGTTGCGCATCCACTCGTCATAAGTTTTCCTGTAGTTCTCCGGCGTAAAGCGGATATACCCTTTGTCGACCGCCTCAATCGCTTTGTCCGCGAGCGGCTGGATCTTGATAAACCACTGCATCGACAGCCGCGGCTCAATCACCTCGCCGGTGCGCTGCGACAGTCCAATCGAATGCACATGGTCTTGAATATCGACCAGCGCTCCGCTCGCGCGCAGGTCTTCAACAATATGCTCGTGCGCCACGAAACGATCCTGCCCATCGTAAGCTGAGCCCTCAAGCCGTATGTGCGCATGCTCATCCATGATCGAAAGCTGCGGCAGTTTATGCCGCTGTCCAATCGCAAAATCGTTCGGATCATGCGCCGGCGTCACCTTGACCGCGCCCGTGCCAAACTCCGGATTCGCCCACTCGTCCGCGATCACCGGAATCTCTCTGGCCTGTCCTCCGGCCACGGCGCTCAACGGCAGCACGACCGTCTTGCCCACGAACTGCTTATAGCGTTCGTCCGCAGGATTCACCGCGACCGCAACATC
>Ga0208357_1000902_pt1 | contig 22776 bp, 20 predicted proteins | sample NGESurdeep092012_6_FD_184487 | JGI IMG/M metagenome (GOLD analysis project Ga0208357, IMG submission 184487) | Arctic peat soil microbial communities from Barrow, Alaska - NGEE Surface sample F52-2 deep-092012 (SPAdes) | ecosystem: Environmental > Terrestrial > Soil > Wetlands > Peat ... | reverse complement strand
GACCTTCATCGGCACCTCACCCAGATCGATCGCGTGCGATTTGTGAAGGCCGACGAACGCTTTGGCGTGCAGAATGCGCACGACCGATTCATCGAGTCGCGCGTGCGAGACGCGGCCGCTCTCCACCGCTGTTCTGAGCGCCGTGAACGCCGCTACCGGATCGGGTGACTGCAGGATCTGGTCGGCGCCGGCCAGAAATGCGCGCACGGCGCCTTCGCCGGGCGCCGCCAGCTTCGTCACCGCGTCCATCGACATCGAGTCGGTGTACGTCAGGCCGGCGAACCCGAGATCGTGCCGCAGCAGATTTTCGAGAATCGGCCGGCTGAATGTCGCGGGCGTCGCCGGCGCGGGATCGAGCGCCGGCAGCTCGATGTGCGCCGCCATCACCGCCTGCGCGCCCGCCTCGATGCCGCGGCGGAACGGCACCAGCTCCAGCGCGTCGAGCCGCGCGCGATCGAAGGTCATCACCGGCAGACCGATGTGGCTGTCGACGTCGGTGTCGCCGTGGCCGGGGAAATGCTTGTAGGTCGCAACGATCCCGCCCTCGCGCAGGCCTGCAGCAAACGCGCCGGCGAATGCGATGACTTGCTGCGGATCGCTGCCAAACGAACGCGTGCCGATGACCGTGTTCATGCGTTCGAGCGCGAGGTCGAGCACCGGAGCGAAGTTGACGTTGAGGCCGGCGCGACGCAGATCGAAGGCCGTCTGCTCGCCAGCGCGTCGGGCCAACTCGACGTTGCCGGTCGCGGCTACGGCCATCATCGACGGAATCTCTTCGATGCCTTCGCGGATGCGCAGGACGCGTCCGCCTTCTTGATCGATGCCCAACACCGGTGGCAGATCGGCCGGAAAGCACGCGCGTAACGCGTCGGTCAGCGTTCGCGTTTGCTCGACCGACTCGACGTTGCGCCCGAACAACACGAAGCCGGCCAGCGGCACTTCGGCCAACGCGGCGACGACGTCGTCACCTAAGGTCGTACCGTTGAAACCGACCGCGACGACCCCTGCGGCCATTCGGCGAAGGTCGTTCATGAAAGAGCCTCCTGCGTCTGCGAATCGAAACGGACGATGCGGTCGCGTGGAAAGATCAAGGCGACGTTATCGCCGCGGCGGCCGGCTGCGGCCGACGCCACGCGCGCGATCGCCGTACCGTACGCCGTGGTGACGTACAGGTAGGCATCGGCGCCGGCGCGTTCGCGCCGCACGATTTCGCCGCGCACGGGACCGTCGTCACCGACGAGTACATGCTCGGGCCGAATTCCGATCGTTACGCTTCCCATTCCCAACAATTCCGACACGTCGGCAAACAGATTCATCGGTGGCGTTCCCAAAAACCTTGCCACGCGCACGTTTCGCGGCGAGTCGTAGACCGCTTGCGGCGCGCCGGCTTGCTCGATGCGGCCGTCGACGAGCACCATCAGTCGGTCGCCCAGGGCCATCGCCTCGACGTGATCGTGGGTCACATAGAGCATTGGGCCCGCAAAGCGTTCTCGCACGCGGACGACCTCGTCGCGCACGCGCGCCCGCAAGGCTGGGTCCAAGTGGGCGACCGGCTCGTCGAGCAGCAGCGCGGCCGGATCCGAGAGCAGCGCGCGGCCGATCGCCACGCGTTGACGTTGTCCGCCCGAGAGCCGGCGTGCCGGACGGTCGAGCAGATCCTCGATATCGAGGGCACGAGCGAGTTCGGCGATGCGCGCGGAATCCGGACGTTCGCGCATCGCAAAGCGCAAGTTTTCCGCTGCGGTCATGCGCGCCACGAGCGCGTCGTCCTGAAAAACCATCGCGATGCGCCGTTGCTGGGGGGAAACGGCGGTCAGATCCCGGTCGTCCATGACGACGCGGCCGCTGTCGGGACGCTCCAGCCCGGCGACGACGCGAAGAAGCGTGCTCTTTCCGGCTCCCGAAGGTCCGACGATCGCCAACGTCCTTCCGGCCGGAACGTCAAACGAAACGCCGTCTAACGCGATGCGTTGCTCGGCAAAACGCTTTCGCAGTTCGCGCGCGACCAGCACCGCTAGCGGAGAATGCGAATGATCTGCGCGACCATGCGGCCGTTGACTTCGCTGGCTTGGATCGACACGTGCATGCCCCGGACGACGTCGGTCAGGGTGCCGTAGTCGCTGCCGCGAAGGATCGTCGTGCTGGGCAGCACCACCAACGCAAACTTCCCTTGACGAGTGTCGACCAGGAGTTGGCCCTGGCCATAGTCGATGCCGATGACCTCACCGACGATCGTCCCGCGATCCCGCGCGCGATCGTCGCCGGAGTTGTAGAAGCCCGGGCCGCCGGGCGGAGCCGCGGACACGGGAAGACATGCCGCGCCCATCAGAAGCGCGGGAATCGTCCATATCGCAATCGACCGCCGGATATCCATCTACCTCTTAACGCCAGTTTACGAGCGCTCGTTTCGCCCGGAGCCCGGGCCGCCTTTATGCCAGAGCAGCTCGGTACGCCTGCAACGCGTCGCTGTCGCCTTTCCGGGCCCGCTCGGCGAGGTCCCGTAAGCCAACCACGCCGGCATCGCTCGCGCTCTTGCCGGCCAAGGTGAGCCGCAAGGCAACCAAGGCTAGATCGGGCGTTCGATCGCGCAAGAGCCGCAGCCCTTCGAGATACGGACCGACGTTGGCGGACGCCGTCTCTTTCAAGAGCGCGGCGACCAGTTCGGGCTTGGCGGGTCGACCTTCGAGCAGATAGCCGTCGAGGAGCGTTTCCATGCGCGTCGGATTCGACATCCCCAAGGCGCCCTCAGGCTTTTTGCGGTAGCATACGTGCATGAAGATGTTGTTTGCGGGCGCCATGGTCGTTGGGATTCTCGCGTTGGCCGCTTGCGGCGCAACCGGGAACAACGGTCCGGCCCCATCCCAGACGTCGTGTCCGATTCCCACCGGCGCGCAAATGATCTATCCGATCCCGGGCGCGACGGCGGTTCCCGACGCACCGCAGCAGATCGTGATCGCCGTGCCGTCGGCCCTCTCCACCTCGCTCAACGCGATCGTCGATAACTCGACCAGCCAGACCGACGCCAACGTCAACGGCTTCTACGCTTCGCTTTTCCAAACGATTCAGCCCAGCCAGGTCCCGCAACCCGCGGCTACCCCCTCCTTCGCCAATCCGATCTATGAAAGTTCGGCCGTCGGCGTCACGTTCAAATCGGCCACCACTCTCTACGTCTTCCTCAACGACGAGGCCAGCAATTGCTTGCCGACGCAGTTTTCCAGCTTCACGACGCAGTAGTCTCCCCCATGCGATTTGCAACCTGCGCGCTGCTTGCGATCGTGCTCGCGACCGCCTCCTACGGGCGGGCGGCCGCCGCCGATTCACTGGGCATCGTCGCCTGCACCGTCGTGGCCGTTCAAATGATGGACGACGTCGATTCGGCCAGCGCCCTGCCCGGCGACTTCTTTCGTTTCGAAACCGTTAACGCGGTCACGCGCCGGCAAACCATCGTCATCCCGGCCCGCACGATGGGCTACGGCGTCGTTGCCGTGGCTTCGCCGGCCGGACGTAGCGGCCGCGCCGGAACGCTCGTGCTCGAACCGCGCTATCTGGTTCTTCCCAATCACACACGTTTGGGCGTGGTGCTCGACCATAACGCCAGCGACATGCAACGCAGCGGCGCCACGGGGGACGCCCCCGGCTACCTCGGCGCGATCCCGGTCCCCGTCCTCGGCGCCGCGATCGGCATCTTCAATTACTTTCACCACGGCAAGAACATCGAGGTCAAGAAAGGCACCGTCTTCACCATCTTCCCCAGCGACGACCCCTCCGTAGAAGACTGCCAAATCCACCCCGCATTATAGAAACCCACGGCCATCGCAGATTAACGTTCCAGAACGCCGCCGGCTCCAACGGAACGCCGATGCGGCGAGAGGCGCGACCCACGCGGCGACTTATACGACAGTTCGCCGTAGCCTTGCGCGTATGGAACGCGCGCGTCGCGTACGTCGATGGCGTAGCTCCCCGGGGGCAAGCGTTCGATCCGAAAGCGCCCGCTTGAGTCGGTCTGCGCGGAGGTACGAGCGGTCGGTGCGCTCACCAGCACCGCGACCCCGGCCGGCGGTTTTCCCGCAGCATCGCTGACGCTTCCCTGCACGACCGTTTGCGCCGAGGCGGGAAACGGACGGCCAAACACAAACAGTAGCGCGACAACCAATGAGAGCGCGCGCCCAGCGGGCGTTACGTGGAGCATCGTGTCGAATTACCTGCGTTACTTAGTGCTGATCCCCTGCCTCCTCGTATGCGCCGTTCCGGCGGCGGCACGCGCTCAATCCGTCGTTACCTTGAGCGGCACCGTCGGCGATGCCAACGGCGCACCGATCGCGGGTGCGACCGTGACCGTGCGACCGGGTCGGGGCCCGTCGACGCACACCGATGCGCGGGGAACCTTTGAAATCGACAATCTGACCGCGGGAACCTACTCCGTCACCGCGAGCAAGCCCGGCTACGTCGATACAACGCTGGTCGACGTCGTCGTGAATGCCTCAAGCGCGCGGGTCGCGCTGGTGTTGTCGGCGGCGACGCTCTCGTCGCTCGAAGAGATCGCACACGTGCAAAGCCGGCAAGGGCAATTCAACGACAGCGCCTCGGCGGTAACCAACGTGTCGCGTGCCACCTTCCGCGATCAGGGTCAAATCCAAATCGGCCACGTGCTCGATCAAACGCCGGGGATCGTCTCGGCGCGGCCCGGCAGCGCGGACGCTGCGGTTCCCGGGTCCATCACCTCGCCCAACCTGCGCGGGGCGTTGGACTATGAAAAGGCGACGCTGCTCGACGGGCATCCGCTCATCAACGGCAAGAACGGCGATTACCCGACGATGCTGGTGAACTCGATGTTGTTCGACAGCATCGAAGCCGTGGAAGGGCCGACCGCATTCGCACCGGAGATCAACTACGGAATCGGCGGCACGCTCAACTTCCGCACGGCCGATCCGTCGCTGCATCCGCAGGGCGAGGTTTCCGTCGGCATGGACAACACGTCGGGCGCCTTCTCCGACTTGCGCTTCAGCTCGACCACGCCCAACGGCCGGCTGGGCTACCTGATCGATCTGGTGAGCTATGGTACGCAGGGACCGCTGCACGAATATCCCAGCTACGTCGCGCTGCCCTCGGGTGCGACGATCAACGGTTACGGGAAAATCTCCGGCACGACCGCCTCGACCTCGCTCAACGGCTACACGACCGCGTATCCGACGGCGGCGCAGGGCGCGCTGGGCAATCCCAACAACGCGCTCAATAGTTTGGTCGCGTGCTGTCAATACGTCAACTCCGATTATCTGAACCGCGGCGAAATTCTCAAAGCACAATACCACTTCTCGCCGACCACGTCGTTTACCGGAGCCTACATCGGCATTCAGTCGCAGTACGACGGCCCGTCGTCGGGGTTTATCCAGCAGAACGACGTCTTTGCACCGGCGGCACAGTATGCCGGCAGCGGGCAGCTTTTCGCGCCCGGACAATCGTTCCTGATGAACGCGAAGACCACGCTGCCCGACGCACGCCTCTACGACAACGAGCCGATGTTCGAAGGCGAACTGCGCACCGCCGTCGGTAACGACACCCTGCTGGGGCGCTTTTACAGCGGAATTCTCGCGCGGCAAACGACTTCGGACTTGTCTGCTCCCTCCGCCAACTACACGACCGGACCGATGACGCTCTGGGGCACGGCCACGATCGGCGGGGCGACCGTGCCGTTCGAAGGCACCTCGGCCACGGTGACGGTTCCCACGCCGTATTCCAACTCCGTGGAGCACGATCAGCTGCGCGGCGGATCGTTCGAATGGGACCACCCGATCGGCGATAACCTGCTAACCGTCGCCATCGATCGCAACACCTCGCTGACCAATGCGTACGCGGTGACCGGCAACGCCAACAATCCGCTAGGCACCCGGTCGACCTCGATCGCGGCGGGAACGCGCCAGGATTTCACGACCTATCTGCTACGCGGAACGTTTGCGGTCAACCCGAAGACGCAGTTGACGCTGGCCAACTACTTCAACACGTATCGCAGCACGTACACGCCGGCGACAACCAGCGGCGTCTTCACGTTCGCGACGGTGACCACGATGCACGACGATCCGCGCATCGGGCTGACCTACCGCGCGAGCCCGCAGATGACGCTGCGCTTCTCGGCGGGCTCGGCGATCGCCCCGCCGTATCCGGCGCTGATCGACAACCTCAACACGACGCCCGCGCAAGCCTACACGTCGGGCTCGACCAGCGTCACCATCGCGCAAAACTCCGGCACCCTGTTGCCCGAGACGTCGTTCGGCTACGATATCGGCGGCGACGTGCGCGTGGGGGGCGGTGCGATCCTTTCGGCCGACGCCTATCTGACCAACCTGCACGATCAGTTCGTCGGCGTCGTCTACCCCAGCGGCACGACCTTTACGCCGCCGGGCGGTTCGCCGATCCCGGTCTATATCACGACCAATCAAAACATTTCGCAGAGCCGATTCGAGGGGCTCGAAGCCACGCTCACCAAGGATCCCGCGGTCGGCTGGGGATACACGGTCTCCGGTGCGTTGCAGCGCGCCTACGCCTACGACATCTCGCCCAGCTTCTATACGACGGCGGCAGGTGGTTTCACAACCAATCTCGGCGTGGTCGACGGTTCGAACTTCGATGGTTTCAACACACCGTTTTTCAACGGCATCTCCAACAAGAGCGAAGCCTACTCGCAGGGCTATGCGAGCGCTCACGTCCGCGGCTCGCACGGACAATACGCGTTGCTGGGCGCCACGCTCTACGGATCCAACAACACCTACAACATCCCGGCGTTTTACGCTTGGAACGCGAGCTATCGCCAACCCTTGGGCAGTAAGGGATTGTCGCTGCAGCTCTCGGGCGATAACATCTTCAACGCCGATTCGCTCGCGTACGTTCAATACGGCACCGGCATCGGCGCACCGCTAGCCAACGGCCAATACGGCCTGCGCAGCACCGTGCCGTACGGGCCGGCGACTTTCCGCATGACGCTCACGAGGGAATTCTAACCTCGCCGTAACGTGCCCTGGGGGCGCAAACCCTTGCTGCGGCGAAGTTTGGGGGGACTCTGATTGCCCTCCCCGTCCCGACCTGAGATGATGCATCCGATGAACAAGATTTTGACCGCCTTCGGCGCGGCATTGCTAGGGGTTTGCCTCCTTGCTTCGCCGTTGTACTCCGCGCCGGCGGCGCCGCCGGTGGTCGCCCCGAACGTCCCAAACACGTTGCGCCTGCTGGGCGCCAACTTTTACGCGAAGGTCGATTGGCACTCCGTGGCGCTGGACGCGACGAGGGCCATCGGCGCCGCGACCAAGGCCCACAAGCCCGCTAGCTTTCCGTGCGCGGCGCGCGTTAGCGATATCGACTCGGCGATTGGTTGCATCCAATCCTCGATCGACGGCGCGGCTCGCAAGACCGGAACCAGCGCGACCGATCTGTCGTATGCGGCCTTGCGGGGCGTTGCCAAGGGGACGCACGATCGCTGGGCGGCCTTCTTCTCGCCCAAGGAATACGCGCAGTTCAACCAGATGTTCACGCCCAACTCGATCTCGGGCATCGGCGTTCTGCTGCAGGTCAATAAGGCGCAACCGGCGTCGGCGTACTTCGTGATGCCCGGAAGCCCGGCCGACCAAGCCGGACTCAAGTCCGGCGATCAGATCGTCACGGTCGACGGCCATCCAACCATCGGACTTGCCGTCGACGGCGTGTCGCATCTCTTGCGCGGCGCGACCGGAACGCACGTGCACGTCTTGTCCGAGAACGCCTCGGGCGCGAAGGTCACGCTAGACATCGTTCGGCACATCGTGCGCCCGCCGACGGTGATCTACCAGCAGCTGGGCGGCAACATCGGTTACGTGGCGGTCGATATCTTCGGCAGCGATACCGGCGCCGAGTTCGCGACCGACATCGATCGCCTGCGCCAAGGCGGCGCGAAGGCATTCGTCATCGACCTGCGCTACGATGGCGGCGGAATGGTGGATGCGGCCTTGCAAGTCTCCTCGCAGTTCGTTTCGAACAGCCCGATCGTCTCGGTCGAATCGCGCGGCTCGCACGTCACGACCGAATACGGCGACGGCTTCCCCGCACCTAGCGAACCGATCGTCGTCTTGGTCAACGGCTACACGGCCTCGGCCTCGGAGATCGTCGCCGCGGCCCTGCAAGATAACGGCGTCGCGAAACTGCTGGGCACCCGCACGTTCGGCAAGGGCGTCATGCAAGACGTCTATTCGCTCCCCGACGGCAGCGGTTTTAAGTTTACCTACGCGCGCTACTTCACGCCCAACCATCACAACATCAACGGCAAAGGCATCACGCCCAACGTCGTGGTCGCCGAAAATCAGCACGCGATCCTGGGCGATCCCAAACATGACAAGCAGCTGCAATCCGCAATGACCCTGCTCGCCGCCCAAATCGCCTCAACCCAAGCCGCTTCAACGCAGCCCTAGGGCGCTATGCGATGGGCGCTCACCGTGACACCTAGAAGCTTGGATAATTAGCGCCTATAGCGGAATGTTCGGCAACCCATGGCGCGCGGTCCAGAATACCCCGAGCACCAAGCCAACAATAACGCCAATCCACAACAGATTGGCAAAGAGAACACCGCGTATGTAGCCTCGATGGCGCCTCGTTAGGAGCAGGGCACACAAGGCGATGGCCAAGGCGACAATCCAGAGAACCAGCCCAGACGACGGTGCGCCGAATATTGCGTAACCAAACAGCTGTTCAAGAAGGACCTTAAATAGCGGAATACCATTTCGATAGCTAAAACCAATCGTCGGCACAAACAAGAAACGGCCTACGCCAAATCCAAACGCCGCAAACAGCGTCAACGCTATTGCCTGAACAGACAGGTAACACGTTCTAACGAAAAGCCGCATAGAGCACTCTCGCGCTAGTATGGGACACTTGGGCCCCAGCCAAGGTCAACCGGAACCGCCCAGATCATGCCCGGTACCTCGCCATCCTGGCTCATCACCGGCAAGTTCCTTGCCCGAATACGCTTTCCCGCAACGTCGCAGGCGCAGACAGTAGAGCGGCGACCCGCGGTTCGACTTCGCTCGCTTCGCGAACTACGCTCACCGTGACACACGAGCTTCTGCTCGCCGTGTCGCAATGGTGTCTTTGGCCGCTTAAGTCGTAGGATTTGCCAGGGGGTGGCGGGATGATGGCGTAGGGGGTAGGCGGAGGTTCTAGCGCGTGGATTTGGTGGCGGCGGACCGGTTGCAGTTTGCGTTTACGATCATGTTCCATTACCTGTTCCCGATTGGGACGATGGGCTTGGCACCGTTCGTGGCGTGGTACCACTTCAAAGCGTGGCGCGACGACGACGCAGAAGCCGGCCGCATCGCGGCGTTCTGGACGAAGATCTTCGCGATCAACTTTGCCGCCGGCGTCGTGACCGGGATTCCGATGGAGTTCGCCTTCGGCACCAACTGGGCGGCGTTTTCGGCCAAGAACGGTGCGGTCGTCGGGCAGCCGCTGGCGCTCGAAGGCATCTACGCCTTCTTCCTCGAGTCGATCTTCTTGGGAGTCTTGCTCTACGGCCGCACGCGCGTCGCACGCGGATTGCACGTCGTATCCGCGGTGCTGGTCTGTCTGGGTTCATGGCTGTCGGGTTACTTTATCGTCGTCACCGACGCGTGGATGCAGCATCCCGTCGGCGGATCGCTGGGTGCCCTGCTGACCAATCCCTTTGCGTTGTGGCAGTTTGTTCACGTGATCGTCGGCGCGCTGCTCGCGGGTGGATTCATCGTCGCGGGCGTCGGCGCGTTCTACCTGCTCGCGCGACGCGACGACGGTATCGGGCGTCGGTTCGTGCGAGCCGGCGTGCTGACCGGATTGCTCTTTTCGCTGCTGGCCATCTTCCCAACCGGCGATCGCAACAGCGCCGACGTTACCAAATACCAGCCGGTAAAGTTGGCGGCGATGGAAGGTTTGTTCGACTCGACGCGCGGCGCGCCGCTGGCGATCATCGGCATGCCCGACGTGCCCTCGCGTAAGCTGATCGACCCGGTCGTCGCTCCCAGCGTGCTGTCGTTCTTGGCCTACGGAAGCTTCACGGCCAACGTTGACGGACTGAACGCCTACGCGACGACGCTCTGGCCGCCGGTCGAACTGACCTATTACGCCTATCACGTCATGGTCGGTCTGGGCACGATCTTTGCGGCGTTGAGCGCGATGTCGGTGCTGCTGCTATTGTGGCGACGCCGGTTGTTCGAGGCGCGCTGGCTGTTGTGGCTGCTGCTGTTGACGATCCCGTTTCCGTACATCGCCAACGAAGCCGGCTGGGTCGTCACCGAGGTCGGGCGTCAACCGTGGATCGTGTACGGCCTCATGCGTACGTCGGCGGGCGTCTCCCCCAACGTCCCCGCCGGCGAAACGATCTTCACGATCATCGGGTTTGCCGGCATGTACTTCCTGATCGGCGTGCTCTTCTTATTCCTGACCCTGCGAGAGGTCGGGGTGGGTCCAAATCACGCCCAGCGTCCCGCCGTCGAGGCGTCCGAATGAACTCCATCGGCTTCGCATTGCTGGCGGCGATGGTCACGATTTACGTCTTGCTCGACGGATACGATCTGGGAACCGCAACGATCTCGCCGTTTCTCGCGCGCACGTCGCAAGAGCGCGGCGAAGCGATGCGCTCGATCGGGCCGTTCTGGAACGGCAACGAGGTGTGGCTGATCGCGACGGGGGGAGTTCTGTTTGCCCTGTTCCCGCAAGCCTACGCCAGCGCGTTTTCGGCGTTCTATCTACCGTTTACGATCGTCCTGTGGATGCTGATGTTCCGCGGCCTCGCGATGGAACTGCGCAATCATTTTACGATGCCGATGTGGCGGGACTTTTGGGATTTCGCTTTCTCGGCCTCCAGCGCTCTGCTCGTCCTGCTGTTCGGCGTCGCGTTGGGCAACCTCGTGCGCGGCGTGCCGCTCAATGCATCGGGGTATCTGCTGGGAACGTTGGGCTTCTTGCTCAATCCGTACGCACTATGCATCGGCGTCCTGGCGCTGGTCGCCCTCGCGCTGCATGGCGCGCTGTGGCTGGCAATGATGACGAGCGGTGCACCGGCCCGGCGCGCGCGCGGCGCCGTCCCCGCGCTGACCGTCGCGGTCGCGGCCCTCTACCTCGCGGCGAGCGCCGCGACGTGGAGCGTTCACGCCGTCGACCCGCAGCGTCGATGGATCGTCGCGCTGCCGTTAATCTGCTTGGGGGCGCTCGCCGGCGTCGTGCTGGCAACTCGGCGCGGCGCGACGCGCTGGGCCTTCGTTTTCTCTTCGGCGTTCTTGGCCGGGCTGCTCGCCGGTGCGGCGACGGCCCTCTATCCGTTCCTGATCCCGTCGCTTCCGCGCGGCGGCGGCATCTCGATTCAAACGATGGCCGGCGGCAGCGTCGCGGTCATCACCTTCGTTGCCATCGCCGGCCTGGTCGCCGTTATCGCCTACACGATCTTCGTCGTTCGCGCGATGTCACAACACGCCGGAGACGCGTAGAAATTCTTCGGACAACGCCCACGCCTGACGCGAGGCACTTTCGTTATACGACGCGCGCGCGTCGCAGTTAAAACCGTGGTCGGCTTGCCCGAAGACGACCTGTTCGTGCGTCGCGCCCGCCGCGGTTAACGCGTCGGCGACCGCGCGGTACTGCTCGGGAAGAATATGCTGGTCTTTTCCGCCCCAGTACATGAGGATCGGCCCGTGCTGCGTCTTAGCCTCGTCGAGCAACGCATCCGCTATGCCTCCGCCGTAGTACGAGATCGCCGCTCGCAACGGCAATCGCGCGTTGGCGATGTACGACGCGCGGCCGCCCATGCAATAGCCGACCGAAGCGACGCGATCGCCGGCGGCGCCCGCGGCGAGCAGCCACGCGTGCGCGGCGGCCATGTCGGCAGCCAGTCCCTCCGTCGAGAGCGCCGCCATCTGCGGACGCACCGCGTTGTAGTCGTCGTAGCCCGCTTCGAAACCGTCAGACGTGCGATGGAAGAGCTCGGGGGCGATGGCCAGCAGGCCCAGCTTGGCGTAGCGCTCGGCCACGCCGCGAATGTGCGCGTTGACGCCGAACGCCTCTTGAAGGACCAATATCGCGGGGCCGCTGGACCATTGGGCCGGGCGGGCGACGAAGGCGTGCATGGCGCCCGCACCTTCGACGTGCAGCTCTACGCGCTGGGTAGCAATCTCGGTCATCGGAAACTCCTCGTCAATATTTGTCGACCATGTCGAACGAATGTAGTGCGGTGTGAAATGCGTGCGACTGCACCGAGACGTACCCGTGGAACGGGTAATCCAAAGCAGCCGTGAGATAGAAAACGATCGCGATCGTAAACGTCAGACCGCCGATCATGACGTATTGCATGCTGCGATGCTTGAAACCAAACAGGAGCGTGAAGCCGATCGTGACCAGCGCGCCCGCGCCCAGCGTCGTCCAGACCACGCCGTTCAGCCCGGTCGCGTCCATCGAGAGGCGATCGTCCCGATCGCGCAAGACCTGGTCGATATCGGCGAGCAGCGCGGCGTGCACGTTTTGGGGGCCCGCCCCCACCGGATGAAGATTGCGGATGCCTTGCGCGACGCGCTCGATCGTGATCGCGGCCTGGGGATCGCTTTGGTCCTTCGACATGTCGGGCCATTCGCGGTCGATTACCAGGTTTGCATAGCGCCGCAACCCTCCGCGGATCTGCGAGGCTTGCGGAAAGATCGCAGCACCGCGGTAGACTTGGGTCAGCGAGTTCGCTTCGTCGTACGTGCGCACTTCGGCGGCTGCGAAGCGCTCCCAGGCGCCCACGGCGACAAAGGCCAGGAGGACCGCGTAGACGACGCCGACGACTGCGAACATGAAGCCCGCGTTCTCATTGTGGTCCAGCAGCAATTGGTTGCTCACAAATCGCCGGACCAAGGTCGCCGCAAGCAGCGCCGCGACGATCCACGATGCCACGAACCAGACGCCGTCCCAAAAGCTGCCGCTCAGTAGATTCATCTGTGCCTACGTCTCCGTCGCATTCGTGGGCTCCTTGCTCGTCATGCCCAGCGCCAGCAACGCAACGGCGGCTGCCAGCAATCCGCCCTCCATGAACGCGAACCCGCCGCCGAACGAGCCCGTGGCGTGGACGATGAGCCCGATGGTGACCGGAGCGATGAAGCCGCCGATCTGGCCGCAGAAGTTCACCACCCCGGCGACCGTGCCGTGCATCGCGTGCGGCGCGCGATCGAGCACGATCGCCCACAGCGGTCCGAATCCGCCGTATAAGAAGAACGCGGCGAACGTCATCGCCGCAACGCATTGCGACGGCGTCGCGGAAAAATACGCGACGTAGAGGCCGACCGCCGCAAAGACGTAGGCGCCCGCGACGAGCGCAGCGCGCGCGTGCGCTACGCGCGTGCCCAGCCAGCCGATGGCCAGCAAGCCGAAGAATCCGCCGACGTACGGCAGCGAGGCCGCGACGCCGAGCTGCTGCAGTTGGATGTGACGCGTATCGGTCAAGTACGTCGGCAGCCACGCCAGCAATCCCCAAAAAGCGATATTGAAACCGAAATAGGCCAGGGCCGCGAGCCAGACGCCGTTGCGCGCGAGGACCGGCAGCCACGACCGCATCGACGCCGGCTCGGCAGATTCGGTGGCACGCTCCGACGCGGGTAAAATCAACCACACCAGCAAGGCCACGACGAAGCCGGGAATCGCGAACCAGGCAAACAACGCACGCCAACCGGCATGCAGCAGCACGAATGCCGCGACCGGCGCGGCGCAAGCCGGCGCGACCGCCAGCGCCGTGAGAAACAGTGCTCCGTACCCCGAGCGGCCGCGCGATTCAAATGCGGCGCCCAGCAGTTTGAACTGCGCGCCGTTCTCCATGCCCTCCCCCAAGCCCAAGCCGACGCGAGCGAGCGCGACGCCCCAGAACGAGGACGCGAGCCCGGTCACTCCGGTGAAGATCGACCAGCCCGTCAACGCGCCGGCCAGGACGCGACGCGGTCCGTATCGATCGGCCAGCGCGCCGGCGGGAATCTGCATGGCCGCGTAGCCGATCAGGAACGCCGACGACAGCGCCCCAAACTGTGCGTACGAAAGGTGCAACTCCCGCAACATCGTCGGCCCGGCGATCGAAAGATTGACGCGATCCAGGTACGCAACGAAAAGCGAGAGCCAGATCAGGGCCAGCACGGTCCACTTCGAACGCATCGGCGCTCTCTTCTACACGCGCCCGCGCGGCTCTTGGCAGGAGCGTTCGGCGAGCCGGCGACGAAGGAGCGAGCATGGTACTGACCGCGGCCCAGCAGCGCGAGTTCCGCGAGAACGGCTTCCTGCTGTTCCCCGAGTTCAAATCGCCCGCCCAAGTCACCGCCCTGCGCGCGCGCGCCGGCCAAATCGTCGAGGCCTTCGACCCGTCCGAATCGATCTCGATCTTCAGCACGGAAAATCAAGCGCAAAAGAGCGACGACTACTTTCTGGGGTCGGGTGACAAGTTGCGCTGCTTCTTCGAGGAAGGCGCATTCGACGAGCGCGGAGATCTGCGCGTGCCCAAGGAGCTTTCGATCAACAAAATCGGCCATGCGATGCACGATCTCGATCCCGTCTTCAACGAATTCTCGCGCGACCCGCGTCTCGCGCAGATCGCCGCCGACATCGGGCTGGACGACCCGCTGCTCTATCAGTCGATGTACATCTTCAAGCAGCCTAGCATCGGCGGCGAGGTGCATTGGCATCAGGATGCGGCCTTCTTCCACACCGAACCACTTTCGGTTACCGCGTTTTGGTTCGCTCTGGAAGACGCCGACCGCAGCAACGGCTGTTTGTGGGTGCAGCCTGGTGGGCACCGCACGCCGTTGCGCGAGCGTTTCGTCGTGCGCGACGGTCGCGCGCAGATGGAGGCGATCGACGCGACCCCGTGGCCGACGGTGAACGACGCCGTCCCGGTCGAGGTTCGCCCCGGCGCGATGCTGATGTTCGACGGCATGCTGCCGCACTACAGCGCGCCCAATCGCTCGTCAAAATCGCGTCACGCCTACACCCTGCACGCCGTCGATGGCCGCGCCACCTACTCGCCCCTCAACTGGCTCCAACGCCCCGCAGATTTCCCCGCCCGCGGCTTCTAGCCTCGCAGCGAGCGCCGCGCAGTGTGCAATCGTTGCTGTGTCATGGTGAGTCCTTCGACTTCGCGCCTGCGGCGCTACGCTCAGGATAAACTCCGCGACCGCAGGGAGCGGAGTCGAACCACGGGCACGATCGTAGCTCTGGTTACGTCCGTGGTTCGACTTCGTTCCCTTCGCTCACTACGCTCACCATGACACCGCAATGATGTTGCTTTACGCGATGGCGGCTGTTGGCGTTTTGACGGTGAGCCAGGCGCGGTGCGCGCGGTCTTGGCCGCAGGTCGCGCGGGTGTAGGCGGCGCGCAGGCGCGTTGCGATCGGTTTGTGGTCGGGCAGCGCGACGTCGTCGATCGCAGCGATGGGCATGATCTCGGCGGCGGTTCCCGTGAAGAACGCTTCGTCGGCGGTCAGCAGCTGCTCGACGGTGAGGTCTCCTATTTCGACGGGAATGCCCAGGTCGCGCGCCAGCTCGATTGCGGTCAACCGCGTAATGCCGTTGAGGACGTCGGCCGACGAATCGTTCGTGCGGACGACACCGTTCTTGACGACGAAGACGTTCTCGCCGGTGCCTTCGGCGACGTCGCCACGGTCGTTGAGCAAGATCGCTTCGTCGAAGCCGCGGCCCTGCGCTTCTTGGAGCGCCAACACCGAGTTGACGTAGTGCCCGCTGCCCTTGACCGTCGAGGGCATGGAGATCGACGGCGTCTTGCGCCAGGGCGATATCGTGACGCGGCAGCCGTCGGGGTCGTTGCCGATCAAGGAACCGCGCAGTGGACGCAGCGCGATCAAGACGTGGGTCGGACAAAACAGCCGCGGTGTCAGCGAGATGCCCTTCTCGCCGAAGAACACTAGCGGGCGAATGTATCCGTCGTCGTAGCCGTTGGCAGCGAGCGTGGCAAAGATCGCGTCGCCCAACTCGTCAAGCGACGGGCGTGGTTCGAGTCCGTAGACCTGCGCCGATCGATACAACCGTTCGAGATGATCGCGTAAGCGGAACACGGCCGGTGCGCCGTCGACGTCGTAGGCGCGAATGCCCTCGAAGACCGCGGTGCCGTAGTGCAACGCGTGCGTGAACGGCCGGATGCGCACGTCGTCGGCATCGCGCACGACGCCGTCGAACCAGACGTACTCGCTCATCGTTTCGGATCCGCGACCGTTACTGCGCCGTGATCGGCTCCCGTTACCAGCGCCACGTACTTGGCGAAGACGCCGCTGGGGAAGCGCGCGGGCGGGCGTTTCCAGCCGGTCATGCGCTGCGCGATCGACGCCGCGTCCAGTTCGATGTCGAGCCGGCGAGACGGAACGTCGATCGAGATGATGTCGCCGTCGCGAACCGCGGCGATCGGGCCGCCTTCGGCTGCTTCGGGGGCGACGTGACCGATCATCATGCCGCGCGTCCCGCCGCTAAAGCGCCCATCGGTAATCAACGCCACGTCGTCGGCCATGCCCGCGCCGTAGATCGCGCCGGTGACGCCTAACATCTCGCGCATGCCCGGGCCGCCTTTTGGACCCTCGTAGCGGATGACCAGAACGTCGCCGCGTTCGATGCGTCCCTCCATCACCGCCGCCATCGCGTCTTCCTCACAATCGAAGACGCGCGCCGGGCCCCGATGTTCCTTGCGCGTGAAGCCCGCGAACTTGAGCACGCCGCCGTTGGGCGCCAGCGTGCCGCGGAGGATGCCTAGGCCGCCTTCGGGCTTGAACGGTTTCTCGGCGGTGGCGATCACGCGCTGGTCGGGCGATTCTTGCGCGTGCGCGGCCGCTTGTGCCATCGTTCCGCCGCCCGGTGCCGGCGCGTCGCCGTGCACGAGGTTTCCATCGATCAGGCGTTTGGCGATGAGCGCCGTTCCGCCGGCGGTTTCGACATCCAGCGCGACGTAGGTTCCACCCGGGCGCAGATCGGCAATGACCGGCGTATGACGGCTGATACGATCGAAGTCTTCGAGCGTCAGCTCGATGCCGGCTTCGCGTGCGATGGCGATCAGGTGCAGTACCGCGTTGGTCGATCCGCCGGTTCCCGCGACCATCGCAATGGCATTTTCGAAGGCGTCGCGCGTCATCAGATCGCTGGGTTTTTGATCCTCAGCGTACATCTTCATCACCAGTTCGCCGACACGCTTACCCAAATCGATACGTCGCGGATCGGTCGCGCCAACGCTCGAGCTGCCCAACGGCGAGATGCCCAGCATCTCCAGCGCCATCGCCATCGTGTTGGCGGTGAACTGGCCGCCGCACGCGCCGGCACCCGGACACGCGCGATCCTCGACGCGCTTGAGCTGCGCGTCGTCGATCGCTCCCACGCCGTGCGCGCCGATCGCTTCGAACACCTCGACGATGGTCAGATCTTTGCCGTCGAGTTTTCCGGGAGCGATCGGTCCGCCGTAGAGCACCAGCGACGGGATATCCAGGCGCGCGAACGCCATCGCCGCCGCCGGAATCGTCTTATCGCAGCCGACCAACGCGATCATCGCATCGAACAGATAGCCGTGTCCGCAAAGTTCGATCGAGTCGGCGATCACCTCGCGGCTGACCAGCGACGCCTTCATCCCTTGCGTGCCCATCGTAATGCCGTCGCTGATCGCGATGGTATTAAACTCCATCGGCGTCCCGCCGGCAGCGCGGACGCCCGCCTTGACGTGCTCGGCCAACTCACGCAGATGGTAGCCGCACGGCATCGTCTCCGTCCAGGTATTGGCGATGCCGACCATCGGTTTGGCTAGATCCTCGTCCGTGAAGCCGATCGCCTTGAACATCGCGCGGGCGGCCGCTCGTTGCGGACCTTGCGTGATCGCGGCGCTGCGGCGCCCGTTCGAAGATGCGCTCACCGATTCCTCAACAGACCCGGAACTTGAGCTCGTCGGTGGGGACCGACGGCGAGCGCTCCTTGCGCAGCCACGGCATCATGTCGCGCAGTTCGTTGCCGACGCGCTCGATCGGATGCGACGCCTGCTCGCGACGCATCGCGTTGAACGCGACGTCACCCTCGGCGTGTTCGGTCATCCACTGTGCGGCGAACGTCCCATCCTGGATTTCCGTGAGGATCTGCCGCATCGCCGCCTTGGTGCGATCGTCGACGATTCGCGACCCGCGCGTGTAATCGCCGTACTCGGCAGTGTTGCTGATGCCCGCACGCATGCCGCCCAGGCCACGTTCGTACATTAGGTCGACGATCAGTTTGAGTTCGTGCAAACATTCGAAGTAGGCCATCTCCGGCTCGTAGCCCGCTTCGACGAGGGTCTCGAATCCCGCCTGCACCAGCGCGGACGTTCCGCCGCACAGCACGGCTTGTTCGCCGAACAGATCGGTTTCGGTCTCTTCGCGAAAGGTCGTCTCCAAGATGGCCGCGCGGCCGCCGCCGATCGCGCTGGCGTAGGCCAGCGCCACCTCGCGCGTGTCGCCCGACGGGTCCGCATGGACGCCGATCAAGCACGGCACGCCGCGTCCGATCTGGTACTCCGAACGCACCAAGCGTCCGGGACTCTTGGGCGCGACCAAGAAGACGTTGGCGGACTTGGGTGGATCGATGGCACCGTAATGAATCGCGAAGCCGTGGGCGAACGCTAAGTACACGCCGGGCTTGAGATGTTCTTGAATCGATCGCGCGTAGAGCGTTCGCTGGGTTTCGTCGGGGGCCAAGATCATCACGACGTCGCCGCGCGACGCGGCGTCCTCGATGCTGGCCGCCTCCAGGCCGTCCTCGCGAACCGCGTTATAGGTACTCGAGCCCGGCCGCAAGCCCACGACCACCGCATGTCCGGAGTCGCGCAGGTTGAGCGCGTGCGCGCGTCCCTGGCTGCCGTAGCCGATGATCGCGATGGTCTTGTCGCTCAGTTTCGCGGGCGTCGCGTCGTTATCGTACAGGACGTTCACCAAAGGTCTCCTTGTCGTCGTGAGTGAGTTTCTTGAGTTGGGCGCTCAAGCGGCGCAAAGCGTCGCCCGGCCCGTCGAAGTCCACTTGAACCTCGTATCTCGAATCGTTGCGTTGGGCGAAGAACCGCGTGCACGAACAGCCCAGTCGCAATCCGAGGTTGATGATTCGCGCGATATTGCGCTCGTCGTGAAAAGCAAAGGTTGAGGTCACGAGCGCGCCTCTTCCATCATCGTGTCCATCGCCGCACCCGCCGGCACCATCGGCCAAACGTTTTCGTCGGGATAACAGCGGCAATGCAGCAGCATCGGCCCCCGCGTGTCGATGAAGCGGCGCAGGACCCGCGCGGTGTGCGCGGGATCGTCGAGCACTTCGGCGGCGATTTCGTAGGCCGAAGCGATCGTTGCGAACTCCGGGTTGTCGCTCAGGTTGGTCGCGGAGTAGCGCGCGTCGTAAAACAGCTCTTGCCATTGCCGAACCATGCCGAGATTACGGTTGTCGATCAGCACGATCTTGACGGGAACCTCGTAGCGCCGCACGGTTGCAAGTTCGGCCATCGACATTTGAAAGCCACCGTCGCCCACGATGGCAAAGACCGGGGTACCCGGGCGTGCGAAGCACGCGCCGATCGCGGCCGGAAAGCCGAATCCCATCGCGCCCAAACTCGCCGAGGTCAGGAAGTTGCGCGGGTGCGAAGGGCGCACGCGCTGCGCGGCCCACATCTGGTGCTGGCCGACGTCGGTCGTAAAGACCGAATCCGGCGGAGCCATTTCAAAGAGCGCGTCGAGCACGTCGGTGGCGCTCAAGCGTCCGGCGCGAGCGCGATCGCGCGGCAGCGAGGACCCCAGGCCGCGCGCCTCGGACGCCCATGCGTCGAAGCGAGGGACGCCGGCCGCGCGCAGGGCGCGCGTGAGTTCTGTCAGCGTCTCGTCCAAGTCTCCGTGTAGCGCGATATCGGCGGGCACGATCTTGTTGAACTCCGACGCGTCGATGTCGGCATGGACGATCGACGCTTGGGTTGCAAATTTCTCCGGCGGTCCGGTGACGCGGTCGTCGAAGCGCATCCCCAGCCCCAGCACGACGTCGGCGCGCGCGACCGCGAGGTTGGCGGCTTTCCAACCGTGCATGCCCAGCATGCCCAAGAACGTCTCGTCGCCCGGCGCGGGCGCGCCCAAACCGTTGATGGTGGCGGCATGCGGTAGTCCCAGCAGGGCACAAAACTCGCGATACGATGCGACCGCGTTGCTGGTTCGCGCACCGCCGCCGACGATTGCGACGGGATTCTTGGCCTGACGGATGCGTTCCACGGCCGCGGCGATCGCCGATGGATCGGCCTTGGGCACGCGACGAGCGCGGTGCGGACGTGGGGCACGCGCGCGTTGCGCGCCTTCGGGCGTTTCGATCGCTTTGAGGATATCGCTGGGGACGTCGACGAGCACCGGCCCGGGCCGCGCTCCGCCCGCGATGGCAAACGCCGAGCGCAGGATCGGGGCCAGCTGCGCCAGCTCGCGCACGACGAAGACACGGCGCGTGATCGCCGTGGCCATCCCGGCAATGTCGGCTTCTTGAAACGCATCCGTGCCCATCAGGTCTGTCCGAACTTGGCCGGTAATGGCCACCAGCGGTACGCTGTCGGTCATGGCATCGACGATGCCGGTGATCAGGTTGGTCGCGCCCGGACCCGAGGTCGCTACGCAGACGCCAACTCGCCCGGTCGCCCGAGCATATCCCCCTGCGGCAAACGCGGCGGCAGCTTCGTGGCGCACCAGCACGTGACGCACGCTGTGACCGAAGAACGCGTCGTGCAACGGCATGATGGCCCCGCCCGGATATCCGAACACGACCTCGACACCAAGCTCGTGCAGTTCGTCCAGCACGATGCGTGCGCCATTACGTTCGGCTCGTTCGCAGATCATCCAACCCCCGGTAAAAAAAAACGAAGCCCCCGCCGGATCGGCGGGGGCTTCGCGGTTCTGACGATGTCTCGTCGTTTACGCAGTAGCCATCCACAGCCGATCCGCAGGCGGACCGCCGATAAGAACTACGAGCGTAAGAACGAGGCGTGACATGTTGGAGACGAAGGTACCACAGCCCGCTACCCGTGTCAACCTCGAGGTCTCGGCGCGGGTTGACGCGCGCGTCGCGACTTGCTATGGTAGGCAACACTTTATGCAGCGCGACCTCTGCCTCCTTACGCTTCTCCTCGCTCGCCTTTCCATTGCGGATCGGTGCCGGATGGCTGCTGCGTAGAGATCGAAGAGATTCACCCGCAAAGCCCCCGCCGATCCGGCGGGGGCTTTTTAGTTATCCAGCATCGAGGGACCAATGCACGCAATCGAGATCTTCGACACCACCCTGCGCGACGGCGAACAATCGCCCGGCGCGACGATGACCCCGGCGGCCCGCTTGCGGATCGCTCGCATGCTCGATACCTCGGGCGTGGACACGATCGAAGCCGGCTTCCCGGCGGCCTCGCCCACGGTTGCGCGGAGCGTCGTTCAAATCGCCGCCGTTGCAAAGACGGCGCGGATAGCGGCGCTGGCAAGATGTCTGGAATCCGACATCGATCGCGCGGTCGAGGCCGTCGGCGCGGCGCGGCGGCCGCGCGTGCACGTCTTTATCGCGACCTCACCGGTGCACGTCGAACACAAGTTGCGCAGCACGCCCGAACGCGTTCTCCAGCAAGCCGTCGAAGCCGTGCGCTACGCCCGTCGTTTCTGCGACGACGTCGAGTTTTCGGCCGAAGACGCGACGCGGTCGGATCGCGCGTACCTCGCGCGCATCTTCTCGGCGGCGATCGCCGCGGGTGCGACGACGATCAACGTTCCCGACACGGTCGGATATGCAACCCCCGGTGAAATGGAATTGTTGGTCTCGTACCTCTTCGAGAACGTGAGCGGAATCGAAAAGGCGATCGTCAGCGTCCACACGCACGACGACTTGGGCATGGCGACGGCCAACGCACTGGCCGCAGTGCGCGCGGGTGCCCGGCAAATCGAATGCACGATCAATGGAATAGGGGAGCGCGCCGGCAATTGCGCCCTCGAGGAGGTCGTCGTCGCGCTGCGGACGCGCCGCGATGCGTTTGGCGCGGACGTGCGCTTCGACGCAACGACAATTCAAACGATTTCTCGCGCCGTCGCCCGTGCAACGCGCATGCACGTTCAGAAAAATAAGGCGATCGTCGGCGCCAACGCCTTCGCCCACGAATCGGGCATCCATCAGGACGGCGTCCTCAAAGCGCCCTCGACCTACGAGATCGTCGACCCGCGCAGCGTGGGCGGTTCCAGCACGCTTCCACTAGGACGCAACTCGGGACGGCACGCGATCTTCGAGCGCGTCGCGCGTCTGGGCATCACCCTCGATGCTGAGACGCGCGCGCGTTTCGAAGCGGCGTTCGTCGCGTGTGCCGAGCGGCAGGCCACCGTACAGGATGCCGACTTGCGCCGGCTCGCGACGGCGCTGACTACTCCGACGTGAGGCGAATGACGCCGGCCTGACCGGTGCCGCTGCCGGCATCGACGATGCCGTGGTAGGCGATGTAGCCGCTGCCGCGCGGCGGTTGAACGACCACGAACTCGGCGTGGGCCAGCGAGACGTCGCCGATGGAATACGAGGTGCCCATCGGCACGTGCGCGACGGTGAACGAACCGTCGATGCCGGTGGTGGCAAACGGCGTCTGCGTGACATCGTTGGAATCTTTGTCGGGAGCGACGAAGACGATCGCGCCGGCAATCGGCGCGCCGGTGCGCGCGTCGATGACCGCGCCGTCAACCGTGGCGTCGCCGGACGAATCGACGGTCGTATCGACGCCCACGGTCGTCTGGGGCGCCATGCTGTCCGCAG
>Ga0208357_1000901_pt1 | contig 22800 bp, 15 predicted proteins | sample NGESurdeep092012_6_FD_184487 | JGI IMG/M metagenome (GOLD analysis project Ga0208357, IMG submission 184487) | Arctic peat soil microbial communities from Barrow, Alaska - NGEE Surface sample F52-2 deep-092012 (SPAdes) | ecosystem: Environmental > Terrestrial > Soil > Wetlands > Peat ... | reverse complement strand
GACTACGCATATCGATGTGGTGGGGCTGGAGTTCAATATCTGGCTGGGTGGGCCGGAGGGGGAAGAGCAGATTATGCGCGAGGGAGTGTTTCTGATTGACGGCTAGCGGGTTGAGTGGGGGAGAGGCATGATTGAGCCGTATCGCGGGGACTTCAATGCGCGGTTTACTGCGGAGAAGTATGCGGAGTTGCTGCGGGTGCTGGATGAGCGGGTGGGGACGCATGTCGAGTTCAGGGTGGCGGAGACGCCGTGCTTTTTTGCTCCGAAGTTGATGGAGCGGATGGTGCAGGCGGGCGTCGAACTGACGGCGCAGCTGCTGGGCAATGAGAGGTACATGAAGGAGTCGCACGCAGCCATCCCTGAGGCATATTGCGTTCCGAATCAAGACACGCATCCGCACTTTATGACCGTGGACTTTGGGCTGGTGCGCGATGCGGCGGGAGAGTTGCAGCCGAAGCTGGTGGAGATGCAGGCGTTTCCTTCGATCTTTGGATATCAGCCGCTGCTTGCGAAGACGTATATCGAGGTGTTCGGGCTGGACCGTGGTTTGGAATTTTTGTTTGGTGGGATGGACGAGGCGGCGTACTGGGCGCTGATGCGCGAGGTGATTGTGGGCGAGCACGAGGTGGAGACGGTGGTGCTCGCCGAAGTGGAGCCGCAGACGCAGAAGACGCTGCCGGATTTTCTGATGCATGAGAAGGCTCTGGGCATCAAGACGGTGGACGTGGCGAAGCTGGTGAAGGAGGGGAACAGGCTGTTCTATCGCGATGAGCGGCGGGGCAAGCTGGTGCCGGTGGAGCGGATGTATAACCGCGTGATCGTGGACGAGGTGGTGCGCGAGGGAGTGGTGCTGCCGTTTGATTATCGGGATGAGTTGCAGGTGGAGTGGGCGGGGCATCCGAACTGGTACTTCCAGGTGAGCAAGTTTGCACTACCGCATTTGAGGCATGAGACGGTGCCGGAGGCGGTGTTTCTGGATGAGTGGATGGCGGGGATTGGGCGGGAGCGGCTCCCGGAGGATCGGGAGCAGTGGGTGTTGAAGCCGCTGTACTCGTTTGCAGGGAAGGGGATCCAGTTTGCTCCGACGGATGCAGAGATTGCGGCGATTCCGGCGGGTGAGCGGGGACATTATTTGTTGCAGGAGCGGGTGAAGTTTGAGCCGGTGATTCGGACGCCGGAAGGGATGACGCAGGCGGAGGTGAGGATCCTGTATGTGTGGCCGGATGGCAAAGAGATGGTGCCGATGACGAGTCTGGTGCGGATGGGGCGCGGGTTGATGATGGGTGTGGACCATAATCGCGACCGGACGTGGGTGGGGGGATCGGCGGGGCTCGTTTTGGGACAGTCGGTGAAAATGGATCAGCCAAGCGGCAACGGTGTGCAGTAGAATTCAGACGGAACCCTGAAGTGCTTTCTGCCGCTCCTGGAAGGGGGGTCGATTGACGACCTTATCCCGATCGTTCGAAGACGTTCCGGTGCGCGCCTCGGTACGCTTTCCCCTTCATATGGATATTGTGTTGATCACGGCGGAGCGTCGGTATACGGCTGTGACGGAAGATGTATCTGCAAACGGGGTACTGTTTGCGGCGGAGGAGTTGCCTGAGGTAGGCTCCGCGGTAGAGTTCGAGCTAAAGATGCCGGCGGCAATTATGGGAGGGGTTGATGATGTGCTTCTGCGATGTGCAGGGCGTATTATTCGACATCAACAACGCGGGGGCAAATCCATGGCCGCCGCGATTATCGATGAATACTCTTTAAAAGGCTGAGTAGCTATGAGAGATGAGTTGGCGATTAGCGCAGAGGAGTTCGCGCCAGCAGAGGACGGCTCGAATTTTATTCGGGTCATTCTTGCGGATTCACAGGCGATTTATCGCGTGGGCATGCGCAAGGTATTTGCGCTCGAGGACGATATTCGCGTCGTGGCGCAGGCCGAGACGCTGGAGAATCTGTATGCTGCGTTGCAGCGATTTCCGACAGACATCGTGGTGCTTGAGGGCCACCTGATCGCGGGGACGGTGGATGCGATTCCGGAGTTTATGCGACGAGCTCCGGAGGCGAAGCTGATTGTGCAGATTTCGTCGAGCGACGAGAGCAATACGGTAGAGCTGTACCGGCGCGGGGTGCGCGGTGTGGTGCCGCGGTCGATTTCGCCGGACATGCTGGTGAAGTGCGTGCGAAAGATTGCGGCGGGAGAGACATGGATTGATAACCAGTCGATCAGCTGGGTGATTGATGCGTACCGTGCGCAGGCGTCGATGCTGACGAATCCGCGCTCGCAGCCACGCTTGTCGGAGAAAGAACTGGCAATCATTGCCTGTATTACGCGGGGCATGCGAAATAAAGAGATTGCGTATCAGATTGGTACGACGGAGCAGGTGGTGAAGAACTATCTGCGGAAGATCTATGACAAACTCGGGGTTGCAGACCGGCTGGAGTTGGCGCTGTATTGCCTGCACCACAAGATTCTGCAGTCGCATGCAGTGGCTGCAGAAGTTCCATTTGTGGACCCGGGGATTCCGCTTCGTGCGAAGCTGTAAAAACCAAGGCTGAGGTGAGAGCCTGAGACTGACTTCCGATTGGGGTTGCTGACGATGGGGGTGCTGCAGCCTTTTCGCAGGTTGAACTCGCCGCAGAGGTACGCGTTTACGGCGTGCTTCATGGGATGGACGCTCGACGCGTTCGATTTTTTTCTGCTGACATTTTGCCTTGATTCCATTGCGGTCACGTTCCATGTGAGCCTCGCGACGGCTGCCAAAAGCATCTTCTGGACGCTGTTGATGAGACCGGTCGGGGCGCTGGTATTCGGCATGCTGGCGGAGCGGTTTGGGCGCAGGCCGACGTTGATGTTGAACGTGGTGAGTTATTCCGTATTTGCGATTGCGTCTGCGTTTGCACCGACGTTCGGTTGGTTTCTGGCGATGCGAGCGCTGTTCGGCATCGCGATGGGCGGGGAATGGGGAGTGGGTGCCGCGCTGGCGCTGGAGAGTCTGCCGGTGGAGGGGCGCGGGTTCTTCTCAGGGCTGCTGCAGGAAGGATATGTGGTCGGCAATATGCTGGCGGCGCTGCTGTATTTGCTGTTTCCTTATCTTCATGGGACGGGATCGTTTACGGCGTGGCGGATGCTGTTCCTGCTGGGAGCCGTGCCGTCGCTGCTGCTGCTGCTGCTGTTGAGGAAGGTGTCAGAGTCACCTGCATGGATGGCGGAGCGCGAGGCTGCGAAGACGAGAGCCAAAGGGCTGCGGCGTTCGGGGTTGATGGAGATTTGGAAGAACCTGCCGAGTCTCGCGGCGCTGACGGTGCTGATGACGGCGATGATGGCGTTCAGCCATGGCACGCAGGATTTGTATCCGACGTTTTTGAAACATGACGACGCGATCAAGGGCGTTGCGCTGACGGCGATTGCGATTGTGGGGAATGTCGGCGCGGTGTTCGGCGGGATATGGTTTGGAGGGTATTCGGAACGAGTGGGGCGGAGGCGGGCCATTTTGACGGCGGCGCTGCTATCGATTCCGATGATTCCGTTGTGGGCGTGGAGTCACACGGTGGTGCTGCTGGCCGTGGGTGGATTCGCGATGCAGTTCATGGTGCAGGGAGCCTGGGGAGTGATTCCTGTGCATTTGAATGAGATGTCGCCGCCGGCGGTACGGGCGATTTTTCCGGGGCTGGCGTACCAGCTCGGGAACGTGTTGTCGTCGCGAAATAGTGTGCTGCAGGCAGCGGCGGCGACGAAGTATTTTGGCGGACGGTTTGCGCCGGTATTGGCGATTACGGTGGTGATCGTTGCAGTGGTGGTGATGCTGGTGACCGCTTTGAGTGGCGAGGCGAAGGGAGCGGATTTGTCCACGGTGTGAGGGGTTGGTTCGGTCTAACATTGGAGAGGGAGAAATCACATGTCCACGCCTGTTGCTGATGCGGCGAAACTGGTTGCCGCGCAGCCCTATCTGATTGAGCAGGACTGGGCGGCGTATACGCCGGAGCAGCATGCAATCTGGTCGGAGCTGGTGACGAGGCGGATGCCGCAACTAGAGGAGCATGCCTGCGCTGCGTATCTGGATGGATTTAAGCAGATCGGGCTGCAGGTGGATCGGCTGCCGGAGTTGGCCAAGGTGAGTGCGCGGCTGCAGCCTCGCACGGGATGGAACTCGACGGCGGTGAGTGGATTTCTGCCAGCGGAAGCGTTCTTCGAGATGCTGGCGGCGCGGAAGTTCCCAACGACGACGTGGATTCGCAGCAGGGATGCGATGCAATATACGCCGGAGCCGGATATCTTTCACGACGTGTTTGGGCATGTGCCGATGCATGCGCATCCGGTGTTCGCGGACTTCCTGGAGCACTACGGGAAGGTGTGCGCGGGTCTGAAGAGCGCGGAGTCGCTGGAGCGGATGGGACGGCTGTTCTGGTTCACGGTGGAGTTCGGTGTGATTCGCGAAGCGGGGAAGATCAAGGTGTATGGGAGTGGGCTGATCTCGTCGCATGGTGAGTGCACGCATGTGGTGGAGGGGGGATCGGGCGTGGAGGTGCGGGAGTTCGACCTGGAACGAGTGCTGGAAGAGAAGGTCGATACAGGGAATATGCAGAAGGTGTTGTATGCGATAGAGAGCTTCGAGCAGATCTATGAGGCGGCGAAAGAGACTGAGTCGCGACTGCGAGCGTAGGGTGCCCCCGCCGTCGAATTTAAATCTGGCGGTCGACTGATCTCGCGCAACTGATCGCGCAACTGAGGCTGCTCTTCGTGGAAGAGTCGGCGTGTGCATGGATTTCATTACGCCAACGCAGCATGTTTTTAGATCCCTTACTGTCCACTATCTGTCCACATAGCCAGCCGAAGTGAACAGTATGGCCAGCAAGACATACTCCGAGCGCGTCAACATCATCAAGTGCGTCAGGGCTGCCAAAGGTTGGCCCTTTGCTCCGGTCGTAAAGCGTCCCAACGGCAGCATTCACTGGGATCATTCCATCGGCTACCAGGGCCAGACCGAGGCTATCCAACAAGCTGCTCCGAAGGTCCTGGCCACGACCTGCCGCAGGGTCACGTTCATGCACTATGTGCACGAGTTACAGAAAAAGAAGAACCGCAGTAAGTTCAGCGGCATTACCGATGGTCACGCAGACTGTATGGCGACCATCGTCCGTCTAGTCTCGGCTCAAGCAATATGAGCCCTGAGCGACTCCCGAAAAGGCCTCATCTTTTCGGAGCGGACAAGATCTTGGAAGTTCAGCTCCGGTGCGCCCGCCAGCGAGAAAGGCCCGCCAGTTCGTTCTCCGCCTGCAACTTAGCGATAGCTGTACGCACCGACATCGTACTGTACTGCTGGCGTATGGCGGATTGAATCAAAGTCATCGGTAACGACTTTATTGACCAGTGGAGAGCCTCGTTGGATCGCCCCGCTTCCCGGTGCAAGGTGAAAGTCGCATGATGCGGCCTCCTTGAAGGCCGGGTCTGCGATGACTGGCATCGAGTCGAATCCTGGTTTGCCTGTCCCGCCAAAGTAAAGATTATTGGTAAACACTGCAAAGGCGGTTGGCTTGTCGGGGGCTGCATCGCCGCCAATATAGGGTCTGTGCGGGCTGGGAACGAAAATGTTGTTGCGGACATCCAGCGCATGAAGCTCCAAGGTGCTGTCGATCACGATAGCACCGTAATGGCCGCCTGCCAGGCTGGCCGCTGCATAAAACGTGTTGTTGTAGACCCTCGCACCCACGAGGGAAGGGGAGTTGATACGCAGGCCAGCCATGCCGCAATAGGCGAGAACGTTATCGAACGCCGTAAGGTCTCGTCCGGAGTTATCGACAAAGTTGATGCAGTACTTGGCTACGTGGTCGACCCAGTTGTGGCTGAAGGTGAGAGCGTTCGTCACAAAGGAGCCGGTTGCCGATTCGCCTCCGTACACCTGGAAGCCGCTGCCTCCAGGCACATCGTGAATGTAGTTGTAGTCGATGCGGTACGAACCCGGGCCATCAATATAGATACCGTGATTCTGCAATCCGGGGTCTGGGGCGTCGATATCGTGTACCGTGTTGCCCAGGATGACGACATCGAGCCCGTCCCCCGCGATCCCGCCGGAGCGTGCTGTGGCATGGGCCGTGGATGCGGAACGGTACCGACGTTGCTCGGCAGTCCGTCAGTGACGCCATCCGCGAGGGGCTGCTCAACAATGCCGAGGCAAGCATCCTTCGGAGATCGATCACCAGGACTTTATTTGCACCCTCACTATCAACCAACGGAAGGCAGGAGAAGGCGCCGTCGGGCCGGTGCGCGGTGGAACTTGTAGTGCCAACAATTCGAGGACTTGCCGCGATGGGATTGCGCGTTCAGTCACCCATTCGATGCCTCAATCTGAGTGAGCAGATTGCCCAAAAGCCGCAGCAGCCATAGGTGTGTTCGCTGAACGCGCCACCCATGACTTTCCGCCGACTGTTCAGATCGCAGCGGAGTGGCGGGCGGAGCTTGAAGTGCTGGCGAAGGAACTTGGCTACCCGACAACTTCGGCGTCGGAGATCGAGGGAAGATTTAGCGCCTTCGTGGAGTCACTGACGAACGCATAGGTCGATTCGTCTTGGTTTCGCGAGGTATAATTACCAACGAAGCGGGAGTAGCTCAATGGTAGAGTAGCGGCTTCCCAAGCCGTTGGTTGCGGGTTCGATCCCCGTCTCCCGCTCCAGATTTTCAAGCAGGAAAACCTGCAGCTTTCCAAATGTGGACAGTAGGGAAAGTAAGGTTTTTTCGTCGTTTTTCCCTCTGTACTTGGACCCATGAGAAGAAGACATTCTTCTCATGAGAGCGCCTCACCCGGAGCGGAAGCGTCGGTCAAGGCCGTGCGATTTTGCGGGCGTGCCGAAGCCGGTTCGCTCAGGATCAACCACGCCGTATGACGTGGCGACGTTCGCATAGCAGGCCATTTCCATTCTCAAAGTCCCCAACCATGGGCAGGCCATTCAGGATGATTTGTGTAGCGGCCTGTCGGGCCTGCCGGAGTGGATGCGGGTAATTGTGGGCGACCTGTTCCAGCAGGTTAGTGCAGGAGTGCCGCCGTCGGCAGAGAAAGCGAAGCCCACAAGGTTGCTATGCCAGCACTTCGAGTCCGTGTTTCTCCACCACAAACAAAAGTTTCAAAGCCATTCCGCTCGGCTGCTTGACCCCCGTCTCCCATTTTTCGACGCTCGACTCACTGGTGTTTAGATAACGGGCAAAAGCCGGCTGGCTGACGCGATGGCGTAACCGCAGCTTCTTGCTTTGTGCGGACTTTAAGGTAGGAGGTGCCGTGAAACAGGCTTCGTCGAAGCCTTTCATCGTGGTCTTGTCAATGGCTCCAACCTTGATTCATCGAAACTCAACGGTCGCGAAAGAGATTCAAGCCCTGTGAGTACGAGAAAGAGCGGCGTTCATTTCAATCGATACGTAGGCTTTGCTTAGGTTGGTGTACCGCGCGCTCATGGTCGCATACCCGGGCAGTCCTAGCGACAAGATTCGCTGGTCAGGATAGCGCTGATGGCGTTAGCGTCATGTCCGTGGGCCAGCGGAGTTGGGCTTGGATTTTGATCCGCGATCGTTCCTCACAGCGAGTGTCCTTCTTGAATATCTCTCTTCAAGGGTGGTCGCAATGGAGAGTCCAGCGTTAACCAGGGCTGGGTCGAAGAGGCTCCTTGCTCTGCTAAGTCACTGTCACATCGATAGATGCTACACAAGAATTTCTTTATATTCTTTTCGCCTTTTCTATAGGACACTGGTGCGCCGGCGAATCTAGCTTGGGGGACCGTACCAGAAAGCCAACGTGTTGCGTGGTTTGCTTATCGAGCTTGAGGTACACGCTTGACGATGGTGAATTCAGGCGACCCGTGCCCGGTATTGGACTCCCCTGCGGTAAGGGAGAGGGAATTCCACCCCGACATGGGACGCGAAACAGATGCAAGTACTTGTTACTTCTTTGGAGGCTGCAACATGACGCTGATGAAAATGAAGGCAATGCAGTTCGGAATCAAGAAGGTGTTCCTCGTTTGGGGCATGGTTTTGCTCGTCGGATGCATCGTCGTGTCACCGCGCGCTTCCGCGCAAACCAGCCGCGCGACCATCTCCGGTACGATCCAGGATCCCACCGGCGCGAGCATCCCGCAGGCGACGGTGGTGATCACCAACATTGACACAGGGATAGCCAGAACCATCGTGACCAACAGCAGCGGCAACTACAACGCTGCCAGCATGGTTCCCGGCAACTACACGATCAAGGTTTCGGCCAAGGGCTTCTCCGGCGAGATGCGCAAAGGCGTCGTGTTGGCAGTCGGCGAGTCGGCGCTGCTGAACATCTCCCTCAAGCTGGGGAATGTTTCTGAGGAGGTCGTGGTGACGGAGAGCCCGGCCTCGGTTGACGTGACCAGCTCTCAATTGAGCGACACGGTCACCGGGAACACGATGCGCCAAATGCCACTCAACGGCCGGTCATGGACCGACCTTGCGGCGCTGAACCCGGGCGTTACCACCATCGCGACCCAGCCGCCAGTGGGCGCGCCGGATCGCGTCAAGCGCGGCCTCGGCGGCGAACTGAGCATTGCCGGCGGAAGGCCGCAGGCAAACAGCTACCTCCTCGACGGAATCAACATCAACGACTATTCCAATGCCGGTCCGGGCAGCGTGCTCGGCGGCAACCTGGGGGTCGACGCGCTACAGGAATTCAATGTCATCACCACCAACCCGACGGCGCAGTATGGCCGCACCTCTGGCGGCGTCATCAGCGCCGTCACCCGCTCCGGAACGAATAAGTTCCACGGCAGCGTGTATGAGTTCTACCGCAACGACATGTTGGATGCCCGCGACTACTTCAACACCGTTGCCAATGGTCCGAAGAACTCGTTCACCCGCAACCAGTATGGAGCATCGTTCGGCGGTCCCATCCAGAAGGACAAGACCTTCTTCTTCGCGGATTACGAGGGTGTACGCCAGAACCTGACAACTTCGGTCCTGCAACAGGTTCCCACGGCGGCGGCGCGCAACGGTACATCCTGTTCAGGGTACAGCGACCCGTGCCCCTCCGTGGATCCCGCGGTTCTAGCTTTCATCAATGCGTTCTATCCATTGCCCAACACGACATCATCGTCGGACACGCCGGATATCGGGAGCTTTAACATACCGCTGCCCCAGCTCACCACGGAGAACTACATCATCGGCAAGCTGGATCATACCTTTTCAACTAAGGACAGCGTCGCTGGCGTCTATATGTACGATGCGTCTCCAAGCAGTTCACCGGACGAGTTCAACAATGTGTTGATCTTCAGCAAGACTATCCGTCAGACGGTCTCGATTCTTGAGACCCATATCTTCAACTCCAACACGGTGAACACCATGCACATCGGCTTCAACCGGGACAATGCCGGCTCGCCGTATTCGGCGACGGCGGTCAATCCGTTGGCGGCCGCTGGAACATCACAATATAGCTTTCAGCCCACAGACTCGCCCGGAATTGTCATTGTTCCTGGCCTGACCGCCTTCACCGGAGGCGTCAGCGCGGCCAATCCACTCCTCTTCCATTGGAATTCTTTCCAGGCTGCCGACGATTTCTCTCACACCGCGGGCATCAACAACTTCACCATGGGCTTTGCCCTCGAGCGTATCCAGGACAATCAGAAGGATGCCGACTTTCCGGGGGGCCAGTTTCAATATCCCACCCTTGAATCGTTCCTGACCAACGGAAATTTGGCCACCGGGGGCCAGGCTGTGCAGTTCAACTCGACGTTGCCGGTGGCTCTTACTCCCCGCAATGTGCGCCAGACCATCTTCGGCGCCTACATCCAGGACGATCTTCGGGCCACGCCAAACCTGACCTTCAACCTTGGGCTGCGGTATGAGATCGCCAGTGTCCCCTACGAGATCAATGGGAGATTCTCCAATTTGCGAACGCTAACGAATGGAGCCGGACCCATGAATGCAGACGGCACCGTGGGACCGGAGCCGTTCCTCGGCAACCCATACATTAAGAATCCCACCTTCGGAAACGTGGAACCTCGGGTCGGTTTCGCATGGGATCCATTCAAGGACGGCAAGACGTCCGTGCGCGGAGCGTTTGGCATCTACGACAATCTGCCATACATCGTCGAGATGGGCAGTGGCCTGGATGCCGTGTATCCCTTTTCGCAGGATGTGGGTGCCGTTGCACCGGCAGGGTCGTTTCCGGGAGGCGTCTACAACATCGCCGCAAACAGTCCCATCGCCCGGAACTACTACGTGCTGCAGTACGATCCACCTCGCAACTACGACATGATGTACAACCTGAACATTCAGCGTGCGCTTGATTCACATACCACCCTGATGGTTGCGTACGTGGGTTCGAGAGGAAAGCACAACTGGTACCAGACCGACAACGGCAACATCGCACTCCCGGTCTACCATGACACCGCGTCCAACGAATACTACTGGCCGGGACCAAATCCGACCTGTACTGCCGCCGGAAACTGCCAGCCATACCTCAGCGGTGCCATCCAGAACCCAAACGCCGCACAGGTACTCGACGCCAGGTGGAACGGGAGCAACTACTTCGATGGGTTGGAGACGCAGCTGACTGAATCGGTGTGGCATGGCTTCGAGGGTCAGGCCTCCTACACATGGTCACGGTGCATCGACACCTCATCGGGATCGGCGGCCTCCGACCAGTATCGACAATCGCTGAATCTCGATCTGTACACAGCGCCGTCGACCCATCGCGGGCCTTGCGACACGAATGTCGGGCAGACCCTGTCGATCAACGGAACCTGGAACTTGCCGGGTACGAGTTTCTCAAATGTGCTCGCAAAGATCGTCACCAACGGTTGGCAGTTGGGCGGCATTTTCACGGGATCCGCGGGGATGCCCTTCAGCGTAGTCATCGGCGGCGACCCTCTGGGCACCAACGCGGTCGGGCCGGGTGCGTTCGACTTCCCGGACAGGCTGAAAGGCAATGGCTGCGACAAGAACCTCACTACCGGCGATCCAAACGCCTACATCAACTTCAAGTGCTTCGCCTTTCCCGACCCGATCAATCGCATGGGAAATGCGGGACGCAACGAGTTGACCGGGCCCGGCGAAGACAGCGTTGCCTTCACGGCGTTCAAAAACAACAAAGTCTCCTGGATTGCGAAGGATGCGGATCTGCAACTCCGTCTGGAAGTCTACAACTTGCTCAACCACCCGAATCTTGATGTGCCTGCCTCGAACTTCACGCTCTATGATGGTTCTGGCTCAACCACTCCTGTGCCGTTCGCTGGACAGATCACCCAGACCACCTTGAGCAACCGGCAGATCCAGTTGGCGGTAAAGCTGAGCTTCTAACCATCCAACCCTCTAACCCTCTAACCCTCTAACCCTCCATGCTGCGGGCAAGTTCAGGCACCACGTGAATGAGCCCGCATCCTTGTCGCGATCCTCCACGCAGCCCTCCTGGTTCAGGGGGCTGCAATTTTCTCCGGCGACGCAATGTGTAACCTGTTGTAAAAGAGGGAAACGGTACTTCGCCATGAGCAACGATTTTCAACTCTCTCGACGCGGCTTCCTCGGGCAGTCAGCTCTCGCGCTTGCTGCGGGTGTGGGAGGGCTGGCCGCGGAGCACGATGCCCTGGGGCAGACGGCCGAGCCGCAAGCGTCCGACTCTGCGCCGGTTCACGCCTCCGAGTACTGGGCGAAGCGGGGAGACATCAATCTCTATCTCTACCGCAAGTGCGTGGATGAACCCACGGCGGGAAGCTCTCAGCGTCCCATCCTGTTCCTTTGTCACGGCTCCTCGGTCTCGTCGCGATCGACGTTCGACCTCAGCGTTCCGGGCCACGGAGAGTTCTCCTTCATGGATGTGTTCGCGCGCTATGGGTACGATGTCTGGACGATGGACTTCGAGGGCTACGGCAGGTCTTCAAAGAGCGCAGGCAACTCCAATGTCGCCGACGGCGCAGAGGATTTGAAGGCCGCCGCCCTGGTGGTTTCGAAGGAGACTGGACAGCAGAGTTTCCATCTCTATGGCGAGTCGGGCGGTGCGCTGCGTGCCGGAGTGTTCGCCATGGAGGAGCCGCAGCGAGTTCGCCGGCTCGCGTTCTCAGGATTTACGTGGACCGGAAAGGGCTCGTCCACGCTGGCCAAACGCGCTCTGAAGGATGACTACTACAGGACCCACAACACGCGTCCGCGGGACCGGGAGATGATCCGCAGCATCTTCACCCGCGACAAGCCCGGCACCTCCGACCCGGCGGTCGCAGATGCCATGGCCGACGCTGAGATGAAGTTTGGAGACAGCGTTCCCACCGGCACCTATCTCGACATGACGACCCATCTGCCGATGGTCGATCCCACCCGGCTGCCCATGCCCGTGCTCATCGTGCGAGGAGAGTTTGACGGTATCGCGTCCGAGGACGACCTGCTCGCATTTTTCCAAAAGCTGCCCGTGCCGGACCGTGAATTCGTCATGCTTCCGGGAGCATCCCACGCGGTTGCCCTGGGCATCAACCGGCGACAGTTCTGGCATGTGTTGCACTGCTATCTGGACATGCCTCCCCAGCTGGATCACGTCGAGGGATAGCGCGAGGAGCGTCGGCCCGGAGGAGGAGGCACTTCGGCGGAAGACCGCAGGTTCGACCGCAGCATTCGTTCAACGAGGAGATAGGCTTTATGGGTAGCACAAAGAATGAGGGGCCATTCGGGCTCGGATGGTCTCGACGGAATTTTCTCGGTGCAGGCTCGACTGCGCTGGCGACCGCTGCGCTGGTGGGCATTTCGCAAAGCGCGCAAGGCCAGCAGAAGGCCAACTACCCGCTGTTGAGTGATCCCGGGCAGAGCAATCCGCTGTTGATCGCCGAGAATCCCAGCACCGACGATCCGCCGCGCACGGACCACGGGGATCTCGGGGCCATCTGGTACTCCTTCAATATCGCCCACAAGCGGGTGCAGCCGGGCGGTTGGACGCGCGAGGTGACGCAGCGCGAGCTGCCGCAGTCGAAGGATGTAGCGGGCGTCAACATGCGGCTCGGCGCGGGCAGCTTCCGCGAGTTACATTGGCACACGGCAGGGGAGTGGGCCATGATGCTCTACGGCACGGCCCGCATCACCGTCCTCAATCCCGACGGCACGGTCTTCATCGATGACGTGGGCAAGGACGATCTGTGGTTCTTCCCCGCCGGCTACCCACATTCGATCCAAGGACTAGGTCCGGACGGGTGCGAATTTCTGCTGGTGTTCGATTCAGGAATGTTCTCGGAGGAGGACACGTTCCTGCTGTCCGAATGGGTGCAGCGCATACCCCATGACGTGATGGAGAAGAACTTCGGCGTAGGGGCCGACGCGATCGCAAAGCTTCCCACCAAGGAGCTGTTCATCTTTCCGGCGCCGCTTCCCAAGTCCCTTGCAGAGGACAAGGCTGCGGTCGGCGGACCGTCCGTGCAGTCCACCGTCAACTACGCGTTTAAGATGAAGGATATGGCTCCGACCAAAGCCAATGCCGCTGGCGAAGTGCGCATTGTGGACTCGCGCAACTTCCCTCCGTCCACCACGATCGCCGCAGGGTTTGTGACGCTGAAGCCCGGAGGTCTGCGTGAGTTGCACTGGCATCCCAACGGCTCCGAGTGGCAGTTCTACATTGCTGGCAAGGGCCGCATGACCGTCTTCGGAGCGCCGGGCAACGGCCGCACCCAGGATTTCAGCGCCAATGATGTCGGCTTCGTTCCATCGATGTCCGGGCACTATATCGAGAACACCGGCGACACCGACCTCGTCTTCCTGGAGCTGATCCGCGCGGATAGGTTCTTGGATTTCTCACTCAATAATTGGCTGAGACATCTGCCTCCGGAGATGGTTGAGGCGCACCTCAATCTGGACCAGGCGGAGATCAGCAAGATTCCGACCGAGAAGCTGGTCATCATGAAGTAGTCGGGAGATCGATTCCGAGAGTGAAACACTATCGTTGTGAGGCGGTATGTTAATGCAATCTCCACGATGCAGCGCAAATCCGCATCAACGCTCGCACGAGAGACGATTCAATCGGATATCAGAAAACCCGTGTCTCTGATCCCTGGCCTTCTTCCTCCAGCGATCTGAAGTTCAACAAGTTCCTAAAAATTCTCATGGAGCAAAAGCTTGGAGAACCTTGGATCAGAGCTTAGACCACGTAGCGACGGATCCACCTTCAGGTAGGCCATGGACGTGGAATGGTCCGTAGATGCCTTTTCCAGCCACCCCAGTGCCTGGTCGTTATCCTTCAGGCCTGCGTAGATCAGCGCCACGGCAAACGCCGGCACATACTTATGGTCCGATCGATGCAGGAGCAAATTGAGGATCTGATGTGCTTCCCTTGTCCTCCCGGCCATGGCATAGGCATGCCCGAGATTTGCGGTGTAGTAGACATCGCCTCCTGAGAGCTGTACGGCCTGCGTGAACTCTGAGATCGCCTGGTCGTATAAACCCCTTGTCTCATAAACGTCACCGAGCCGGAAGTGAGTCCGAGGAAAACTTGGATCGATGTCGATCGCCTTATGAAGGGTCTCGATGGCCTCTTCATAGTGACCTGCGAGACAGAAGGTCCAGCCGGCATTGCTGTTCACAATCGAGGACAGCGGATCTTCTTCTACCGCGCGCTGTGCCTCCGCCAGCGCCTCAGGAAAGCGCCCCATCGCGGCCAGGCTTTCGGCGTTCCAGGAATGCGCCATCGCATAATTGGGGTTTACATCGAAGGCCTGCTGAAACTCGTTCTGCGCCGCAGGACCATTCCAGTCGTAGTAGAAGTCGATCAGTCCGAGTGTGGCATGTGCGTCCGCCAGATCGTCGTTCATCTGGAGTGCCTTGTTGGCGGCAGCCCGCGCTGCCGGAAACGCCTCATTCGGAGGAATAGCCGCATAGAGTCCCAGCGCGGCATAAGAATCCGCCACACCTTCATAGGCCTCCGCATAGTTTGGATCGAGCCGGATAGCCTCGCGGAAATAGTCCAGCCCCTTCAGCATTCCTTCGTTGGTTCGTTTGTTCCAGTAGTACCTGCCTCGGACGAATGCATCGTAGGCCTCCGCGTTTTCGGTGGGCCTCTTTGTAAATCTCTTCTCTTCCTTGTCATTCAACTGCAGCCGGATGGAACGTGCGACGCGTTCGGAAACCTCATCCTCGAGATTGAAGATATTCGTAAATTCCTCATCGAACGTCTGCGCCCACATCTGAGTCCCATCCGCTACCCGAACCATCTGTACCGTCATCCGCACGCGATTGCCCTCGCGCTGGATTCGTCCATTGATGATCGCGTCGACCTGTTGTTCCTTTCCGGCGCCGTCCGCGCTGATCGAGCTGTTCCGGTATTTCTCAATCGCGCTGGTGGGCCGGACCAGAATCTTGCCTGTATTCGACAGTCTCGTAATCAGTGCGTCGGCCGTTCCCAGGCCAAGATACTCATCGGAAGCCGAGCCTCCAATCGTCTCGAAGGGCAGCACGGCAAGCGATCGTATCGGACGATCCGTCGCCGACGCGATCTTCAAATGCCGGTTACCCAGCCATCCGGCCACGATCAGCAGCCCAACGAGCGCAATCACGGAGCCGGCCAGCCATCTCCGCTCAGCAATCAACTTCGACCACGTCGCGTAGGAGCCCGAAGTGGTCTCCACGGGGTATGCCGCTTCAATTTTTACCTGCGTCTCAATGGGCTCAATGGATTCGACGGATTCGACCGGTGCCTCCGACCTCTCCACCACCTCCGCCACAAACCGGTATCCCTGTTTCGATACCGTCTCAATGTATTCATGCTTCCCGCGATCGTCCCCCAAGATCCTTCTCAAGTGCGAAACCGCTACGGCCAGGTTGCCTTCCTCCACCGAAACGCCCGGCCAGAGAGCGCTCATCAACCTGTCTTTCGAAAGTAGCTGTCCATTGTTCTCCACCATCAGTACGAGCAGGTCGAACGCTTTGGGAGTCACAGCAACGTGCCTGCCCTGTCGCAGTAGAAGCCTCTGGCCGGGATCCAGGCTGAAGCTCCCGAACTCGTATAAGTGACTGATCGTATGGGACATCGCGATTAAGAATTCCTTTATCTTTTTTTCGCACTTCTCAAAAGACTTTCATCCGATCCCCATCTAGGGTCACATTTGACCAGAAAAGGGAATCCGTCGCTGGGCGGTCATTATAGGCACGAGCAACCATGCAAGTCGAGTTGAAGAAAGGGGCGCCTGTGCTCAATGCAGCGCATCATCAGGAAAATCCAGTAAGGGCGACCCGCGTCAGCAGAACGAGCTTCGCCGACGATGACCGCAAGTATAGCTCTTACGCCCTCACCCCTGGCAAGCAACGCCGAGGGAAGTGACGATGAGAACAGCGATCACTCCCACTGTCTTCGAGCGCAAACCCTTCTATCGCAGTCTTTGGGTACAAGTGACCGCCGCCATCTTCCTGGGTGTCGCGCTCGGCCGCTTCGCCCCCCACACAGCCATTGCGATGAAGCCTCTGGGGGACGCCTTCATCAAGCTCATCTCGATGGTCATCACCGTCGTGATCTTCTGTACGGTCGTCACCGGCATCGCCGGCATGCAGGATATGAAGAAGGTGGGAAGGGTCGGAGGCAAGGCCCTGATCTACTTCGAGGTAGTGTCCACGCTGGCGCTTCTGATCGGCCTGGCCGCCGGGAATCTCATTCACCCGGGCACGGGGCTCAACGTCAATCCAGCCACCCTCGACGCCAAAGCGGTTGCCGAGTACGCCGGGTCAGCCAAAGCCCAAAGCGCCTCCCAGTTCCTGATGCACATCATCCCCACCACCCTGGTCGATGCCTTCGCGCGTGGAGATATCCTGCAGGTCGTCTTCATCTCTGTGCTTCTGGGCTTTGCTCTCGCCATGATGCGCAAGCGCGCCGAGCCTCTGATCCAACTGCTCGATGCACTTACCGGAGCCATCTTCAATGTCGTCAACCTTGTCATGTACTTCGCACCCATCGGTGCGTTCGGAGCCATGGCCTTCACGGTCGGGAGATACGGCGTCACCTCCCTCGGCCCGATGCTTAAACTCATCGTCACCTTTTACGGCACCTGCACCTTCTTCGTGGTCACTGTCCTGGGTGTGGTCGCATGGTTCGCGGGCTTCAACATCCTGCGCTTCCTGCGGTATATCAAGGAAGAAATTCTCATCGTCGTCGCCACCAGTTCCTCGGAAGCAGCTCTGCCGACGCTGATGGAAAAGCTCGAACTGCTCGGCTGCTCCAAGGCGCTGGTTGGCCTCGTGGTCCCCACCGGGTACACATTCAACACCGACGGCAGCAGCCTGTACATCACGCTGGCCGCGCTGTTCGTAGCCCAGGCCACCAACACGCACGTCACCCTTACCCAGCAGCTTACCCTCTTCGCCGTCGCTGTCCTTACCTCCAAAGGCGCGAGCGGAGTGCAGGGCGCAGGCTTCATCGCCCTGGTGGGAACGCTCATCGTCGTTCCCACCATCCCGGTTGCCGGCATGGCGCTTATCCTTGGTATCGACCGCTTCCTCAGCACCTTTCGAGCCCTCGTCAACATGATCGGCAACGGCGTTGGAACGATCGTTGTAGCCTTGTGGGAGCACGAGCTCGACGGCGACGTTCTCACCCAAGCCCTCGCCAACTCGGGAGAGCCGGCCTACTACCCAGCGGACATTGGAGGGTAAGCAACGTGGATTCATCGGACGAATCTGTTCCTGCAACTCCAACTACGCGTGGAGGTGCGCCATCCCATCGCCGCTTCCTCGCGAGATCGACTACGCTCGTTGCAGGCAAGCTGGCCACATCAGGAGAATCGCACGTCTCCACCGTGACCTTCGCCAGGGAACCACAGCACGAGACTTGGCAGTCCCGCAGCAACACCCCGCGAGGCCTGCCGGAAAGTGAACACCGTCCCCACAGATGAGTTCGTCCTCTCTGCTATCGCGCCGCACCTTTCTCGTCCAGGGAGCCCTTGCGGGCGCTGCCGCCAACGCCCTCACTCCCCCCTCTCCGCAGACTCCCAAGCCTCCCTCGGGCATGAGCACGGCTGCGTCCACTCCACCGGTAACCCGCATCCTTGCCGAATGGCTGGTCAGCTGTCCGCAATCTGAGGTACCCGACAGCGTGCGCAAGGAGGCCGTCCGATCGATCGTCAACTGGACCGGAGTGACGGTCGGAGGCTCCAATCAGCAAGCTGTTGTGCGCGCTCTCAGCACCGTCCTGCCCTATTCCAACAGCACCGCAGCCCACCTTTTCGGCCGCGCTGAAACCCTCGATCCGCTTCGCGCTACATTGATCATGGGCATCAGCTCGCACGTGCTTGACTACGACGACACGCATCTCGAAACCATCATCCATCCCGCTGGCCCGGTCGCCAGTGCTCTGTTTGCACTCGCGCAGGACCATCCCCTCAGCGGAGCGGATTTTCTCCACGCTTTCATCCTCGGCACCGAGATCGAGTGTCGCCTTGGCAAGGCAATCTACCCCTCCCACTACGCCATGGGCTGGCACATCACCGGAACCTGCGGAGCCTTTGGTGCCGCCGCCGCCTGCGGCAGAGTCCTCGGCCTAAATGTTCAGCAGATGGAATGGGCTCTCGGCATCGCCGCCACAGAAGCCGCTGGTCTCAAGATCATGTTCGGAAGCATGTGCAAGAGCCTCAACATCGGGCGCGCCGCGGAGAACGGTCTCCTCGCTGCATTGCTCGCGGCAAAAAACTTCACCAGCTCGGACCAGGGCATCGAAGGCAAGGAAGGCTACATCTTCGCCGCGTCGCGCGAGCACAACTATGCACCACTCATCGACGGCCTCGGTCAACACTACGAAATTTCTCTCAACACCTACAAGCCCTTCGCCTGCGGCATTGTGATTCACCCTGTCATCGACGCCGTCATCCAGCTCCGCAATGAGCACAGCTTGAAATCCAGTGAGATTCGCTCCATCGCAATCCGCTGCAACCCTCTCGTGCTCGAGCTCACCGGAAAGAAGACACCCACGACGGGACTCGAAGCCAAGTTCAGCGTCTTCCACTCCGCCGCCATCGCACTCCTCCGGGGCTTTGCGGGAGAAAAGGAGTACACCGACCAGGCCGCCCGCGATCCCGAAGTCGTTGCCCTGCGCCAGCTCGTCTCCGTCTCCACCGACCCGGCCATCCGCACCGATGAAGCCTACGTGACGATCACAACCACCAGCGGTCAATCCTTTACCAAACACGTAGAGCACGCCATCGGCAGCGTACAGAATCCACTCACCGACAAGGACCTCTCCTTCAAGTTCACCCAGCTCGCCACCGGAATCCTTCCCCAGGCACAACTTGAAAAGCTCCTCTCCGCCGCATGGAATCTCCCCGGGATGCACAACGCTGGTGACCTGCCGCGTCTCGGGGCGCTCGCCTGATATTCCGTGACCCGCTCTACTTTAACCGGAGGAATCGCATGTCAAATCTGAACGACGAGAGGCCGTCGCCACCGCCGCCGGGCAGCGAGCTCACGCGCCGAAGTTTGATGGCGAGAGCCACCTGGCTTCTCGCGGGCGCCGCTCTCCCCCTTCGAGCCTTTGCCGCAGAACCGACCGACGCCCCAACCGCTGCCGTAAGCCCGTTGATGCAGACGCTCAGCAGCTATATGGCCGCAGCGGCAAGCCGGCCCCTGCCCCCGGACGTGATGGAACAGGCGAAGAGCCATATTCTGGACACGCTGGCTGCCATGATCTCCGGTTCTCAACTGCCTCCAGGTCGCGCCGCCATCGCGTTTGCACAATCCTATGGCGGCAAACCCGTTGCGACTGTCGCCGCATCGAACGTCGTCTGCGGCCCCATGGAAGCGGCGATGGCCAACGGTGTCCTCGCCCATTCAGACGAGACCGATGACTCGCACTCTGCTTCGCAATCCCATCCCGGTTGCGCCGTCATTCCCTCTGCGCTCGCAGCCGGAGAGAGATTCACCATCAGCGGCGCGCACCTTCTCCGCGCCGTCACGCTGGGCTACGACATCGGAACGCGCGTGGGCGTCGCTCTCGGCGGAGTCAACTACCAGACCGAGACCCGTCGCGATCCTCACGCCACCTCCGAAGGCTTCGGAGCCGCGGCAGCAGCCGGATGCGCTGCCTCGCTCGACCCCCGGCAGATACGCTTCCTCCTCGATTACGCCGCGCAACAATCGGCGGGCTTCACGGCCTGGCAGCACGACACCCATCACTTCGAGAAGGCTTTCGTCTTCGCCGGCATGCCCGCCCGCAACGGAGTCACCGCCGCTCTTCTCGTCCAGGCAGGATGGAGTGGAGTGGACGATGTCTTCTCCGGCCCCGACAGCTTCTTTGCCGCTTACAAACCTCTGGCCAACCCCGACGGCCTTGGCGAGCACCTCATGGATGGCCTTGGCGAGCGCTACAACATCGCGCACACCAACATCAAGAAATGGTGCGTCGGCTCTCCCATCCAGGCACCGCTCGACGCCATCCAGATCCTCATGAAGGAGCACCCCTTCACTCCGGACCAGGTTCGTCATGTCACCGTGAGGGTTGCCACCCGCGAGGCCTCCATCGTCGACAACCGCAGCATCCCCGACATCTGTCTCCAGCATCTGGTCGCGGTCATGCTCGTGCAGCGGACCCTCACCTTCCGCTCCGCACACGACGTCGCGCTGATGAAAGATCCGGCCATCCTCCGCGAACGCCAGAAGGTTAGTTTGATCGGAGATGAAGTGCTCGAGAAGCGACTCCCCGCCCGCGAGGCCATCGTCGAAATCCAACTTAACGATGGCACCGTACTTCGCCAGGAAGTTGACGCTGTCCGAGGAACGACCGAGAACCCGATGAGCCGCGACGAGGTGATCGCCAAATCGCGCGATCTGATCGATCCTGTCCTCGGAGCCGCTCAATCAGGGCTGCTCATGGCGCAGGTCCTCCAGCTTGAAAAGGTCTCGGACATCCACCAGCTCAGCCGTCTGCTTCAGACGTCGCACTGACATTGAAAAACAACCTGCTTGCCACACAGTGTGAGGAGTTGTTTTGGAGCGGTAGCGGGGGCTCGAACCCCACTCATCGGCTTGCATACCCTGGGGAAGCTCTGCGCAGGCTGCAGATTCCTTGATGGCGACGATCGTTCCTCCTTGCGGGGTTGATCGCGTCGATGGATATCCTCGGCAAGAAAGCAGAAGATCGGTCTCGCCATGAAATGGTTCATGTCGTGACGGCGTGCTGCACTAGCCCAATCTGGGTTGTCCTTCAGAAGCTCGACATAGAGCCTGTTGAGCTTGTCGGTGACCCGTACATCGAATCAATCACCTTGTTGGCCACTCCCCTCGTGACGATGACCTTGGCACGATCAAGCGCTATTGCATCGGAACGCGTCGTGATGATGGCGTCTTAGATCTCCTGGTCGAAGAGCTTACACTTGGCGAACCGCGGGGACTTTGCGGCACCGCTGGTCAATCGCAATGTGTTTACGCCAGTGGGCAGCGATTGCAAATGCAGGTGTGATTACGGCGACCCAGACTCCAGGACCGGAGATACATCTGGCGGTGAAGGCTATCTGGTTGAGGCGCAATGACGCATCGATTGGCGCTTCTGAATAAATTTTAATGTGAATTTCATATTTCGTTCATCCGCACGGCTTCAAGTGATCTGGCACTCACTCAATTGATCCTATTAGTTATCTGGAGGCAGCATGAAGGTACTTCCTTATTTGGAGGCAGCATGAAGATACGATTCACCATGGAACGGTTTCTAAGAGTGTGCATTTTCGCAGCTCTGGCTGGCAGCGTCCCGCTCGCCCACTCTCAGACGGTTGGAGGCAACATTCAGGGTACGGTAGTAGACTAGGCAGGTGCCCACGTGCAGAACGCCAGCATCGTTGCCAGGAATACCTCCACGAATGTCGTGACGCAAACGCGTAGCAACACGAGTGGCATTTATACCTTCTCCAACCTACTGCCCGGAAGCTATCAGCTCCGTGTAACGGCCCCTACATTCGACACGACCGTCATCTCCAAGCTCGTCCTTACCGTCGGTGCCACCGCGACCGTCAACGTCTCCCTGGTCGTCGGTAGCATCAACCAGGTGGTCGAGGTCACCAGCGACAATACCACCGTCGATCTCAGCCAATCTGCTCTTGTCGCGAACATCGGCCAACGCACCATCCGTGACCTACCGCTCAACGCCCGAGATTGGACCCAACTCGCGACGCTTCAGCCCGGAGTCTCCGCCATCCATACTCAGGTCGCCCTTGGATCCGGCCCAGACCGCGGCAATCGAGGTTTCGGATCACAACTCAGCATCGGTGGCACTCGCCCCGAGCAGAACAATTACCGGCTGGATGGTATCAGCATCAACGACTACTCGAACGGCGCCCCCGGCAGCGTCCTCGGCGTCAATCTGGGCGTCGATGCCGTTCAGGAGTTCTCCGTCGTCAGCGGAACTTATTCTGCTGCATACGGCCTCACCTCCGGAGGCGTGATCAATGCTTCCACCAAGTCCGGCTCCAACAAGTTCCACGGCGACGGCTATGAGTTCTACAGAAACAGCGCCATGGATGCCCGCAACTACTTTGATCCTCCTCAGAAGGCACCGTTCCTGAAGAACCAGTTCGGAGCCTCTGCCGGCGGCCCCATCATCAAGAATAAGACCTTCATCTTCGGCGACTTTGAAGGCCTCCACGCAAGCACTACCCAGACCAGCCTGATTACTGTTCCCTCCGATGCCGCACGCGCGGGCAACCTGGTTGCGGGCAATGTAACGGTCGATCCGTATGCGGCAAAAATTCTCAGCTTCTATCCCCACGCCGATGCCGGTACCGTCCAGGGAGATACTGGCACGACCATCGCCTCATCCAAGGTGGCCACGTCCGAAAACTACTTCACCATCCGCGTCGATCACACCCTCACCTCGAAAG